>Ga0272443_10000511_pt1 | contig 70802 bp, 38 predicted proteins | sample SSMAcet12_FD_193581 | JGI IMG/M metagenome (GOLD analysis project Ga0272443, IMG submission 193581) | Marine sediment archaeal communities from Little Sippewissett salt marsh, Falmouth, MA, United States - SSM-Acet-12 | ecosystem: Environmental > Aquatic > Marine > Wetlands > Sediment ...
TGGCAGCCTATGAAACGTTGAAGAAGAACATCGCGGTCCCCCTCAAGAAAGTGGACGGAATCCTGGAGGCGGCCCGGAGTGTCAAGGACAGCGGGGAAATGGCCGCGATCAAGGCCGCCGCCAACACCGCCGCGCTGGCCCTGGAGCATACCAAACCCTTCTTCAAGCCGGGTATTACGGAGATCGAATTGGCCGGCACTCTCGACCTGGAGATCCGCCGGCTCGGTAGCAGGAACGGGTTCGAGACCATCGTGGCCTTCGGCCCCAATGCCTCGCGGCCCCACCATCAACCCTCGGGGAGAAAGCTCCGCCGCAACGATACAATCCTGATCGATTTCGGCGCCACCTGCAAGGGCTACACCAGTGACATCACCCGCTGCTTCGTGGTGGGCAAACCGACCGCCGCCTACCGGCGGGCCTATGAGGTCGTCACGCGGGCCCAGGCCGCCTCCATCGCGGCCGCCCGGGCCGGGGCGGAACTGGTGGCGGTCGATGCCGCGGCCCGCGAGGTCATCCGCGACAGTGGCCTGCCCGTCCATGGCCACGGAGGCGGCCACGGCATCGGGCTGGAGATCCACGAGATCCCCTTCCTCAAGGAAGACGCCCAGGGCACCCTCCAGGCCGGTCAGATCATCACGATTGAGCCTGGGGTTTATGTCCCGGGCAAACTGGGTGTCCGCCTCGAGGACGATATTCTCATCACCGACAAGGGCCGCCAGATTCTGACCCGCAAGTGCCCGCACGCCCAGTTGCCGCGTTGAGGAACCGGAGGAGATATCCATTGGTCCGGGCCACGCCCTTCGGATACAATGGCCTTCTCGGGTGGACGCTGCTATCCATCCCTCGATATGTTTTGGGGCCATTGGCAAAACGAGGAGATTTCTCATGCGCATCCCAAAGTCGGTTCTGCTTCTGATGCTTCTGACAATCGCGGCCACCACCGCCTGGGCCGGGGAACTGCGGTTTCGTAAGATCGTCCTCGACCGGACCTTTCGCTCCGAGGGCGCCGCGGTGGCCGACGTCGATCGCGACGGCAAGCTGGACGTCCTGGCCGGTGAAGTCTGGTACGCGGCCCCGGACTGGCAGATGCACGAACTGCTGCCGCCCGGCAAATACGACGGCACCAAAGGCTACAGCCAGACCTTTGCCAATTTCGCGTGCGACGTCAATCGCGACGGCTGGACCGACTCGGTGATTACGACCATGATGGGCGAGCCCTCACGCTGGTATGAGAATCCGCAGGGCAAACCGGGCCACTGGAAGGTCCATCAGGGCACGCGCAGCGCCTGCAACGAAACACCTTTGTTCGCCGACCTGCTGGGCGATGGCCGGCCCGTTGCGGTCTGGGCGGTCCAGCCGGAAGGATACATCGCGTGGTTCAGTCTCCCTCAGGACCCCTCCCAGAGCTGGAACATGCATATCGTTGCCGGCCCGAAAGCGCCGGGCAGCGAACGATACAGCCATGGCCTCGGCGTCGGTGACGTCAACGGCGACGGACGCAACGACGTGCTCGTAACGAAGGGCTGGTGGGAGGCCCCTGAAGACCGCACCCAGGAACACTGGCGCTTCCACGAGGCCAATCTCGGACCGGATTGCGCCGACATGCTGGTCTACGACGTCGACGGCGATGGTGACAGTGACGTCATCACCAGTTCGGCGCACCAGTACGGCATGTGGTGGTTCGAGCAGCAATCCGACGGCGATGGCACGCGCTTCCAGCAGCACGTGATCTGCGACGATTTCTCCCAGGTACACGCGCTGCGGCTGGCCGATATCAATCGCGACGGTATCATGGATGTCGTTACGGGCAAACGCTACTTCGCCCATAACGGCAATGACCCGGGCAGCGGTGAACCGGCCGTGGTCTACTGGTTCGAGATTCGCCGACCGGCGCCGGGCAAGGTCGAGTTCGTCCGGCACCTGATCGATGACAACTCCGGAATCGGCACTCAGTTCGAGGTCGTGGATATCGATGCCGACGGGCGTCTGGACGTCGTCGCAGCCAACAAGAAAGGCGTCCACGTGTTCCTACAGATGCCGTAGCTAGCGCCGGGGCAGGCCCTTCTTCTGGACCGGCTTCTGGCCATCCGGCTTAGGCACGAACATGTCGTCCTTCGTCAGGCCGCAGCGCCGGGCCATCATGCGGCTGTAGGCCAGTTGGCCCAGGTCGTTGCCGCCATTGTTGGTGCCGAACGCAAACGTCGCGCCGGCCGCCTTGGCCTTGCGAATGAAACGCTCGCTGGGCAGGCGGTAGCGCGCGTTGATCTCGATGGCGATCCCGTTCTTCACCGCCGCGGCGATCGCCCGGTCCATGCGCTCATCCGTCCACAGGGCATCGTAATCCTCGGCGATACACACGGGCAGAAACGTGGGATTGACGTAGATATCGATCGGCTCTTCGCTGAAGATCTTCTCGATCTTCTCGACCAGCATCTCCATGAACGCCTGCTTGTCGTCCACCTGCACTTCGCTGGGGATCCAGAGTCGCGTGCGTTTGCCCCGCTGGTCGGTGAACGTCATGCTGTCCGTGAACACGTAATCGAAGTTCGCCACCATCGCTTCGGAGAACAGTCCCACCCACTCGCGCCCCTCAGCCTGCATAGCCCGGTAGGCCGGTTGCCCCTCGAGCTTGGCCAGGAACGGTTCGAGCGCCGCGTCGTTGGTGGTGGGAAAGCCGACGCCGCAGTTCTCGGCGATCCCGAACTTGACGCCCCGCTGCTGAGAGACCGCGATAGCCTCCTCCAGCGTCAGGCCGCCCTTGAGATGCACGTGATAATCGACGATGGGAAAGTCGAGTACGGGCAGCGGCCGGACGTAGATGTTCGTGTACCGCACGGTGCTGCCGGGATCGTGACCCTGCAGCGCGAACGTGCCCCGGCCCAAGTCTCGATCCGTCGCGGTCCAGTCCACCACCTTCCGGCCATCGACAAAAACCACGACGTGGTTGCCCCGCACGATGATGTGTTCGGTGAACCACACGCGGTCCTGCGCGAACGCCTGGTGCACATCCTGAATCCCATAGAGACTTCCCGTCTTACGCGGGTCGCGCTGGTAGCTGTTGTTGACCTGGACCTCGAATCCTTTCTTGGGCCAGTCCGTCTCCTGGTAGGCCGTGTGGAAGTAGATCCCGCCGTTGGAGTTGGATTCGGTCATCACATCGACCCGCAGTTCAAAATCCCGAAACTGCCCATCCTCGACCGGCCCGACATAGAAGAGATGGCTGCGCGCACCATGGGCCACGAGGGCGCCATTTTCGACGGTGAACGTTCCTTTGTTTTCACTGGCTTTCCAGCCGTCCAGGGTCTGCCCATCGAACAGACGCAGCCAGGTCTGATCGCCCACCTGCGCCGGCGCGGGCGAAGCCACCGCCAAAATCATCAGACCGGTCAACGCAATCATCGCTCTCGTACCCATCGGAAACCTCCTGCATTTGACACTAAAACCCGTAAGGACCAAGCCGTTGCATGGCCTGCTCATCAGAGCAAATAAACAGTCGCAACGCAAGAGCGGATTTGAAACGGGAGCGTGGCGGAAAGACTCGCGAAGTGCGCGCAAAAAAAGAAGGAGACGAGGGCGACATTTCGTCGAATCGATTGTAGGCCCGTCTCCTTGTTGCGATGCGCCGTACTGCACTTTACCGCGGTTTGTGCTTTCGAGACCAACTGATCTCCGTGTGCACTCGCAACACCTATAGTATACGCCAAACCGGCAACGCGGTCAAATCATTTTCCTGATATGGCCTCCCTTTTTTCGCCGAAGCATTATGTTCTTTCGGGTCGGCCGCTGATGCGCACGTCCGGGCCGAAGGTCTTGACCTCGACATGCTCCAAGTCAATCCCCGCCAACAGTTCGGCCATGGGCCCAGCGATGTATGCAGCGCCGCCGGCCGCCAGGATCTTGGGAGCGATGTAGACACAGATCTCGTCGGCCAGACCCTCTCGGAGAAATGAGGTCAACACTTTCGGCCCCCCTTCAACCAGCACCTGCTGGACCCCGCGGCGGCTCAACTCGTCCAGAACACTGGGTAACTGGGCAGGCTGGGTATTATCGGCATAAGCAAGCACTTCGGCACCACGCTTGGCAATGCGTTCGGCGTGCTTGCCCTGGGCCTCGAGCGCCGCCTGACGCGTGCAGATCAGCACAGGGCACGTCTTGACCGTGCGCAAAATGCGACTCTTGAGCGGAATGCGCAGTGTGTTGTCGAGCACGACCCGAAGGGGCTTTTTGCCCTTGCTCGGTCGCGGCGTCAGCATGGGATCATCCGCCAACACGGTGTTGATCCCCACGAGAACCGCGCCGACGCGGCGCCGCAGCTTGTGCGCGTCTTTGCGGCTCAATTCGTTGGAGATCCATCGCTGTTCGTCGCTCTGCTGAGCGTAGGCGAGCTTGCCATCCAGACTCTGGGCCCATTTCAGAACGACCCAGCATTTGCCGGTGGTGGCATATTTGAAAAACGGCGCATTGAGCCGCCGGGCTTCTTCCTCGCAGAGCCCGACATCGACCTGGACCCCTGCCTGCCGCAGTTGCTCGATCCCCTGGCCGCTCGCATGGGGCGATGGATCGGGCGTCGCCACGACGACGCGGGCCAGCCGCGCATCGAGAATCGCCTCGGTGCAGGGTCCGGTCTTGCCGTGATGGCAGCACGGCTCCAGCGTAACGTACATCGTGCCCCCTTCGGGCTTGATGCTCAGGGCGCGACAATCTTCGATCGCATTGATCTCGGCATGCGGTCCGCCGAACTTCTTGTGGTACCCTTTGCCGATGATCTGGCCGGCCTTGACGATGATGCAGCCGACCGCGGGATTGGGCTCGACCGAACCGATGCCCTTGGCCGCCAGTTTCAGCGCCGAGGCCATGAATTTCTGATCCTGGCTATTCACCTGGCTTTTCCTCTCCTGAAAGAATCCGCTCGAACTGCTGTTCGCTGATTACTTTGACGCCGAGCTTTTGCGCCTTCTCCAGCTTGCTGCCCGGCTCGGCACCCGCCAGCACCAAATCGGTCTTCTTGCTCACACTGCTCGTGGCCTTGCCGCCGGCCGCCTTGATGGCTTGCTGCGCCTGCTGGCGTGTGAAGTGCTCCAGCGCGCCGGTCACGACAATCGTCTTGCCCTCGAGCACACCACCGCCCTGCCGCCGAGCCTCGGCCTGTGGCCGGACACCAACGGCCAGCAAATCGTCCACCAGCGCCTGGTAGCGCCGATCGCGGAAATAGGCGGCGATGCTCTCGGCCATCACCGGGCCGATCTGGTCGATCGCCTCCAACTCCTCCTGCCCTGCCGACCGCAGCGCCTCCAGCGATCCGAAGTGCGCCGCCAAGATTTGCGCCGACTGACTGCCCACGTGCCGAATGCCCAGGGCCGCCAGGAACCGCCACAGAGGCCGCGTCTTGCTGGCCTCGATCCCCTCCAGAACGTTCTGGGCGCTCTTCTCTGCCATCCGCTCCAGGGCCGTCAGATCGTCTATCTTGAGTCGATACAGATCCGCGAAGTTCTTGACCAGACCGCTGTCGACCAGTTGGTCGATCAACGACGTGCCCAAACGCTCGATATCCATCTGCCCCCGGCCGGCGAAATAGCGCAGCCGCTCCTTCAGTTGGCCCGGGCAGTGTGGATTCGGACACCGGATATGCACCCCCTCTTCATCTTTGACCACGGGCGATTCACACACCGGACACGTCTCGGGCGCCACGAACGGCTGGGCACCTTTGCGCCGGTCGTCTTTCTTGACCTCCATGACCTTGGGAATGATCTCACCGGCCTTCTCGATCAAGACCGTGTCGCCAATACGAACATCGAGCCGCTGCATCTCATCGAAGTTGTGCAAACTCGCGCGTTTGACCGTGGTCCCGGACAGTTGTACCGGTACCAGGTTGGCTACCGGGGTAAGAATACCACTCTTGCCAACCTGGACATCGACAGACTCGATGACGGTCGCGGCGCGTTCGGCGGGAAATTTGTACGCGATACACCAGCGCGGCGCCCGGCCGGTCGCACCGAGGATGTCACGCTGGTCGAATCGATTGACCTTCACGACCATCCCGTCGATCTGGTAGTCGAGGTCGAGCCGCTTCTGGCTCCAGCTCATGCAGATGGCAACGACTTCATCGATATCACCGGCCCGTGCGATGTGGGGATTCACCGGCAAACCCAGCGTCTTGAATCGCTCCAGCGTATGGTAATGATCGTCGCCCAACGGTTCGGAGACCTCGCCCGGAGCGTAGGCAAAGAACGAGAGATTGCGCGACGCCGTGATGCGGGCGTCGAGCAGTTTCAGCGAGCCGGCCGCGGCATTGCGCGGATTGGCAAACGGCGCCTCCTCTGCCTCGGTCCGCACGCGATTCAGCTCCACGAAGGAACTGGTGGGCATGTACACTTCGCCCCGGACTTCCAGCACGGCCGGGACTGGACCGTCACCCGCCAGCAGGGACAGCGGGATGGCCTTGATGGTCCTGATATTTGAGGTGACATCGTCGCCCACCTCGCCATCGCCGCGCGTGGCCCCGGTGACCAGGACCCCATTCTCATAGCGCAGGCTGACCGCCAAGCCGTCGATCTTCAGTTCCACCACGTAGTCATAGTCGGTCGTGTCGAGCTGCTTGTGGACGCGCTCGTCGAAGGCCTTCAGTTCGTCGGCGTTGTAGGTGTTGTCCATGCTCAGCATGGGCACGGCGTGCCGAACCGTGGCGAACCCCTCCAGAGGCCGCCCCGAGACGCGCTGTGTTGGGGAATCGGTGGCGACGAGCGTCGGATGCTCGGCCTCCAGTTGCTTCAGCTCGGCAAACAACGTATCGTATTGCTGATCGGCGATCTCCGGGGCACTCAACACGTAGTACAGGTGGTCGTGCCGGCGAATCTCGCCCCGTAGCCATGCAATCCGTTTCTCAACATCCCCAGCCATAACCGCTCACATCGCTGCTGTCCGATTCCCGAACGTCGGTCCGTCCGGATGAGGGCTGATTATAGTCCAGCCTGCGGGCTCGACGCCACGATGAAATCAGAGCGAATCGTCACCGTCCCGAGGAGAAACGGGAGTTGCTGGATGAGTTGCACGGATGGAAGCGGCGCATGAAGAAAACGGCGCCAACGGTTAGGTGGCGCCGAACAGGACGTGCTGGGAGAAAAGACCACCCTCCTCCGGGTGGTAAACCGGTTTTCGGGACGTTAACCGGATGTAGCCTGCGTGCGGAGACCGCCCGTCAGCAGAACATCAGCGCTATCAGCGGCGACCGCCCGGCGTCACGAACTGGCCATATCCCAGGTCGTAGACAAAGTTGCCGCGCGTACGCGAACCGATATAGACCTGCATGCCGTTGATGCGGGCAATGGCCTCAGTCTCATCTCGGTCGAGGACCCGCACCGCACCGGAGGTGAACATCGCATCGTGCAGATCGGTGCCGAGTTCGAGAATCTGCTGATCGGTAAAACCGATACGCCGCATGATCTTGACCACATCATCGGGACTCAGGTCGGCCACTTCGCGGTTGGCCTGAGCCACGATCCGGATCGAGCCATACTGATTGCGCTGGCGCGGCTGGGCCTCGTACTTGGCGCCGCCCGCTCCGAGTTCGGACCACTGGGCCGGCTGGGCCTGACACCCCATCTCCGCCACCGTCAGGGCAGCCATCAGCCCGAGGATGGCCACCGTCTGCCATATATGTCCCTGTCTAACCCACACCGTTTCTTACTCCTTGGCTAAGCTCTTTTACCGGGGCTGATTCGTCAGGCTCTGCCTGAGCTGATCCCGGTACGTGTCGCCCGTCGCAGTGGCCTGCGGCTGCGTCTGAAATTGCGGTTGCGACTGGTACTGCGGCTGCGGCTGCACTCGCAATTGCGGTTGCGGCTGCGGCGTGCCGTACATCGGCTGTGCCATCATCGGCTGCGCGGCCGGCTCGTAGGAGAGCGGACCCGATTCCGGAACCAGATGCGCCGTTACAAACACCGCGATCTCGGTCGTGACCCCTTCGTTGCTCTTGTTCTTGAACAAGCCACCGATCAAGGGCAGATTACTGAACCCAGGAACTCGCGTATCGGTCTTTATCGAACGATTTTCGGTCAGCCCGGCCACCGCTACGGTACCACCATCACCCACGGTCACGACGTTTCTGGCCGTACGACGCGTCACCACCGGAAGCTGTGTCTCGGCTGCCGCGGGAATACTGTCGCTGACCTCGGCCGCCAATTCCAGCGTGATGTCGTTGTTGTCGCCGATCCGCGGCGTGATATTCAACATCGTACCCGACGTAATGGTTACCATCTCCGTCGTGCTGAAGAACTGAGCGTTGTTGACCGCCTGCGGCTGGAGCATGTAGTACTCTTCCTGCATGACGCGGATCTCAGAGGCCCGGCCGTCCTGAGCCAGCACCTGCGGATTCGAAACGATCTCCGCCTGGCCGTTCTCCTGGAGCAGGTTCAACGCCATCAGCAACGAATTGGTAAACGTCTGGTCCGCCGAGTAGCCGATCTGGACACCCCACGGCCAACTGCCGCCGGTTCCGGTATCGAAGGAGGTGCCAAACGTACCGGCGCTGATCTGCGGGAAGCCCCACTCGACACCAATATCCAGCAGGTCGGTACGCTCCATCACCACCACGCGGGCATCGAGTAAGACGTGCCGCGGACGGGTATCGATCCGACGCAGGTCGGCAATAATCCGCTCCACCATATCCGGCGCGGCCGTGATCGAGAGGACGTGACTGTTCGGATCGGTATCCGCTTTCACGTACGGCGTGAACGCCTCCGACAGATACTCCATCGCATGTTTCGAGGAGGTGTAATTCAGCCGGACGCTACGCGTCTCACTGATCTCCGGGAACGCATCGCCCTCGACCCCGCGGTCGGCCACGAGGTAGTAATCCGGCGTCACCTTCACCACGAAGGGCGAACCCGCCAACATCGTCTTCAGGGCCGTCTCCAACGGCACGTTCTGAAGCTCCACATAGACCTCACCGAACACGTTCGGATCGGTCACGATCGTCACGCCGGCCGCCAGGGCAATGTCCTGCAACGCCTGACGCAGATCGTCACCCATGAAGGTATTGGTCACCGGACGGTACACCAGGTACGCATCCTCGACCGCCCGGAACGTGTAGCCGGTCGGCTCCAGGATACGCTGGAGTGCCAGCGGCACCGGCATGGTGGTCCAGTCGAAATCCACCGCAACGGGGACCGACTTGACGGTCGCATCCACACCGATCTTGACGCCCGTCTTCTCCGAGATCTGCATCAGAATGTCGAGCAGATTCACGCTGAAGGCGTTCCGGGACGGCGCGGCACGATCGAGCGTCGGGCCCGCCGTCAGGATCTGGTCGTCCCGCAGGCTGGGCGGGTCAGCCGGAAGCTGGCCACCACCCCGCAAGACTTCCATTTCCCGGCGCATCTGTTGCATCTGTCGGAGCAACGCATCGCGCTCGGGATCGGCCGTCTGCGGCAACTCCATCGGCGGCTCGTCCGACATCTGGTCTTGCGTGACCGGCGGCTGCGTCCGCTCGACCGGCGGCTGCGTCCGCTCGACCGGTGGCGTGGGCATCGCCGGAGCCGTATTGTCGATATCCTCGGTCACATTCGAGTACGGAATGCTCGGCGGGTTGAACTCGAACCCTTCTTTCGTCGGGAACAGATCACCCGTCCAGTTGTACGGAACCTGAAGGCTGTACTTGCCCTTGGCATCGGTTATCGCGGTCACTCCGCCCGGTTCGGCGGTGATGGTCACGCCCTGGATCGGCTCATCGCCGAAGACGATGCTGTCGGTGATCCTCACCATCTTGATGCGAGCGACGAAACTGGCATTGGGCACGTTCTGCACGACCGGGTCAAACGACTTGGCCTCCGGCGTGAAGGTGAAGCCTTCCTTGCTGGGCGTAATCTTGCCCTTCCACCCATGATCGACCGTCAACTGAAACTCGCCGTTGGCGTCGGTGGTGGCGGTGCCTCCGCCGTTGTCCGCGAAGACCAGGACATCCGCCAGCGGGCCGCTTTCACCCACGATCCGGCCGCCAATGGTCCGCTGAATGATCTGCGGCGTGAAATCCTGCGCCATCTGCGACATGAGCAGGTCATTGTACTCGCGCACCGCGGGATCGAATTCGAAGCCCGGCTTCTTCGGTGTGACCTTGCCCGTCCAGTTGTAGTCGACCTCGGCGCTGAACGAGCCATCGACACCGGAAACCACCCGGCCCGGCAGCCCTTCGAGCACCACCCCGGGCAGTCCCACGTTGCCCGAGATTGTGTACTTGATGCGCGTGGCCTTGAAGTTCTGATTGAGCTGATCGCCCGTCACGGACGCATAGATCAGAGTCGCCGGCTCGAATTCCCAACCCTCTTTCACCGGGGAGACCGTTCCGGACCAGCCGTACTCAACCTCGACGCTGTAGCGCCCCGTGGCACCACTGATGAAGTTGCCGGGCAATCCGTCCATCCGGACTTCGCTGGTTCCGGCGCTGCCGGAGATCGTCAACCGAATGATGGTCGGGTTGTAATCCTGGTTCTCAAAATCACTGACGACCTTCGGATAGCTCTTGCTCGGGGGCGAGAAGGTGAAGCCCGCCAGTTCCGGGGTCACCGTTCCGTTCCAGCCGTGCGGCACCATGACGGAGTAGTAGCCGTTGGTGTCGCTAATCGGATTGTCCGGCAAGCCCTTGAGGACCACACCAGCCTGGTTGGTCGTACCGCTGATCTGATAGGTGAAGACGCTGGCCGTGTAGTTCTGATTCGTCTGGTCGGCCGTCACCGTCGGATACTCGTAGAATTCCGGCGTGAACGAGTGGCCCTCTTTCGTGGGCGTCACCTTGCCGTTCCAGCCGTAGGGAACCTGCGCGCGGTAGTTGCCGCCGCCGGAGGTCATGACATTGCCCGGCAGGCCCTTCATCGCCACGCCGTCGGCGCCCACGGAACCGGAGATGACAAAGGTCAGTTCACTGGCCTTGAAGTTCTGGTTCACCAGGTTCTTGCGGACCTGGTCGTACATCATGCTGGGCGGATCAAACCGGTATCCGACTTTTTCGGGCGTTACATTGCCGCTCCAGCCATATTCGACCGCAATGCTGTAACGTCCGTTTTGATCGCTGATCGGATCCCCGGGCAGCCCGGTCAACTTCACGCCCGGAACCCCGGTCGAACCAACGATCGTGAACGTCAGCAGTTCGGGCGAGTAGTTCTCGTTGGTCAGGTCGCTGGTCGCCTTCGGATAGACCCGCTGATTGGGCTCAAACGTGTAGCCCAGCTTGACCGGCGTAACGGTCCCCTTCCACCCATAGTCGACCTGGGCCGTATAAACCCCGTTTTCGTTGGTCGTGGGCGCTCCCGGGAGCCCTTGCATCGTCACCCCCGGCAAGCCAACAGAGCCTGAGATAGAGATCTTCTTGATCCTGGCTGTGAATTGGGCCTGTGTTGCCGGCGCCAACAGCAGAGTTAAGCAGAGAACTATCACCCCACCCGATAATACTTTATGTTGCCTTGCCATAGGTCAACGTCCCTTTCTGAAGCCGCACTTTCATCATCCCACGGCTTTCCCACATCTATCGGCAATCCCGCGCCCTGGTTTAAGCAAAAACCGCCCCCGCGGCGTGCTACAGATCGATTACCGTCGTTCCTCCGATGGCGTCCACATCCAAGACTTCCACAGTCTTGGCGCCGTTTTCATCTATAATCCGAATGGCCTTCTGCGACTGCACAGCGCTGCCCTTGTCGTGCTCGAGAATCACGGTGAGTCGATAGATCCCCGCCGCCACGTCGGCGAGATCCATCACCCCGGTGAAACTGCGAACCTCCATCGGCAACATATGGCCGGTCTGCCCGATGACTTCACTGCTCATCTCGAAACGCATCCGCACGCCGCCTTCGGGCACGGTGGTCAACACCGCTCGACTGCGCGGCAAGATATACGTCTCGCCCAGATTCGTGAACCGCGCCGTCACCAGAAAACGCGACGGCGCCGCCTCAGCCAGACTGAGCTGCCGGTTGTCTCCGAAGATGCGCGTGTTGCTCTGTACACCCTGCGTGTCGATGTAGACCCGCCCCAGAAGCCTGCCCGCCGGCTGGCCATCCGTATAGCTGGCCTTTACCTGTACGCTGCTGTAGTAATTCGAGCGTGGCTCGGTGAAGCCGGGCATCTGGGCGATGATCTTCAGATTGCGGCGGCCATGGCCCTGCAACCGGAAACGCTGGGGCGCGACCGACACCCAACCTTCACAACCCAGGTCTTCGCCCCGCACGGTCCGGCCCTGGTCATCCACGACCACGCGGCCGGCCATGTGCTCGGGCAACATCGCCGTGACGTCTACATCCACGGCCTCCTCCGACGCATTGGCGACCAGCATCGTGGCCGTACGCGTCGCGCCCGGACGCACCTCGACAACCGCTTCGACCGGGACCAACTCCAGCGCGCTTTCCCCGTGGCCCTGTGGCTGTAGGGCACGCGGATCGCCGGCGTATTCAATCTCCTCTGAGATCCGGTCGGTTCGTCGCCCGTTGACATACAGATACGCTTCGACCTTGTACTTGCCACGCGGCAACGGCTGCCCCACGTCTTCCCACAAATCCAGCGTGACGCCGGGAATGATACCCGTTTCCTGAAACTGCGTATCGGAGATCTTGCGCCAGTGACCGCCCCATTCACCCCAAACCCGGGCCAGTCCCACCAGACGCGAATAGGTCCCGCCATCATTGTCAATCCCCAGCGTCACCACGGTGGCTGCCGCCTTGGCCGCGGTCTGAGGCCGGAATCTCAGGCCCACATCGGTCAGCTCAATATCGTGCGCCATGGGTCGGCCCTGCACGTTGATGATGATCGGGATCAAGAACCGAAACAGCACACCGGCACGTATCCCCGTGTCTTCATCCGGGCGTGCCTGGGTCTCGGCCATCAACGCCGCACAGTAGTAGCCCCGGGTGCCTCCGGGAATTCTGATCTTCAGGTCGACGAACTTGCGTTGCAGCGGTCCCAGCTCGACCGTGTCCTGGCCCAGTTCCAGCCAGCGCTCGCAACTGCGCAACTTCGAGACGTCGATGCGGACCGGCTCGTTGCGCTGCAACACGGTGATCCATCGGCCACCGTTGGGATCCTCGACCACCTCGATATCCGGCTCGATTTCCTGCCAGACCCCGTCGGGATTCTGGGTCATGCCGACGAGCCGAAGATCAACGATTTCAACCGACTCCCGGCTCAGATTCTCCACGGCCAGCCGCTTGATCAACTGCTTGCCCGGGTAAACGCCGAGCTCGACCTTCATCGGCTGCACGATAAACTCACCAAACGCCGAACTGCCGGCCACCAGCAGGACGGCCGCGACGCCGATAATCCGCCCCCGCAGCGTGCTGCGAGCACGCCCCGACAGATATGACGCAATCCGCATAAATCGACTTGCAAACACCATTCTCATAGTACAGCTCTCACACCTAATCCTGATCACTGGTCTCTGACACCTGGTCCATACAGTCAATCTGACGTCACTTCTGCGGCTTTTTAACTCTTCGGCGTTCCAAATAAGACACTTGTTCCGTTTCTCGCGATTTCCCCATGAAACAAACCCCCCAACCTACTGAGTCGTTCCGGATCAGAATCCCCCTTGGATCCTGAAGACTTACCCGATTTCGATTTACCCAGCTTACCAAACAGACAGGTCTTTGTCAATCTCTATTTTACCTATATTGGCGTTTTTGCTACAGTTAGGCCCATTCGAGACGACGGCGGAACACCACAAATGCGCTACACGAGTTGTCCGCCAAGCCTTTACCGGACGTCCCCGAAAACACACCCATACCGACATCCCCAACAACCCTCCAGGCAAGCCGCATTCACGGCCACACCAAAACAAATAAAGAGGAGCGACAGATATCACTATCCGCCGCTCCCCTTTGAATTCGCTACCCAGTCGTCAGACGCACTCAAAGCTTGCCCGCCGACCGAGTTCTGCCGTTACTGGCTACTTATCTCGGCACAACCTTGACCTTCACGTTCGCAACATGGACGTCCTTGGTGCCACCGGTAACCGAGCTCAGATTGGCCTCTTTGAGCGTCGCGCAAACGGTCGCCGTCTGGTCGACACCGATGCCGAGGTCGGCCGGGCTGACGCTGGAGCTGTACTTGCCAGCGATACCACCTGAGACCGCCGAGATGGAGGTGCTCAGGGTCAGCTCGAAGTTACACGACACTTTGATGTCGGTGCAACCTTCGTACGTGTGGATGTCCTTCTGCTGCAGTTTGATTTTCAGTTTGTCCTGATCCTTGATGCTGACCCAGTACCCAACATCCATCAGAACGGGGATCTCAGTGATCTCCTGGGGGATGTACGACGTCGGCCAATTGTGGATCTTGATTTCCCCGGCCTGAGCCGCCACGGCCAGCAGAGTCACTGCTGCGACTACAAAAAGACTTTTCTTCAACATCTTCACTTCCTTTCTAACTTAACCCTCGCTCCGATATGGCCGATTGGCCCAGTGGAGCTAAACCCAGTAAATCCGGCTAGGCACCACAAACACCTAAGCCGCACTCATCAGCGGGCAACCGTTACAATCCGACGTAATCAGGATTGCCCGCTCCCTACCCGATTCGTCGTGGCCCTGGTAACTCAGAATTCGACCTGCGATTTTCGTTCCCACTTGACATCTGGCATCATCCTGCCGCTCTAAGAGAGGGCCGACCTCACCGAACGGCTCACAGGCTTGCTTCAGCCCGCGAGATGCCACTGCGTCATCACCTTACCTCCTTTCTCCCCCATCCCAACTAGAGGGGGCCTCTACTGGGGATCGCACCTTTCCATAGGTCCTGGGCAATCTGTCAACACGTATGAATGATACCTTTGCACCTAGAATTCACTGGGCCATTCGAGCAGCGATACACATCACCGCATCAAGGTCCAGCCGTCACCGTAATCACCAGGGCGCCTTCGTACCGACCGGCCGGATAGTTCGCCAGATGCCTCAGTCCCAGCCAAAGCTCCAGCGGGACATCCACGCCACTGGATCCCGTCCCCTGGCTCGACTGGACAACTGACACACGCCCAGCCCCGATGGGAACCTTGTCCCCGTTGATTGCGACCTGCAAGTCCGGCGCTGCGATCGTCTCGCCACGTTTCTGATGCTTGAACTGACGAAACGAAGCCGAAACGTGATACGCACAGTTGGCCACCACATGGGCGTCAAACTCCGCACTGACCTCCTGCAAACCCGGGCCCCATACACCACCGAGGTTAATCGGAGTACGAGGCAACGATACACTCACAAAAGGCATCGAGAGATCAATGGCGGCCGCACTGTCGGCCATCACCATGCACGCCGCAATGCTCAAAATAATCTTTGCCAGATTCTTCATATTCTCTGCCCCCCAACACAACCCAAACGGGCGAGCCTGAAAACTCTGCTCGCACCTACCTGGCAACCGCGATTAAACAACAACGAGCCACTCAATTGTCTGAGAGCTTCCTCTCACCTCTCATGCAGGCCCAAGACAACCCGGGGACATCCCGGCAGACCTACACCTCGCGATAACCTGGAAAGTGGGAATCAGTGCGGACAAACGACCGGGACGAACGGTCCTGATCTACCCTCCTCACTTTCTCACTCTCCTTTCCGTAAAGCCAAGCACGTACAAGCAAATACGATCACAGGGCATAACACCCCGCGCACCTAGCCAATCACCTCACTCTACCAACTTTCAAGGGCCGTGTCAAGCCCATTCTGCCTCTTTCTGTTATTTTACCTACCCCATTTCCTAGACCTATTATACGCATTCTACCTCAAGTCCATAGAAGTGTCAACCATAAAAGAGCCCATTTTACCAGACCTCTTTCTCCCCATCTTGACCCCACACGCCTACCGGAACCTACAGCCACCTCGCCATACCCCCTCGCCTGCTCCAACCGGCAGCCCCTCAACCCCCAATATGCACGTAACTACTTTTGATAAAATGCCTTAACACGTTTCCCAGCAACCTCGTAGCCACCACCAGAACGTCAAGGCCAGGATTCAGTGCGAATCAGCCCGAACCGGGGGCCTTCTGCCAGACCGGTAGCGACGGCCCGGCCCAGGATGCGAGACCCCGGACTAGACGCGGAATCGTCGCCCGTCTCGCCCAGCGCACGAAGGCATAACCAACAACGCATAACCCCATGAGAATACTAGACGATGGCAGGCGGTCGATCGCCAGGGGCGGGATGTCCCCTCGCGTGCGGCACCCCTTACAGGCGGAAGGCCCCACGCGTTGTGAACACCGGCTGGGCGCAGAGTCTCCCTCAGGATTCTGACGATGGAATTGCTCCTCCCCACAGATGACGCACCCTGGCAGCCTCGACGCAGAGGCACAGCGCAAGGACGCCCTCGGTACCGCCGCCGGCAGACTTCAAATACCGGCCGTCACTTGCGACCGCTCGCCCCAGGACCGGAGAAGACTCCCCGAGCATCCCGACCTGTCGAGAGAACCTGCAACCTGGCGGTTAGTCCCGGTCGCGACTCGTCGGAAGGACTCGCCCTCACGACCCAGCGGCTTCTGCGGTATCCACCGGGCTGACTTCATGCTGGATCTGCCGCTCAGGCTGCGAAGCCTCAGATCGGGAGCCCAAAGCCGCTCTCCAAACGAGCCGCCAGGGACCATGCTTGGGACAGTACTTGCTCGGCAGGGCCTCGGGATCGTTGTGTTCGCTGAGTCGACGGTCAGCATCAGCCGTTGAGCCAACGTAGAACCGTTTCTGGGGATTCTCCAGTACATACGCCCGGAATGTCTCGCCCGCCTGCTCCAAACTCCCCGAGTAGGACTCGAACCTACAACCTAGCGGTTAACAGAAAGGCCTGGGGAGCCTGCCGAAAAGCCCAAAAGTCCTTTGTTTCCAGTATCTTAACACGCTCCCTGATTTTCGCAAGGCTTCGCATCCATTCGCGTCTCTTCGCACGTTATCGCGGTATTGAACTGCCAAAACGGTATAAAACGGTAGTCAGAAAGACGGCTTTTTCGTGGCACACATTGTAAAGTTAGTATTGCAATTTACCCTCTTGCGTTTATAGTGATATTGGCAAATTTGAGCCAGATGTGAAGGGACGAATGCCTTGAAGACTTCATGGATAGATCGCTCAATTGAAGTGGAACTAACTCGTGTCTGCAATGAATACCCGGTGGTTACAATAACCGGCCCCAGACAATCCGGCAAGACATCATTGGTTAAGCGGTATTGCAAAGGGTATTCCTATGCCAATCTTGAATTGCCGGAAGTTCGTCATCTGGCTAACAGCGACCCAAAAGCGTTTTTCAATGCATATCCCGCGCCGGTTATTATTGATGAAGTTCAACGTCAGCCGGAACTGCTTTCATATATCCAGGTCTTTGCCGACGAAACCGATAAACGCGGACAGTATATTCTCACCGGCAGTCATCAATTAGATCTTGCTGCCGCAGTCAGCCAGTCTTTAGCAGGACGCACTGCTTTGCTCCGACTACTGCCATTGTCTTTGTCAGAACTTAAGAATGCCGGGATTGAGATGTCGCGAGACAAGGTATTGTTTAAGGGCTTTATGCCTAGACTCTATAGTGAAGAAATCCGCCCAGGTACTCTTTACTCGGAGTATTTCCAGAACTACATTGAACGCGATCTTCGACAGTTGATTTCCATTCGTGATTTGCTTTTGTTCGAGAAGTTCCTGCGTGTACTGGCCGGACGTATCGGACAGGTGATTAACATTACATCGCTATCCAGTGACGTAGGTGTCTCCCGTGCAACACTGAACGAGTGGCTTAGTGTTCTTGAAGCGTCATTTATTGTTTTTCGTCTGCCTCCATGGTTTGACAACGCCAATAAACGCGCAATAAAAACCCCAAAGCTGTATTTCACTGAAACAGGTTTGGCCGCCTGGCTGCTGGAAATTGAGACCCCAAAGCAAATCTCCAGAGATCCATTACTGGGCAATCTGTTTGAGAATATGGTTGTTGTGGAAGCTCTCAAAACGAGATTAAATGCAGGCCTCATGCAGAACTTGTACTTCTACCGTGATCCAAAAGGCAATGAGGTTGACCTGATCCTGCGTCAGCACCGTCAACTTCGACCGGTCGAAATAAAGGCTGCAATGACATTCTCGCCGGAGATGACCAAGGGAATTAAGCATTTTCGAAAGCGGCATGTAGATTCTGTACCCGGAGCCGTAGTCTATGCAGGCGATATAGAAACGAAATCAGAAATGACTCATATACTCAATTTCTACAATACATCAAAACTGTTTGCATCATAAGGCTCGGTAGACTCAATCAAAGGGTGTGATATTTGGCAAAAGAGAAAACAAATCGATTCATCGATTTATCGTGGGATGATGTTAGAGAATGGGCCGGAAGCAAGATTGTCTCACGGGGTCGGAACTATCAGCGTCAGAATCTGGTTTCGGAACTCGCTGTGCTTGATAGCGGCGGTCTGCTTGCTTGGGTGGATGGAACGAATAGATATGCCACTCAGGTTAACATCGATGAAGACGGTCTGCCGGCATCCATATGCACCTGCCCTTATGGCTATGACTGTAAGCATGGCGTAGCGGTCGTACTGGAATATCTGGAGCACATCAAAAAGGATAGGCGTGTTCCTAAAGCCAAAAAGGATGATGAACGTCTTTTGCTTTTCGATAAGAGCCGTTGGGACGACGATATCGAGGATGCCGAAGATGAATGCGACTACAATGACGAAGAAGTGAATTTGACGAAGAAAGTGAGATCCGAGGTCAACGCTTACCTGAACGGCAAGACAAAGGCTCAGCTCACGGAACTGATCCTTGAACTGGCCGGAGAATTCCCAAAAGTGGCTCGGGATCTACTGGATCGCAAACAACTTGCTTCGGGAAGCGCACAATCCCTGATCAATCGCCTAAAAAAGGAAATCCGTGAAATCAGCAGTGAGCCTGGCTGGCGGAATCACTGGCAACATGAAGGTTATACCCCGGACTACTCTGAAATACGCGCCAAGTTGAACACCTTACTGAAGACCGGTCATGCGGACGAGGTACTCAAGCTGGGAAATGAACTGATCGAGCTTGGCATCCAGCAGATTGAGGAAAGCCATGATGAGGGTGAAACCGCCATGGAAATAGAGGAATGTATGCCGGCCATTGTAAAGGCCCTGGAGCAATCTTCTATGGCCAAGGCGGACAAGCTGGCATGGGCTGTGGATACTGTCCTCAAAGATGATTATGATGTCCTCCATGCCTTCGGCGAGTATCTTGATCGTCCCCATACGAAAGCGGATTGGAATACTCTGGCTGACCGGCTGCTCAAACAGCTTCGGGCAATGAAGCACTCCAGAGACAAGAGTGATTTTCATCGGAATTACGTCCGCGACCGATTTACCAACTGGATCGTTCATGCCCTTAAGTGCGCTGGAAGAGAAGAGGAGGTCATTCCGCTTTGTGAAACTGAGGCCCAAAAGACGGGCAGTTACACCCGATTGGTGGAGCATCTCATATCGGAAGAACGGTATGCAGATGCGGAACGTTGGATTCAGGAAGGTATTCGTAAGACCGACAAGAAATCGCCCGGCATTGCTTCCGATTTGCGTCACAGACTAAAAGAGATACGGACTTGCCAAAAGGACTGGGCTGCTGTTGCAACGATGCAGACAGAAGAGTTCGTACGCTACCCTTCAGAAAAGACTTTTCTCGAATGCCAGAAGTCCAACGCGAAAACCAGGACTTGGCCGAAAGTGCGAAAGCACCTCTTGGCTTACCTTGAGAAAGGTGAACTGCCATGGAAACAGAAGGGCTGGCCACTCGGAAAATCCAACCAGACCGAGCCTAATACGCCTTTTCGCAGTACCTTTCCGATGACACATGTTCTTATAGATATTGCGATTCTGGAAAGAGAGCCTGAGAGGGTACTCTTTTGGTACGACCAGATCCGCAAGAAGCGAGGTTCCGGCAGCGTTGGTGATGACAGAATCGCTGCGGCGATTAAGGACTATGCCCCGCAGCATTCGGTGTCAATCTGGAAAGCAATGGCAGAGAATCTCATTAATCAGACCAAACCCAGTGCATATGAACAAGCCGTTGGTTATTTGCATAAAGCCGAGACGATCATGAAACGCCAGAAGAAGCAATGTCAATGGGATCAGTACATTGAGAGCCTCAGAGACAGACATGCCAGAAAGCGACGTTTCATCGAGATCCTAAACCAATCAGGAAGTCTGCCGATCATATCCCAAAAGCAGTAGATCCAGTATGCGCGTCACGTCACTCATAGCTCTCCACGTAACCCAAATCGTTTTCCGACATGGCATGCTCTGCAATCCTACGCGTCACGGCCGGAGTGGCCTGCCTCATCTTATGTACCAGTTGTTGTGTGGACTTCAGCGATTCCTGAGGCGGTGAGTCACTGTGCGCAAGATGGTATCCAGTACAGAATCCAAATGTTTGCCAGCATCTTCAGCGAGAAACCGTAGGACGATGTAGCCATTTTCCTGTAAGAGAACATCCTTGCGTCGATCCCGACGGTAGGCATCAGGATTGGCCAGATGCTGCGAACCGTCCAATTCGATTGCGACACGGCCCTTTGGCCACAATAGGTCCACTTCCATTTGGCCCCAACCGTCAAAGGGGATGGGCAACTTGGTGTTGAGCTGGAAGAATCCTGCTGTTTCCGGGAGAGTCTCCAAACGCCGATACAGGAATGCCTCACTGGCACTTCTGGCCCTTTCGATTCCCTTGGACGTTGCCTCAACTGTTCGTGAAGCGTGCACAAAAAGATTGGCCAGCGAAGCATCCACGCCGTCACGGACCAGACGACGCACGCTGGCCGCATAGTCATTTTTCCATCTGGGATCAACAGGCAGCGGCACTTCAGCCGGCCATCCCGGCACGGCACTGGCGGGCAGCAGGATCGAATACCCCATTGTCTCATAACTACGACAACGCTTATCGAACATACGTGACAGCATCGGGACATGCAGATCGGCGTAGTCATACACGCGCACTTCGCGTTTGCCTTCATTGAGACGGTGTAAACGACCAACATACTGAGCAATTGTTCCTCGCCAGGATACAGGCAGTGTAATGAATAGAGTGTCCAGGCGTGGATCATCAAACCCCTCACCGATATAGCGACCGGTGGCCAATATCACTCGTGGTTCGTTCGCAGGGATAGACTGCATGCGCAATGAGACCTCGCGCATACGCTTGGTTCCCATGCCACCGCTAAGCACAATGACGTGGCGGACCTCTTGTGTCAATCGGGCAGCCAGCTCTTCAAGGTGCTGCCGACGTTCTGTTAGAACCAGCGGGCAGCGACCGTCACGGACCGCATGCACCACATCCGTACAAATGAGATCATTACGTTTGTCATCCTCAATCAGCTCACCTTAAAGAGCCTGAAATTGGAGGCGTTTATCCGGATCAGCAGGCTGTACCGGCTGGAACGAGGTGGGACGCACGTGCACTGTGTGTGAAAAGGGTCGTTCTGTTGCCTGGGATTTGGCGTCCACACGATATCGTATCGGTCCGCACTGCATGAAGATAATCGGGTGGTGTCCGTCCTTGCGTGTCACCGTAGCGGATAGCCCAGTCACATATTTGGCCTTGGCTCGACGTACAACCTGTTCGAAACTCGAGGCGGAAAGATGGTGACATTCGTCGGCAATCACATGCCCGTAGTCCGCCACACGATCCTTGACCACGCCCTTTCTGATCAGGCTCTGAATGATTGCCACATCCAACGTGCCATTGGGCTTGTTACGACCGCCTCCTATGCGGCCAATCGCTTTCTTGGGCAGATCAAGGAACATCGACAAACGATCAATCCACTGCTCCAACAACTGGCGCCGATGTACAAGCACCAGTGTGTTTACCCCACGTTGAGCAATAAGCCAAGCTGCAATTACGGTCTTGCCAAAAGCAGTGGTTGCAGACAATACCCCGATGTCATGAGCCTTCATCGCCTTTGCGGCCTTTTCTTGCTCCGGACGCAATGTGCCGGAAAACCTGACATCGATCGGTGTGCCCGCAAATCGCTTATCGTGCAGAGTCATCTTGATACCTAAATCCCCAAGAAGTCTCTGTAAGTCCTCCAAGCATCCGCGTGGGAGAGCGACATGCTGATCAAGATCTTCGGCACAGCCAATGACACGCGGCTTGCCATAGGCGGGCAGACGCATTGCCTGTGCCTTATAGAATTCCGGATTCTGGAAGGCAGCCAACCGAATCAAACGATTGCGAAATCCAGGTGACAGTGGGTCTTTCGGGATGTAGATCTGGCCACCCAGCGTTAACTCAAGCTCCTCCGGCAAGGGGCCATTTATTGGTGATTGACGACGTCCTGATGGAGGAGCTGTCCATGGCTCATCGTCGTCATCCATGGGAGCCATTCGTACCCCGACAATGCGTCCTCTTTTCTCTGCTCCATCAACGATGTCCTCGATGGCGATACGATCGATCTTGCGTATGGACGACAAATAAGCCCACTGATCTGCGTAGGGCTGACCGGTATCATCGAGAAATACGGTATTCCCGCATTCCCTCGCTTGTTTCTGGAGTGGTAGAGCGATCAAATTGCCGAAACCGCCCTGGGGCAGTGTGTCCTGATTGGGAAAGAACCGGTCATACGAGTCCAGTCCCACATCCGGACGGCATTCCATGGTTTCCGTCAAGATGCTCGCTCCCAGTCGGCGTGCCAAGCCAGCGGCAATGGGCTCCGCGAAGAACAACCAAACATGCCCTCCATGCCCAGACCGAGACCGTTCCAGTGAGGCAGCCAGCCTCATATCTCGACAGATGGACAGAAAAGCAAAAGCGTCTTGTTGCCAATGTGCCTTGTCAAAATCAACTGCCAGGAAGAAACAGGTCTCGTCCCGCAGCATAGGGTAAACACCCATAATGAAATCGCGGCCTCGCTCATCCCGGCCCGAGAGATGCCAACGAATGACTTCTTGGGTCACCGCAAGGAAACGACGCTGGGGGCAATCGACACACTTAATTCGGGGCTTCTCGCATACCCCAGGAACCCATTCATTGGCGCAGGCTGGCTGATACCCTGATTTGCCCGTTCGCCGGCTCTCAAAACGACGGGGGTACACATCGTCCCGTCCACGGAAGAGCGACCGGAACAAGGCAATCTTTGCTGCTACTGAAGAATTATGATTGGCGGAATCTCCCATTCTGTAATGTCATCTGACAATTCCCATGTGACGTCATAGTCGGTTCGGTTCGCCACGCGATCAAGCCTAAGCGAGCCCTGGGGCGAGCCCCATGCATACCTGCATCCAATCGTAGAGCATTCTCTGCGAAAACCGGTTGCATTTCAAGCGTATGCCGAAGACAAGATCAGACAGGTGTGATCTGCCTTGGGCGAAGGAGCACAGTGTAAATGAGGCCGTGAAGACGAGCTGTCGTTGACATGCCGCGAACCGGACACATCCCTTTCTCGCCCATAGTACGCGTGATCAGACGTGTGAACCGAGGGGGGGGAAATGAGCCTGAGGATAAGCGCCACAGCTTCTACCCCGCCCTTCAGAGCAATCCCAAAGTTGTGGCCGTATGGCGCGGTCGGACGTTCAACCGAACGGTTGGCTGCAAACTAGGTTGATGGTTTGAATTCATCACAAGGACAGACAGATGAAGACGTTACGGTTCCAGTCTTCCTGTAGCACGAGACACCAAAACGGTACATACCGGTATAAAACGGTAAAGGAGTTGCGGAGCCGGGCATCCATGAAGTCGCAAACTCATCTCCCAAAAGGACTTACAACTCCCCGAGTAGGACTCGAACCTACAACCTAGCGGTTAACAGCCGCTCGCTCTACCGATTGAGCTATCGGGGAATGATACCCAAAAAAACAAAGCCCTCGAGCCGTCAGACCCGAGGCCTCGTCGGTATTATCGTCAAAGACCGTAGCGATTTCAACAACTTTGTCAAGATTTCTCTTGGGGTGCCGATAGGAAAACTACGGCAGTGCTGGACAGGTAACGAGCCATCGGGTAACTTACCCCGTTTACGCATCTTGCGTCGATCGGACCAGTTGGGCCTGAAGGTGTCCGGCAAGCCACAGGGCAGGGCTGCCCACGCTACGCCGTAGAATCAAAGGAACACCCGTGAGCAGTAGCGCATCTTAAGTGATTATGGGAACATTTACAGATACATGGAATCATAGGTTAGCAAGCGCATGGCCAGAGACCTACTCAGTGTGGGTGAATACACGATAATACGGCGGATCGGTAACGGAGCCCGCAGCACCATCTATTTGGCAACCGATGAAGAAGATGGCAGCGTCGTCGCCCTCAAACGCCTGATTTTCGAGAGACCAGAGGACCATCGCGTCTTTGAACAGACGGAGATGGAGTACAAGGTCGCTCGGGAGATCGACCATCCGTACATCCGAAAATGTTACAAGCTGCGGAAAATTCGCAGTATGTTTCGCGTCCGAGAACTGCTGTTGTCCATGGAGCATTTTGAGGGAAAAACACTCGAAGATACCACCACCCTGAGCCTGGGCGACGTGCTCCTGGTCTTCCGCATGGTCGCCACGGGCTTGAACGCGATGCACCAGCGCGGCTTCGTTCACTGCGACATCAAACCCAACAATATTCTCATCAACAAGAGCGGCACGATCAAGATCATCGACCTGGGGCAGAGCTGTCGGATCGGGACGATCAAGTCGCGCATTCAGGGTACGCCGGACTATATCGCCCCGGAACAGGTCAAGCGCAAGTCGTTGACCCCGAAAACGGATATTTTCAACCTCGGCGCCACCATGTACTGGGCCCTGACCGGCAAGAACGTGCCCACGCTGATCCCCAAGAAACAGAAGACTGTCGGCCTTTACGAGCCGCCCAAATGCCTGGCCCCGCACCAGTTGAAGAAGCAGCTCCCGGTGGGCATCTCCATGCTGGTCATGGACTGTGTCAAGAACGACCCGGCCGAGCGTCCCTCCAACATGGTGGAGATCATCTCCGGCCTGGATTCGATGATTCACAGCATCTTTGGCGGCAAAATCAAAGCGAATCGAAATGCCTCAAACAACCATCGATCTGCTTAATAAGGGAATCACCGCCAACCACACCGACCGCTGCCGACGAGGGAATCTCGTCCGACTGCCTGAGGAAGGATCGCTGGTGGTGGCCGGCGATATTCACGGGCACCGCCGTAATTTCGAGCGCATCGCGACCTACGCCGATCTGGCGCACCACCCCGACCGACACCTCATCCTCCAGGAAATCATCCACGGCGGCCCGGAAGACGACGCGGGGGGGTGTCTGTCGTACCAATTGCTGTTCGAGGCCATTCGCCTGAAACTGGCCTTTCCCGACCAGGTTCACTTCGTGATGGGCAATCACGACACGGCCTGCATCTGTAGCAGCGAGGTGATGAAGAACGGCAAGGAGATGAACCGGGCCATGAGCGCGGCCCTCGAACGCCAGTTCCAGCAGGCCACCAGCGACGTCACGCTGGCGTTGCGGCAGTTCCTCTTCTCTCAGCCCCTGGCGATACGCTGCACGAATCGGGTGTGGGTCTCACACTCGCTGCCGGGCGATCGCCACGTCGACACCTTCGACCCAGGCGTCTTCGACCGCGAACTGAAAATCAACGATTGCGAGCGACCGGGCGACGCCTATCTGCTGACGTGGGGCCGGCGCCACAGCCAAACGTCTCTGGATACCCTGGCCGAGCGGCTCGACGTCGATCTCTTCGTCGTCGGGCACCAGGCCCAACCGAGCGGCTGGTGCCAGGCCGGGACCAACATCCTCATCCTCGCCTCCGACCACAATCACGGATGTCTGGTCGAGTTCGATCTGGCCCAACCCTACACCGCCTCGCAACTGGTCGACCGCATCATCCCCCTGGCCGCCGTTTCTTGAGAGTTCGGGTATCAGCTTCCGCCGCTGCCGCCCCCGAACGAACGCCGCACATGTCGTCTTCGCGTCCTCTCACTTGCGAAGGCATCCGGGTCAAGCGTCAATCGTTCTCTTCCGAGTTGATGCCGTTGGGATCGACCTTCTTGAGGGGGCAGGTCCAGAGATAGACGGTGTGGCTGACATAGGTGTCGCTGGTCTCGACCGTCACCACCTGATCGGGCCGGACGCCCTTCATGTCGAAGTCGTGCGAAACGATGCGCGACCCGGGCTTGAGTTTCTCCAATTGCGGGATCAACTTGACGTTCAAACTGGGCAACAGGTAGAGCGTCACAACATCGGCTTTGCCTAGATCGAGCGTGAAGATATCCTTCTGCTCGATCGTCACCAGATCGCCCACGTCGTTCTTCGCCACGTTCTCCCGCGACTCGGTCACGCGCTGTGGGTCGATGTCGTAGCCAAAGGCCCGGCACCCGAACCGCTTAGCCGCGGTGACCACGATCCGCCCATCGCCGCAGCCCAGATCGTAGACCACGTCGCTCTGCTTGACCTGGGCCAGCCTGAGCATCACATCCACCACCTTCTGCGGCGTGGGCACGTAGACCACGTCAGGTCTGCGCGGTGGCTCCTTCACCTCGACCGCCATCTGCTGCTCGTCATCGGCCCCGTGTTGGATCGGAGGCCGAGGGTCCGCGCGCGTCAGGGAAATACCCGCCAGAGGCGGCTCGATCTTACTGACGTCGAGCCCGAACTCCTCCAGGATCGTCGCGGCGATATCCTGTCGCCTGCCGGCGCGCGTCACGGCCGGGCTGGTCGTCGCCAGGAAGCTCTGATCGCCACTGACATAGATCTGCGTCCGCTCGGCCAGCCCCAACTCAGCCAGCTTCTCGACGATCCGCCCCGTCCACACATCGTCGGAAATCAGAGCCTGCCGGCGCTGCTCTTGCTTGTCCCCAGCCATCCCGATCTGGGCGAGGTGAATGAAAAAGAAGAAAGGTTTGTCACGGTACTGCTCCAACAGTTCTGCCGCCCGCGTGCCGACCTTGTCGTTCGACCCGAGCCCGTACTCCCAAACCTCCAGCGCCCGGTACATGTTGTAACACGGCGAGCCCGGGAGGATCCGGTCATCGCCTTTGGTCTGATCGCTTTGGCGTGGCGCTTTGCGCGGCGGGTCGATTTCGCCCAGGTGCTGCCGCCTGCCGATCACCGCGACCGTAACGAAATCGTCGGCGGCGAAGCGCGTCTCCAGCCGTTCGAAGACGCTCAGCCCTTTCGGCACGGGCTGGTACCGCTCGTTGCTGTAAACCCCCGTCACCTCGGGCAGGTACCCGGTCAGGATCTGCGTCCAGCCCGCCCTGGTATCGGGGCTGCCCTCGCTATCGATCCCGACGTAGCGGCCCCGGTCGATCAACGTCTGGAGGTTGGGTAGTTCCCGGCGCTGCAGCGACGCCTCGACGTCGGCCCGCCGGGCCCCGTCCCAACCGATGAGAATGACATTTCGCGGCTTCGACGCCGCTCCGAGCGCCGGCCCACCAACTGCCAGCAGACTCACAGCCAGAAAGAGATGGATCATTCTGCCTCGCATGGCTTGCTCCTCTCAACACGATGCCACCGATACACCCCCGGCTTTGCCGCCGCCGGCCACATCATGTCCGTACGCTACCGAGGCAGTCGGGTGCTGTCAAGAGACGCGACGCTCGGGCTCGGGAAATCGTTCGGCCCGCTGGTAGTAGAGCAACACCGACGGATCGTAAAAGGCATTGAACCCCCGCGAGTTCCGCAGGCGCACCCCGTCCAAGGTTCGGGCCCGCGACAGCGCCACGTAGACGTGTCCGGGCACGAAATTGACGTGGGAACCGTCGACGTTGACCACGTCCAGCGTCAGCCCCTGGGCCTTGTGCACCGTCAGCGCGTACGCCGGTACGATCGGGTACTGCCGCACCGCGTATTTGACGTCTTCCTGGTTCTTACGCGCGTTCCACACCCGGCCCTCAAAGTCGTACACGAAGAGCCGCCGCTTGCCGATTTCCTCCCGGTCGAACTCCACATCAATCCAACAGGGCAGCTCACTGCCGGGCTCGGTCTGTTCGCAGATGTCCATCACCGTACCCAGGTCGCCATTGACCAGTTCGTCGTGGTTCTGAATGCACAGTACGCGCATCCCGACCTTCAACTCCAGTTGGGCTTTGGCCCGCGTCTGGCTCTCCAGCCAGTACACCGCCTCCTCCGCATCGCCCTTCTTGACCTGGCAAGCGCTGTACACCGACGGCGTCTCGATCGCGTCGATACACCGCTGGTTGTGCCGGTCCGCCTGGCGATTCGTGCCGAACAGGACGGGGAAATCCAGATTGAACTGGCCTTCGGCGCCGGTCAGGACCGCTTCGTCCACGCGGCCGTGCCGTAGATTCTGGAGGAACTGGATGAAGTGCGGCTCGGCCTGGCGCAGGACCGTCTCCAGATCGACCAGCTCGAACGCCGCGAACTCGGAACTGTTGAACGCGAAGTCGGGCTGGCCTTCCTCATTGCGAGGTACGGGCGGCAACTGGAAGAAATCCCCCACCGCCAGAATCCCGGTCCCGGGTCTGACCCGCGTCAGGAACCGCTCGAACGTGACGCGGTCGACCATGCTGATTTCGTCGACGACGATGACCGCCGCCTTGGCCAGCTTGTGCTGACCGAAGGCGATGCGTCGCTGCGAATCGGGCATCTCGGCCCGAGGCAGATGGGCGGCCGAGTGCAGGGTGGCGGGTCCGCGGATATAGTAGGAATCATGCAGTCCCGTCTCGCCCCGCAATTGGCACGCCGCGATGCCCGTCGAAGCCGCCAGAATCACGACCTTGCTGCGGTCGGCCAGCTCATTGGCGATACGGCGTACCATGGTGGTCTTGCCCGTCCCGGCCCCACCGGAAAGGAAGATCCGCCGGCCCTCGAGCAGACTCTCGACGATCTCGGTCAGCAACACCGGATTGCGCGCATCGTAGTAGGCGTACTCCTGGGGCAGTACGTCCCCCTCAATCGAGTCGTGCGGGCGAATCATGATGCGCCCCTACCGGTTTCTTCCGCAGATCCCAACGACTCGAAGCAAAACTCGCCCTTCTCCATGAGCACGTCGCCATCGACGGTGATGGTCGGCGCGACCAGGACGCCATCGACGTGGGCCTTGCTCTCCCAGGTGGCGCCGGTCTTGCTGGGATAGGGATAACCGAAGGCCACGTGCACCCCCGGGAACTTCTCGTCCTGGAGCAGGTTGTAGATCAGCTTGGTCAAACCCGTATTGGTACCGATGGCGAACTCGCCCACCCTATTGCTGTTCCCATCGGTCTCGAAGAGATACGCATCCAGGTCCTGTCGCAGCGCCTCGTTTTCGCATTTGAGGCTCGCGCGGATGGCCCGGCCGTCTTCAATTTGGATCGTTACGGGCGTCCCGGCCAGCGAGCCATAACGTTCCGTGAAGTAATCGCCCAGACATCCATCGACGACCAGGACGCCGTCGACAGTCTCCGGAGCCGTGAAGACCTCGCCATCGGGAAGGTTCTTGAACTTGCCCGGCAGGATGTTGCCATCGCTGATGACCCACTTCAGGTCCGGGCTGAACCGGCCGGTGATATCGCAGCCCTTCCCCGTCTGGACGCGGATCGTGCGGGCGTCCTTGACCTTCTCATAGACAAACTTGCTGATCCGCTGAATCTCGACGTAGTCGCTGCACATCCCGTCGGCCATAATCTCCGGCGTGATCCCGATCATGTGCGCGTGACGCAGTTTGGTGTTGGCCTCGACCGCCTTGAGCAAATGCCGGCGAAACGTCTGGAGTTCCCCCTTGGCCCCTTGGGCGGCGTAGATACTGACGTCCGCGGCTCGAATCGCCTCATCGATGGTAGCCGGATAGTCGATCGGCCGCGACCCGAAGTCTTCCATCACGAAGAACGTCGCGGGGCCGGTGATCTCCTCCACTGCCTGCTTCAATGCCTCGCCAATCGCGCGCGTCTGCTCGTCGGTGATAATCACCGCCTGCTCGCCCGCCCGGACCTTGAGACAATTCTCTACCGCTTGCCTGACTCCTTCGGCTATCGTACCCACGTTGCCATCTCCTTAGCTGCTCTGGATTGCCAATGGAGCCCAAGCCTACCGCCTCAACCGGTGTCTTTCAAGTTCCAAAAAGCGGCCTGTGCCGCGCACACCATCTCTATCGACCGCAAATCTTGCACACCGGACAACCGTAGGGGCGAATCATCATTCGCCCGTATCCTATCACCGTCGCTGGCCGGCCCTGCGCAGGCGTGGACGCGGACGGGCCTGCCACGCAGTGGTTCATTCGAAGCAAAACTGGCCCTTCTCCATGAGCGTTTCGCCATCGACGGTGATGGTCGGAGCGACCACGCTGATATCGAGGTGGGCGATGCTGTCCCAATCGGCGCCCGTCCTGGAGGGATAGGGGCTGCCAAAGGCGATGTGCACGCCGGGGAACTTCTCGTCCTGGAGCAGGTTACCGATCAGTTTGGTCAAGCCCGTGTTGGTCCCGATCGCGAACTCCCCGACGCGGTCGCTGCTTTCATCCATTTCGAAGATGTAGGTGGCCAGTTCGTCGCGCAGCTTGGTGTTTTCGCAGGTCAGAGTCTCGCGGACCGCCCGGCCGTCCCGGATCTCGACCGTCACAGGCGTCTCGGCCAGCGAACTGTGGCGCTCCATGAAGAACTCGCCCAGGCATCCGTCGAAGACCGCCCTGCCGTTGACGGTTGCCGGAGCGGTGCAGACCTCCCCGTCGGGCAGGTTCTGCCACTCGTCAGGCCGAACATTGCCGTCGCTGATGATCCACTTCAGGGCCGGGCTGAACTGGGCCGTGAAGTCGCACCCTTTCTCCGTCTGCACCCGAATCGCGCGGGCGTCCTTGACCCTGTCATGCACCAGCCTGCTGACCCGCTGGACCTCGACGTAATCGCTGCACATCCCGTCGCACATGATCTCCGGCGTAATAGCAATCATGTGCGCATGGCGCAGCTTGGGGTTCGCCTCAACGGTCTCGATCATGGGCCGGCGGAAACTCTGCAATTCCCCTTTGGTCCCCTGGGCCGCGTAGATACTCACGTCGGCCGCCAGGAGCGCTGCTTCGATAGCGGGCGGATAATCGATCGGCCGCGCCCCAAAGTCCTCCATCACGAAGAATGTCACGGCAGGGGCGACGCCTGCGTCGCCCGTACCAAGCGCCTCGATCGCCGCCCGCAGTGCCGCGCCAATCTCGCGCGTCTGCTCGTCGGTGACGATCACCGCCCTTTCGCCCGCGCGGACCTTGAGACAAACTTCCACCGCCTGCCGCACCCCTTCGGCCATCGTTCCCATGTCGTTGTCTCCCTGCTTGCACGCCAACCAGCCTATCCTGCTCCCCCCTCCTACGGGCGGCGCATGCGTCGCCCCTACCGTCCATTCCCCAGAGGGATCGCCGGGCGAGCCTCGCCTGCGTGCTCGCGTAGCACATCGATCACCTCCCGCTGCCCCCGCCGGATTGCCTCATCTAATGGCGTGCTGCCGCCCGCGTCCTTCAAGCTTGCGTCGGCACCGTGGGCCAGCAGCAACTGCACGATATCCGTACGTCCACGCAGCGCTGCGGTGTGCAGCGGCGTATCACCATCGCGTTCCCTAGCGTTCGCGCTCGCGCCGGCGGTCAGGAGCTGCTCCGCCAGGTCGGTGGCACCCTTGCCGGCCGCAAGATGCAGCGGCGTCGCCCCCGTCTGATTCACCGCCGTGGCATCGGCGCCGTGTGCCAGGAGAAACGAGGCCAAGTCTTTCGCACCGGCCCGAATCGTCTGGTGCAGCAGTGTCGCGCCAGTGCCATCGCGCACATTCACGTCGGCGCCGCCCCGGACCAACGTCCCCACTATATCTTGGCAGTGGGCCCGCCTCGGCTCGGTGACATCCGCGTCCTCCACTGTCGCCACAGGGCACTTGGATTCCAGGAACTCCCGCACCGCCAACTGCAAAGGCGTCTCGCCGCAGAATCCGCGGATATCCAGGTCGACACCGACCTCGATGAGAAACCTGACAATATCTGTGTGTCCGTTCCCCACCGCGCTGTGCAGCGGCGTGTCATAACCGTGACCCCATCCCCCAACACTGGCGTCTCGGGCGACAAGCAACTCCACAATGCCCAGATTCCCCCTCGTGCAAGCACGCGATAACGCTGCGTCCTTCTTGATGTCGGGTCCGTGGTCGAGCAACAGCCTCACGATCGCCTCGTGACCGCCTTCCACAGCCATGTAGAGTGGCGTGCTACCAGTGCCGGAGACCACATTGACGTCCGCACCGTGGGCAATCAGAAGCTCCACCATGCCCTGGTGCCCCTTGAGGGCGGCCCCGTGTAGCGGCGCCCAGCGAAAATCGTCCGTGTGGTCGCGCTCAATGGGAAAGTTGGCATCGACGTCGGCGCCCCGATCCAGCAGGAGGCGGGCTATTTCCTCGTGACCATGCTCAGCAGCCACACATAGAGGCGTTGCCTCACGATAGGTGGCTTTGGCCTCGATATTGACGCTGTGCTCGAGAAGTAGTGCCGCGATCTCCTTGTGGCCCTGCTCGGCCGCCATGTGCAATGGCGTGCGCCCATACTGATCCTGAAGGTTGAGATCACCCCCCTGTTGGATGGCGCGCCGCATCGCCACGACGTCTCCCAGATAGGCGGCCACCGCTACCGTGACCTCCGCGCCGGCCGCGACGAGCAAATCGGCAACCTCCCGGTGCCCCTCGCTTGCAGCCAGTTCCGCCGCCGTTCGCCCTTCTCCGTCCTTGGCATTCAACTCGGCACCTCCTTCGATCAGCAACTCAACAAGCTTCTGATTTCCGTGCAGCGCCGCCAGATGCAATGGCATGCAGCGTAGCCAGTAGCTCCACTTCGCCATAACGTTCACCGCTGCGCCGCTGTCAATCAGGAGCGCTGTCATCTTGACCTTACCTCTGGCCACGGCCCTGTAAAGCGGTGTACGGCCCCCAATGTCTACGGCGTCAACATCCGCACCCCGCGCGAGGAGTATCTGAGCAACCAGCAGGTGCCCGCTGCTGGCGGCGCGATGCAGAGGCGTGGCATCCGAATAGTCCTGGGCTGTGACATCGGCACCGCGGGCCAGCAGTCGTTCAACCTCTTGATAGTCGCCTCGCGCTGCCGCATCATGAAGTGGATAGCGGCTGGTCCACCGCGAGCGTTTCTTGCACCCGCCGAGGAGGATCAGCACCATCAAGATGACAATGAAAATGCCGCTTTGCCTCATGGTCGCGCCTGCTCCCGTGGCTCTGCTACCTGCATGTCGACGCCGTCCGCGGATAGAACCCATCCGCGCTCGGCTTCCCCCTCTAGGAGGCACGCCGGACTGTCAGGGTCACGGCATCTCCGCAGATTTCTTATCCGCACGCCGAACATCCCGGGTGCCCGCCTCCGGCGAAAGGGGCGAATGATGATTCGCCCCTACTGGGGGCGCTCGCTCGCCTTGCGCAGGGGCGGACGCGGGCGGGCCTGCCAGGCTTCGACGTCCTCGCGCAGGACTTCGACCGCTTTTTCCAGTTGGGTGTCCTTGCCGGCCGGACCCCTTCGGCTATCGTTCCCATGCCATCGCTCTCCCGACTAGTACACCAACCAGTCTATCCTGCTCCCGCGTGCGGGCGACGCATGCGTCGCCCCTACCGTCCATTCCCCGGAGGCTTGCCCCCGTGCTCACGCAGCAGCGCGATCACCTCCCGCTGCCCGCGCCGCATCGCTTCATCCAGAGCCGTGTTGCCTCTGGCGTCCCTTCGGCTCGCATCCGCATCCCGTCTTACTAACAGTTCCACCATCTCCGCATACCCTCGCAACGCCGCGGCGTGCAACACGGTATCCCCGTCACCATCGGCGGCATTGATATCCGCGCCTCGGTCCAACAACAGCGTCACCAACTCCGCGTTGCGACCGAAGACGGCTGCTCGCAACGGCGTGATGCCACTGCGATTCTTGCTATCGACGTCAGCCCCATGATCCAATAGCATCCGGGCCACTTCCGGATGGCCGGCGTGTGTCGCTACGTGGAGAGGCGTATCCCCATCTTCATCCACCGAACCAACGTCTGCACCCTGCGTCAGCAGAAACTCAGTCAACTCCTCACTGCCCACGTGGGCGGCAGCATGAAGCGGAGTCTGACCGCGAGATCCTCGCAGCAGGTACTCGGCCCAGCTCTGCCCCCTCTCGATACTGCCATAGTAGCGACGGTCATCGTCACTGGAGCGTTCGAGATTGACGTTGGCACCGGCATCAACCAACAGTTTCGCCGCAGCCCTGTCGTCCCTGCATACCGCCACGAGCAGCGGTGTAATCCCCCCCGCATTCTTCCCGTTAACGTCGGCACCCCCAGCGAGCAGAATCTTCACCGTCTCTTCGTGTCCATGGACTGTAGCCTTGAACAAAGCCGTACTGTCGTCAGCATGTAGATCGGGTGCATCCGGATCGGTGCCTTTGGCGAGCAACTCCTCGACCAAGTCGGGCAAACCCTGACGCGCAGCAAAAAGGAGTAGCTGTTCATTGTAATAGGTGCGCTCCGGAGAGACCTCCGCACCCTGTGCCAGCAATAGTTCCGCGATGGCCCTGCAGTCCGTCGAGACCGCGCGAAACGGAAGCCCCAGATTGTAGAGTGGTGTCCGCCCAGCTTCATCCTGAGCATTGACATCGGCTCCATTAGCTAACAACACACTCGCCGTTCTCGCGCTGGTTACGCAATGCAACGGCGTCGAGCCAAATCGAGTTCTTGCATTGACATTCGCTCCGTTGGCTAACAGCACACTTGCCGGTCTGGCGCTGGTTACGCAATGCAACGGTGTCGCGTCAGATCGATCTTTGGCATTGACATCCGCTCCGTTGGCAACAAGCAATTGGATAATGTCCTCACGGTCTGCGAGGGCCGCTCGGTGCAGAGGAACGTCACCACCGGCATCTGTGGCCTTGACATCGGCACCGCTGCCAATCAAGAGCTCCACGGCCTCTCCCTGACCGTATTCGGCGGCCCAGTGGAGCGCCGTGCGACCCTCCTCGTCGCGCGCGTCTACGGCAGTGCCTGCCTCAATGAACTCTCTGACGGTCTCCAACTCACCGAGAGACGCGGCCAAATGAATCGTGCATTCCGCGCCAGCATCGAGAAGCACTCGCCCAAGCTCCAGATAGTCGCGGCTCACGGCCATCCGCAGTAGCCCGTAGCCCCGTGACCCCGTGCCCCTGACATCGGCGCCGTACGCGATCAGCATCTGAGCAACCGAGATATGCCCCTTAGCCACGGCCTTGTCCAGCGCGGTGTCTCTGTAGCCATCCTCTGCATTCACGTCGGCTCCGTACATGAGCAGGCGTTCGACTTCCCGGACATCGCCAGCATCGGCCGCCTCGTGCAGGGGATACGTCGTCTGCCGCCGCGGGCGCTTCTTACAACCGCCCAGGAGGACCAGCACCATCAAGATGACAATGAAAATGCCGCTTCGCCTCATGGTCTCGCGTACTCCGGAATCTTCGCCACCAGCGCATCGACGCCATGCGCAGATAGAACCCATCCGCGCTCGGCTTCCTCTCTAGGAGGCACGCCGGGCGGTGAGGGTCACGGCGTTTCTCCCAGTTTCTCATCCGCACGCCGAACATCGCGAGTGACAGCCTCCAGCACGGGCGAATGATGATTCGCCCCTACTGGGGGCGCTCGCTCGCCTTGCGCAGGGGCGGACGCGGGCGGGCCTGCCAGGCTTCGACGTCCTCGCGCAGGACTTCGACCGCCTTCTCCAGTTGGACGTCTTTGCCGGCCGGCATCTGGCCGGGCTCGGGCCAGACGATCACGTCGGGCACGGCGCCGTAGAGTTCCATGTCTTCGCCCGTCGGCAAAACATACCAGCCGCGGAAGGGCATCCGCAGAAAGCCGACGTCCATGATGCTGGTGCCCCCGGTGGAGATCACGCCGCCGGCGGTGGGGACGCCGACGAGTTTGCCCCGCTTGAGGGTCTTGATCGCATGGCTGATGATCTCGGCATTGCTGAAGCTGTTCTGGTTGCACAGCATGACGATCGGCTTGCTCCAGGTCGCGTAGACGCGCCGGTCCTCGGGGTAGCCTGGTCCACCCCCGCGCGGAACGGTAATCGCATGCGAAGGCTGACACAATAGCGTTAGCACATGGTCGGCCGTGAAGCCCCCGCCATTGTTGCGCACGTCGATGATCAGGCCGTCCTTGCCCGCACCCACGGCGTACAACTCGCGCTCGAGCTTCTGGAAACTGGGCCAATTCATGCCGCGGATGTGGACATAGCCGAGCGTCGCGTCCGAGAGCGCCTCGACCTGCCGGCGGTTGTAGCGCAGCCACTGCTCGTAGAGCAGACCACTTGCGTTGCCATACGAGATCGGTCGCAATACCACATCGCGCGTCTCGCCATCACCGTTACGGATATCGAGATGAATGTCACGATCGAGCGGACCGTTGAGCACTGCGGTCAGGTCCATCTCCGGATCGACGTTGGTCCCGTCTATGCTCACGATGACCTCGTTGGGCTCGATCTTGCTCACCTCGCGATCGGCCGGCCCGTTGGGCAGCACGTCGCGCACCTTCAGGCCGGGACCCTGATAGTCCCGATCGAAACGCACGCCCAGATGCGCCGTCGTGACATTCCAATCCGAGCGGTTGGAGCGCGACGAATTGCGATTGGGATAGAAGCCCAGATGCGAGCCGTTCAATTCGCCCAGCATGAGGTTCACCACAATGCCGAAGCTGTCGGCATCGGGGGCACTCGCTGCCACGTCGGCGTACTTGCGGCGGATCGCGTCCCAGTTGCGATTGCCCAGCCGCTCGTCGTAGAAGTGGTCGCGCATCGCGCGCCAGGCCAGGTCGAACGCCGCCCGGAAGTGCGCGGCGCGGTCCACCGCCTGCCGCGCCGAGAAACCATACGCTGTCTCCTCGCCCTTGGCCGAGACGCTGGCGGGCTTGCCGCCCGAGAGCCAGACGATTTGGTTGCCTTCCTTGAGCCAGCGGGCCTGCGAACCGGTCTTGTCCGTCAGCAGCTTGGGCTCCAGTTCTTCGGGGATCTCGACCGTATACGTCCCGCGCTTGCCATCGATGGTGGCGCGGAAGGCGAGTTTCTTGGAATCGTGCGACCAGAAGAGCCCGCGTTCCGATGAGCCCCCGATATCGATCCGCCGCACGCGCTCGTGGATGCGCTCGAAATCGATAACGACCTCGGGCAGCTTCTTCTCATCTTTCTTCTCCTCTTTGTCCTTCTCGTCCTCTTTCTCCTCCTCAGGCTTGGCCTCGTCGTCCGGCTCGTTCGGATCCGCCTCGTCTTCAGGCTTCTCTTCCTTGTCCTTGTCTTTGTCCTTCTTCTCGTCGTTCTTGCGGGCGTCTTCCATCTTCTTGAGCGCCTTCTCCACGGTGCGGTCGCGCTCGCTCTTCTCGTATTCTTCTTCTTCGAGCCAGAGATAGAAGATATCTGTCTCGCGATCGAGGCGCTGGCTGGTAAAGGCGATGACCTTGCCATCGGGCCGCCAGACCGGGCCGTACTCGTCGTACGGATGCTTGGACACGTTCACCGGCTCGGCCGAGCCGTCGGCCGGGATGATCCAGATGTCCCGGTTGAAGTTGTTGTCGTTGACCGCGTAGACGACCCACTGGCCGTCGGGCGACCAGTCGTAGCCAGGCGTGTCCCACGACTTCACCAGCCGCTGAGGCTCCTTGCCCTCGAGCGTCATGGTCCAGAGATCGCCGAGCCCCTTGATGAACGAAATCCGCTCTCCGTCGGGGCTGAAACGCAAGTCCTGTTCCACCTCGGCATCCTGGGTCAATCGCTTCAGGTCGAACGTCTCGTTTTGCCACCAGTATTGCTCGGCGTCACCCCGTTCGGCCCGCCAGATATCGCTCTGCCCGCCCTGATCGCTGACGAAGAAAATCGCCTCACCTTCCGGCCCAAACACCGGGCCGCGCTCTTGCTCAGGCGTCTCTGTGATCTGCTTCGGTTCGCGCAGTTCCGTATCCATCACCCACAAATCGGCCCCAGCGATGAACGCCACTTCCAGACCGTCGTCGGAGAACGTCACATCGGTCGCGTCACGGAGGACCCGCCGCTCCTCTGGCGAAGTCACCACGTCGCCTGGATTGATCAGATCGATACGAATCGGGGCGCTGCCACTGCTCGGATGGAAGCGATACAGATCGAACAGATGCCGAAAGACGATCGTCGAGCCATCGCGGGAAATGCAGGGAAAGACGACCGAATCGTCTTCAAAGAACGTCAACTGACGGTCGGTGCCCGCATCGAGGTCGTGCCGGTAGAGGTTGAACGATCCGCTCTGGGCCCCGACGTAGTAGAACCCACGCCCATCGGCGGCCCACAAAGGCCAGCGAGCGTCGATCTCAGGTTCGAGCAGCCGCGTGTAGTCCTGCGTCTCGATATCGACCATCCACACCTGGCTCGTGCGCGAGCCTTTATACCCCTTGCGCCACCACGTCATGCCCTCGCGCGTAAAGAGCAGTCGCTTGCCATCGGGCGAGAGCGACCCGTTCGACCCGTCGGCATCGAACAGGATCTCTTCGGCTTGGCGCTCGTGGCGGGCGATGCGGAAGAAGCGCCCAGCACTGCGCCAGAAGTAATCGCGCCGGCCGCTGACCAGCAGCGTCTGACCCGAGGGGTACCAGTCCTCGATACGGTAACCGGCGGTGTGAAACGTCACCTGCGTCGGCGTCCCACCCTCAACGGGCACGGCGTACACCTGGTCGCCCGCATCCCGGTCGCTGACGAAGACGATTTCCGACCCGTCGGGCGAAAACATCGGCTGGCTGTCCGAGGCCTCGTGCTGGGTCAGCGGTCGCGCATCGCCTCCTTCGACCGGCGCCAGCCAGATATCGCCGCGCCAGACGAAGGCGAGCGTCGTGCCGTCGGGCGACAGGGCCGGGTCGGCCGCCAGCCGCATCGGTTCGGCGGCGCCGGCGGAGATTGTGAACGCCAGTGCGAATAGACTCGTCAGGATCGTGAAGCGCGTTGGACTCATGCGTCTCTTTCCCTTCTGTATGTTGTTTGGTGTGCTTGTCATTCAGTGGGTTTGAGCGTGGCGCAGCCGAACACGCCGCCCACGATCCCGCCCGCCTGGGCGGTAAAATGCACCACCACCGATTCCTTGCCTTCGGTCAGTTCCGCCGGAATGCCGTACTCGACGTCGAAAAACTCGCCCGGCTGGTTCTCGGTGAGTTTCTGCGTGGCGATCTTGGTTCCGTCGATAAGAATATCGAAGGCTCGCCCGCCGTCACTGCCCCAGTAGGTGCAGTGCAAGGTCACGGGCGCATCGCTCAAAACCTTCATGCGATACTCGAACCAGCCGTCCTGGGCATCGCGCCAGCGGCGTCCGGCGTGCGTGCCGGTCCGCGTGTTGGCGCCTTTGAATTCGTGCGCCCGCTCGTTGCCACCATCGCCGATCACAACTGCATCGATCTGCCGCGCGACGATAGCGGCCTGCCGCGCCGCCTCGCGGGCCTTGGCCTCGGCGCGCGCCTTCCGTTCGGCCTGAATCTGCTGCCAGCCCACCTCGTCCGTGATGCGCCAATAGACCGCGTAATGCTGGCCGAAGGATTCGTGGTACGGCACGAGCGTCACGTCATGCGGTCGGCCCACACCCTTCGTCCGAAACGTCAGCTTGCTGCCCGGCACCGTTCGCACCGGCTCGATCCACGTCGCCGGATCGCGCTGCGCTGTGACGATCACGGGCGCCTCGACCATATGGCCCTCGGGAAACTCGAACCAGTTGTCCGTCGTGTAGGTCAATTCCTGGGGAACGTCAACCGCGCCCAACTGCCCGGCCAGGACCAGCGGTCCGTACATCACCGCCGCCAGAGTTGAATCGTCAGGCATCGGACAGAGCCACAGTTTCATCGGCATGGTCATCTCGATCACGGTCTTTTCCGACCAGGTGCGCCGGATGGAGAGGAACGAACCGGGCTGCGCCGTCACGGCCTGGGGTTGGCCATCGATCTTCAACGACACGCCTTGCGTTGCCCACGCAGGTACGCGCAGCCGCAACTCGAACTCGGTCGGCCGCCCGGTCTCGATCGTCAGCTTCGTGGCCGGCGCATCGGGAAACGTCGTGTCCTGGCGCACGGTGACGCCCTGGTCCTTCCAGTTCAGCTCGCTGGCGATGAACAGGTTCACCCACAGCGTCGTGTCGTTGTGGAAGTAGATCGTATCGGCATACTTGCCATGATTCTCCAGGCCCGTCCCGGTGCAACACCAGAACGAATCCCGCGGCGTGTTGAAATACTTCCAGTAGCCTGACCCCAACGTCACGAAGTACATCATCATCCCCGTGCGCGGGTCTTGCGTTGCCAAAATCGAGTTGATCAGGTTCCGCTCGTAGTAGTCCATGTACGTCGCGTCGGGATGCCACGCGAACAGATGCCGCGTCAGCTTGAGCATGTTGTACGTACAGCAGGTCTCTTGCGTATGCGCGTCGAGCTGATCGGCCAGATGATACGGATCGCTGCCCCAGTGTTCGTCGACCGAGGTCCCGCCCGTACAATAGCTCCGCCCGTGCACGACCAACTGCCAAAAGAACTCGGCGATGTGCCGGCCGTTCGCGTCGCCCGTCAGTTCGTATTGCCGGGCCGAGCCGACCATGTTCGGAATGAAGGAGTTGGCGTGCTGGCCTTTCAACTCGTCGCGGTGCATGACCAGCGGATCGTTGTACCGGTCCTGATTGAACCGCTGCGCCAGGTCCAGCCAGGCTTTCTCGCCCGTGACGCCGTAGAGGTTCGCCAGCGTCTCGTTCATGCCCCCTTGCTCGGTGTGGTCGAGCATGTCCTGCATCGCCACCCGATCGAGCTTATCGAGCCTGCCTTTGGCCCAGCGGGCCATGCCCTGGGCAATCTCCAGCGCCTGCCCGTTGCCACAGTAGACGTACATATCGATCAGGCCGGCGTAGATCTTGTGCAGCGTGTACCACGGCGCCCAAACACGCTGCCGCGCCAGCACGCGGTCGATCTGCTCTTCCGGATAGGCGCTGAGGTATCCCGTACCCAGTGCCTGCTGGCACTTCGCCAGGTCCGCCACGATCGCATCCGCCTTGGCCTTCAGGGCTTCGTCGTCGGTACTGGCAACCATCAAGGCGCAGGCGGACAAGTAGTGGCCCATGGTATGCCCGCGCAGTTCCGTCTTCTCCCAACCGCCCAATGGCTCGCCCGGCGTTTCCAAGCCCGCGGTCTGGTGGAAGTACCACAACAGCCGATCCGATTCCAGCGCGTGCAGATACCGCTGCGTCCGCAGCATGGCATCGCGAAACGGACCATCCAGCAGCCGCACGTCGCGGAGATCGAAAGGCCGCGCCTGTAGCTCGACCGCTTCGCGTCCACTGGGCCAAACCGCCGCCCCTGCCGGCAAACCAGCGAAGCCGACGACAATCACCACGACGATTGCAATGCAGAGTGACCTGGACATGTCACGATTCCTCCACGGCTGTATGATAGAGCGTCCGTCAACACCCTCCCGCCAACAAACCACCACCCCATATAGCCCCATCGGCAGCCTCTGTAAAGCCAAAAACACAGCCAACCGGTGCACCTCTCTCGCCATGGGTAGGGGCGAATCATCATTCGCCCCTACTACATCGCGTGGCAGCCTCAAGCCGGAGCGTAGCGCAGGCTTGGGGATGGTCGAATGGACAGATCCTGTACCATGGACAGGTGCGAAGTCTTTGAACCATCCCCAAGTCCTACGGACTTGAGGCTGCCACCCGACGCATCCGCCCTCCGTGTCATCCCGAGCCTACCCTCCCGGTCATCCCGAGCACAGTCGAGGGATCTGGCCGCGAACCATCCGCGCGTCACGGTCTCGTGGAGATTTCTCCGCTCGGGCTTTGCCCTCGGTCGAAATGACAGAGTGTGGGCACTTTGAACAACGAGGCGGCGCGTGCGCTGACACGCTGCCGTAATCCAATCACACGGCGTCAGATGAAGGTCACGTCGTGAGTCAATGCCTCCGCCAGGCGGCGCTGGTATTCGGCGCGGGGGATTTCGATGGCGCCGAAACGCTTCAGGTGGGCGGTGGTGAATTGCACGTCGAAGAGACAGAAGCCTCGTTGGTTGAGACGTTCGACGAGATGCACCAGCGCGATCTTACTGGCGTCGGTCCGGCGGCTGAACATGCTCTCGCCCGCAAAGAGACCGGCAATACTGACGCCGTAGACACCGCCGACCAACTCGTCATCCATCCAGGTCTCGATGCTGTGGGCAAAGCCCAATTCGTACAATTGACAATAGACCTCGATCAGTTCGTCGCTGATCCACGTTTCCTCGCGGCCCGGGGCCGGCTCGGCGCACTTGGTCATGACTTCTGCGAAGGCCGTATCGTAGCGCACGGCGAAATCGCCCTTCCGCAGACGGCGCTGCAGCGAACGGGAGACATGAAACCCATCGAGCGGCATGATCGTGCGCGGATCGGGATCGTACCAGTAGATCGTCCCGTCGGCCTCGGCCATCGGGAAGCATCCCTGGCAATAGGCACTGAGAAGTATCGAAGGCGTCAGTTCCATCGATTCATCGGTATCCATCCGTTCTTCGTGCTCGATGTCTCTACGCTCACTCTGAACCCGCCCCGGACGGCGTCTCGTCGCCGGGTGGCAGCGTCAAGGCCGCAGGCCTTGGCGATGGTTCATAGGAACTCGTCAGGAACCATCGCCAAGCTTCGCTGGACGATGCCACACAAACGTTTAGGATTACCCCCATTGATTGTCAAGTGCCAGGGCAAGGACGTGGGGGAAATCTCTCTGCAGCACACTGCAACTTCAGCGCTATGGAATGTCGGCGATGTTGTTCGTGGGTTCGCCCACGAGGTAGACGCGATTCTTGCCGCTGCGTTTGGCCTCCAGCAGGGCCGCGTCGGCACGTTCGAACAACTCTTGCACCGTGGCGCCGTCGTGGGGGAAGCCCGCCAGCCCGCCGCTGAACGTCAGTACCCCTTGTCCCTCGGGGCCCAGCAGATGGAGCTCGGCATTGCCGAACTCTTTCTGAAAGCGCTTGGCGATGCAGATGACCTCTTTCGGATGGTCGGTCTGAGGCTTGCGTCGATCCACTTCCACGTCGTCGCCCGATTCGTGGGGCTCATCCCAGAACACCACGGCGAACTCGTCCCCGCCGATGCGTCCGACGACATCGTGGGCCCGGCAGCAGCGTTGCATGAGGATGGCCGCCTGCCGGAGGATCTCGTCACCGGTGGGATGGCCGTAGACGTCGTTGTAATGCTTGAAATTGTCGATGTCGAAGACCAGTAGCGTCACGCGTCCCCCGTTCTGCCGCGCCCGGTCGAGCACCTGCCGGCCGAACTCCCACAGGTAGCGCCGATTCTTCAGGCCGGTCAGGTCGTCGGTGGTCGCCAGGCGTTCGAGGTGCCGAATCCTCGTCTCCAGCGCCGCATCGATACAGGTTCCGTCGGCCCCGGTCTGACCCATCGCCTGCGCACCGCCTGGCTCGGCGCCGCACAAACCGGCCAGGGTCGTGGGGCAGAGCCGATACTCGTCGGCCGCTCCGGCGGCCTCCGTCCCGGCCTCCACCAAGGCCCGAGCGATCGGCTCTTCGTACATCTGGGCCAGAAGAATCAGCCGGGCTCCCGTGCAGCGGCGCAGCGCCTTCAACACGGCGTTGAGCTGACCGGAAAGACTCGCCATCACCAGCGCGATCGCACGGTAGTCGTGCCGGGCGGCCGCTTCGATGGCTTCCAGTACGTGTGTCCGGACGTCACAGGAATAGCGGCCCGCGCGGGTTGCATCCAACAAGGCCGTACCGATGTCTCCCACCAGCAGCAGGGCTCGGCTCGAAGCGGAGGGTGACGACGCGGAGTGCCTGGTCCTATCCATCAGCCTCTTGCCCCAACAATGCATCCAGCTCGGCCTCGGTCGCCCGGAACTCTTCGCCCGCCAGCCGGGGCACGTCCGGCAGACAGCCCGGATTCGCCAGCCAGGTTTCGACGACGCCGCGGAACTCGTCGATGGTGTCGATCGTGGTGGCCCGTGCCCGGATCGCCGTCAGGACGGCGCCGCGGTCGTCCGGCCCCGGTTGCTCCAACAACACCGCGCAGTGCGCGCTGTTGCGCGCAGCGACTCGGAAGAAATGGCCGTTCTCCTTGGTCAGGTCGCGCAGGTGCCCGATGACCAGCGTGCAGCAACGCGCCCCCCGCGCCAGGTCGGCCACCGCCGAGTAAATGTCACTACACCGAGCGCCCTGGACCTCGTACTCCGCCGCCAGCCGCAGTGCCTCAATCGTCAGCCGGTCGCGTGAGCTTCCCACCGCCATCAGACGGCGCCCCAAATCACCTTCCACCATCACTCTGCTCCCCTGCCTATCTGCTCTGCCACCCTGCCCGCAGAGCCGGAAGCCTCCGGACCTGCACCCTCCATGTTAGCAAACCGTGCGCATAAGTCAAATCAAACGCCGAAACCCGTCCTCCGGGGCGTGGAAACGCAGTGCAGCGCGCCCTGCGCGTAGGATCGGGCGCTATTGGGAACGGGGCAACCCTTCCAGGTTGCGCTCGACCTGCTCGACGTAGAAGCTGTTGGGATACAGATTCGTGAAGCTGGTCAGCATGTCGCGTGCTTCGGTCAGCAGGCGCCGTTTCCTCTCCCGATCGGCTCCTCCTTCCTCCTGGTAGAGCCGGATTTTCAGACGTGCCAGTTCGTAGAGGGCCTCCCGGCCACCATCGGTATCCTGGTATTGGCGATTCAATTGACTGAGCCGTTCGGCGCGGCCCTGGTCGTCGGGAATGAGCTTGGCCTGAGCCAGGAGGATGTTGTCCCGCAGACCGTCCTGCTCGCCGGTCTGGGCCCAGAGGGCCTTGAGTTGCTGGCCGTATTCAACATTGTACGGATTGAGCGTGACGAATTTGGCCAGGCGTTCGGCCGCGCCGTCGGCGCCCTTGAGGTTTTCGTCGCCGATCAAAGCCTGCAACTCGTGGATGCGCCACTGCAACTCCCGCAACTTCAGAAGCGTCATGACCGTCCTGGCCGGCGGTCGAAAGGCGCTGAACAACGAATCGGAAGGTCGCTGCGCGTTTTCGTGGCGGGCCAGCTCCTCCTGCACCATGGCCAGGGCCTGATCCAGAAACGTGCCGGCCTGCGTAAAGCGGCCCCGCCCCGCCACATGATGGGCAATGCGCCAGCGGGCCTCGGCCGCTTCGGGGGCCTCGCCGAAGTCCCGATACAATTCGAACCACATCTCGCCGGCACGCTCGTGCGGGTAGTCGCTGTAGAAATGCAGCACTTCATCCCGGCGAATGCGCGGCAGATCGGGACTGTATTCGCTCAAGAGATTGCGGTAGTACAAGGCGATCGGCATGCGTCCGCTCTTGGACCGTCGGTTGACGATCTCCTGGTGCAACGCTTCCGGCATCCACCATGACTTCGTGGGGTTGATGAACCGCTCGTACTGGGCATTGAGCCACTCGCGCTGGCGCTGGTACTCCAATTCGGTCGGCACCGCGAACCACTTCGGCCAGCGGTCCAGACTCAACTGGATCTGAATCTCCGTCTTCAGTTCGGTACGCAGGGGAATCGGATCGGTGGGAAAGAACAGACCCGCCAGTGTCTTGCGCGTGCCCGGGTCGGTAATCGTGCGATCGAGAAACTCGCGTATGTTGTGGTCGTGAAACTCCTCGATCTCTTCCGGGTTGTTCTTCGCGATATAGAATTGGTAATCCAGTTCGTCGAACCCGATCCGCCATTCGAACACGCCCACCGCCAGCAGCAGCGTGGTCGTCGCGAAGATCCAGTTCAGGCCGGGCCGGTAGCGCGTGTAGTGGCCGATGCCCAGCACCAACCCGGCAATCGTCAGCCCGACGATCCACGCCCAGATCCACGGTGCAAACGAGAAGCCCCACTCCAGCGGCTCCATGTCGCGCGCGCCACCTAAGAATCCCCAGTAGAGCAGTTGCGGCGCCGTGCACAGCGCGATCGCGATGATCCGCGAGCGAAAGCGCAAGGGCCGGCACGCCACCGCGAAACAACTGACCAGCAGGGACAGCGCAAAGCCCGGGAGATTCGCCAGGAAGAAGACCGCCAGGATGAAGATGAAGCTGTGCCCGAAGCTCATCAACTGCGAGATCAGCACCGGTGTCACCGCCAGCACGCCCATCAGCAGCCCCAGCACGATGATCTGCCAGGGATACTCAAAGATGCTCGCCCCGGTCACAGTCGCCTGGTTGAGCCGCCAGAAGTCCGGTGCCGTCTGCGATTCCAGGTCGAACGCCCAGAACGTCCCGGTCACGATGCGCGACCAGATCAGGCAAGTAATCGCAAAGGCGATCACCGCCAACAGCCAGCAGCGCTGCACGTTGCGGTGACTGTAGTGCAGCGTCGGGCCCACCGCCAGCAGTGACTTCGGCGTCTTGGGCGTCTTTTCCGTATCTTTGTTGTTATTCATAACGTGGCGAACGCCTGCCCCGTATCAATCACAAGCGTCCGCCCCGCCATTGCCTTGCACTGCGGCTAGGTTCCTTCGCCGCTACTGGCCAGATACTCAATCTGCTCGGGCGTCAGCTTGTCGATTCCGATCGACATGGTTCTCAGTTTTAATCGGCAAACCTGCTCCTCGATCTCCAGTGGAACATCGTGGACCGCCACGGACAGCTTGCCGGCCTTCTTAATCACGTACTCGGCCTGGAGGGCCTGAGTGGCGAAACTCATGTCCATCACGCACGCCGGATGGCCTTCCGCAGCCGCCAGATTGATCAGACGTCCCTCACCGAGCAGATAAATGCTCTTGGTCTTGCTGATCACGTACTCGTCCACGTGGTTGCGGACGCCGCGATTGACCTTCTTGGCCATCTTCTTAAGTCCGGGAATATCGATCTCCACGTCGAAATGCCCGCTATTGGCCACTGTCGCGCGGTTCTTCATGACCCGGAAATGCTCGGGCCGCAGGACGTGCTTGTTGCCCGTCAATGTCACGAACAGGTCACCGATCTTGGCCGCCTGGGCCATCGGCATCACCTGGAAGCCGTCCATCGCCGCCTCCAGGGCCTTGACGGGGTCCACTTCGGTGATAATCACCAGGGCGCCCATGCCCCGGGCCCGCATCGCGAAACCGCGGCCGCACCAGCCGTAACCGACCACGACCACTCTGCTGCCCGCCAGCAGGTAGTCCGTTGCCCGGATGATCCCGTCGACCGTCGACTGGCCCGTCCCATAACGATTGTCGAACAGATGCTTGCTCTTGGCATCGTTGACCGCCACCACCGGGAACCGCAGCTTGCCCTCGTTGCTCATGGCCCGCAGGCGGATCACGCCGGTCGTGGTCTCTTCCATACTGGCGACGATACGCTCGGCGTCTTTCTTGCGCTTGGTGTGCAGTTCGTGGACCAGATCGGCCCCGTCGTCGAACGTCACCACGGGCTTGTGGTCCAGCGCCGCATTGAGGTGCTTATAATAGGTAGCCCGGTTCTCGCCGCGGATGGCAAAGGTCGGAATCCCGAAATCCTTCGTCAGCGAGGCCGCGACGTCGTCCTGCGTGCTCAGCGGGTTCGACGCACACAGCACCGCATCGGCCCCGCCGGCCTTGAGCGTCCGCATCAGGTTGGCCGTTTCAGCCGTCACGTGCAGGCACGCCGAGAATTTCATGCCCTTGAGGGGTTTGCTCTTGGCAAAACGGTTGCGAATCGCCGTCAGCACGGGCATATCACGATCGGCCCAAAGAATCCGTTTCTTGCCTACCGCGGCCAGTTTCATATCCGCCACGTCGTGTTTCATAGTCCAATCCTTTCAAAATCTCCATTCAAACGCGGGATTCTAGGCCATATCGAAAAACCACGCAACCCTTAAATAAACCCCGCTCCAACCCCGCGGCCGCTTCGCACTCCGCCCGATCCGCCGGGCCCAATTACCTTTGTTCTCTGGCCCACCCTCGTTCCTGACCCCAAAAACGCCCCAAATTGGCTTTGTTTGGCGCCATCCCTGGCTCGTATCGCGTGAAGCGTCTTCCGTCTCCCGTCCTCCGCCCTCGGTCGTCTGCCTTCCGTCCTCCGTCGTCTGCCCTCCGTCCTCCAGCCTCCCGCTCCCGTCTCCAGCCTGTCGAAAATTGGCTTCGCCTCCCCGCCCCAACAACCGCCCAGCGCCCCCGTAACCGACTACAAAAAAACCACTTATCGCTATTTCGAGCCCCCAGAAAATTGGCTTTGCTTTGCATAATTGACGACACCCAGAACTCCCACTCCCTAGCCAGGATTTCCCCGCCCGCTAGCCGTCGAACTCCCCCGCCACTTGGCCGACCCGCTGTCATTTCCATCTCCCTGCCCATGACCCGCCTGCCCTAACGGGCAGACAGTTGTTTTTATATTTGTATACAGAATATTGCATGCTATTCTGTTTTTATAGTACACACAGAGGCCCTGTCCGTCAAGGAAACTCCCAGTTATTGGAGTTCTTTTTGCGTTCACTACGAGGGCTTCTGGTTGAGGCTACGGAATGATAACTCGTGTCCCCCCGGACTTGAGCCACCCCACGATCACGTTTCGGGCTCTCTGGGCGTTGATAACGTCAACTCCGAAGATCCTGTCAATACTACCCAACAGTCCCTTGATCATATCCACACCTCCGGGACGCTGAGATAGTCTTTCCAAGATACGAATGGTAATCCTCTGGACACTGGACTCTACGTGGTTGGATTGCCATATGCACTTCAGAGCACCGGCTCCGATCACGAATTGCCCTTCCCTCTTCGCCCTTGTGTCTGCAAACCAATCGAGAACTTCCCGCAACGGAGGAGAATCCGCCTCAGCGCCAGCGAGTTCTAGAGCATGCATGATGACCGGAACACTCGGCCTCACATAGTAGTACCGCATCGCAAAGAGGCGGGCCGTAAGATCGGTAGCAGCCTCTGGTCGGATGACTGCTCTTTGCGCGAAGTACTCGAAAAGGAACTGGCTCCAAATCCTACGGCAGCCGAATTCATCCCGAGCAAACACGGCCGTGGCCAAGTCGTCAGTCCAGAGGATACGTCCGGGTTGGGCAGCGACGAGCACCGATTCAAGGCCAGCCTGTCCGAATATTTGCAGTAGTCTCCCCCGTCGGTGGCTGTCTAAGGTAACGATAGGTGCCCCACTCTGTATGACGAAGTTGCTCCGAATCAGATCTATCAGGTCCTGCAAGGCGCCACGCGCCTTGAGCACGGCCTCAGGCGAGGTGGGCACGAAGCCGTCTACGGAAAACGAGCCCGCCAGGCTATGCGGATCACTCTGAAGAATAGCCGCGTTCCCCAAGTCGTTGATCACACCCTCGGTGATCATCAATTTGAACGGAGACTCAGCAATGCTTGCGTAGGAATCCGTCAGGAGGAGAGTCACGAGGGCAGAGCTGTCGACGACTATGGCCTCCGTGTCCTGAAGAGCATGCTCGGCTTCATCTTGTTCCTCATCCGATCCTAGACAGCACCTCAGCGGCAAGTCTGTCTCCGCAATGACATACTGCATGCTCTCGACCATTGACCTACCACCTGCACTGGCGAATATGTAGAGAGGGCAGAGATTCGCTCTGTAGATCTCGTTGAGTCTCTGTACCGACTGTGCCCTTCTCATTGCCATGCGTTCAAGGGCAGAAAAGTCAAACTGTCCCTCGCCCCTTTCTACGACGACCTCACGGACAACCCCCGTGTGCGAAAACCGCGTCCCAAGTTCCCTGAAGCTGACATTGAAACGGTACTTATACTTGCTCATCACTTCTTTGATGGTTGCAGTTCGCTCTTGAATCTCATCCTTGACGAGATAGAAGTTGTCCCCGGCCTTTTTGCCGAGCATACGCTGCGATAATGCGTCTCCGAGCCCATATTCATGCAAGATGCTATGTGGCTTCCCTTGTGAGGAGTCCTCAAGTATGTGCCAGTGTTCACGTCCCGTGTCGTCTTCCTTGTAGAACACCGCAGCACCGGGCACAACAAATTCGGGCTCTTGAATCGAGGGCACCGGCCCCTCCGGCAAGAAGACGCGGACCATGGCGCTGTGAGCACAAGGGTCATCCCAGTTCAGTCGTACCATGTCATAGGCATAGACGGCTGCCAGAACAGAGTCGGGACCACGCCGAAGGACCTCTACCACATGCTGGCCTACAGAAGGCGGAACCTCTGTTACACGCGGCAGCTTGGAAGGGTCCGTCTCGAGAAGCTCAGTTCTGCCCGTGCGAATCCCAGCAACTGACAGGCGTAGACGTGCTTGGGGAAGGTAGCTGGGATCCAAGGGTTCTTTGATGAAACCCTGGAGGATCTGGATTTCTGTCGCCGTGTCATTATACTGTGCTCGGTACGTTAGTTCGAGCTCAAAGATGTGCTCGTCCCAAAGACCATTGGCTCGCAACCCTGAGGAAAGTCCAAAGATATATTCCACATCCTCGCAACGTCGCGCACATTCCAAAGCCCTGAACGTATCCCTACCGATGTAGTCGAATTCAACGATACGCTTCCATAAACACAGTGCCTCCTTGTGCAAGCCGAGCGACTGAAGCAGAGTCGCGGTTCGTCGCACTGTGTCCGGACGGCTCGCTTCGGTCACAAGGGCCTGCAACTCCCGGGTCATTTCTGAGGCCTCTTCAAGTTTACCTACCTGCCTGAGAAGTTCAGCTTTGAGGAACAATGCCAATTCAGAGCCTAGAAGTTCTTCTGCCACTTTGTCCAGTAGTAGCAAACTGGCCTCAGCGCCGTGAATTCCCAATTCTACTTCTGAAAGCAAGAGCAAGTATTCGAGGCACACCTCCGGGCTCTCCTGACGCAAGTCGTCCAGGCGCCCCAAGAGGAGTTCACGAGCACGAGCCCTGTCATCTGGATTCCCGCGTTCCCACAAAAGCTGCGCCAACCTCATATCAACTGCAGGACGGAGACCTTTGTCTACAAGCCCGTTGACAAGGTCGATAGCACCATCCCTGTCTCCTCGCTTATCTCTTATCCCACTGTACTTGAAGACAGCTTCTACGCTCGATGGATCGAGTTCGTAGGCCACAGTGCAGTCTTTTTCAAACTCTTCCTCTTTGTCCAGGGCAAGGAATACCGTCGATCTCTTGAGACGAAGCTGGGACAACCGTTTCGCGTGATCGTGTACGTTCAGCGCGTTCATTGCTTCCGAGTATAGATTGCATGCCTTTTGAAGACAGTCGATCTCTTCCTTTGTCGCCGTTCTTTGCTGCACGAATCGGTCCTGAACGCGAGCCCGCGTCACCATGACGTCAGCTAGTGCTTCCTTCACAACAGCGCTGTCTGAAGCACAATCGTAGGCTTTGGCTGCATACAACTCAGCCTTCTCAGGCAACCCCCTCACCGTAGCAGCTTCCGCCAGGGCCAAGGCAACTTCCGCATCGCTCAACTCGTGTTTGCTCACCGTTTCTTCGATCTCATTGAGACTGATCTCGTCTGACGTACTTCTGATGCGCACAGCTACAGCGAGAGTCTCTTCCGGGAAGTCGGCTAGGACCGCTGCCGAGAGCTCTTCTGCTTTGGCTTTGTTGCCTAACAACAGGTGAGCCAATGCCTCGAAGACTCTTGCTTTTTCATAGGTCGGCTCGTGCTGCTTTGCCTTCAGAAAATACCGGGCAGCCTCCTGCCATTCACCCGCTGCTTGATAGCTATGCCCTATGTTGGCTTGGACACGAAACCGTTGCCTTGGAGACATCTTGTCATTGTGTTGCGACCACAGTCGCTCCAACATAGCTCTGACCTCATAGCCTTTCGATTCTCTTAGGAGACTCGCCGCATGGTCGATTTCGGATGTGATCTCTACGGTCGGCTCAATAGCGATTCCCGCTATATCGCCGATTGCCGCCTCGGAGAAGCCGCAGAGCTTCTCCGTGATCTGCTTGTGCCCCCACGTCTCAATAGTGACCTCCGGGTGATCTGTCCGCAGGTCATCGACGTGGGTTTCGACTTCACCCAACAGTGTATCATTGGTCAGATATATCCAGGTGGCGACATCGGGATGATTCTCAAGACAACCCTCAAGGTCGGATTTGATCTTCTCCTTTGTCTTCGCGATCTCTTCTCCGCGCGTCGCATGCGCCGCGAAGAAGATCCGGGCTTTCGGGCAATAGCCATCGTTCTTCATATCGCCTTTTCGACCGCCAGCGCGCACGGGCGTATAGTCGCCGGGATAGAGCTTGATGCACAACCGGTCACAGAAATCCTGGAATGCGTTTCCTTCCAAGGTCGCGATGTGGTTCTCGACTATGCGTTTCAGTGTTGCCGGGTTCATCTGCTTCTCCCTCGCATTACTTTCCTCTCGACGGGTTTCATCCACCGACTCAAACGCACGTTCCTACCGGCAATATCGGCAAGGAACGCCATTACCTCAAGGGAAAACTGGTTGGTCGCGGTCGGAGGTTGGATGTCGCCTCTGGTCCACAGCGAGGCTGTTTCAGGAATTCTGATCAGGCGAGGATGCCGGGCGCATTGAAAGACCTACGATTGCTGTTGCGTAGGGGGCCGGGGGTGTGGTATAAATAGAGGTGGTCGCGAGGATGCTTTCGGTTTTGTCGCGGCGACGGGGCGGGCGGGCCACCGGTGGATTCCGCACGTCCGGCGCCGGACAGCGATCAGCAGCAGGCTGGGATCGGAGGCGCTGAGAAGGTGCGGTTTCTTGGGTGTTCAAGCGAGGGGGGCTCCGGGTGCGCTATCGGTACGGCCCTTGGCACCAGGCTCGCCACGTCTTCCGCAGCGCCGGCCGGAACCTGCACGTACGGAGCACGGGAACATTTCGTCACTCGAACCAGGGGTACCCTTCAACGGACGTATCGCGCCGGCGGCGCGAGCAAATAGCGAGCACAAACTTCTATCGAACGCTAAGTGAAGGAGGACAGCCATGTGTAGAAATTTGGTCTATGTATCGTGCTGTTTCTTGGTGTTGGTTCTGGGGCTGGCCCGGGTGACGCCGGCCGCGGACACGACGCTCATCGGCCATTGGCCGCTCGATGAGGCGTCCGGGAATACCGCCTTCGACTCGAGTTCCTATGGCAACGACGGCGCGCTGTCGGCGGATCTCCAGTGGCAGCCCGCCGGCGGCCAGTTCAACGGCGCCTTGCTGTGGACGGGCCCCAACACCGCCCACGTGGAAATCTCCGCCAGCGAGATGTCCGCCGCGGCCGGCAGCGTCATGATGTGGGCCTATCTCTCCGAGCCGCAACCGTCGCAGACGCGGTACCTCTTCGGTCACACAACGCAGCCGTCGTACAACAACCGCATCCAGTTGTACATGGACGGCAGCAACACCGAGCTCGACCTGGGACTCGGTGGGTCGCACACACACGCAACCAACATGATCACGCTCGAGACCGAGCGCTGGTATCACGTGGCCCTGACCTGGAACGCCGGCGCCTATGTGGTCTACATCGACGGCGCCGTGATCTCCGACGGCAGCTACAGCGGCCTGACCGCCATCCACGATTTCGCCTGGATCGGCAACGACGGCAATCCCGTCTCCGAGGGCACCGAGGGCTACGGCGGGCTGCTCGACGACGTGGCGCTTTTCAATCGGGCGCTGCCGCTAGAGGAAGTGGTGTTCGTCATGAACGGGGGGCTGGGCGCGGTGCCCATCGCCAGCGAGCCCAACCCGGAGGACGGCGCGGTGGACGTGCTGCGCGACGCCGTGCTGAGTTGGCTGCCGGGCATGTATCCGGGCACGCACGACGTCTACTTCGGCACGACGTTCGAGGGCGTCGACAGTGCCGACCGGGCCAATCCGCTGGACGTGCTGGTCAGTCAGGGTCAGGCCGAGGCGGCGTACGACCCGGAGGGCCTGCTCGACCTCGGGCAGACCTACTACTGGCGCATCGATGAGGTCAATGCCAGCCCCGACGGCACCGTGCATAGAGGGGACGTCTGGAGTTTCACAGCCGAGCCGGTCGCCTATCCGATCGAAGGGATCACGGCCAGCGGTTTGGATGCCGGCACCTCCGGGGGCGCGCAGAACACCGTCAACGGTTCCGGCCTGAGTGCGAACGACGAGCATTCGGTGCAGCCGACGGAGATGTGGCTGGGCACCAGCGACGGCGTCAACCCGGTCTCGATTCAATACGACTTCGGCCGCGAGTACAAGCTGCACGAGATGTGGGTCTGGAACTACAACAGCCAGTTCGAACTGATGCTGGGCTTCGGATTCAAGGACGTGACCATCGAGTATTCCACCAATGGCGTCGAGTGGACTGTTCTGGGCGACGTCCAATTCGCCCAGGCGAGCGCCACCAACAGCTACGCGCACAACACGACTGTGGATCTGGCCGGCGCCATCGCGCGCTACGTTCGCCTGACCGCCAGCAGTGGCTATGGCATAACGGGCCAGCTCGGTCTAAGCGAAGTGCGGTTCTACTACATCCCCGTCGCCGCCCGTGAGCCAGACCCGGCCGATGGCGCCGCCGACGTCCATCCGGATGCCGTGCTGAGTTGGCGGGCCGGTCGCGGCGCCGTCTCCCATGACGTGGCGCTCGCCACGGACCCCGACGCTCTGGCGGTCGTCGAGACGCTCGCGGACAGCAGTTACAGCGCCGGCAGCCTGGACCTCGGCACGACGTACTACTGGAGGGTCGACGAGGTCAACGACGCTTTGATTCCGCCGACCTGGCAAGGCGACCTCTGGAGCTTCGCGACGCGCGAGTACCTCGTCATCGACGACATGGAAAGCTATGACGACGAAGACAACCGCATCTACGATACCTGGCTCGATGGCTGGGTGAATGAAACCGGCTCGACCGTCGGCCATATGGATGCCCCGTTTGCCGAGAGAACGATCGTCAACGGCGGCGATCAATCCATGCCACTGGAGTACGCCAACGACGCGGCGCCGTTCTATTCCGAAGCCGAGTTGGAGATCGGCGGCGCCGATTGGACGGCCGGACAGGCCGACACGCTGCGCCTCTATGTCTATGGCGGCGTCGACAACGGCGCGGGCACGCTCTACGTGGCGGTGGCCGACACGGCCGGCAGCGTCGCCGTGGCCACGCATCCGGACGAGGCCGTCCTGACCACGGAGGCCTGGCAGGCATGGGCGATTCCGTACAGCGACTTGAGCGGCGTCGATCTCAGTCGAGTGGCGACCCTGTACATCGGCGTCGGCGACCGCGACAACCCGACCGCCGGCGGCACGGGCACTATCTACATCGACGACGTCGGGTTCGGCAATCCCGCTGCCGCCGAATAGAAAATGCAGCGTGCCGAACACATCGGCAGCATGTCAGTGTGGTATATCCGAGGGCCGTGAGCATTGCTCGCGGCCCTCTTTGTCAGTCGCGCAAGGTGGGGCTTGCCCCACCTGATGCGCTGGATGACAGGGCCGTCATTTCGTCAGCGCCAGTTCCAGGATTTCCTGGTCCAATCGTCCCAGTGCGAGCTTCAGCGCTCCATCCTGTAGTTGCTTACCGGTAAAGATGCCAAGCTCCGCCTGCGAGAACAACGCGGTCACGTGATACTGTTCGTCGGGCTGGACCCAAGGGATATTGATCGATCGCTGCGCGTCGCCTTGGGTGCCGCGCAGGACCACGACCGCACCACACCCCTGGGCGTTCAGCTTACCCCACCAGTGCCAATCCTGCTCGGTCGGTTCCGGCACGCCACTGAACTGGAAATGGCCGTAGATACCGTATTGTTGTTGCAGCCGTTTGATCGTGGCGAAGCGCGTTTTATAGCGGGCGATCAGTTCCGGCGTCAACGAACTCAACTGTCCCTGGTAGACATTGGGCAGTCCCATCAGAAAGCTGCACACCTGCCGATCCACAATCTGAGGCGTCAACGAGCCGCGATAGTGCGTCATCGTCGCGCCCAGATACTCGACGCGATACAGAGGCAGCCCACGATGCCAGAACATCATGCGTCGGCAATCGTAGGCGGTCTCCAGCAGCTCGCGGCTCATCTTCTCGGGATTGCAGTTGGGATTGTCGGCCCAGCTATCGTTCACCGGGCTAAAGCGGTTCCCAGCGCCGCCGTAGTCATTGGGCGAGGTGTGGTAGGAGACCGCCGATTCCAGCGAGGCAACGTCACAGGGCGGGCCCGATGTTTCCCACATGATCTCATGGGAGACCAACGTCACCAGATCCGGCGCGCGGTCGTGAATGTCACGCTGCGCTTCCAGAAAGCCACGCAGTCCGCGCAACAAGGATTCCTTCCGCGTGCGGCTGTCGTGTCCCTGGGCCAGATCGCCGTAGCAGATGTTGCTGAGATCCTGTTTCAGATAGGTAATTCCGTAGCGGTCGTGGAGATACACCACGTCGTCCGCGAAGTAGTGACGCCAGTTGCTGGCGAAGCTCATGCCGAAACCGTTGCCGCGATGGACCGGAGGCTGACTGGCGGCATCGGGCAAGGCCGTGAAATCCTTGGCGTCGGGCACGCGAAAACAGGAAATCCAGGAGCCCAGACAGAGCCCTTTGTCTCTGACATACTGACAGGCCGCATCGAGGTCGGGGAACTTCTCCGGATTCGGTTCGGTGGCGGTGCAGGACCAGTTGCCGGGCTTGCCCCAACCGGCATCGATTTGAAAGCCAACCAGACCGATCTCCGCGGCGATGTCGGCTTGCTCATAGAGGTGCTGCTGATTGAACTGCCCGTGAAAGTTCGCCCAACTGCACCACACCGGAGCGGGCAAGTCATGATGATCGACCGGCAGCAGAATATGACGCTCGAGGAAGTCCCTATACGTGCTCTCCACGACCCGGTCGCGTGCGGTGGAGACGCCCGAGCACGTGGGGGTGGAGCTGCCGGCGTAGGCGTAGAAGAACACCGGCTCCGACGTGAACCGCTCCGACGGGCCGAGCACCCATTCGAAATAATCGTGCACGTACCCCATCGATCCGTTGTCGCAAATGATGCGCGGCGCCGAAGGAATCTCATTGACCGCGATCACACCGACCGAACCATCCTTCTTGCCGAGGGCGGCGACGCTGGCCGTGACGCCCCGCCGGGCCGGGGTGAAATCGGTCCGGTTCCGATAGGCCGGCATCAACTCGATGTCATCGATCAGAAGCCGATCGACCTTGATCCAGTGAGAACTGTTGTTGCGGATTTCGATCCACTTGCGAATGACCGGATGGCCTGCGTACAGTTCGTAATACAGGTCGACCGACAACCCCCTCAGTTTGCCCGACCGAGCGGCGCGGGCGCGAATGTTCAGCCGCGTCGTCCCGGGCTCGGGACAGGTGACATTGTGCGTGAGTGTATCGAAAACCACATCCCAATGGCGACCGGTCACCGTGATTGGGTCGATCCACTCGACCGCCTGCTTGACTTCGTAGCCGTCCTCCTTTTTGACGATCAGGATATCGGTGACGTCCGCGGCCGCATCGTCCTGAGCCTGCACCGCGGCCGCCACCGTACCGGGCTTGATCCCTTTCGGCTCCGCGTCGGGCCGTGCGAAGTGGATGGTGAACGACACTTCGTTGGCCGGTCCCGACAGTAGCTCCTCCCCTGCGACTGACAACCGGCTCGTCGAGACGTTGGTTCCCTCGATTTCGATGATCCGCTCAAAGATGCCTGCACGAAGCCGGAGACCGTTCTCAGATCGGATGACATCGTAAGCGGTGTCGGCACGACCTGACCCTACGCCCCCGCTCCACCCCACCAGCACCGCCAATAGTACAGCTCGATAGTGTCTCATCTGTCCCACCTTCTCTTCAACGAAGTGGCCCGCGCTAATCATGAACGATGCAGCCTATCCGCTGCCCTGTCACGGCGTCAACCCATTCTGTGGAAATGGGCGGCCATACTCGGATTTCGCCGGACCCTGAGACCTGCCTTGACAAGACGGCGTGCCGGCCTTACGTTTTTCGCTATGAGACCGCCACTGAAAACGACCGTTTCGTATTGCCTGCTAGTGCTGCTCTCGGCCCCCTCTTGCTACTGCCAGGTTTGGCAGCCGGACCTCGGCAACGGCAGGTACCAGAACCCAATCATTCATGCCGACTATTCCGACCCTGACGTGGTCCAGCACAACGGGGATTTCTACCTGACGGCCTCCAGCTTCAACTGCGCGCCGGCCCTACCGATTCTGCATTCGAAGGATCTGGTGAACTGGCAGCTCATCAACCACGCCCTCGTCCGGCAGCCCCCCTTCGACGTCTTCGACCAGCCCCAACATGGCAACGGCGTCTGGGCCCCGGCGATCCGCCATCACGACGGCTGGTTCTACATCTTCTATGGCGATCCCGACTTCGGGATCTACATGGTCAAGACGCAGGACCCGGGCGGCGCGTGGGAGCCGCCCCACCTGGTGCGGGCCGCCCAGGGCTGGATCGATCCCTGTCCGTTCTGGGACGATGACGGCAAGGCCTACCTCGTCCACGCCTTCGCCGGCAGCCGGGCGGGCAATAAGAGCATCGTCGTGCTGCACGAGATGTCACCGGACGGCACACAACTGCTCGACGACGGCGTCCTGGTCTTCGATGGCCACGAACACCACCCGACCATCGAGGGGACGAAGATGCACAAACGCCATGGCTACTATTACATCCTCGCGCCGGCCGGCGGTGTCGCGCAGGGTTGGCAGACGGTGTTGCGTTCGAAGAGCATCTACGGTCCATACGAAGACAAGATCGTGCTCCATCAGGGCGACACGAACATCAACGGCCCGCACCAGGGCGCGTGGGTGAAGTTGGAGAACGGCGACGACTGGTTCGTCCATTTCCAGGAGAAGCAGCCCTACGGACGCATCGTTCACCTCCAGCCGGCCCGCTGGGAGGACGACTGGCTGATGATCGGCCAGGACAGCAATGGCGACGGGATCGGCGAACCCGTATCGACCTGGAGAAAGCCCAACGTCGGCACGTCCTACCCGGCGCAGATCCCGCAAACCAGCGATGAATTCGACCGCCCGCAGCTCGGCCTGCAATGGCAGTGGCACGCCAATCCCGAGGCACTCTGGTCGTTCCCCACCGCCATGGGTTTCCTGCGTCTGAACCCCGCCATCTTGCCCAAGGGCACGAAGAACCTGTGGGAGGCCCCCAGTCTGCTGCTGCAAAAGATGCCGGCCGAGGCATTCGCCGTCACGACCAAGGTGACGTTTCACCATCACTTCGACGGGGAAGAGACGGGTCTGATCGTCATGGGACGCGACTATGCCCACCTGACGCTCAAGCGGGAAAGGGAAAAGCTCCTGTTGAAGCAGGCGACCTGCTACGGCGCCGAGCATGGCCAGCCGGAAATGACGGCGCAGACAATGCCCCTCGAACAGAATGAGATTCATCTCCGGGTCAGAGTCTCTGCCGGCGGCCAATGCCGATTTGCCTACAGTCTCGATGGCAAGAACTATGCCGACTTTGGCAAGGAATTCCAGGCCAAGGAGGGCAAGTGGATTGGCGCGAAAGTGGGGATCTTCTGCGTCCGGCGGGAGCATGAAAACGATGGCGGTTACGCCGATTATGATTGGTTCAGGATCGAATGATGAGCAAACGCATTTCCAGCCTATTTTTTCTGCTGTTCTGCGCCACGGCCTGCGCGCAGTACCAGACGGAGATCCACGTGGCGCCGGACGGCACGGGCGACTTCACGACCATTCAGGAAGCGATCGACGGGACCAAGTCCTTCCCCGACCAGCGCGTCACCATTCATATCGCCCAGGGCGTGTACACCGAGAAGGTCAAGGTCCACACGTGGAACAGCCGGTTGACGTTGAAGGGCGCCAGCCCCGACAGCGTCATCATTCGCTGGGACGATCATTTCCGCAAGATGCAGCGCGGGCGCAACAGCACCTTCCACACCGCGACCTTGCTGGTCCAGGGCGATGATTTCCACGCGGACAATCTGACCATCGAGAACACGGCCGGTCCGGTGGGCCAAGCCATCGCGTTGGCGGTGGAAGCCGACCGGTGCGTGATCAACAAGTGTCGGCTGCTCGGCTGTCAGGACACGCTGTACGCCGATGGCGCCAACGCCCGGCAGTACTACCGCAACTGCCACATCGAGGGCACCACCGATTTCATTTTTGGCGGCGCGACGGCGCTGTTCGAGAATTGCACCGTCCACAGCAAGGCGGACTCCTTCATCACCGCGGCCAGCACGCCGAAGGGTCGGCCCTACGGTTTTGTGTTTCTCAACTGCAGACTGACCGCGGCCGATGGCGTCGATAAGGTCTATCTGGGCCGGCCCTGGCGGAGCTTCGCCAAGACGGTCTTTGTTGGGTGCGAGATGGGCGCCCACATCCGCCCGGAGGGTTGGCACAACTGGAACGCGCCGGAAAAAGAGCGGACCGTGTTCTATGCGGAAGGCGCCAACACCGGACCCGGCGCCGACACCACGCAACGCGTCTTGTGGGCCAACATCCTGCCGGACGAAGCGGTGAAGCAGTATCGCGTGCGAGAAGTGCTCAAGCCGTTCTCATTGCCCGAGATGACCACGTCATCCCGGTAAGCCGGAAACCGGCACTCAGATGATGAAGGCAACCAGCCCTGCGGGCAAGCCTTCCAGAGCGGCCTATCTCAGCCATCGGGCCAACTGGGGGACGGCCGATCTGATGTCCATGACCGCGATGTCGCAGATGCGAGACGCGCCGAAGGCGTTGAGGTGCGTGTCGTCCTTTTTGCCCTCTTTGACCGAATCGAACTCATCCGGGTCGATCCACAGGTACAGTTGCTTGGAACGCTGCGGCCCCAGTTTGGCCGTCATCGCGGCGCTGCGCTTCTCGATCTCCAACAGTGGCACCTGCCGCTCGCGGGCCACCTGACGAATGGCAACCGGATAGTCGCCGTGCGTGTCTCTGAGTTCCTGCTGATCGTCGAACTTCCGACGCACGACGGGCGTCGCGAGGATGGGGCGGCCACCGACCGAACGCACCTCACGAACGTAGCGCTCCAGGTTTGCCTTGAAGGAACCGAACGCGTCCGTGTAGCGCTTTGGATCGTACGCCTTCTGATCGTTGTGACTGAACTGGATGATGACAAAGTCACCCGGTCGCAGTTCCTGCATCACCGTATCCCAGCGACCTTCGTCACGAAAGCTCTTGGAGCTGCGGCCGTTCCGGGCCAGGTTCCGCACGCGCACGTCAGCCTTGAAATACAGGGGGAGCAACTGGCCCCATCCCCGGTCCGGCTGAGCGGGAAACAGCGGTTTGTCCGACATCGTGGAGTCCCCCACCATGAAGACCACCGGGGCGTTGGTGCCTGGCGTCTGGGCACCAGGCGGCGCCGCCGGCGACTGGCAGCGGAGCAGGCGCCGGGCGAAGTCACCCAGGAACTCTTCGCGCCAGCGGCTCACGGTCTTAGCGCCATGATGCGCGCCTTCCGCTGCGTCCGGAGACGGGTCATCCGTCCACCAGTTGGGCAGCGTCGCAGACGGGTGTTGTGCCACATCGGGCGCCGGGAGATAGGCCGTGATCCCGCCGGCCGTCCCGTCCAGCGCCGGGACATTGCTTTCTATCCTGAAGTCATAGCGTTTGGCGGCCTTCGGGCAGAAACGCAGCCGCATGGTTCCGTCGCCCGGTGCATGGCCGGGCAATTTCTGATTCTCCACCGCGAGCACGGCCACAGGCCGCTCGGGAAGGTCCTCTCCCATGGGCAACACCAACTCCAGGATGCCGAAGACCTCCATGCGATCCGCTTTCGTGGTCATCCGTTCGAAACGGCTATAGGGGCGCTCCCACGCCCGCACGAACCGCCCGCCCCACCCCGGTTGCGCAGGGTCGTCGGGACGGCCCTTGAGCAGCCAGCCAACCGACGGGGTGTCACCCATCTTGATATCGTCCTTCTTGCCGACAAAGAAATCACCCAGGGCGCCTTTGCCGGCAATGTGCTGAGCGACGAACTCTTTGTTGCCCCAGGGGCTTGACTGATTGCCGCCGACAAACCAGCCGCGATAGGTGGCGTTGGCTTCGATAATCCACAAGTTCGGATGGTGCGTGGCGAGATACTGAAACGCATTCGGACACCATTTCTTGTTCGGGCCGCCGATCCAGTACACGCGCAGTTTGGGCAGAATGTCGGGGGCGTCGTGCAGGGCCTGGGCGAGGTCTTCGATACCGCCCCAGATCAGGACGTGGAGCGGCCGCGGATCGTCACGCCGCGCGCACTGAATGAGCCACTGCGACCCTTCCGTCGCACCTCGCACCCCGGCGTACGGCGCCCGCTCGGTCTCGCCCTGTTTGGTGATCGCACGCAGCGCCTTGGGCGTGGGGTACCGATCGGAATACGTCTTGAGATGGGTATAGTCGGTCGCGTAGCAATCGATGACCTGCAAGATGTGTTCCTTGCGACCGGGACCGTAGGGGGACGAAACCAGCCCCTCGATGTCGAAGCAATCCGCGTAGACGAGCAGATGCACCATCGACTGGAAATCGTCCGGATCGGTTCCTCCGATATCCGTCGAAATGAGGACGCGGTGGCGATAGCCGGCCAGGGCGCCGCCCTCGGCCCAAGTGACGGTAACCGCCGAAATGCTCAACGCCAGAATGCCAAGTTTGATTGTGTTCCAGATTCTCATGTTGGCCTTCCCGTTCTGCACACCGTTGACTCGCGTTCGCTTGGTGCGATTGACACCACTGAGGGTCGATTCTCCCCGCCCGGGCGGAAAATCACAATGCCATTCTGCGTCCCTTATCTACCATTTTGCGCCCGGGTTTCCCATCCGTCCCCAAAACGGGTAAGCACGTCCGGATTTCCCGTTGCCCTTCCGACTCTGGAGATGCTAAAATAGATAAAGAGGCACCGGTAGACAGGGATTTCGGGGGTGGGCGCGTGGCCCGCTCCGGCACGTCACGGTTTGAGGGTCTGCTACGTCGCGATTCCTGTTTGTCCCTCGACGAAGGAGGACTGTCATGTTGAAGAACGCCATTCCCCGCGTACTGCCCACATGTCTTGTGATCCTGGCGTGCCTGGCGGCAGGAGTGCCTCTGTCGCACGGTCAGGACCGCTATGCACTGGAAGTCAGCGGCGCTACGGTAACGATCGACGACGACCAGGATGTTCTCCGCCTGGGCACTTACACCTATGAGTTCTGGCTCAAAGACCTGCAAGGTCCTACCGGAAGCTGGAGGAATATCTTCTGCAAAGGCGGGGGCAACTCCAGCTCCGGCCGCGGACCGCTCCTGGCGCTGCGTCCCAACGAGCAGGGACTGCATTACGACCATAGCACCGGCAGCGCACAGTCGACGCTGAACGTCATGGAAGGCATTGGGCCCAACGAATGGAACCACGTGGCACTCGTGCTCACCGCACTCGATGGCGACCAGAAGATATACCTCAACGGGGTGGAGGTAGCCACGAGGGCCTCTGCCGGCCTCACGGACGAGACGCAGGAACCCGTGCTTCAGATCGGCATGGGAGCCAACGTTGTCGTCGATGACTTTCGCGTGTGGAATTACGCCCGCACCGAGACCGAAGTCCAGGAGCAGATGGCTCAGGAACTCGAGGGCGATGAAGAAGGACTGGTCGGTTACTGGAAATTCAACGAGGGCACCGGGACGGTCGCCAATGACAGTTCGCCCAGCGGGCTGCACGGAACGATCGCCGATCCCGCGTGGCGCATGGACGGCGCGCCGGTTGCGCCCGCAGCGCCCCCGGAGCTGGCCTACAGCCCGGTCCCGGCCCAGGGAGCCGTCGATGTCTCTCTTGACACGAACCTCACCTGGCAACCGGGACGATTCGCCCAAACCCAGGACGTGTACGTGGGCACCGCCTTCGACGACGTCAACGACGCCAGCCGCGCGGATCCGCGCGGCGTGTTGGTCAGCCAGGGCCAAACCGGCAATACGTGTGCCCCGGCCGGCCCGCTCGATCTGGGCCGGACCTACTACTGGCGCGTGGACAACTTTGAGGCCGATGGCGTCACCCTGCACAAGGGCGCGGTATGGAGCTTCACCGTTGAACCGCCGGCGTATCCGATCGTCAACGTAACCGCATCCAGCAACGGACTCGTTGACCCCGACTCCGGCCCGGAGAAGACGATCGACGGTTCCGGACTCAACGAAAACGATGAGCATGGCGTCGTCGCCGATGACATGTGGGTCACGTTCCAGCCGGCCGATGAGGATCTGTACATCGAGTACGCCTTCGATGCGGTCTACAAGCTGCACGAAATGCTGGTCTGGAATTACAACGTGCAGTTCGAGCTGGTCCTGGGCTTCGGACTCAAGGACGTCACGATCGAATACTCCGAGAACGCGACGGATTGGATGACCTTGGGTGACGTGCAACTCGCTCAGGGAACAGCGTCGCCCGGATACGCCGCCAATACCGCCGTCGATCTCGGTGGCGTGGCAGCCCGATACGTTCGTCTGACCGTCAACAGCGGATGGGGCCTGCTCGGTCAATACGGCCTCAGTGAAGTACGGTTCCTGTACATTCCCGCCCGGGCCCGCGAACCGCAGCCGGGCGATGGCGCCGCGGACGTCGACCCGGCCACCACCCTGAGCTGGCGTGGCGGTCGCAACGCGACGGCGCACGAGGTGTATTTCGGCGTCAATCCGGATGACCTGCCGCTGGCCGAGAGCGTCTCCAGAGCCACGTTTACTCCCGACGCGCTGGACTTTGGCACCACCTACTACTGGCGGGCCGACGCGGTCGGCGACGAGACCTGGAGCGGTGGTCTGTGGAGCTTCGCGACGCAGGAGTATGAACTGATCGACGGATTCGAGACGTACACCGACGACGTCGACGCGGGTGAGACGATTTTTGATACCTGGCTCGACGGTTGGGTCAACGAGACCGGCTCGACCGTCGGCTACCTGGAGGAGCCGTTTGCCGAGCGGACCATCGTCCGCACCGGCGCTCAGTCGATGCCGTTGCAGTATGACAATACGACGTCGCCATTCTATTCAGAGACCTCCCGAACGTTCGCTTCACCGCAGGACTGGACGGTCTATGGCGCTGACACGGTGCGGCTGTTCGTCGCCGGGCAGGCCCCGCCCTTCCTCGAAGCATCGGACGGCGCCATCCTGATGAACGCCATCGGCGCCGACATCTGGAACGAGGCCGATCAGTTCCGCTATGCCTACCAGACGCTGAGCGGCGACGGATCGATCACGGCCCGCCTCGACTATCTGGACAACAGCTCGGATCCGTGGGCCAAGGCCGGTGTGATGGCTCGCCAGAGTGCCGAAGCCGGCGCCGTTAACGTGCTGATGGCGATGACCGGTGGCAGCGGTGGCGGCGCCACCTTCCAGCAGCGCATGGAGGCCGACGGGGCATCGGTTTCGCAGCACACCTACGCGGACGGACCGCTCGCCCCGCCGTACTGGGTGCGCGTCACCCGCACGGGCAACACGCTGATGGGGTACACGTCGCCGGACGGGGAGAACTGGACCCAGCGCGGCGACACGGTCACGCTGGCGATGACCGATCCGCTCTTGATCGGCCTGGCGCTGACCAGCCACAATGCCAATCAGGTCACCAGCGCCGAGTTCTCGAACATCAGCTTGACCGGTACCGTCAGCGGCACCTGGGAGATCGCCGAGGTCGGGGTCGAACAACCGGAGGGCAACACGGTGGCGCCACTGTACGTGGCCCTCGAAGATGCAACCGGCAAGACCGCGGTCGTGACGCACCCGAACACCAATATCGTCGGGCGGTCCGGGTGGAACGAATGGCAGATTTCGCTGAGCGATTTTGCCGGCGTGAACCTGAGCCGGGTGGACACGATGACGATCGGTGTCGGCAACCCGACCAACCCGACCGCCGGCGGCACCGGCACGATCTTTATCGACGACGTCGCCGTCGGCAAGCCTGCAACAGAGTAGCCTCGCAGAAGCGACATTTACCGCGACGCAGTCATGGGGCCCTTGCCAACCCGGCAAGGGCCCCTCACATTTCCACCCGCCCCCAGGCGCCGCCCTCCGTCCTCCGCCCCCGTCCCCTGGCGATGCACTTTTGTTTGGTTCCCCTGGCGTGATGGGCTAGAATATTGGAGGTGCTGTCATGGAACCGGTTGCCCTCTACAGAACGTTCAGCCAGGAGTTCTTCTACAGCTTCCACAAGCATTCGACCGACCTGGAGTTGGAGGAACTGGGCACCAAGTACAGCGCCTGGCTGGAGAAGCACGGGCCGACGGTCAATGCCATCTTGAAAGGCAAACAGCACCCCAGTGCCCTGCGCGACGAGGCCAGGCAGGAGCTGAAGTTTCTGGCCCGGATGGAGGCGAAGTTCCCCAAGCAACTGCCGCTGAATATCCGCGGGGAGCACTTCGAGAGCGAGACGGGCTTCAGCAATCTCGACGGCACTCTGCGCCGGTTGGTCGAGGGTCGCTCGCACTTGGTGCGTCTGATCAAACCGGCCGAATACGATAAGAACTACTGGTTCTATGCCTCCAGCGACCCCCCGCCGCAACATGTGTTCTGTCTGGAGTTCGGGATGGACATGATCGAATACCTCAAGCGTGTGCGCAACAGCAATGGGAAAAAACTGGCGAATCTGCGTCGGGCCCTGGCCTTTCGCAAAGACGATATCTACCAATTTTGGACCCTGGCCCCCTACATTCATCACGGCCTGATGGAGTCGGGTTATGCCTGGGACGAAAGCATGATGACGATCTTGCGGCTGGCCGACCGGCGGTTCGCGCGGGACGGGCAGCCCTTTGCCGGCACGGCCAGGTTCCAACTGGGTTATGACGAAAAGATGCCGACGCACCTGCTGGCCCACACCGAAGCGATGCGCGACGTCGGGGCCATCCTGCGTGGCGAGTATGCGACGCAGTACGGCATCGCCCCGCCGCAGCGGTAGTGTTGCTGCTGCGAGTCCGCAGGCGTTTGCCACCGGATTCCTCCCGAACGGGTCCGCCCCTCCCTGAGCGCCGCCCCCGCCGCCGGTGCAGCGTCATTTCGAGGGAAATGAACGGACGCGCGTCACTTGACGTAGACACGGTGTTCTGATACACAAAGGCACTTGTTGGGGTTGGGGCGATACACAGAAGGCGAAGAGAGTAACACTATGACATGGATGAACCGATCGGCACAACGAAGCATGTGGGCGGCGGGACTGGCGGTGGTTGCCTGCTGGTCCAGTGGGTGCGCCAACCTGCGCGTGACGGATCCGTCGCGGACGGCGACGGAACAATTCCTTCTCTCGCAGGCAGCGATCGAAGCGGTGCGTCCGCTGTCGTTCGAAGCGTTGCACGGCCGGAAAGTCTTTCTGGACGACAAGTACTTCGCGGCCTCGGAAAAAGAGTTCGTCCTGGGCGAGCTACGCGCCAAGCTGCTGTTGTCCGGCGTCCAACTCTTCGCCAAACAGGAGCAGGCGGAGATCATCTTTGAGCTGCGCAGTGGCGGCGTGGGCATCGACCGCTACGAAAGCCTGCTCGGCATCCCGTCGATCGGCGCCGCGGCGGCCGCCGCGTCGGCCGCGGCCGGCGTGCCGGTGGCCAGCATTGTCACGCCGGAACTCGCCATCACCAAGGAGGTCAGGCAAATTGCCTTTGCCAGTGTCGCCTACGTCGCCTTCTGGGTCGATACGGGCGAGGTCGTGGCCAGCTCCGGACCGTCGGTCGGCCGGGCGTTCCGCGACGACTGGTGGCTGCTCGGCTTCGGTCCCCGCACCACGGGGACGGTCCCGCCGGTGGATCACCGCATCGAATGACGTCGGTCGATCGCGTGGGGAACAGGAACAGGTTCAAAATCGACAAACTGAGAACGAGTGGCGACGCCGAAATAGTCATGCGACGGACCGTGGTGAAAACAACAGTGGTTCTGGCCATCCTCCTCCTGGTGGCGACGGTGGCCTCATATCTTCTGCTGCTGACCGCCCTGCCGGGCCGGTGGATCCTCGCCACGGCCAGCACCAGGCTGGGGCTGAACGTCACGGCCGAGTCGCTTTCGGTGGGATGGATGGGCCGCACCCGCATTCGTGACGTCAAGGTCACCATGCCCCTGAGTGATGATGAGATACTCACCGCGGCCGAGATCGAACTGGACCACCGTGCCCTCCCCTGGCTGCTGTTGACGCGTTCGCTCGGTCTGGGCACGGTGCAGATCGACAGCCCAAGCCTCCACGTCCATCGCGCCGACAAGGGCCACTGGAACGTGCAGGACGTATGGACGCGCATCGAGGCCGGACGCAGAACCGACGACCCGGCATCCCGGCACCTGGCCCTCCCGAAGATCGAGGTTCGCGACGCCACCGTGCACATAACCGACGCCAACGGAACCGCTGCGACGATGGGGCCGCTGACTTTCGCAGGCCGCCCCCAGGGCCACGCGCGCTGGGCGTTCACCCTGCAAACCCGCCCGCACATCGAGGCGCAGGGCCAACTGGCCCAGGGACATGACTGGACCCATACGGTCGGCTTCGATATCAAAGGCACCGAGCCCCTGCTGAAAGCGCTGTCCGGCCCGAACGTGGCGCCGCTCGAGATCGCCGGACGATGGGAAGGCCGTCTGGTCAAAGGCGCGCTGGCCGGCCGGCTCGATCTGGATCGGCTCCGCCTGGGCAAGCTGGCGCTGGTCGGCACGGTGGGCGTGACGGCCGGGCCCGACGGCGTGACGCTACGCCCGAGCACTCTGGCGCTCAGCGAACCCAAGGTCGCCGGTGCCCCCGTGCACTGCACCGGCGGCCTCCTGCACGTCGCCGGCGATGAGATTCGCGCCGAACAACTGGGCCTCCAGGCCGGCGCCGTCTCGGCCGCGCTGGATGGCCGTTGGAGCAACGTCACGCGCACCGGCGCCGTCACCGGGTCGTGGTTGGTCGGCTTGCCCGGCGCCGATTCCGGAGGCCGGGGAACGTGCCAGGTCAACTGGCGAGCGCCCACGCTGGGCCACCGGGAAGCCGAGGTCAAACTGACCGCGCAGCTCGAGACGGCCCGGGGCCATGGGAACATCACCGCCAACCTTCTGGGGACGGGGCAAACCTGGCAGGATTCGGAGTGGGAACTGTCGGCCCCCACCTTCGCCTGGACCAACGAGGACAAACACGTTGCGCTGTCCGGGGCCGAAGCCCACCTCGAACTGGACTGGCCCCAGGTGCAGTTGACCGCGCTACACTTGCCGAACGCCCGCCAGGTGCAGGCGGACGCGCAATTCCATGCCACTACCGGACAGTGGTCGGCGCAGGTCGACGTTGACAGGTTGCGCGGGGAGCCGTGGGAAGACGAGCCACTGGAGATTCATTTCGCTGGAACCGGTGACCGTGACAGAGCCGCGATCTCCGCCTTGAAGGTGACGCAGGGCCCGCGAACGATGACCGCCCAAGGCGAGATATCCCTGGCCGACCGGCGTCTCGGAACCGTTCATATCTCGGCGCAGTGGCCGGTGGCAACCTCGGACACCGCGGCCCAGACGACCGCGCCAGAACGTGGCTTCTGGCACAGCGAGGCGGATATAACCGGACGCGCCTGGCCGCTGGAGTTGAAAGTCAGCGGCGTCCTGGCCGGCTCGAACGTCCCGCTCGGCCGCCAGGTGGTTCACGATGTGAACATTCCGATCGCGGCCGATATCGACGCCGAGCGCATCGCCATAACCACCGAGCCGTTCACGCTGCTGGATGGACGATGGCGAGTCAGCGGACGCCACGAGTGGTCCAACACGCTGACGCAACTGAGTCTGGTCCTGGACGAGTTGTCCCTGAAATCGGCGGCCGATATGGCGGGCTCGCCGCTGGCGTGCCAGGGGCAGGTGAAGGCCGAGCTGGAATTGGCCGCGCCCGGGTTCCGTTTGCCAGAGGCGGTAGCCTTCGGAAGCTGGAGCGCCACCGAGGTGAAGATTGCATCGCTGGAGGCCGAAGCGGCGCGGGGCAAGATTCGCATCGCCAACGGTCTCGTGCGCTTCGACGCGATTCGCCTCGATCAGGACGCGGGCTGGGCCGAAGGGCACATGCAGTTCCGGCTGGATCGGCCGCAGTTGCTGTCGCTCAATTTCGAGACCACCGACTGGCCCATTCAATGGAAGCCGCGCGCGCTGGCGGTTCGCCTCGACGGCACGGCCGACGCTCAACTGGACGTCCTGGCCAAAACCATCAACGGCCAAGGTCGACTGTCAGGCGACGTCGTCTGGGAAACAAAGGAACTCGGTCGCATGACCCTGGCCACCTCGGTCCGGGAACGGACGCTGACGGTACAGGAGTTTCGCGCCGAAGCGCTGGGCGGCACCATCGAAGGCACAGCGCAGATACCGCTGGACCAATGGACGAGCAGTACGGGCCGGATGCAGTGGCAGGGAATCGAGCCCAACGCGCTGGAGCCCTGGTGGCCGTCGGCCTCGCGCATCCGAGGCGAACTGTCCGGTACACTGCTGGCCGCCCAGGCCCAGGACGAACGTCGACCGCCTGAACCGATGCGGCTGGATCTCAAGACCGAGATGCCCGGCGGGCGGATCGGCACCGCCGAGCTGCGGGACGGGCGCATCGTCGCCTACCTCGGACCGCGACGCTTCTTGATCGACCAGGCCGACTTCCACGTGCTGGGAGGACGGCTCGAGGGCCGGGCCCGCGTCAGTCCGCACGTCGAGAAGCTCTACACGACCGTCGTGATGGACATGAACGACATCGACCTGAACCAACTCGTGCATGTCATCAATCCGGATGCCGACCAGATCGCGGGGCGCCTGGCGGGCCACGGGAATCTTCTCTTCTCATCCGACCTCAGCTCCTTCAGCGGGCAGGCCGATCTGAATCTGAGCCAATCGGATCTGGCCAAGAACGGCGTTGTCCGCACGCTCTACAATGCGATGAACTTGAACCTGGGAAGCAGCGAGCCGAAGGGCGCCGGCCAGATGAGGATTCAACTGGATGGCGTCCGAACGTCGATTCCCAGCTTCGTCTATTTCAATCGCGGCGTCGAAATTCGCGGGGCCGGAGAGATCGAGAACTTCCGCCTCGGCTCGGCCAGCCCGATTGACGGCTACGCCTTCGGCTCGACACGCGTCCTCAAAGGCATCCCCCTACCGGGCGTCAAGGAGTTGGATCGTCTCATGTCCTCGCTCCAGTCCGGCGTCGCCTCCGTGGAGATCGGCGGCACGCTGGCCGAACCCAAGGCCGGTATCGTCCCGCTGCCCAGCCTCAGCGACCCGTTACGCCGCTTGCTCTGGACCCAACTGCGCAGCGGCCAGCAGAGCCGCACGGAACCATAGCCAGCGCTTGGAGCCTCCGGCTCGCAGTCCATCGCCACGACGTGCACC
>Ga0272443_10000512_pt1 | contig 70747 bp, 62 predicted proteins | sample SSMAcet12_FD_193581 | JGI IMG/M metagenome (GOLD analysis project Ga0272443, IMG submission 193581) | Marine sediment archaeal communities from Little Sippewissett salt marsh, Falmouth, MA, United States - SSM-Acet-12 | ecosystem: Environmental > Aquatic > Marine > Wetlands > Sediment ...
ATAGCGTCGATGCCAATGAGGCTTACGCCGCAAAACGACTGGTTGCGCTTTACAAACTCAATCTCAACGGTACTATTCCCGTGCTGGCCTCGTCCGGCTCCATCTTCGAGATGATCAAGCGGAAGAAATATCTGGAGCGGATTTTGGCCCATGATGAGCAGGTTCGCCAAAGTCTGCTGGAGGAAAAGTTGAGACTAAAGGAAATCCTTGATCAACTGGATGCCCAGCAAGCTCAAAAAAAGCGCCTCGAAGCCGACATCGATGCACAAATCGAGAAGCTGTCCCGCAATCGGACAGACCGCTCGCGGGTTTTGACGCGGATACGGTCCGAAAAATCGCTGCAACTCGCCGCCATCGAGTCCATGAAGGCTGCTGCGAAGACCTTGGACCTGACCGTTGAAAAACTGGTTGCCCAGCCGAAGCCCCGGAACGCAACGGGTCAGCTCGATTCATTTTCCGATTTTAAGGGCTTGCTAAAGATGCCTATCAGCGGTAAAATAATTTGTTTTTTCGGCCCTCAGAAAGACACCAAATTCAACGTCAGCGTCTTTCGCAGCGGTATCGACATTCAAGCCCAGAAGGGCGCGGTCATCCAAGCCGTGTTTGCCGGGCGGGTCCTATTTGCCGACTGGTTCAAAGGCTACGGCAACATGGTCATCATCGATCACGGAGACGGCTACTACACCGTCTATGCCCACCTGGAAGAGCTCTTCAAACAAAAGGGATATTATGTCAACACCGGCGAAGACATTGCCACGGTTGGTGATACAGCGTCGATGGACGGGCCGATTCTTCATTTCGAGGTGCGCCATCACGGAAAACCGCTGGATCCTATGGAATGGATCGTCAACGGATAGATTATTGATAAGGAGTTGCTGAATGACAACCAAGAAAAAACGGCATGTAAGGCTTTGGCTGGCGGTGATCGCGTCTGTGATCTTCTGGACTGTCGGAACCGGTTTCGACAACCAGCTTTCAGCCGACAGTGAAGAAACCTACAAGGGGCTGAAGCTTTTTACCGAGGTAATCGAAATTGTTCAAAAAAACTATGTCGACGAGGTCAATTCGAAGGACCTCATCGAAAAAGCCATACAGGGCATGGTACGCGGCCTCGATCCGCACTCCGCCCTGCTGCCGCCGGATGCTTTCGAAGACCTGAGCATCGACACCAAAGGCGAGTTTTCGGGCATCGGTATTCACATCACCATGCGGGACGGTCTCGTAACGGTCATTTCGCCGATCGAGGGAACACCGGCCTACAAGGCCGGAATCCAGCCCTTTGACCGCATCATCAAGGTCGACGACAAACCGGTCAGTGAACTGCGCGAGGCCGTCACCCTGATGCGCGGACCCAAAGGAACACCGGTCAAGGTCACCATTTTGCGGGAAGGCTCCACCGATCCGCAAGACTTCGAGTTGATCCGGGATGTGATTCCGATTGAAAGCGTCCGCGCCAGTCTATTGAAACCCGGCTACGGGTTCATCCGGATCACCAATTTCAACAGCAATACAATCGAGGACCTGGAAAACGCGCTAAAGAAGCTGGAATCCGGTCCCGAACCCCTCAAAGGCCTCGTGCTCGATTTCCGTGACAACGGCGGCGGACTGCTGGACCAGGCAATCAAGGTCTCGGACATGTTCCTGGATAATGGGTTGATCCTGACGATCAAGGGACGTTTGCCGCGAAACAGCAAGGAATTCAAAGCCCATTCCAACGACGTCCAACGAACCTACCCAATTGTCGCCCTGATCAACGGCGGCAGTGCCAGTGCCTCTGAGATTGTCGTGGGGGCGCTCCAGGATAACCACCGGGCGCTGGTGCTCGGCACCACCTCCTTCGGCAAGGGTTCGGTTCAAACCGTCGAACAGCTGCGTGAGGGCTACGGCCTTAAGTTGACCATCGCTCGCTATTACACGCCGAGCGGTCGTTCCATCCAGGCCAAGGGTATCGAACCGGACATTGTGGTGAGAAAAAGGATTGTGGACGAAGAGGATCTCAAGAGTTCGGATGACGGCCACCTGAAGGAGAGCGATCTCAAAAATCATCTGGAGGCCAAACCGGAAGATGAGGACAACCAGCCCTCGAAGACAGATCAGAAAAAGAAAAAATCTCCTCAGCAGCAGGAACTCGAACTCCGGCACGGACCATTGACAGCAGAAAAACTGCAGCGCGACTATCAGGTGCAACGCGCGCTGGAGATTTTAATCGGCTACGATGTTTTTAAAAACCTGAAGGGATAACCGACGGTCGCCGGTTTCGATCGGAATTGACGTGGTTTCCGGCCCGGAAATGAGCCTTTTTCCGCAAGATCAAGATAGTCAAAGACGCCCGGATTGCGGAGAAGGGCCATTTATGGGTAATCCATAAGTTGGCTCACTGACATTGACAAAAAAAAAGCCTACCCGCAGCAAAAGCCGTAAAAAGGGAAGTCGAAAAAAATCACGCAAGCGGGTTTCTTCCGACCTCATCCTGTTAAAAATTCTGACCACTCTGACGGTTTTGGTTCTGCTCGTCGTGGCCGCCGGCCTTTTCACCCATTACATTCTCATTAAAACCCGGCCATCGATAAAACGCCTGCCGCCGCCGGGCAAAATGGCACCGCAACCGACTGCCGGCATACGGCCCTTCGAGGTTTTCCCCAAAGAAGACCGCCCTCCCGTTGTACCGCTACCGAAACCGAAGCCGCCGGCAGAAGCCCTGCCGAAAGTCGCCATTATCATCGACGATCTGGGGTATGACCGGCGGATAGCCCAAAAATTCCTCGATTTGGATGCCGGACTGACATTTGCGGTGTTGCCCCAGGCTCCCCACACGCGATTGATTGCCGCTACCATCTTGAAAAAGGGAGGTGAGGTGATGCTCCACCTGCCGATGGAGCCGCTCGAATATCCATCGGTCGACCCCGGTCCGGGGGCCTTGCTGTCATCCATGTCGGCGGATGAGCTCACCGGAGAATTGCGAAAAGACCTGTCCGATGTTCCCGGCATCAAGGGCGTCAACAACCACATGGGCTCGAAACTAACCGCCGAGTCCACGCGCCTTTATCAGGTCTTTTCCGTTCTGAAGCAGGAAGGGTTGTATTTCATCGACAGCCGCTCCACCGCCGAAACCGTCGGTCGCCCATCAGCCCGCTTGTTTCAGCTGCCGTTTGCCGAACGGGATGTTTTTATAGATCACGTTCAAGACCCGGATTTGATTCGGTTGCGCGTCAAAGAGCTGATTCAGATCGCCCGGAAAAACGGCGAGGCGATCGGTATCGCCCACCCCTCGAAAACGACCCTCCGAATTTTGGAAGAAATGCTCCCGATGCTGAAAAAAAAAGTTCAGCTGGTGCCGGCCTCTCAGGTCGTCCACGTCATTTCCTGATAGCCGGTTTCTCCTCTGCCCTAAGTCCCTTTTAACTTATCCAGATACTCGACAAACCGCTTGGAAAATTTTCCAAGGGTGATTACCATAACACATGCTTCGATTGACGATTTTTCGGCCTTGCTGTTTGGAACTATAAATCATGTTCAAAGTCGCCGTCGGTCAGGGAGAAGACCTCGATGCCCGAAGCGCGGTTGAAACCGCGATTTCCCACTGCCAATTTCAGCTCCGGGAGCTCCGGCCGCAGGCCGGAATTGTATTCAGCAGTATCGATTTCGATCACAAGCTGGTGTTGGCGGAAGTCCTGCGCCGTTTTCCGGATATTGAACTGGTCGGCTGCACTACCGGCGGAGAATTTTCATCCGATTTCGGCTTCAGCGACGACTCGATCAACTTGATTCTGTTCTGCGCCGATATAATTGAAATCAAAGCCGGTGTTGGACGGCAGGTCTCCATCGATCCCACGCTCGCGGTTGAATCGGCCGTCGCACAGGCCCGCGAAGACCTGTCCGGACCGGAAACACTCTGTATCGTTTTTCCCGAGGGAATCGTCGCGTCACCGGATGCGGTCATACGGGCGTTGAATCAGATGCTGCCGCCGCTTTGCCCGGTGTTCGGCGGCGTACCAAGCCGCCACTATGAAATTCCCGCCCCAACACTTCAATTTTTCCAAAACGAGGTACTGGAAGATGCCGTCCCGCTACTGCTTTTTACCGGCCCCCTGCGGCACGAATTTGCCATCAGCAACAGCTGGAAGCCGATCGGGACGAAAGCCAAGATCACGGAATCCCGCGATTATGAAATCCGGCGGATCGGAGACAAACGGGCGCTCGATTTTTATCGTTATTACCTGGGCGCTCACCGTTATCCGGCACTGGAATTTCCTCTGGCAGTATACGACGAAAGTGATCAAGCGCATTTTTTGATCCGGTCACCGGGTGACTACGCTGAGGATCAGGGAAGTATTTTCTTCTCGGGACCGATTTCGACCGGTACCACCGTTCAACTGACCGAGGTCACCCGTGAGCGGATCATCGCCGACACGGAAGCATCTGTGGCGACAATGGTGAAGCGCTGCCGGGACGACTGGCAGCCTGCGGTCGCCCTGGCATTTTCCTGCGCCACCCGCAAACAGATCCTCGGCACGCGCACGCCCGAAGAACTCCGGATCCTCAAGGGTTTCCTGCCGGCTCCATTACCGATCTGCGGTTTCTACACCTTCGGGGAACTGTCGCCGCTGCAACCGGGTGAGAGCAGCCGGCTGCACAACTGCACTCTGGTGACACTGCTGATCGGCGAAGAAAATGCGGTTGCCTCGATGGATTCTACCGGGATCGGTCCTGGGCCGTCTCTTCCGACCCATCATCGCGCCGCCGAAAAAGTAGAGCGGTTGGAACGCGAAAACCTCTTTCTGCAAAAAAAGCTGAAGCGTTCGGAACACTACCGTGAAAGGTTGGAGAGAAACAAAGATTTGAGTGATGCCCTGCTGAAAAAAATCAACCGTGACATGAAAAGGGCTCACCGGGAAATCAAGCGAAAAAACAGCCTGCTGAGGAAATCACTGGCCTTGGCCAATGAAATTCAATTGAATCTGCTGCCCCAGCATGATCCGATCGACGAACACCTGGACATCACGGGCAGAATTATCTACTCTAGCGCCACCGGCGGAGACTACTATGACTATATCCGCTTTCCGAAAAGCGCCGGACACCGGCTGGACGTAGTGGTGGGGGATGTCACCGGCCACGGCATCGAGGCGGCTCTTCTCATGACAACCGCACGCGCCTTCCTGCGCGCCCGGACTTTTCAGCCGGGTTCTCTGGCGCAGGTCGTCACCGACGTCAACCGGCACCTGACCGCCGATCTCTACGAGACCGGCCGGTTTATGACGCTTTTCTACCTGACCATCGACCCGGCAGCCGGCCGATTGGGTTGGGTGCGGGCCGGGCATGATCCCGCTATCTTATTCGACCCGGCAACCGGGCATTTCCAAGAGCTGCGCGGCGAGGGCATAGCGTTGGGCGTCGACCGGAGCTGGCGCTACGAAGAACACCAAAAGTCCGGCCTGACCGGTGGTCAGATCATTTTTATCGGCACAGACGGCATCTGGGAAACCCACTCTCCCCGGGGCGACATGTTCGGTAAACAGAGGGTCTACGAACTCATTCGCACCCATGCGGCCGCCAGTGCCGCCGATATTGCCGACCGGGTCATCGAGGATCTCGACCGATTCCGTGAAAACCCGGAACCAGAAGACGACATCACCCTGGTCGTCATCAAGGTTAAGGGCCCCGGCAAGAAATAATTCCACCTCTTGCTTGTCTTATGGCCCGTCTACTGTGTTACATCCACCCACACATATCCCGATATGCGCAGGTGGATGTGCCTTGTAGACAAACCATAATCCGGCGCAATCGTGTGGAATTGTTTCTTACCGTGACCTTAAGATCGGCCATCCGGATACCGCAATGGCGATTGACAGGCCATTAAATTTGATCTAACCCGATAAATAAAATATCACAAGGTTCAACACCTATGGGACTCTCTTTTATCGAAGGCAACGAAGCCATTGCCTACGGTGCGGTGACAGCCGGCTGCCGCTTTTTTGCCGGATATCCCATCACCCCGGCCACAACGATTTTCAACACCATGCTCAAACTGCTGCCGCCAAGCGGCGGCATCTGCCTTCAGGGCGAGGACGAAATCGCCTCGATCGGCTTTTGTCTCGGAGCCGCCATGAGCGGTCTGAAAGTCATGACGGCCACCTCCGGTCCCGGTATCAGCCTCTATAGCGAGCAAATCTCTTTTGCCGTCGGCAGCGAAATCCCGATCGTCATCATCGATGTCCAGCGGTTGGGGCCCTCCACCGGTTCGGCCACGCGCGGGGCCGACGGTGACATCAACTTTCTGCGCTGGGGCAACAGTGGCGGACTGCCGGTGATCGTTCTGGCGCCGGTGGACATTAAGGATTGCTTTACCCTGACCGTGTGCGCCTTCAACCTGGCTGAAACCTACCGCTGTCCGGTGTTTATCGCTTCCAACAAGGAAATCGGCATGACGCGTGAAAGTGTCGACCTGGAAGTCCTTGAAAGGCCGCCACTTGTCGACCGCGCCGCGCCGCCGGACAGGGCCCACTTCCAGCCGTTTCAGATCTCAAACGGTCAAACCGTGCCGTATTTTTTGCCCATTGGCGACAGCGTCCCGGTCCGTCAGACCTCTTCAACCCACGGTGCGGACGGATACATCACCACCGACGCTGAAGAAATCAGATCCTTTCAAAGGCGGTTGCAGGACAAATTGCAGAGCAGCGTCGAGCACTACAGCTTCCACGAACTCATTGCTGAAAACGCCCGGACCCTGCTCATCGCTTACGGGGTAACGGCCCGGGCGGCCGCGGCCGCCTGCCGGCTCGCAAAACAGCAGGGCAACCCGGTATCCCTGCTGGTCTTAAAGACCCTCTGGCCGGTACCGGAAGCCCTCATTCGCCGATCGGCCCAGCAGGCTGAAAGGGTAGTGGTCATCGAGATGAACCTCGGCCAGTACGTCAACGAGATCCGCCGCGTACTGCCGGACAAACCGATCGATTTTTTCGGTCAGATGGATGGACGCCTGATCACGCCCCCGCAGATCCTGGAGGTAATCGCCCGTGGATAGTCTGCTGAATAAAAATCGTCCCCCCGTATTTTGCCCGGGGTGTTCCCACGAACGCGTGACCCAGGCTCTGGACAAGGCCTTTCAACTCCTCGAGCTGCCCGGCGACCGAATCGCCATCGTGAGCGATATCGGCTGCTCCGGGCTGTTCGACACGTTTTTCGAAACCCACGCCCTGCATGGCCTCCACGGTCGGGCGCTGACCTATGCGGCCGGTATCAAGTTGTCGCGACCCGAATTGAACGTGGTGGTCACCATGGGCGACGGCGGGCAGGGTATCGGCGGAGCGCACTTGTTGGCCGCCTGCCGCCGGAACCTGAATCTGACCTTGCTCGTTCTCAACAACTTCAACTTCGGCATGACCGGAGGCCAGTTCTCCGCCACCACTCCGCCCGATGCCCGGCTGGGCTCCGGCTTCCTGAACCGCCTGGAAAAACCGCTGGACATTGGCCGCCTCGCCGTTTCGGCCGGCGCGGCTTATGCGCGTCGCTGCAGCAGCTACCAGAAAGACCTGCCGCAGGAGATCGCCCGGGCGATCGGCTACGAAGGCTTTGCCGTTTTAGATATCTGGGGCATCTGTCCCGGCCGCTACACCCGCTCCAACACGCTGACACCCCGGGTCATCGAAGAGGCCATGGCCCGGCTGCCGGCAGCAGCCGGCGAAGTCCCGGAAAATCGGCGCGAGGAATACGGCGCCCATTACCGGGAAACCGCTTCGGCATTGAAAGCGGCCGCCCCACCGGTGGTCGTCGAAAAACAATTCGACCCGCCTCTACCCGGCCGGCACACCGTCCTTCTCCTGGGAAATGCCGGGCAGCGCATTCTGACAGCCGGTGAAATCCTGTGCCTGGCCGGATTGACCGCGGGTCTGCACGCATCACAGAAAAACGAGTACAACATCACCGTCCTGCGGGGGCCTTCCATCAGCGAGTTGATTCTGTCCGAAGAACCGATCGAATATGCCGGTATCGAGCGACCGGATGTCATCCTCGCCCTGAGTCAGGAAGGCGTTGACCGGCGCAGGCCGCTATTCGCCGGTCTGAGATCAACAGCACGTGTTCTTAAAGTGCCGGAAGTGACGCTGCCGCCGGCAAGGGCCGAGGTCAGCAGCATCGATCTCAGATCCCTGGGGATAAAACCCCAGGACTGGGCTCTGGCGGCCTTGGCCGCGCTGGCAAAAACAAATTGGGTCATTTCAATGGACATGTTGCGGGCCGCTTTGACCACCCGGTTCCGGGACGACGTCCTGGCCTCCGCCGTGCAGCTGGTTGAGAAGGTCTATAAGAACTAAGATATGAAAATACCGGAGGAAAAACAGAAAGCCATCCCTGGAGTTTCCCATTGACAACGCCTTACTGGTATGGTTTTTCACAATTATAAACAGCCGTTTAGGGTCAACCCCAAGGGAGGAAGGAGGGAAGATGAAAAAATCACCTGGTGTGGCGGCCTTGTTGGTTGCCGTCATTGCGGCCGCTTGTCTTTTGTTTACCGGTTGTGCGGGAAAAGGATATACGCCCGGAACGGCCCCCGACAGTTTTCCGTGCGTACCGGAGAGCAAACTGGAAAAGGACATCGTACCGGAGGCCGCCCTGGAAAACCTGTCCTGTTATTTCAAAAACTACGAAGGCAAAGACACTTTGCACCTCAAGGTGGCTGTCAAAAACGTCAGCGACAAACCCCAGCGCTACCGGGTCAACATTTTCATGGACAATGGCAAAGCCGTGGGCGGTCTCATTCCGCGCACCACCAAGAAAGGCCTCGTCGAGCCGGGTCAATCCGCGTCTTTCGACTATCCGGTGATCGATATGCCCCTGAGCCCCAAAACAATGACCCTGATCATCAAGACCGCTTCACAATAGTAGCCGAACGTTTAAATGGAGGATGAGCACATGAAACGAATCAGCCTATTCCTGATCCTTTGCATAATCTTGGCCCTGTCCGGACCGGTCTCGGCAAAAACGACTTTCATCGGTATCGGCACCGGTGGGACCGGCGGCATCTACTATCCTTACGGCGGCGGAGTGGCCGAGATCTGGTCCAAGTACGTGCCGGGCATCCAGGCCGTGGCCGAAGTGACTGGTGCCAGTGTGGAAAACGTCAAACTGGCCGACAAGGGCGAGACTGTTTTCGGCGAAGTCATGGGCGATGTCGCCTTGGCCGGTTTCCAAGGAGAAGGCAAATTCAAAGGCAAAAAGCACGACATCCTTTCCATGGCCATCATGTACCCCAACCTGCTGCAGGTGGTCACCTTGAAAAACAGCGGCATCACCAATATCGAGCAGGTCAAGGGCAAGCGCATCAGCAGCGGCAGCCCGGGCAGCGGCACCAATTTCATGGCCGAAGCGGTAATGAAAGCGGTGGGCATCCCGCTCGACTCTTTCAAGGACAGCCGGCTGTCCTTCACGGAAACCGCCAATGCGCTGCGGGACGGCACCATCGACGTCGGTTTCTGGTCGGTAGGTCCCGGTACCAGTTCCATCCTGGATCTGGCCACCACCCATGACATTGTCATCATCCCGATCACGCCGGAGCAAACCCAGAAGGTCCTCACCTCCAACGACACCTATGCATCGGTCGACCTGGCCGGCGGTGTCTACCGGGGGGTCGCCAAGCCGGTTCCCACCATCGGTGTTTGGAACGTGATGATCTGTCAGAAATCCCTAACGGAAGATATGGTCTACAAGTTGGTCGCAGCGCTGTATGAACACAACGACTACCTGCGCAAGATCCACCCCTCGGCGGCCTACACCACACCTGAAAATGCCGTCAAGTATTCGCCGATCCCCCTCCATCCGGGCACTGTCAAGTACCTCAAGGAAAAAGGGATTGCGGTACCGGCCAAACTGATGCCCTGAAGGCGGAGCAATGGCCAGGCCGGTGCGGTGGATACTTTTCGCAGTTTCCGGCGTGGTCTTATTGTTCCTGGTTGCCGCCGGTTTGACATCCGGCGGCCTGGAACTGCGGGTGGTCCCGGTTAAGGGGGGACCGGCGCTGTTGGTGCTGCCGCTGGAGGTTGGCGAGCGGTTTACCTTACATTACTATCACTCGGTGGAAAACGCTCCCATCTGGGAGGAGCACAGCCTGGATCGTGCAGGCCGAATCTACATCGAGGAAGAACGCTATCTGAAATTCGGGGCCGGCATGGGCCGCATGCCGGGAGTAGGGCGGATGGTGCAGCGCGGTCCCTATGAAGCCATCGAAAACATGCACCTGTCGACCGGCAATTTCGTCCTGCGAATCGGCAGCCCCGGGGTGGACCACACCGTCATCTGGCGGCATACCCGCACGAATCTCTCTTCCGTGGCACCCCACAGCGCCGTTCAATTCTCGGCGCGACCGGTGAGCCGACTCCACCGAATCTGGCGCAGATTCTGCCCCCATCCCGCCACTCCCAGGTGAAGCAAGACCAGGAGACATCGATGTCGGAAACACATCTGCCAGGAAACCGGGAAGATCGGGACCGATCGGTTTCGGCCGTCGCCGCCCCGCCCGATCGCCATCGAAACCTGGTTCAATGGACCGCCCGCCTGGTAGCGGTTCTGGCCGTCAGCTTGAGTCTTTTCCAGCTCTACACGGCCGGCATTACCGCCCTGACCGCCCTGGTTCAGCGCTCGATCCACCTGGGAGCCATCCTGAGCCTGACTTTTCTGCTCAAGGCGCCGTTCAAAGGCGCCCGCAAGGACAAGCTGACGGTCTGGGTCCTGATGGACTGGATCCTTGTCCTGGCATCGGTTACCTGCACGTTTTACATCTGCTACAATCTCACCGATATCTTCGAGCGTCAGGGCGACTGGCTTCAAAGCGACCTGGCGATCAGTATCATCGGGACCCTTCTGGTGCTGGAAGCCTGCCGGCGGGTGATCGGCCTCGTAATGACCGGTATCTGCCTGGCGGCCATCCTCTATGCCCACTTCGGGCCCTACATGCCCGAGTTGATCATCCACAAGGGGTACAGCATCGAGCGCATCGCTACCACGCTGTGGCTCACGACCGAAGGCATCTTCGGGCTTCCCATCGGGGTGGCCGCCACGTTCGTCTTCGTTTTCGTCCTGTTCGGGGCGTTTCTGGAGTCTACGGGGGGCGGAAATTTTTTTATCGAACTGGCCTATTCCATCACCGGCCGTTTTTCGGGTGGACCGGCCAAAACTGCCGTGGTGGCTTCGGGTTTCATGGGGTCTGTTTCAGGCTCGGCCGTTGGCAATGTGGTCGCCACCGGCTCCTTCACCATCCCCATGATGAAAAAAGTCGGCTACCGGCCGCATGTGGCCGGGGCCATCGAAGCGGCCGCCTCCACCGGCGGCCAGTTGATGCCGCCCATCATGGGGGCCGGTGCCTTTCTGATGGCCGAGTTTACCGAAACCAGTTATTTGACCATTGTAAAGGTGGCCCTGGTGCCGGCCATTATGTACTACGTCACGGTGCTCCTCTTCGTTCACTACGAGGCCAAAAAATATGGTCTCGAGGGCCAACCCAGGGAAAACCTGCCGCGGGCCATGAAAGTGATCAGGGAAGGGTTGCACTTCATCATCCCGGTTTTGATCCTGATCTACGTGCTGATGGCCAACTACTCACCCATGATGGCCGGTTTCGTGGCGGTGCTCAGTACTGTGGCCGCAAGTCTGGCGGCCAACAGCATCCGCTGGGCGACCAGCGGCCGTCGGTATCCTTCCGATGACCCCGATCGCCTGAGCCTGGCGCAATTCGGACTCCGGGAACTCAAGCAAACGCTCGGGGCACTCGAGAAGGGCGCGCGTAATGCCGTCATGGTGTCGGTGGCGTGTGGGGCGGCCGGCATTATCGTCGGCATGGTTACCCTTACGGGCATGGGTCTGAAATTTTCCAGCCTGGTGCTCGACCTGAGCTTCGGCATCGAAGCCCTGGCAATTTTGTTGATCGGGGCGGCTTCACTGGTGCTCGGAATGGGCCTGCCGGTCACCGCCAGCTACATCGTGTTGGCGACCCTGGCCGGCCCGGCCCTGCTCGACATGGGTGTCCCGCTGCTGGTCACCCACATGATCGTCTTCTGGTACTCGCAGGATGCCAATGTGACGCCACCGGTGAGCCTGGCCAGTTTCGCCGGCGCCGGGATCGCGGGGGCCAATCCGATGCGGACCGCTTTTACGTCCTGGAAGCTCGCCAAAGGACTCTACATCATCCCCCTCATCATGGCCTACCGACCGCTGCTCGGTATGGGAGAGAATTATGAACTGCTGCACTGGGAGGTGGCCTTCGCCATGGTGACCACCACCCTGGGCCTGGTGGCGTTCGCCTCGGCCCTGGAGCGTTATTTTATCCGCCGGGCCACCTGGCTGGAAACCGGACTGTTCACCTTAGGTGCGGCCGGACTTTTCTGGCCGCAGGCATGGGGGGACCTGCTGGGCGGCCTTGCTTTTATGACGGCGATCGCGCTGCAGAAGTTCCGAAAAAATGTCTTCAGTGAATCAGCACGAAAATAAGGTGGGCACGAGCAAGCTCGCGCCGTATTTATCCGAGTATCAGCCGCTGAGGGTCGCATTTTTCCCTCAGAATGGCCAACTCTGCGGCTGAAGGCGGTGGAAAAGTCTGCGCCCGCGAAATGTCCACCTCAAATTCCATGTGATCGAGCACCTGCGCCGGCGAAATGCCGGGAAAAACCGCCATCAGATACATCTCCCGCGTGGTGTCGTCGAAGGCCATTACCGCCATGTTAGTGATCACCACCGCCGGACCACCCGCCGCAAGCCCGGCCTGTTCCCTCATACCGGCCCCCTGGAGCCAGCCCGGACTGGTCAGGTAATCCAGGCGATTGACGAACTTGCGCTTTTCGTGATGCATGAAAATGATGGTGCGGCCGACAAAGGAGGCCACGTCACAGGCGCCGCCGCTGCCGGAAAATCGAACCCGGGGACGAAAATAGTCGCCGATGACCGTTGAATTCAAATTGCCGTAGCGGTCGATCTGAGCGGCCCCCATGATGCCGACGACCTGCCGGCCGGTGGTCGGATTCTGCATAAAGGCAAAGGCGTCCGCCAGGCTGCCGTTGACCGACGTCCAGTGCATGACGCGTGGGTCGGCCACCGCCATGGGAACCTCCGCCAGCAGTGAATCGATGGCGCCGGTCTCGAAAAAAATCACGCTGTCTGGGGCGCTGATGTGTTTGGCCGCCATGGCGGCCAGCATCGAAATCCCGGTGCCGCAAAAAACGATGTCTTTGTCACGAATCTGTCGCGCCGCGGCTATCGCCATCATTTCGCGCAGGGTATACTCTGCCATAGCTCGAATAACTCCCGTCACTCCAACGCTTAACGGCGATCAAGATTGATCGCATAACCGGTCCGCGGGTCGGCCTTGATGGCATCGAGCCGCCGAGGGCCGACCTTCTCGATCAGTGTTTGGTGATCCGGAACGCCGTACACAAACATCTCCAAATACGTCCGATACCGCTCGTCGTCCATTGCCGCTTGACGGTATTGGTTGAAATAGACGGGGTCGTAATCGTAATACCGGTAGCAGGCGGTGGGAAACGCGCCCCAGGGAACCGGCACGACCGCATCGACACAAAAAAAAGGGATTTGGTTCTGATCGGGTGCCGCCCTCAAAACATCGACCGCAACCAGCTCTTCGCAGGTCACGATTAAACGTCGCGCGGCTTTGGCCTGCTCGACATCGGCGAATGTAAGTCCTTCGATGCGGACCGTGCCCTGAGCATCGGCCTTCTGAGCGTGCAGGATGGTCACGTCCGGGTTGATGGCCGGTACCAGAACGACCCGGGCGGCATCACCCCAGCCGTCGAGCGGGTTGTCCATAACGACCAGTTTTTGATTCGGAATCTTGGGATCGGTTCTTCTCAGTTCGGCCGGAAACCCCCATCTGTCGATGATGCTGGTGCCGAGTCCCGAGCGCGTCGGCAGGAAGGGAACCCCCATGGAACCGGCCATGAACCTCAGCGTCATCTGGTAGTTGGAGTAGTCCTCCACAGTAAGCGATCGGTTTTCAACGGCTTTCCGGAACCGAATGCAGGTCGGTGCAAAGCGACCGCTGCCGGCATAGGCGATCTCCAGCCGGGATACGCAGCCGGCGCCGACCAGTTCATCCACGCCCTGACCGTTGGAGTGTGCATAGACATGGAGCCCCGTGATGCGTTGACGGATGATTTCATACACCGCCGCCATCGGGTTGCGGTTGAGGGTAAAACCGCCGATCGAAATGTGCGCGCCGACATTGACAAAGCGCCGGATGGCCGTGCTCAGATCCATGACCTTGTTTTGATCGCTGTGCATCTGACGGTCCTTGATATAAAAACGCCACCGTAGTGTAAGGGATGTCCAGATTCACTCCCGCGACTGCAAAAAATTTCCCGGTAAAAGATCTCAATCCAGTTTGACCGGATTGTCAAGCGGTTTTGTTTTCTCGGCCGGACCGACGAAGGATGGCCCCCGCTTAAGAAAAGGCGACCCGAACACCCGAAGCCTCAACGGGCATCGGTTTAAAAGCGCTTGACATTGCGGTTGCGGTATAGCTATATGGTAGCTATTTGAGCGCTCTGCGGTGCTGATACCCAGGCTTGAAATATCGAGCAGCGGTCGACAATGGACAAGATAATATATGTGTGACGAGACACTACAGCGCGGCTTTTAATAATCGTGCCGACCCAATTGTAGAGGAGGACATTAGATGCATTTTGCGTTGACCAAAGAACTTGAAATGCTGAGAAAAGCGATCCGTGAGTTCGCCGATAAAAAAATCGCTCCCTATGCCGACGAGTGGGATGCCAAGCATTATTTCCCCTACAAAGAGGCCATCAGACCGATAGCCGAACTCGGCTTTTTCGGCACGGTCATTCCGGAAGAGTATGATGGGGAAGGAATGGACGCCGGTTGGCTGGCGGCCATGATCGTCACCGAAGAAATTGCGCGGGCGTCCAGCTCCCTGAGGGTTCAGGTCAACATGCAGACCCTTGGATGTGCCTACACTATTTATCGTTACGGCGCCGACGCTGTCAAACAGAAATATATATCCAAACTGGTCAATGCCGAATACATCGGCGGATTCGGCATCACCGAGCCGGACGCCGGATCAGATGTGATGTCGATGCAGTCCACGGCCGAAGACAAGGGCGACCACTGGCTGTTGAACGGTTCAAAGACCTGGATTTCCAATGCCAACATCGCCGATGTGATCCTTTACTATGCCTACACGGATCGCGAAAAGGGCTCCAAAGGATTGTCGGCTTTCGTGGTCGAGTTGAAGAATTTCAATGGCGTCAGAACCACCGCCCTCGAAAAAATGGGGTCGCACAGTTCACCGTCCGGCGAAATCTTTCTGACCAACACCCGCGTCCCCAAGGAAAACATCCTCGGGCAACCCGGAGACGGGGCTAAAATTGTCTTCAGCTCTCTGAACCAGACCCGATTATCGGCCGCAGCGGGGGCGGTCGGCGTGGCTCAGGCCTGCCTCGACGCGTCTGTAAAATATTGCCGCGAGCGCAAACAGTTCGGCAAACCCATCGGCGAGTTTCAGATGAACCAGGACATGATTGCCCAGATGTCGGCTGAAATAGAAGCCGCCCGTCTCTTGGTCTACAAGGCCGCATGGGCCAAGGATCAGGGCCGTCTCAACAACGGCCTGGACGTGGCCCAGGCCAAGTATTTTGCCGGCGAAGTGGTCACAAAGTGCGCCAACTACGCCATGCGGATTTTCGGGGCCTACGGATATTCAACTGAATATCCGGTCGCCCGGTTCTACCGCGATACCCCCACTTACACGATGGTCGAGGGATCGGCCAACATCTGCAAATGGATCATCGCTCTGGACCAACTGGGCATCCGCAAGGCGAACCGCTGAGGGTCGCCTTTCAGCGACCGAGATGGAACCGGTAAAAAGGAGACTGCGGCCATTGGATAAGGAATTGATCGAAAAAACAAAAAACACCGCCGCGCTTTACTTCAAGGGCGTTACGGAAGAAAAACCCTTTGAGCTCTGGCAGGCCTTTGATAAGGAACTGGGCCGGGAACTGTCGCTGTTTATCACGGGGAGACTGTACGCTCGCGAAATGGTCCCCCATCAGACGCGGCAGTTGATCACCATCGCCGTCCTGACGGTCCTCGACCGCCCGGAAGAGCTCCGGCTCCACATCCAGGCCGCTCTGAATGTGGGGTGCCCTATGGAGGACATCGCGGAAGCGATCTTCCAGACCTTCACCTACGCGGGTATCCCCACGGTCAACACCGCCCTGAAGACGCTACGGTCGGTCCTGAAAGAAAAAGGGCTGTGGCCGATCGAGCAGAACGGATAAAACCGCTGACGAAACCGGGAGCGAGACATCATGAGACCTTACTTCGAAAAAATGAAGGACTTCGGCACCGATCTGAGTCCGGGACAGATCAAAAGCAACCAGGAAAACGTCAAGAAAATCAAGGACGTCGAGGAAGAAATCCGCAAAGAGGTCGAAAAAGTCAAAAATGTCGGGTTGCCGGAAGAAAAAATCAACGCCCGGGGCCAGATGACCATCTGGCAGCGCCTCCGCTATCTCGTGGACCCCGGGACCTGGTGTCCGCTGCATACGCTTTACAATCCCGCAGACAACGCCGAAGGCACCAGCAACGTCATCGACGGCCTGGGGAAGATCTCCGGCAAATGGGCCGTGATCATCGGTTTCGACAACAAAGTCTTTGCCGGTGCCTGGGTGCCCGGTCAGTATGAAAACATCCTGCGGGTCACCGATCTGTCCAAGCGCCTGAATCTGCCGCTGGTCTGGCTGGTCAACTGCAGCGGTGTCAAGCTCACCGAGCAGGAAAAATTCTATGCCAACCGGCGCGGCGGCGGTACCACCTTCTTTCGCCACGCCGAACTGGAGCAGATGGGGATTCCGATCCTGGCCGCCATTTACGGGACCAACCCGGCCGGCGGCGGCTACCAGGGCATCAGCCCCACCATCCTGTTTGCCCACAAAGACAGCAATATCGCCGTCGGGGGCGGCGGCATCCTGAGCGGAATGTCTCCTAAGGGCTCCTTCGATCTGGAAGGCGCCGAACAGCTGATCAAGGCCGCCAAGCAGTACAAGGAAGAGCCGCCCGGCTCGACCAGGATCCACTACGATGAAACCGGTTTTTTCCGATACGTTTACGACGATGAGACTCAGGTGCTCGACGGCATCAAGGACTACATGGGGGATATGCCGGCCTATAACCCGAAATTTTTCCGGGTGGCCGATCCCAAGCCCCCCCGTTTTGCGGGCGAGGACCTCTACAGCCTGGTGCCCTTCAACCAGAAACAGATGTACGATTTCGACGAGGTTCTGTCTCGCCTGGTGGACGGCAGCGAACACATGGAATACCGCCCGGATTACGGCCCTGAAGTCTACACCGGTCTGTGCAAGGTGGACGGCTTTCTGGTGGGGTTCATCGGCAACCGCCAGGGATATCTGGGGGAGGACTATCCGGAGTATGCGCCCTATCCGGGCATCGGCGGCAAACTCTACCGTCAGGGGCTGATCAAGATGAATGAGTTCGTGACCCTTTGCGGGCGCGACCGGGTTCCGATTATATGGATTCAGGACACCTCCGGCATCGACGTCGGCGATTTGGCCGAAAAGGCTGAACTGCTCGGGCTGGGACAGTCCCTGATCTACTCGATTCAGCAGACCGACGTGCCGATGATGCTGGTGGTCCTACGCAAGGGGACCGCGGCCGCGCACTACGTCATGGGCGGTTCCACGGCCAACCGCCACAACGCCTTCACCCTCGGGGTCGCCACTACCGAAATCTACGTCATGCACGGCGAAACTGCCGCCGCCGCCAGTTTCTCGCGGCGGCTGGTGAAAGAAAAAGACGCCGGTCGCCCCTTGGACCAGGTTATCGAGAACATGAACAAAATGGTCCGGGAATACTACGACAATTCACGCCCTGTCTACTGTGCCCGCAAGGGATTCGTGGACCAGGTCGCCGCCATGACCGAAATCCGCCGGTATTTGATCGCCTTTGCCGGTGCCGCCTACCAGAACCCGCGGTCGATCTGCCCTCAGCACCAGATGCTGCTCCCGCGCAGCATCAAAAAATAGACTTTTCCCACGTCATTATCGGCGTCTGCCCGCTTTTCCGCTGCATCGGGCAGACGCTCCACCTCTGCCCTTTCCCCGCATCGTATCGAAGACGGGATCTTTATTCCACACGCCGAATGCTTATCATTTAATGATGCACCAAAAACATATCATCAACATCCGCGGGGCTCGTCAGAACAACCTGAAGAACCTCGATCTTCAGATCCCTCTCAACCGGATCACCGTCGTCACCGGTGTCAGCGGCTCAGGCAAATCCTCCCTGGCGTTCGATACCCTTTACGCCGAAGGCCAACGGCGATATGTCGAGACGTTTTCGCCTTACGCCCGACAGTTCATGGACCGTATGGACCGGCCGCAGGTGGACAAGATCGAGGGGATCCCGCCGGCGATTGCCATTGACCGCAAAGACCCGGTGCGCACCTCCCGCTCGACCGTGGGCACCATGACGGAAATCACCGATTACGTGAAGCTTCTCTTTGCCCGTCTCGGGCAACTGCACTGCAAAGAGTGCGGTCGGCCGGTACTCGCGGAAACACCGGAAAACGTGTGGCAGCTTGTGCGGGCGCAACCGGCCGGTGCGGAGGTGATTCTGACGTTTCCTTATCCAACAGAAGCGGTGTCGGCCAAGCACATCCGGGCCGAACTGGCACGGATCGGCTTCGACCGTTGGTTCGACGGCAATGAAATTCGAGAGACGACTGAGTGGCAGTCGAAGGATGACGCGGAAGCCCTGCCCGTTCTGGTCGACCGTATTCTGCTGCGGCCCGATGACCGCAATCGCGTCATCGACTCGGCCGAGTTGGGGTTCCGGTTCGGTGGCGGACAGGTGGATATCTGGATCAATCGCCAAAAGCACCTGACCGTCAGCAGCAGGCTGGAATGCGCCTACTGCGGAACACACTACACGTCGCCCCAGCCCAACCTGTTTTCCTTCAATAGCCCCATCGGTGCGTGTGAGACCTGCCGCGGCTTCGGCCGCACCATCGACATCGACCTGGACCTGGTCATACCCGAACCGGGTCTCTCTATCGCCGAAGGGGCCGTGAAACCCTGGGGCAACCCCTCGAACCCGCGTCACGAATACGATGAGCTGATCGACTTCTGTCGCGAACGCAAGATTCCGATCGACATTCCCTTCCAGCGCCTGAACGAATCCCAAAAACGGTTCGTCATCGAAGGAACCGAAGACTACTACGGCATCAGAGGTTTTTTTAAGTGGCTGGAGACTAAAACCTATAAAATGCCCGTGCGCGTGTTTCTGTCGCGCTATCGGAGCTACGACGCTTGCCAGGATTGCAAGGGCACGCGCTTCAAGGCCGAAACTCTCCTCTACCGCTTAGCCGACTGCACCATTGCCCAAATCTATACGATGGATGTGACCGCAGCGGCCGCCTTTTTCAATGACCTTGAGCTGCCCGAGGGTGATGAAGCCGGTCAGATGATCCTGCAAGAAGTCAACAACCGCTTGAAATACCTCCAAGACGTTGGACTGGCCTACCTGACCCTCGACCGCCAGTCCCGGACCCTCTCCGGCGGCGAGGTGCAGCGGGTCGCTTTGGCCTCGTCCCTTGGTGCCGCCCTGGTCAATACCCTCTATATCCTGGACGAACCGAGTATCGGCCTGCATCCCAGCGACACACACCGCCTGGCGCGCATCCTCAAAGACCTGCGGGACCGGTCCAACACGATTGTCGTGGTCGAGCACGATCCGGAGATTATCCGCGAAAGCGACTACTTGATTGACCTCGGGCCCGGCGCCGGTGAACAGGGCGGCCGGGTCATGTACTCCGGCCCCACCGCCGGGGTCGACGGTTCGCTGACCGGACAGTATCTGAAAGGGCTGCGGCGCATCCCCCTGCCGCAAGACCGCCGCCGGCCTCAACGCGGCCGGTGGATCACCGTCAAGGGCGCCACGGCCAACAATCTGAAATCGATCGATGTTCGCATCCCTCTCGACCTTTTCGTCTGCCTGACGGGAGTATCCGGATCCGGCAAATCGACCCTGGCCGAGGAAATTCTCTACCGCGCCGCCAGCCGCTTTCTGGGGGCGGCCGAGGCCCGGCCCGGCAGCCATCGGTCGATCTCCGGATTGGAAAACCTCACCGAGATCATCCTGGTGGATCAGCGCCCTATCGGGCGGACGCCACGGGCAAATGCATTGACCTACACTAAAGCCCTCGATCCGATCCGCCATCTGTTGGCCGCTACGCCTGCCGCGCGCGAAAAGGGATTCGAACCGCGCCACTTTTCGTTCAACGTCGAAGGCGGACGCTGTGAGGCCTGCAAGGGAGACGGGTACGAAAAGGTGGAGATGCAATTTCTATCGGACGTTTTCATCTCATGCCCGCAATGCAACGGCCGGCGGTTCAAACCCGAAATCCTGGCCGTCACCTATCGCGACCGCAGCATCGATGACTTTCTTGCCATGACAGTCGACGCGGCCCTGCAGTTTTTCGATCGGCCGTCGAAGCGCCATGTCGCCATCCGTGAAGCCCTCCAACCACTGGCCGATGTCGGGTTGGGATACATCCGTCTCGGGCAGCCGATCAACACTTTTTCGGGCGGCGAAGCCCAGCGCCTCAAGCTCTCCCGGTACCTCAAACACGATGCCGGAACCGGGCGGCTGTTTATCTTCGACGAACCGACCACGGGTCTGCACTTCGAAGACATCGCCACCCTGCTTCAGGCCCTCCAGCGTCTGGTGAACGAAGGCAACACCGTCCTGGTGATCGAACACAACATGGATGTGATCAAAACCGCAGACTGGGTCGTCGACTTAGGCCCGGAAGGAGGGAACGGCGGCGGCCGGGTCGTGGCGGCCGGACCGCCCGAAAAGGTTGCGGCACATAGCGGCTCCCACACCGGACGATACCTGCAGCACTATCTGGCAGGCCGCGGACGCCTCAAAGCAGACCCTCACGTCCCGCGGATCGGTGAACCGGCAGCCGATTTTGTGCCCCAGAGCGACGCAGGCGTCATCTCTCTTAAGGGTGCCCGCGAACACAATCTCAAAGACCTCGACCTCTTGATTCCGCACAATCAGCTCGTGGTTCTGACCGGGGTGTCCGGATCCGGCAAATCGACTCTGGCTTTCGACATCCTGTTTGCCGAGGGTCAGCGGCGCTACCTCGAAAGCCTCGCGCCTTATGTTCGCCAATACGTAAAGGTGTTGGAGCGACCCGATGTCGATCTGGTTTCCGGGCTTTCTCCCACCGTTGCCATCGAGCAGCGCGTCAGCTACGCCAGCCGCCGTTCAACGGTCGCCACCCTGACAGAAGTCTATCATTTCCTGCGGCTGCTGTTCAGCAAACTCGGCACGCAGCATTGCCCGGGTTGTGGCCGTCAATTGACGGCCCGATCGGCCGAAGATATCACGGCCGAAGTCCGCCGTCGTTACCGCGGCCGCTCCCTCTTGGTACTGGCTCCCAAAGTCTCAGGGCGAAAGGGGTTTCATAAGGAAGTAATCGCCCAGGCGCTGAAAAAAGGATATGCGCGCGCCCGTATCGATGGCGCGCTGCAAGATCTGCAGCCGAAAATGAGCCTCAGTCGCTACCACGAACACACCATTGACCTGGTGGTCGGGACCCTGGCGGATCGGCGGACGCCGGTTGATGGGCTTATCGTCCGGGCCTTGGAGGAGGGCTCCGGCAGCCTGATGGTGTGGGATCCGGCAGGCAGTGAAGAAATTTTCAGCGTCCACGGCACCTGTCCGTCCTGCGGCATCGGCGTCGTGAAACTCGATCCCCGGCTGTTTTCATTCAACAGCCGCCAGGGAGCCTGCCCGAAGTGCAGCGGGTTGGGCGTCGTCGATGTAAACGAAACCGATGACCCTGAAACAGAGGCCGAGGTCTGCGGCGCCTGCGGCGGCAGCCGTCTGAATCCGGCGGCTCTGGCGGTAACGGTCGGCGGAAAAACGATCTGGGACCTGGTGCGGGAACCGGCGGATCGCTTGGCCAGCGCCCTCGCTGAACTGACCTTCGACGCGCCGCAGAAGCCCATCGCCGATCCGATCCTCCAGGAACTGAGGATCCGGCTCGATCTCCTCAACCGACTCGGTCTTTCCTACCTCTCCCTGGGACGCAGCGGAGAAACCCTGTCCGGCGGTGAGGCCCAGCGGGTTCGTCTGGCCACCCAACTCGGATCGAACCTCACCGGCGTCACTTATGTCCTCGATGAGCCGACGATCGGGTTGCATCCCCGCGACAATCAGGTTCTGATCGACGCATTGAAAACCCTGAGGGACCGTGGCAATTCCATCCTGGTGGTGGAGCACGACGAGGAGACCATCCGTGCCGCCGACACCATCATCGACCTGGGTCCCGGTGCCGGGCGGGAAGGCGGCCGCCTGGTGGTCATCGGCGGCCTCGATGACGTGAAAAATGCATCGTCATCGGTCACCGGCGCCTGCCTCGACGGGCACCCGCGAAAGATTTCCGCCCGGCTGCGCCCCTACCGCGAGTTGCCGGCCGTGGTGGTGCAGGCCGCGTCGGCCCGCAATCTCAAACAGATCGACGTCCGCTTTCCTCTCGGCACACTGACCTGTGTAACCGGTGTATCCGGCTCAGGAAAGTCTTCACTCTTGAAGGAAACACTGTACAAGGGACTGCGCAATCGTCTCGGAAAGCAACATCTACCGGCCGGCGGCTGCCGCGACATTATCGGTTGGAAGGACTTGAGCCGGGTGCTGGAAGTCGACCACAGCCCCATCGGCCGCACGCCGCGTTCGGTGCCGGCTTCCTATGTTGGTTTTCTAGACGACATCCGCAAGCTCTTCGCCGGAACACCCGAAGCGCGCGCCCGCGGCTACAAGGCCGGCCGGTTTTCCTTCAACGTCGCCGGCGGGCGCTGTGAGGCCTGCAAGGGTCAAGGCCATCCCAAGGTCGCCATGAGTTTTCTGCCCGATGTCTATGTGCCGTGCGACATCTGCGGCGGCAGCCGTTTCAACCGTGAAACCCTCGAGGTGCGGTTCAAGGGCAAATCAATTGCAGAAGTGTTCGCTCTGACCTTTGCCGAAGCCCTTCAATTTTTCTCGGCCGTACCCGTGATTCGGCAGGCGCTGCAGTTTGTATGCGACATCGGCCTCGGCTATTTGGAGCTGGGCCAGCCCAGTCCCACCCTCTCCGGCGGTGAGGCCCAACGCATGAAGCTGGCGCGACAGCTGGCAAAACCGGCTCGCGGTCACACTTTTTTTATCCTTGACGAGCCCACGACGGGCCTGCACCTGGCCGACATCCGGCGGCTTATGGATGTCCTGCAGGCCCTTGTAGACAGCGGAAACACGGTGGCGGTGATCGAACACAATCCGGAGGTGATCAAATCGGCCGACTACGTGATCGATTTGGGTCCGGAGGGCGGCGATGCCGGTGGCCGGGTGGTGGTGACCGGATCGCCGGCCGAAATCCTGCACCAAACACGAATTTCGCACACCGCTCATTTCCTGAAAAAATATATGAATTTTTTGAGTTGACATCCGGTATGCCATTTTCTATACACCCACTGATTTACACCGCCGTCTGCACGGCTTTACCGTGAAGAAATGGATTTGTGACAATTGAAGCGCCTGGAATGAAAAACCAGACTGTCAAGCGTCTGCCAGGCAACTGAACTCTATAATAAAACGGATAAACGACAATAAATGGAAAGCACCTGTCCGGAAGCGTTGGCTTCCGATTTTCAAAAATTAAGTGCCATCAATTCCGCACTCAAAACAAAAGATCAATATACCGAGGGACATGCCCGGCGGGTAGCGCTCTATGCCATGCGGCTCGCACACCGGTTGGGACTGCCCTCGGAAGAAATCAGAAACATCGGCATTGGCGGTTTGCTGCACGATATCGGCAAAATCGGCCTCAGCGACCGCATCTTCAGCAACCAAACCGACCAGTTGGCAGGGGAGTTGTTGGCGGAAGTCCGTCGGCATCCCGACATCGGGGTATCCCTGCTGAAGGGAATCGATAGCCTTTTGCCCGTGCTCGATTATATTCATTACCACCACGAACGGATGGACGGGTCGGGGTATCCGTTCGGCCTGAAGTCCGATGATATTCCGCTGGGCGCCAGAATTATCAGCGTCGTCGATTGTTTCGACGCCATTACCACAGATCGTCCCTATCAGAAAAGAAAGACCTGTGCCGAAGCGTTTGTCATCCTGCGCCGGATGGCAAACCACGAGCTGTGTCCGGACCTGGTCAAGGCTTTTGTGGCCGATATCGAGGAAAACGGCATGATCGACGAGGATCCGGCCAAGAATCACACCCGCTTGCTGTTAAGGGTTACCTGACGAGCCCGATACCCCCCGGTTGTCGACATCTCGAAGCGCAGAACGTGGGTGGTGCACGCCGGAATCTCGGCTGGGTAGTGGGTCACATAGAGCAGACACGTCTCCGATTCACGCCCCATCCGGTCGAGAAGATCGAGGAGGCGACTTCTGGCGAATCGGTCCAGGCCCTGACACGGCTCATCCAGAATCAACATCAGCGGCGATTTGACCATGGCCCGCGCGAGCAAAACCAACCGCTGCTCTCCCTGCGATAGGTTTTGAAAAAACCGTTTGGCCCTGTCGGCACATCCCAGCTGTTTCATCCATGCAAAAGCGATTCGACACTGACGGCACGAAGCCTGACGGTAAAGGCCAACCGAATCGAAAAATCCCGACACAACGACCTCAAAGGCACGAAGCGGTTTGCGGTAACGAATTTGAAACTCGGATGAGACCAGGCCAAGCTGCTGTTTGATGTCCCAGATGGTTTCACCGGAACCCCGACGGCGTCCAAACAATTCGATTGAATTGGCGTAAGCCTGGAGGTTGTCGCCGGCCACCAGGCTCAGCAAAGTCGTTTTGCCCGAACCGTTCGGACCGACGATGGCCCAATTTTCACCCGTCCTTACGGTCCAGTTCAGGTTGTCGAGTACCGTCACATTGCCGTAACGCACCGTCACCTGTTGCATGTCGATCAGCACCCGCCCGGCCGCCCTGTGGCCGCAGACCCTGGGCTGCGGGCGAACCGGCAATGCAATCTCACGCCGTTTTCCGGGTGCGTAGAGGCGCTCCAGGTCTTGTCGGTTCAGAGTCGCCGGGCGCCTCCCCTGATACACGATGCGACCGTTCTTGACTGCCAGGATGTGGCTCACGGCGGAAGGAATCTCGGCCAGGCGATGGGTGACCAGAATAACCGGGATCTGCCCTTCGATCGTTGCCCTGATAAGGGCCTTTATTCGCCGGCGCCCCTGTGTATCCAACCCTTCGAAAGGTTCATCCAGGATGAGAAGGCGGGGTGATTTGAGGATTTCGCGAGCCATGAGCACCCGGCGTATTTCACCGGTGGAAAGCCGGCGCACGGGCCTGTCGAGCAATCCGGCGATTTCCAGCCGCTCACCGACCCGATCGAGCGCCGGTGTCTGAAAACCCGATGCCGGCACTACCGACAGAAGTAGATGCCGAACGGAAAGAAAGCTGTCGAAATCGCCGCTGAAAAAACGGGAATCATCCCGGGTCTCCTCTCGAGCGATCAGATTTTGGTGGGATTCAAACGAAAGATAACCGACGACGGGCGGCACCAGACCAGGGTCATGGTATTTGATGTTACCATCGACGACCGGCACCTGCCCGGCGAGGGCCCTGACCAGGGATGTCTTGCCGGCACCGTTGGGTCCAATGACCGCCCAGTGTTGGCCGGTGGCGATTTCCCAACTGGCTCCCGAGAAAAGGCGTCTATCCCTGACCCGAATCGTAACCCGGTCCAGTGTGATGAACGGTTGAGCGTGTCCGTTGGTTTTCCGCACTTTTTTTCTGTTTTCCTAAACGGGCGGTCTGAAAAAGCGGTTGGTCCGCAACGCAACCGAAATAATAGCGGTTTTACAATGGGTAAACCATGTCTATTATAAGATCAATAGTGCCATCATGCCTTATGTACTGCTGACATTGACCGTGTTGTTCTGGTCGGGAAACTTTGTCATTGGAAGGGGGATACACGGTCTTGTCCCGCCGGTTTCATTGGCATTTTGGCGTTGGGCCGTCGCCCTGGCACTGCTGCTTCCTTTCGCCCTGCGGCCGATGATGCGGCAAAGGGCCTTGATCCGGCGGCACTTTAAGCTATTGTTTTTGCTTTCGATTCTTTCGGTCACAAATTTCAACACCTTCATTTACCTGGCCCTGCAGTCCAACACCGTCATCAACACCGTCTTGATCAATTCACTCACACCGGTTTTTATCGTTTTCGTGTCGTGGGTCGGATTCAGGGAAAAAATATCCGTCTTGCAATGCCTCGGTGGACTGCTGTCATTTGCGGGATTGATCTGGATCATCACCCGCGGCGAGCCGGCGCTGCTGTTCAGCATCCGGTTTTCCCGGGGCGACCTCTGGACCCTGGCGGCAGCCCTCAGTTGGGCCGTTTATTCGGTTTTGCTTCGCAAACGCCCCCCGCATCTGGATCCGATCGGTTTTTTAGGATTTATCATCGCAGCCGGATTGTTGTTCTTGAGCCCGTTTTATTTTTGGGAAATCACCCGTGGCGCCGGCTTTATGGTCGACAAGGGAACGGTTGGTGCGGTACTCTATATCGCCCTGTTCGCGTCGGTCCTGGCGTACATTTTCTGGAACAAGGCCGTGGCTGCAGTCGGGGCCAATAAAGCCGGCATATTCGTCCACCTCATGCCGGTTTTCAGCATCACGTTGGCCTTCATATTTCTGAGTGAACGGTTGCAAGCGTATCATCTTCCGGGCATCGTATTGATTCTTTGCGGCATTGTTTTGACGACAGCCGGTAACCGGCTGCGGTTAAAGACGACCGCAACCGACCGATCCGCCTTGGAAACCACGCCTTTTAACAAGGAACCGAAAGCATGAACCGGAAAAAAAGTGGACTCTTCTTTGTGAACAAGATTTATCTATCCGCTTTGCAAAATTTAAAATTTTATCGATTATGGGCGGTGGTACGAAAAATTGTTCCACCTGTTTTGGCCGGTTTTTTGGCCATCGTCGTTTGGGGCAAATTACCCGTCTTCGCCGCAACTGTCGGCACCGAAGACGGCCTCGCTCTCGCTCTCCGGCTGATCCCTGAAGCCGCCGCCGTGGGTGATGTTGCGGTGATGGAAATCGCCATCCGGCACCCGGAGCAGCCGGTAAGCGACATCCAGCTCCGGTTTCACGACACTCTCATCCCGCTTTTTGAGCATCCGCGCAAAGACCGTGACGTTTTGATCGGGTTCATTGCCATTCCTTATCACAGCAATCCCGGAACAGAAACCATTGGCCTGGGATGGCGTGACGGCAAAGGAAACCACGAGCTCACGGTACCACTGAAAATTTTGAGTCGCCGCTTCAAATCGGAAAAATTGCAGGTCACCCCCAGCCGCGTAACCCCGGCGCCGAAGGACGTGGAACGGATCAAGCGGGAAAGCGAAGAAGTCAGAACCGTTTATGCCGCCAGCCGTCCGCAGCGACTCTGGGACGAACCGTTTCGGCGTCCCCTGAATGGATTGGTGACGAGTCCATATGGAACCCGACGTCTGTTGAACGGCAAGTTGAAGAGTTACCACGGCGGGGTCGACTTCAGGGCCGCAACCGGAACCCCGATTTACGCTGCCAATACCGGCATCGTGGGTCTGGCGAAAAACCTTTTTTATTCGGGCAACATTGTTATTCTCGACCACGGCAGCGGGCTGTTCACCACCTACGCTCATCTGAGCCGCATCGACGTCACCCCGGGCCGGTTGGTCGAAAAGGGCCAGGTAATCGGGCTTGCCGGCGCCACTGGGCGTGTCAGCGGGCCGCATCTGCATTGGGGTGTCAAGGTCAATGGCGTCAACGTCAATCCGTTGCACATGCTGCAGACACTCAACTCTCTTTTTGCCATGGATGCGACCGGCACTGCGGAGGTTTCGCAACCGCCGGTAGTTCGCAAATAAAACTGTATAAAAAATCGGAACGAAAAAATTAGCTTGCGTCCGGGGTAACCGATGTTGTCGTCGGGCTGCACCTGCCGTCTCGACGGGTGTTTTCGTTTCCAACCGCCGCCGCGGTGCCGGCCTCGTCTGCCCGCGGCGAACGAGGCCCATTTATTCCGGCAGCAAGATTGACGATCCGGTTGTCCGACGGCCTTCCAGGTCACGGTGCGCACGGGCCGCATCGGACAACGGAAAGGTTTGTCGAATCTCCACCTTGACAACCCCCTTCTCGACGACCTCGAAGAGATCACGTGCATGGACTAGGAGATCTTCCCGTTTCGCGGTGTAGGTCATCAATGTCGGCCGGGTCAGAAACAAAGACCCTTTGGCCGACAAGAGGCCGAGCTCGAGCGGCGCGACCGGTCCGGAGGACTGCCCGAAGCTTACCATCGTTCCCAAGGGCCGCAGGCAATCCAACGACTTCATGAAGGTTGCCTGACCCACGGAGTCATAGACCACGTCGACGCCCCTGCCTTCCGTTATTTCCTTGACGCGCGCGACAAACTCCTCTTTCGTATAGAGAATCGGATAATCGCAACCGTTTTCGGTGGCGTTGGCCGCTTTCTCTTCCGACCCGACCGTGCCGATCACGGTGGCGCCGAGGTGCTTGGCCCACTGGCAGACGATTGATCCCACGCCACCTGCAGCCGCATGGATCAGAATGGTATCTCCGGCTTTGACGTCAAAGCAACCGCGCAGCAGATAGCGGGCTGTCATCCCCTGCAGCATCATGGCGGCCGCTTGGCGTGTCATGATGCTCTCCGGGAGTTTAACCAATCGGTCGGCCGGAATCCGGCGCACCTGGGCATAAGCCCCTGGCGGCAGGCCGGCGTAAGCCACACGGTCACCTTCAGCCACTTCGGTAACGCCGTCACCCACGGCCTCAACCGTACCGCTGCCCTCCATGCCCGGTACGGCCGGCAGGGAAGGCAGTGGATAAAGACCGGTGCGGTGATAGACATCGATGAAATTCAACCCAACTGCTTCATGGCGAAGTCGAACTTCACCGGGGCCCGGCTGTCCGGGGTCATAATCGACCCACCGCAGCACCTCAGGGCCACCGGTTTGATTGATAACAATCGCTTTTGACATGGCAGACTCCCTTCTGTCAGAGTTATTAATGGTCAACTGGCCGAGATACCATACAGGTGTTAAACGCTCACGGCCCTATGGGCCGGCATGGTGCATAAAAATGACGCGCCGGAGTCCGGATGAGTGATTGAGAAAAGCAGCTGCAACTCGATAAAATTTATCCGGGCGCAGGCACCTACCTTAGTATTGTAATCTAATACGGCATGGAAAAAAATCCAGGTGACGACGGCTGCAGAGCCGAAGCCTTTCTCAGTGAACCTGTGCATGGAGCCGGGTGACCGGGTTTTAGGGCCCCGGCAAAAAATAATTCCACCTCTTGCTTGTCTTATGGTCCGTCTACTGCGTTACATCCACCCACACGTATCTCGATATGCGCAGGAGGATGTGCCTTGTAGACAAACCATAATCCGGCGCAATCGTGTGGAATTGTTTCTTACCGTGACCCTTGAGTGATCAACTGTTTGAGCGCATTAGTCCCGCCTTGCGGGATTGAATCAAACAACAAGAAGGATTGGGTAGAACCTGGGATTTTGGAGTTTATAATTCATTCATCAAAAATTTTGCGGACACGGCGCGAGTTTGACACACTACCGATTTTCTTCTATGATGCTTAAAATGATCAACAAAATGGTACGGGGCCCGCGATGAAAACGCCACCGGATCCTCCTTTATCTCCGGTTGACAAAACAACCGGCACTCTCTCTTTTGTGGACAAACAGCTCATTGGCCGTCGAATGATCCGGGAGGCCGCCCTGTTTGTCGACAGGCACCTCAGTCGCCAACCGCCGGTTCAACGGTTTTTCAGTTTCATGCCGACGATGTTGACCCGGGTCTCCCCCTTTCACTTCAAGAACCGAGCGAAATCGAAAGACTGGCCGCTTGTCCGGCTCGATTCAGGCGATGTGAATGCCTGGGGACGGATGCGGGTGGTGGGCGAATTGCTGGTAATCTTCGACGAGACCGTGCTCTTCTGTCTCCTGAGCCTGATGAGCCGTTACCAGAATGAGGCGTTCGAATCAACACTGGTTGAACTGAGTGGTATCGCCGGCGTTACCCCCACCGCGGCCAACTTCACGGCGATTTGGAGAAGCATTCAGCGTCTGGCAGGAACCCGTATCGACTTGGAGCTGACAAGCGGCAGTGGCAAAAAACGGCGCTGCTTGAAGGAGATGACCGGTTCGATCCTCAGCTTCGGAGACCTGGACCGCGAGAGCGGTATCGTTCGGATTGCGGTGAATCCCTATTTTATCGAAATGTACGCCGAGAGCTTTGTGACCAACATCGACCTGCGCTTTCGGTCAGGACTTAAAGGCGATGTCAGCAAGGCCTTTTACCGTTTTTTCCAAGGCCAATACGAAAAGACGCTCTCGATCGATCTCCACCGCCTGGCGCGTTCAGTCAATCTCGACACGCAGCAAGCACCCGGCCGGCTTCGGACCCAAGTACTGAGCGGTCTGCGCGAACTCGAGACCCGAAAATATCTGGAAGCCTTCGAAATCACGGAAGACAACCGGGTCCACACCGTCAAGGCACGACACACGGCCCTGAAGATAGACGTTCCGATCTTCGGTTCCCGTGGACTGGAGACAAAAGACGGCCGAGACTGATCCGTCTTCGTAAAAAAAATAACCTCTGTTAAAAAATTCGCTAAAGCCCTGGGGGAATCGACCGATAACAAATGCAGGCGGTCGTGAATCTCGCAGTGCGACCCCGGAGGAGTTAATTTTTAGGCAACCGGATCCGATGGTCGACCCGATCGGATAAAAAGGAGTTCTGAAATGGAAATCACGGAAAAGAATCCGATTCAAATAACCCCGTATGTCAGCCCGGTTCAACAAAATACTCAGGCGGCCGAAACCGAGGGTGAGAAGGGGCAGGCCAATATCGGCGAGGACAGTGTCGAACTCTCCCAGAGCGCTCGGGACCTGCAAAAAGCCCAAAAAGCTCTACCGGACCTGCCCGACATCCGTGAAGACAAAGTCGCCGTGTTGAAGCAGCAGATCGAAAACGGCACATACGACATACGGGCCGACAAGATTGCCGCCAACATGCTCAAAGAGTCGTTGGTCAACAACATTTTCTAATCACCTTTTTTCTACCCGTGTCGATATTCGGCAGTCGACCGAAATACCGACTTTCGCTGGCAGATCATTTGCCGGCCGGATAGCAGCCGCCGCCCCATTCTCACGACGCAGTGCAATCCGTTCGCCCCGCAAAAAAACCTCGTTACGTTCGCAATGGCTCCATCATGGAAACGCCGACGGTAAAAAATAATCTTGAGGCCTGCCAGGGGATTTCCTCAAACTTTCTTTTCTCCTGGCACCGAAATGCCCATGAACCTATGAAAGATGCGCACGATGCCGCCGGTACAGTCCGCGGAATTGATGATAGGTCAACCCCATCATTGTGGCGGCTTTTTTTTGATTGAACTGCGCTGCCTGCAAGGCCTCTTTTATGAGTTGCCGCTCGTATTCAATTATCGCCTTTTTGAAAGGTTTTGGCTTTGGCGCCCGAACGGCATCGGCAACTTGGTCTGGTGTAGCTGCCGGTGAGGGATCGGCAGACCGGGTTTCGAATGGATTATCAAAGGGATCGAAAGTTATTGTGGTCACAACAGAGGCGTTCGAACGGTAGACAGCGCGTTCGACGACGTTTTTCAGTTCGCGGATGTTGCCCGGCCAAAAATACTCTTCGAGAGCCCGGGCGGCCTTGCTGCTGAAACGCACGATACCTTCCCGCCCCAATTCAAAAGACATGCGTGCCGCGAAATGATTGGCCAGAAGGAGAATATCTTCGCGTCGGTCTCTTAGCGGCGGCAAAAACAGCACTTCAAAAGAAAGCCTGTCAAGTAAATCCTGCTTGAAACGGCCGGTGCGAACGAGATTCGGCAAATTCGCATTGGTGGCGGCAATGATGCGGGCATCCGCTTCGATGAGCTCGGTGCTGCCCACTCTCTCGAATGTGCCGTATTCAACCACGCGCAGGATCTTCTCCTGCACCTCCAGGGGAATGTTTCCGACTTCGTCCAGGAAAAGCGTGCCGCCGTCGGCCGCTTCGAAGCGTCCGCTCCGACGCTGGGCGGCACCCGTAAAGGCCCCTTTCTCATAGCCGAACAGCTCGGATTCGATCAGCGCCGCCGAAAGGGCAGCACAATTCAGGGCAATGAGTGGACCCTGCCAGCGGCGCGAAAGGTAGTGCAGGCGAGAGGCCGCCAATTCCTTGCCGGTACCGCGCTCACCGATCAAAAGGACCGGCCGGTTCACCGCAGCGACATGGGAAAGGCGTTCCTGGAATGCCAGGAAGACCTCGGACTGTCCCAGGGCCTCGCGCATACCGTCACTCAGACCACTGACACGGCTTGCCGAAGTGTTGGATATATTTGTCATGGTAAATTTAACTAAATATAGGTCAATTATGTATATAATTAAGTTAAATTTGCAAATTAATAATTATGTCAATTTAAAAAAATATCAATCAATCGACAAGATATCCCCCTTGAAAATCCGGTTCAACAAGAGGTTTGAAAGGCAAATATAAAGTATAAATAATAGAAATAAATGATTAAATTTAACACAAGGCAATTTCCGTTAAAAGCGAAAGAAAAGATATCCCGGTTGGGAAATCAACTCGCCGCCCGTATCGTTTTTTTGGCACGCAATCTGCTAAGAATGGTTTAAAAACCATTCAGGAGGTACACCATGGGCATCTTTACACGCTTCCGTGACATCATCAGCTCCAACATCAACGCCATGCTCGATCGGGCCGAGGATCCGGAAAAACTGATCAAACTCATGATACGGGAAATGGAAGACACGCTTGTCGAGCTAAAAGCCGCCTGTGCGGGGGTCATGGCTGAAAGCAAGAAGGTTCAGCGCCAACTGGAGGAGATTGTCGACCGGGCCGGGCACTGGGAAGACAAGGCCACGTTGGCCGTCCGCAAAGGCCGGGACGATCTTGCCCGCGAAGCCCTCATCGAAAAGCGCCGTTATACCCGGCGGCAAGAGAATCTGCAGCAAGAGCGCGACGAACTCGATCACTTGGTCGTTCAGTATCACGAAGACATTCGCCAGTTGGAAGAAAAACTCAAATCCGCGCGCGACAAGCAACGGGTATTGATCCAGCGTCACGTCCATGCCCGCCGAAAAATACGGGCCCAACAGGAAATCCGACGAGCGGACAGCACTGAGGTGATGGTCAAATTCGAAGAGCTCGAAAGCCGGATCGACCGCATGGAGTCAGAAGCCGACCTGGTGAATATCGGTCGTAAAGGCGATCTCGAGGAAGAGCTTGACAAACTGAGTGCGGATGAGGAGATTGAGGCCGAGCTGCAGGCCCTGAAGACACCGACAGCCAGCCAAAATGTGTAGCCGCATATTAATGATTTTCACGCCGGCAGATAACTACGGACCGGCAACGCACAAATAAATTTTTTCGGAGGACCGTCAGGCATGCAGGGTGCTTTCATCACCGCGATCGTTTTCGGCGGTATTGTCGTGTCACTGACCGTAATTGGGGCAACGATCCTGATGGGTATACGGCTCATCAAAGGAGGGGTTTCCCGTAAAGACCGCCAAAACGAAGCCGATGATGCCGGAATGATACAAGAAATTTACCAAAAACTGACCCGGATGGAAGAGCGCGTGGATGCGCTGGAGACCATTCTGTTCGATAGGAGAAAAGGGAGAACCGATCATGAGACCGATTGAAAAATTGTTTTCAAACGGACTTTACCGTTCGCGCCATGGCGTCTTGTTGGGGGTTTGCCGAGGCCTTGCCGAGTTTTTTGATTTCTCTGTTGCCTGGACCCGGGCCATTGCAGTGGGACTACTTATTTTGACCGGATTCTGGCCGGTTACCGGGCTCTACCTTCTGGCAGCCCTGCTGATGAAACCCGAGCCGGTCATTCCTCTTCGCAGCGAAGACGAACAGGAGTTCTACGACAGCTACACCGGCAACCGGCACCGGGCCCTCAAGCGTTTGAAACATCGTTTTGAGCGTCTGGAACGCCGAATCCAGCATATGGAACATATCGTCACCGCACCGGAATATGATTGGGACAGGCGGATGAACGACTGAAACGGAGATTCGAACTTCCTTTCGAAATGATCGTGTCCCTTTATTTTTTCTTGACCACCGTGCTTGACACCGGCCGCCATGTCACATCCGGTGGCCGGACGAGGCCGGCAGTGTTGTTTCTACTGAACCTTTAACACGGATTCTTATTTTCACCCATAAATGCTGCTTCGGTTGACCTCCGCTTGCCAAAGAGCCCACCTGTGTTCTATTATCCCCGCAACCGTTTTATTTTGCACGATGACCTAATCGTTTAATCCCCATCCATGGCACCGATGACTCAGGACGTCAGAGAAAAGCCATCATTGAGCGCAGAAGATGTTCTGCGCTTGAACTTCATCCGCCATCCGGGCCGTTTTGTTTACAGACGCCACTACCGACAGGGACTCCGGTCGCACATCATGGAAGTCCTTGATCCGGAGGATGTCGCACGAGAAAAAAGCGGTGTCGTTTCGGACGGTATCAAGTGGTTTCCGCGGGCCAAACCGTTGAAAATGCTGAGAATATTCCGGACCCGCTTCCCGTCCCGCCGAGAAGCCCATGCCGAACTGCAACGGGTCATTATCGTCGCCACTTACTTGGGACCTGAGGGCTACGCCCGTTCCAATGAATTTCTTGTCAGCTATCTCTGGGAGGCCCACCACGACATCCTGCTCTGCGGACTGCAGGAATATGTCGAAGGGCTGAATATTGAACCCTGGGGATACCTCAACGCCGACCGACTGGCAGACAACCTCCTACGGCCGCGCCTTGGCAGCCAAGCCGCTCCGACGCTCGAACGCGATGCACTGGTGGCCCGCATCCGCCGCAGCGCCGAGACGTTTACCGACCATATCAAACGAATGATTCGTGAGACCGGTTATATTCCGGATCTTGCCGGTGACGGCAACCTGATTCTAACCGACGCTGGTGACATAAAGCTTGTGGACATCAACAACATTTCGCCGGTTTCCTTTGGATCGCGCATTTATATCGATGAGAAAGGATATCCGGTGTGCGACAAATCGGTCGAAGCCCTTGCCGAAATCGAAAAGAGCCTGGCCTCCCGGCCCCTCGACTTGCAAGATCCCATCTACAGGACATATCTCGATTCGGGGCGTATGATCGCCGTTAGCGGCATCGAACGGGAATTTCACCGCACCACCGCAGGCGCCCAACCCTACCGGCCGGACTGAGCAACGGAAATTTTTGCCGAAAATAGAAATCCGTAACCGTTCGCAGGGTTGCAAAGTCCGATGCGCTTCAAACCACCTGATTGTAAGCGTTTACAGGGTGCCGCAGATGCAAGGCGTCGGGCGCGCAGACGTACTTTTGTACTTCAAGTGCCCGACAACAAAGCAGATGCGGTGCCCTGTGAACGCTTACAGAAATCCTAATGAGTACGCCGGGTAACCGAAAACCGCTGACTGAGCAATGGCTGAATTGACATCCCTCGGAATTGTATTACACCATCAGGCATCACAACAGTCGTTGAAGTATTCCAAAGCGGCCTCGATGGTATCAAAGAGCAGCCAGTTCTGCCACACGGTTTCATCGGCTTTCTTGCGGGTCTGCCGTATGGCGGTGCCACCGTCATATTCAAAATGATCGTCGTAACTCGGGTAGATTGAAAGCTTTACCATGTTGGACCTCCTGCTGAAAGAAAGCCGAAATTCATCCCGGCGGCGGTTCGCAGCGCCGACCGGCGACAAAATACACTTCAGCTCAAATCGTCGATATGCAGCGCGCGTCCGCAGCTCGGACAAAGCGTGAGCACCCGTCCGGTGCGGTAGACGGTCGACCAGAAAAGCGTGCCGCAATTTTTTTCGGACAGCAGATACTGAACCCAGACCGGAAATCCGCAAGTACAAAACCGTTGTTGCATCTTTATCCCCCCTTCTGTTTATTTAACTTTATAATTTGTTAATTTATATAAACAAACAGGTCAAAAAAAATGGGCTATCGAAACTCCCGCGCCGCCCAGATCACCTTGCCGATGACACGCACACTCTCGCACTCGCTGCCTTTGAGATAAATCGGCGCATAGTCCCTGTTGTCGCTGAGCAGAACCAGCGTGTTGGGGTGTTTTTCGACGCGTTTGACCAAAATGGTGTCGTCGACACCCACGGCAAAAACGGCCCCGGACAGGATATCCTTTTGTGATTCGTCGATGAGGACACTGTCGCCGTCCTTCAATTCGGGCTCCATGCTGTTGCCGAAGATGTCCATAAGAACCATCCGATCCGTGTTGCCCTTGGTTCGCAACCACTCGGTTTGAAAGGCGTAATAGCCCTGAATTTCAGCGCCAATCTCGAAAGAACCGCCACCCGCGCTAAGACGCGCTTTGACCTTGGGGACGTGTTTAAACTTTATTTCCTTTTCTCGGTCTGCTTTAAGGAAGGTCTCGCCCGTGCCTCTCTCGAGCCAGTCCGGATTGAAACCATAAATACGATAGAGCTGAAGAACCCAATTGGCCGGGATCGAATCTTTCTTGCGCGCCTGGGTAATGGCCGAGCGGTTGATCCGAAGCACAGAAGCCAACTCGGTTTGAGTTTCCAACCCGGTGGTCGCGAAAACACGTTTTAAAAAGGAATCGAAGTAGGACAGCGTCACCCGTTTCCTCCACAAAAATCGATTGATTATTCAAAAGGCGGCAAAAGCGGCATACCGTATCGTTTATATAAATAAACACATCATTTTACTAATTGCAACAGTTTTTACGGTTTTTTTTTAATAGAGATGATATACAGCTGAAAGCGGATGCGCATTTTTGACGTGGGGTGGATCACCACTGGGTGAGGACGAGGGGGTCCATCGCTCGTTTTATGGTACCTATGAACCCGGCCGCGGTTGGTATTCGGCCACGTAAACGGGTGTCTGCGGCCTTGCCGATTCGGGGTTAAACGGATTCCTGCTTGGTTCGGTTGAAGATGTCTTTCCACTGAGCGTAGGGAATGACTCGGATCTCTTTGAGGTCACTGGCTGGTATCAGACCGACAGTTGAGTTCGGTAGATAGTACCCCTGTTGGCCTTTGTGCGGGCCTTCTTCGAGAATCCAGCCGTCCTGAACGGCAATCTTTTTTCCAACGATTTTCTGAACATCATCGGAATTGTAGTGGGTCAGGTTATTCGGTTGGAAAATGGCTTCGAAGTACATCATTGTTCACCTCCAAAAAAAGCGGTACCTTTTCCGGCCCGCTGTCTGTAAAACTGCCAGGTTGTTTTTGTACCGCTTGAATGGGTATGGGGCGTTCGCGAATGGTTTTGACGTTAATGCAGACACGCTATATTCTTAGGGTAGACCTGGAAAGAAAGTGGCTCTGGTTTTCAATTGCACGAAATTTAAAGGCAGCCCCAACCCTTTGAACATTGTCGGCGCTGCCTTAAACATTGCATTAAATAATCACAGAACCCCCGGGATGTCAAATAAAAATTGACGGAAACCGTCCGTGACGGTTATGTTGGCCCGCCTTGTCCGCCGTCTGTTTTTACATTTTTATAGAGAGTCAAGCTTATGTCGATCCGATTGATTGCAAGAGACCTCTATCGCCTCATCCGGGAAGTTTCAGAACTTGAAAAACAGATCGATGACGCCCTACTGGAGAGACAGGAAGCGCTGACGGATGAGCTTCGCAAGGCCAAAGTCGAGCGCGATCGTCTCCGGCGGGCTCTGGACGGAAGCAAGGAGAGCCCCACAAAAAGTTACAGATAATTGGAAAGGATTTTCCCATGAACCTGTTGTCACCCTTTAGTTTCGCCCTGCCCACCCGGATCGAATACGGTAGCGGAGCGGTTGAAAAACTCGCTGACGAGCTGGCCCTTATCAATGCGCGGCGAGTCATGCTGATCACCGATGTCCGGCTCGCCTCTTCGGGTGTTTTGTCTCGATTCACAACTCATCTGGCCTCAAAACGCATCGCCTACGACATCTTTGCCCGTGTTGAAGCGAATCCCAAAGATTACAATGTCGAAGAGGGCGCTAAAAAAGCGGCATTCGATAAGCCGGACTGCCTGGTGGCCATCGGTGGCGGCAGCCCTATCGACTGCGCCAAGGCCATCAATGTCGTCGCAGCCAACGGCGGTCAGGTGCGAGACTTCGAAGGATATGGAAAAATTCCGGGCGAGGTCCTGCCGTTGATAGCGATCCCGACCACAGCCGGCAGCGGCAGTGAGGTAACCTTCAGCGCCGTTGTCACGGACAGCAGAGAGCATTTTAAATTCAGCATCAAGGATCCGAAAATCGCCCCCCGGGTTGCATTAGTGGATCCTGAAATGACGCTGTCCATGCCGGCGGCATTAACGGCCGCAACGGGGATGGATGCATTGACCCATGCCATCGAAGCCTTTAGTGCCAAAGCAGCGGAACCTCTATCGGATGCCGTCGCCCTATATGCCGTCGAACTCATCTCCACGCATCTGCGAGCGGCAGTTTCCGACGGCCAAAACATCGAAGCCCGTTCGGGCATGTTGTTGGGAAGTCTGTTAGCCGCCATAGCCTTCAGCCATTCAGACGTGGCAGCGGTTCATTGTATCGCCGAGGCTCTCGGCGGTCAATACGATTTGCCGCACGGCGTATGCAACGCGGTGACGCTTCCGGCAGTAATGGAATACAATCTGGACTACTGTGTCGATCGATACGCCCGCATTGCCCTGGCAATGGGTTTGGGTGATGGCAGCGTCGAGAGCCGGGCCCGGCAAGCGGTGGCCGAAGTAAAAAAATTGGCCGCTGACATCCACCTGCCCGAGTTCAGACAACTGGGCGTCAAGGAAGGTGATTTCGAAAAACTGGCCAGCGACAGTGCCGCCAACGGCAGCAATCGAGGCAACCCGAGACCCATGGAAAGAGGTGATTATCTGAAAGTTCTCATGGGGTTGAACGAAGCAGCGTGACTGGTTACTTCAAATTGATTGTCGCCGACAGTTTTTCAGAGAGCGCCGCCATCGTATATGGTTTTTGAATAAAGCCTTGTGCGCCCTGCTTGAGTATTTCCTGGGCCGGTCCGTTGAGGGTGTAACCACTGCAAACGATAACCCTCAGATTCGGTCGTGAAGCCAACAAGCGCGGGTAAATATCTTTGCCCCCCATGTCAGGCAGAATGATGTCGAGCAGCGCCAGGTCGATCCGACCATCATGGCTGTCGGCGATGCGCAGGGCTTCTTCTCCGCTGCGTGCCGCCAGGACACGATAGCCGAGATTTTTCAGCATCGAGCTGGTCACATCCAGGACCATTTCTTCATCTTCGATAACCAGAATCGTACCAGAATTCTCCATATTCAGTGCCCTCACCGGTTTTATCGCGGGTGCCTCGCCTTTGATAGCTGGAAGGAAAATCTTTACCGTCGTCCCCCGGAGCGGTTTCGAGTCTACGGAAATCCAACCATCATGATTTTTTATGATGCCGTACACCGAAGCCATTTCGAGCCCCCGCCCCTGGAACTTGGTGCTGAAAAACGGCTCGAATATCCGTTGGCGTGTATTTTCATCCATCCCCTTTCCGTCATCCGTGACCGATAATACAACATAATCGCCGGGGACCAGGCCCGGTGTCTCTTTGGATTGTTTAGCCGTGATGTGTTCGTCCCGGATTGAAATTAACACGTGCCCGGCCTTTTCTATCGCCTCCGAAGCATTCGACAGGATCCCGGACAGGACCGTCTGCATCTGTGTGACGTCTATGGTCACGAGGGACACTTTTTCGGGCAGATCGGTTTCGACCGTTATGGTAGGTTTAAGGGTATGCTCGACCAGAGGCAGGGTTTCCCGCACGAATTCGATCATCGACATATGGCTGACGCGGTATTTACCGCCTCTCGCGTATGCCAGCAGTTGCCCCGTCAACTTCGCCATTCGCTGGATCGAATTTTCAATTGGCGTAAAATATCTGTCGTACTTTTGCCGGTCACGGTCATCCAGTTTCATCAGCTCGATATTGCCCGACACGGCCGACAAAAGGTTGTTGAATTGATGAGCGATACCGCCGGCTAGCGTCGCGATTGCTTCCATTTTACGGGCCTGTTCCAATTGTCCTTCGAGCCTGCGCCGTTCTTCTTCGGCGCGCTTGCGCTCGGTAATCGGGATAACCAGCTCCAGGGCTGCGGTGACGTTTCCCTTCGCATCCCGGATGGGTGTGGCGATAATCTGGGAATAAACGACATTGCCTTGAAGGTCCCGACCGGTCTGTTCATGAAGCGATTCTTCTTTTCTGTTGTCAAAAACCTCGCGCGCGCCGCACCCGGGGCAGTCCTCGTCGGTTTTATTGAAAGCTTTCTGGCAGGGCTGACCTTCGATGGCACCGAACATTTTTTTCAAAATTTCATTGGCCCACACAACGCGGTAATCCCGCGATATGACTGCAAGGCCGGCACCGACGCTGCGGGTAATTCTGCCCAGCGTATCCCGCTCGACCCGCAGGGCCTCCTCCGCCTGTTTGCGCACATCGACTTCATTCTTGAGATCCTCTCTGGCTTGGATCAGCCGGGCCTGCTCCTTTCTGATGATCTCTTTGGAGGCCTTTTCTTTCTCGGCCGTCGCCTGAAGACCGTGAACCAGTACCGATACCGTTATCGCCGCGCCGGCATTCAAGGCCAGAAAGTTTGCCCCCGCTGCGACCGCACGCTCTACAGAGCTGAAAAACGGCTGTCCGTCAGCCAGATGGCCGTTAAACGCCAACCATCCAATCGCGGCGAGTGAAAAGCCGTTCAAAACGACGGTAATCAGGGCGGCCTTCAGGCCCAGCAGCAAACCGCTGAATACGGCAACCGTGAACAGCCATGCCGGCCCGCCGCTCAGCGGCCCGACGCTGACCGTCACCCAGATTCCGATCGCAAGGGCCACAATCAATATGCCCGCTGCCCGCAGTTCATAGGACCAGTTCCTGAAGAGCACCAGAACGACGATGCTCAGATACATGCAAATGTCGAAAACAAGCAGGCCCCAGAGCTCTTCTTTGATGGCCAGGGCGAGCGCCGGCACCAACGCGACCAATCCCAGCACCAGGGCGACGCCGAGGAGCGCGTGCAGAATACATTCGCGCCAGTAAACCAGGCCGTCTTCACGGGAAGAATTAAGTGGATAAAGTTTATGTATAAACGCAGATACGATGGACTTGACCGTCATCGGTACACTTTCGATGCCATACAAGTTGAGACGTTCAAGAGGACATTGGGGACAGCTTCGTTTTGCATACTGGATATCCTGTTCGTATACCGATCAAATGCAACGAACAGAAAACGTGGGCTAAGAGATTCATCTATACACCGAAATTACCAATAAACGCAATGGGTAAGTTTTGAAATCATTGACTTTTATGTCACTTTTGATATGATGAGCCCAGTTTTGACACAGATCGCTTAAATGGGGAACAGGTGCGTATCACCGGTTCTCATTTCAGGTTCCAGCCATGGCATTCATCAAAGACCGCATAAACGAAAATCAAAATAAGGCCGATAAGCTTCCCATCAAGTCCGCGGTCACGTCAGACGAAAAACAGCTGCTTTACACCGCCTTCAAACGTCATAAAAAAAAGAACCTCGTCAATAACCGCACCGCCCGCCTCATTCTCATCGCCGCTGCCTTCGGGTTTCTGGCCGCGGTGTTCGCCATCCGGTTGTTCCCGATGTAAGGGCCACGGCAAGAAATAATTCCATATACGGAGCTTTTTCATGAATCTGGAAACCTACGGCGCCTTTGTGATCGCGGCAATGATCGTTCTGGTGATACCCGGGCCGACAATCATTCTGGTGATCAGCCAATCTGCCGGCCACGGCCGTCGCGCCGTGCTGCCGCTTGCCGCCGGGGTGACACTCGGCGACTTCACGGCCATGGCTCTCTCTCTTCTGGGCCTTGGTGCCGTGTTGGCTGCATCGGCTGCTCTGTTTACCATACTCAAATGGATCGGCGCCGTTTATCTGATTTACCTCGGCATCAAACTCTGGCGCAGCGATCCAAAGCAGCAAGATTTACCATCATTGTCGGCAGTGGTATCGAGTCGCCGGTTCTTCACGAGTGCCTATGTGGTGACCGCCTTGAATCCGAAGAGCATCGTCTTTTTCGTCGCCTTTCTGCCCCAGTTCGTCGACCACCGTGCGCCGATAACTTTCCAGCTCATCGTCCTGGGGGCCACATTCCTGATTCTTGCGGCATTGAATGCGTCAATGTATGGCTTGTTCGCCGGACGGTTGCGCGATGTCCTTCAAAAAAAGGGTGCACACAAATGGTTCAACCGCTGCGGCGGCAGTGCTCTGATTGGGGCCGGTATGTTTACGGCGTTGGTCAGGCAATCATCATGACCGCTGCCGAGATCGGGGGTCTTTGCCGGCTCAGGGGAAAGAGGGGCGACAGAGCAAAAAGTTCACGGCCTTCATGCTCATGGCGACGATGCGGTCCTGGTTCAGCACTTCGATGAACGAATGGACAATACCGCGGTCCGGTTTTGAACGTGAGCGGTTCGTTTGCGTGATGGTCACCCGCAAAGAAAGTTTATCACCGGGCCGCACAGGCAGGATCCAGCGCAGTTCGTCCACGCCCGGCGAGCCGAGGCTGGCCACGTGAGACAGGTAGTTGTCCACGAACAGCCGCATCATCAGAGCAGCGGTGTGCCAACCGGATGCGATAAGCCCGGTGTAAATTGTTGATTTTGCGGCCTCGGGGTCGGTATGAAAAACTTGGGGATCGAATCGCCGACCGAAGGCGACGATCTCATCTTCCTCGACCGTGATCGTCCCGAACTCATGGATTGTGCCGGCCACGTAATCTTCAAAGTAACGACTCTGCACCGACACTAAAAACTCGGACGACTCCATAAGGGCCTCCCCACAAGTCTTGAGTTGTTGCCTTTTATCGGTTTGGAAGCTGCAACCCCGCTAATTGAAGAGCACCCCCTTTAACATGTAGGCGATACGGATGTAAAGATCGGCGTCTTGAACGCACCTTTACAATGGGCACTTTCAAAACAGAATGACTTTCCCCTCAAAACCGTCAGTTTCAAGCGTATGAAACCCGAAAGACAACCGGATGCTTCCGGTGAAAAATGGCGATTGAAGAGTATTCCCCAAACGATCTGGGCCCTTGGTTTCGTCAGCATGTTCATGGTTCCTGCTTTGATGGTCCTCATGAATGTCGTCACCTCTTTGACGGCATACCCGGTGGAGCGTTTGTCCGACCGGATCGGCCGTACGGGTATGATGGCCGTCGGTTTGGTTGTCCTAATCGCCTCCGATCTGATATTCGCCGTCGCAAACGGCGGCTGGGCGGTGGCCGCAGGCACGGCCCTATGGGGTCTGCACATGGGCTTGACCCAGGGGTTGCTTTCAGCCATGATAGCCGATAACGCCCGCCAGGATCTGCGAGGAACGGCTTTCGGCATTTTCAGCCTGGCCAGCGGGTGGCCAGCCTTCTCGCCTGTATTATCGCCGGCCGGTTGTGGGAAGGCTTCGCAGCACCAGCCACTTTCATAGCCGGAGCCGCCATAGCCGCCGTTGCTTTGATCGGATTTATGGCCCTCAGGCGACTTCTTTTACGATGAGAGCTATATAGAAAGCGAATTAAATTTTTTAGAACGGAACCAATTTTGAATAAATGCCCAAAGGAGAGAATATGGGAAAATTACAGATCTTACCGAAAGAAGTGGATCTCGCTGCCGTTGACTTACCTCATCTGAGCGGCGCATGTTTGCCCATCTGCTACATGTCCGACTATTCGGTGTTGGCGCTGCTGGTCGATAAATTCCAGGAATCCGTCCGGCTTCTCGAAGAGCACCGTTACTTTCTATCCAAATCTTCTCCGGCGGTTGAGGTCGTTATTGAAAACGCCGAATACATGCGGAAAATGTTTTGCCTGCTCAAAACCGGCGGGATCGACTTCACACTGACCGACATCGCCGATCAAATTTACCAGGGGTGATAGGTGAAAGACCTGCCTGTAAGGCAGAGCTAATGCAGTTGTTGACGGATTTACCTCTTGAGCAGAACCTATCATTCACCTCTTTTTATGATCAGAGGGTCATAATGGCTGATACGCCAGACAGAACAACCGGCATAAAGTTGTTGATTCAGAACCTTAAAAAGGAGTTTCGCATCCCAGAAAACCTGGAGCATTACTCTGAAGAAGATTTCCAGGAAGCCGAAAAAAAATATTTAAAATTCTGTCTTCAGAACGGGTGCAACCTTGAAGATCGTGATCTATCAAGCAACAAGGGCAACGACGATCTGGATCTTGTGCAACCTGTTGAATAAATGCCCATGGCGTGGCCGTGGGCACCCGTGTCGTGGATGCAAAGGCTGAGATCGGCATAAATTATGTGGCTTCTCTTAGCGCTTCAGAAATGCGCTGCATGGCCTTCTCGACGTTTTGAGCGGAGTTGAAAGCGCTGATACGGATAAAGCCCTCGCCGCATTTTCCGAAACCGGCCCCGGGCGTGCACACGACGCCGGCCTTTTCCAGCAGCAGATCGAAAAATTTCCATGAATCCGTCCGTCCGTCTACCCAGATGTAAGGAGAATTCTCTCCACCGATGCAGTCATAGCCGAGCGCCGTTATCTCCCGGCGGATGACCGCAGCGTTGCTTAAATAATAATCGGTCATCTCTTTGGCCTGACGGCGACCCTCTTCGCCGTATATCGCCGCGGCGGCTCTTTGGACCGGGTAGGACACGCTGTTGAACTTGGTGGTGTGCCGTCGGTTCCACAGGGCATGGACCTCATGCTCTGCGCCCGTGTTCGTGTACGCCTGGCAGGACTTGGGCACCACGGTAAAGGCGCAGCGTGTGCCGGTGAAACCGGCGGTTTTGGAAAAGCTCCTGAACTCGATCGCCACCTCCCGGGCCCCCTCTACTTCGTAAATCGACCGCGGAATGGCATCGTCGCGAATAAATGATTCATAAGCGGCATCGTAGAGAATCAACGCCTTGTGAGCTCTGGCGAATTCGACCCACTGCTTGAGTCGGGGCTTATCGATCGTGGCCCCCGTGGGATTGTTCGGAAAACAGAGGTATATCAGATCAACCGGTTCGGTCGGCAGATCCGGTACGAACCCGTTTGCGCGGTTTCCCTCCAGATAAACGATGCCGTCGTAGCGGCCGCCGCTGTAGTCGCCGGTGCGTCCGGCCATCACGTTGGTGTCGAGATAGACCGGGTAGACCGGATCGGGAATGGCGATTTTAATGTCGGTTGAAAAAATTTCCTGGATGTTTCCAGTGTCGCATTTTGCCCCGTCGCTGACAAAAATCTCATCCGCAGCGACGTCCGCACCTCGGTCCTGATAATCATGGCGGGCGATTTTCTCGCGCAGGAACGAATACCCCTGTTCGGGGCCGTACCCGTGGAAGGTGTCGTCATCGGCCATCTCATCCACCGCCCGGTGAAGGGCTTCAATACAGGCCGACGGCAATGCCCGCGTGACGTCGCCGATGCCGAGTTTGATGATTTCTCGTTCCGGATGGGTTTGCTGGAACGCGGCCACCCGCTTGGCAATATCTGAAAAGAGATAGGATGCTTTGAGCTTCAGATAATTTTCGTTGATCCTGATCATGGTTGCTCCTCTGAAATCGTGATTTCTTCAAACAGTTCTCTGGGTGCACCGCACACTGGACATATCAGCGGCGGCTCATTCCCGTCGTGGATATAGCCGCAAATGATACACCGCCAGCGTTTCATCGCCATTTCCAACCCCTCTCGGTTTGCCCGAATTACGGGTTCAATGCTGATGACCGACGGAGAAGCCATAGCACACTTTGCCGGACGGTAAAACACGTGTCTTGTCGGGTGTGCCTGTGCCGCTTGGAACTGTAACGGTCCGGAGTTTAAAAGTGCCGTTTCATCAGTGAAGAAATTTCAGCTTCCGAAGGCAGGGCGGATGCACCGAAACCCCGGGTCGAGAGGGCAGCGGCTGTCACGGCAAACCGACCCGCTGCGATAAGATTGCCGGATGCGATATATTGAACCAGGAAAGCCGCCGAAAAAACATCGCCGGCGCCGGTCGGATCGACCACGTCTACCACCGGAGCGGTGATCTGCGTAAAGCGGGCCCCGTCATAAAAAAGGGCGCCGTCTGCGCCTCTGGTGATGATGACCATTTTCGGTCCCATCCGATGAAGAACGCGCCCGGCGGTTTCGCCGTCACCGGTGGACGTGATGACGGCCGCCTCCCTTGCGTCGACTTTCAGGATATCACAATGCCTGAGCGCCGTTTCGGCTTCGGGCGTCATCCGAAGAATGACGTCTCCGGCAGTGGAGAGCTGCCGGAGAAATCCCTGGGCGTCCAGCATCAGGCACCCTGAGCGGGGCGTGCGCATGATGGCCGGATCGACTTCCTGCAAAACCGGGCCTACCAGCAAACCCGTCGCATCGAATGCGGCTTGAGGAACATCGGCAAGCTGAATGTCACCGCCGGGCCAAGCTCTCTGTTTTCGAATACCGGCCGAGTAAGTGTTCTCGAACACCGGCACCGGCCCGGCATCGGAAAAATGCCGGACATCCACACCGCCTCGGGCTAGCCGGCGTTTTATTTTATCGTCGCCTATGCCGACAACCGCCACCCGGCGGCCTAAGCCTGCCAGAAACAGCGCCGCATACCAGACGGTGCCTCCCAAGGCCTGAACGGTCTTCTTGTTTATCGAGAGGGTGTCATGAGTCGGATTGCCGATCAGATACATCATAAACGGATCTTTTGACTTTCACAATCTTTTAACAGATGATTGCGCGTGATGATTTTTCAGATTGACAACAACAATACGTCCGATCCTCACGTCAACCTGGCCATAGAAGAGTGCGCCCTGCGCCACCTCGACCCGGACCGAACATATTTTATGATGTACGTAAACCAGCCGGCCGTTATCGTCGGCCGCCACCAGAACATCCTTGAAGAAGTTAATCTGCCCTTTGTGGCCCGACACGGTCTGTACGTGCTGCGTCGCATATCGGGCGGAGGAGCGGTCTATCACGACGATGGAAACCTGAACTTCAGTTTCATCCGGCACCATGACCGGCGAAGCCTGAAAGACATCAGCCATATCCTCGAACCGGTCCGCTCGGCGCTGTTAAAATTGGGCGTGGCTGCCGAATTCAATCACAAAAACGACCTGTTTGTCGCCGGTAAAAAAATATCGGGCAATGCGCAATTTTCAAACACCAAGCGGATCATCCTGCACGGCACCCTGCTGTTGAAAAGCGACCTCGTCTGGCTGCGCCGGGCTCTGCAAGTGAACAAAGGGCACGTCATTTCACGGGCACGCCAATCGGTTTCGAGTGATGTCACCAACATTTCAGATCATCTGCCTCCCGGCTCCGGCATGGATGTGATTCAGCAACAGCTGGTCGAGTGCATCGCCGAGCGGGAAGGGGGCCTGCAAAAAATCCCTCTTCCTGACCAAGTATGGAATTCGGTTTGCCGCCTTTCCAGGGAAAAGTACCGGTCCTGGGAATGGAACTTCGGCAGGGCCCCGGCTTTTCGCATTCGCCGCAGCAGTCGGACGCCTGCCGGTTATCTGGAAACGATGATCGCGGTGGCAAGCGGCCGCATCGTCGACATCCGTTTTGGAAAAAATATCAATACCATCGGCCATGCGGCACAATTGGAAAGGCGGCTGATGGGCACCCCCTACCACCTGGATGCCATTCGAACCCGGTTGTCTGGCGCAGATGTGAGATGTTTCGGAACGACGCTCACGGCAAACGAACTGGCAGAGCATCTATGCGACAAAGGTATCTCCGGGCTCGACCCCGGTTTACAAAGTGCCTGACGTTTCCTATCTTAGTAACGTAAAAAGTAAAAATCAGATCGTCAGCCAAGGGCACAAAACTCAATCCATACTGGACCGTCATTTGACGGTAAGCTGAATTATTTCGTTGGAGGATTATTGCATGCGACAACTGCTGCGAATCACTTTATCAATACTGCTGTTGACGGCAAGCGTTCTCGGCGCGCGCGCCCAAGCAAACCTTGAGACAAACATTGATGTCGAAGAATTTACGCTGAACAACGGCATGCTCTTTTTGGTAGTCAACCGCCCGGCAATGCCCCAGGTAGCGGTCCGGTTGGCCATACGGGCCGGTTCGGCGCTCGAAGAGACAGGCAAAACCGGCATTGCCCACCTTTTGGAACACATGATGTTCAAAGGCACAAAGAATTTCGGAACATTGGACCGTGCCAAGGATCAGGAACTCCAGAAAGAAATCGAAGCCGCCTACCAGGTGGTTCTGCGGGAGGAAGAATCCCGCCACCCCGATCGGGAGCTCATCCAAAAAAAGCTGGCCGAGATGGACACCCTGCGCAGTGAGGTCCAAAGTATTTTCGTGCCGCAGGCCTTTTCTTCCCAACTGGGAAAAAACGGTGCCGTAGGCATCAATGCCTTTACCAGTCAAGACCAGACCCAGTATGTCGCATCGGTGCCGTCTGACATGCTCGAGCAGTGGTTCTCGATCATCAGTGAACAGATCTTCGAGCCTTCCTGGCGCGAATTCTATGTCGAAAAAGAGGTGGTCCAGCGAGAGTGGGCCTTCCGCTATGTCAACAATCCGGCCGGTGCCGCATGGCTCGATCTGGATGCCACCGCTTACACCGCCCACCCTTATCGCAATCCGACCATCGGATGGCGATCGGATATGGAAAACTTCAATACCACAGACGCCATGGCGTTTCACCGCCGGTACTACAATCCGACCAATGCCGTCTGCGTCCTGGTCGGCGACCTGACTGTTGAAAAAGCCCGCCGACTCGCCAAAATATATTTCGAAAGATATCCGAACGGCACCCGCAGTCCCGAAACCGTTACGGAAGAACCACCCCAGGAAGGCCCGCGCCTCAGCGTGCGGCATCTCAAGGGGGCCCGGACCCCACTGGTGCGGATCGGTTTCCATGGGGCCCTGATGGGCACCAAGGACTTCTACGCGCTGGATGTGATGACCATGCTGCTCAGCCAGGGGCGCAGTGCCCGCATCACGCAAAACCTGATCAACAAGGGTCTGGCGGTCGAGGCTTGGGCCGCCAACCCGGACAACCGCTATGGGGGAATGGTGATTCTCGGTGGATCGCCCAACGAACCGCAGAATCTCAAAAGCGACAACCAGACGGAAGAGGAAAGAGGCCGGGCCTACCTTGACGCCTGCCGCAACCTCGAAAACCTGCTGCTGGCAGAGGTCGAGGTTCTAAAGAACCAGCCCGTCACCGACCGGGAGCTCGAGCGCATCAAAAAACTCAACCAGCGGGATTTTATTGAACGGATGCGAAGCAATGAAAGCTTGGCCTCAACGTTGGCCACCCTTGAAGTTCAAACCGGGTGGCGATATCTAAACACTTACCTCGACAACATCGCCGCGGTAACGCCGGAGGATGTACAGCGCGTGGCACGGTCCACTATTCGTAACGAAAACCAGACCAGTGTCTACGTTATCCCCGGTGGTGAACCGGACAAACCGCCGTCAGAGTATAACGAAATTAGGTCCGTGGGTGGCAAAGCTGCCGCTCGCACCACGCCTCCGGTGAATCTCTCCAATCAATCGATCTACACCACTCCTGAGGGCTGGCGGCATCCGCTCTCTTTCGAGCGTAAACCCGTTAAAGTAGCCTATTCCCAAGCAGAGTCCGCCACGGTCGGCGGCACCACCCTGTTTTTCATGCGGGATACCGAGCTCCCGATGATCGACCTGACCCTGCTGGTGAAAGCCGGCGATGTCGACATTGACCCCTCCAAAACCGGGTTGGCGGACCTCATCAACGGCAGCCTCGTCAATGGCGGCACCGCGCGGCGTGCGCCGGAAGCGCTGGCCCAAGTGCTGGATGATAATGCCATCGAAGTGTCGGTATCGGTGGGCGAGGAAGACACTACCATCCGGCTGTCGGTTCTCAAGGATGAATGGGAGAATGGGCTGGACCTGCTGAAGGAAATCCTGACTCAACCGGCATTCCGGTCCGATGTGGTGGACGTTGTAAAGGAACAGACGTTAATCGGACTGAAACGCCAGGGTGAGAACGCCCAGGCGGTGGCCATGCGTGAAGGGGCGATTTGGCATTTCAACGGGCACCCCTATGGCCGTGATCCCCTTAAGGGGCTTCAAACGATCCCGACGATCGAGCGGGAAGATTTGAAGCGTTTCCTGCGCACCTACTTTGTCCCATCTAACATGGTGGTGGCTGTTTCCGGGGACATCTCCAAGGAGGCCGCGGTTGCAGGCGTCGGACGATTGATGAAGAGTTTGCCCACCGACCGGGCACCCGAACGGCGCTTGGCGGACCCATCAGCGACCCCTCCCGTTCTCGCCCTCGTACCCAAAGCGGGTCAGGTTCAGTCACAGGTGGTGCTGAACCTGAGTGGCCCCAAGAGATCGGACCCTGCGTTCTGGAAACTGCGGCTGTTGACGGACATTTTTGGAGGAAGCGACTCGTTGATGTACACCCGGTTGAGGGATGACCTGGGCTTGGTCTATTCGGCAGGGTTTTTCCAGACCTACAAGTGGAATGCCGGGATATTGATCGGATACATCGGATGCAAGGGTGACAAAACCGGTATGGCGATCGCCGAGACCGTGGATATCATGCGGGAGCTTCGACGGGGAATTCCACAGGACGAACTGGAACGCAAGCGCCTCGAATCACTCAACAGTTTTGTGTTTAACGTCGACACGCCTCATGATCTGGTTACGACGTATGCCCGCTACCGGATGCGCGGGGAACCGCTGGACACGCTAGATCGAATTCAGGACGCCTACATTGGAGCCAGTACCTCTGAACTCGAGGACCTGGCGCGACGCTATCTGGACCCAGGGCGCATCCAAGTGTTTGTGGTCGCGGATAAGACGATTCCGGTAGGCCGGAACCAAAACGGCGTGCAGACCCTGGAAGAAAATCTCGATCGACTGGCCGCACAACTCGATCTACCGTACCGCGAAATCGAGCTGCGTTAGTTTACAACCGGTACTTCAACTTGGTGAGGTGACATCGTAGCGTCAGTGATATGCCGTTTTTAAGGCTTCGGTTTTTTCAGCATGTCGAAACGACCGTGCCAGGCGCAGTTGATGCAATAAGCCTCGGTCTTGTCATGAACCTCCGGAACCTCTGAGACATCGACTTCCGAGTCGAATCGAATCTCACCATCGGATTTTTCCTTCGTATTGTGAACGGTCAGTCGCCGAGAGCCAAGCACTCAAGACAGAGCGCATACGCGCGGCCGGGATCCCCGATCTGAAGGACGGCTTCGATTTCACGATCATTCAGGGCAAACCCGAAAGTGTGAAGGACCTTTTCCGCCCGGAGACTCCTGGCGCCGGATATAAGGATGCCGATCAGCCGGCTCAGCCTTTTGACCAGGCGCTCCCTGGCCGTCAGGGGTTGTTCAATGACCACAAGGTCGTATTTATCAAGCTTGGCCAGTTTCGCTGCACTTACGACAGCCGGCTCAAGTCCTCCGAATTTGTCGATCAGACCCAGGCCCTTTGCGGTTTGAGCGGCCCAAACGCGGCCCTGGGCTATTTTTTCCACTGCCTCCGGGGCCATGTTGCGCCCCCGGCTCACCCGTTCGATGAACCGCTGATACCCCCTTTCAATCTGCAGCTGCAGTGCATCGGCGAGGAGCGGATTGAGCGGACGGCTGAGATCGAAAGCACCGGACAGGCGGGTTGTTCCGACACCGTCCGCGCTGATCCCGATAGCCTTCAACGTTTTATCAAATGTGGGCAGGGCGGCAAAAATTCCGATAGAACCGGTGATGGTCGTGGGTAAGGCCCATATTTCGTCGGCTGCCACCGAAATCCAGTAGGCACCCGATGCGGCGATTGAACTCATGGAGACGACGACCGGTTTACCGGCCTTGCGCGTCAATTCGAGCTCGCGTCGAATAATCTCAGAGGCCACGGCACTGCCGCCGCCGCTGTCTATCCGCAGCACCACGGCTTTGACTTTCTCGTCCTCACGTGCCTGGCGGATCAGTTCTGCCGTCGATTCAGCGCCGATCCGGCCGGCAGGCTGCTTTCCGTCCATAATGATGCCCTCGGCCACAATCAGACCGACCCGACTGCTTTCCGTGCCAGGGCGCCGAAGTTTTGGGAGCATGCTCGAAATGTAAGTCTCGAACGCGACCTTTTTATAGCTCTCCCCGTTTTCATCCTCTCCAACCAAGCGGATGAGTTCATCCCTGACCTCATCCCGGGTTTTCAGTTCATCTACCAGACCGGACTTCAATGCCAGCCGGGCGGCGTCACCACCTTCTTCGGCAAGGTTGACATCCAGGTTGTTGATGTAGTCGTCGATTCGCTCAGCCGGCAGCCTGCGCAGGGCGGCCACATCGCTCGTGTAAGCCTCCCACAGCACGGTCAGCCAGGCCTGGTTGGATTCCCTGTCATCCGCGGACATGTCGTTTCGCATAAAGGGTTCCAGGGCCGATTTGTAGATACCAACTCTGAAAACATGAAATTCGACCTGGAGTTTGTCCAAAGCACTCTTGAAATAGTGGCGGTAAATCCCCAACCCGCTCAACCAAACCTGTCCCATAGGATGCAGGTATAGCCGATCGGCATGCGCGGCCAGATAATATTGTCGCTGATCGTAACTGTCACCGAAGGCAACAATGGTTTTTCCCTCGGCTTTAAACCGCTTCAAAGCCTCACCGATCTCCTGCAGTTGACTGATTCCAGCCCCCTCCAGTTTCTCGAGGTCGAGCACAAGGATTTTGATTTTTGGGTCATTCCTGGCGGCGTCGACACCATCGATAAGGTCTCTGAGAACCGTCTCGGCCCCCGTTGTTGTGCCGTAGAAACGATCGACCAGCAGCGTTTCGGTAGATTGTTCGACGATTTTCCCAGCCGGCGCCAATACCAGTGCGGACCCTGATGGAAAAAGATCTTCAGTGCCCGATAAAAGTAAACCGACCGCCAGAACGACAAGGGCAATAAAAAGCAGGTTCAGGAATACCCCCCGAAGGACGGTCACTCCTTTCCAGAAAGTGTTTATTATCCGACCGATGGACTTTAAAACCGTTCGCATTGTTCCCCTTTCCCTGAAATCGGAATATCAATTCCATTTCTAAAAACATGTTAACCACGGAGCCCATGAAAACAAGCTCATGCCTGTCTCAAATGGTTTCCACCTGGCTGGAAAAATATTCGGCCCTTTTATTACTTATACAAATAATATAAAAAAATAATGTTATTCTTTATTGACAAAATGAAAAATAAATTTATATTTGTCAACAAAGCATCTTTGTGAATTCGACCTGTTTGATCAACCAAAGACTTACTATAGGCTTTAAGATAAAGGTTTGGGCAAGGCCAGAGGGAGAAGGCTGTATTGTAATACGCCGACGACCGATAACGCAGTCCAAAACCTTTATCTCAAAGCCTATAGGATTCTATCCGTACAAGGAGGACTATTCAATGAATAAAATAATAGGAATCGATCTCGGTACCACCAACTCTTGCGTGGCCATAATGGAGGGAACCGAAGCAAAGGTTATAACAAATCCCGAAGGCGGACGAACCACGCCGTCTATAGTGGCGATTACCGACGGCGGTGAGCGCTTGGCGGGTCAGATCGCCAAGCGTCAAGCCATCACCAATCCAGAAAATACGGTTTTCGGCGTCAAGCGGTTGATGGGCAGACGATACGATACAACGGAAGTCCAGAACGACATTAAAAATCTGCCGTACAAGATTGAAAAGGCCGCAAACGGTGATGTTCAAATCAATCTCAAGGGTAAAGCTTACAGCCCGGCTGAGATTTCATCATTTATTTTGGCCGGTATGAAAAAGGCGGCCGAGGAATTTTTGGGAGAACCGGTCACCGACGCCGTCATAACGGTTCCGGCCTATTTCAGCGACAGCCAACGCCAGGCGACAAAGGATGCCGGTAAAATCGCCGGTCTCAACGTCCTGAGAATCATCAACGAACCAACGGCGGCTTCTCTGGCCTATGGTTTGGACAAGAAAAAGGACCAAAAAATCGCGGTGTTCGATCTGGGTGGCGGAACGTTCGACATTTCCATCCTCGAAATAGGGGACGGTGTGTTCGAGGTCAAGGCGACCAATGGCGACACCCATCTCGGCGGTGAGGATTTCGATTTGCACTTGATCGATTACCTTGCCGACGAATTTAAAAAGGATCAGGGTATCGACCTGAGAAGAGATAAAATGGCTCTGCAACGTCTCAAAGAGGCCGCCGAAAAGGCCAAGATGGAGCTATCGAGCACATTCGAAACCGACGTCAATTTGCCGTTCATCACGGCCGATGCCAACGGTCCCAAACACCTGAACCTGAAGATCACCCGCACGAAACTCGAAAACCTGGTCTCGGACCTGCTCGACAAGTTGGAGGGTCCCTGCCGCATGGCGCTCAAGGATGCCGGCTTGGCGGCCACCGACATCGACGAGGTGGTCCTGGTGGGCGGTATGACCCGCATGCCGGCGGTGCAGGAGCGCGTGCAGAAGATTTTCGGTAAAATGCCCGACAAAGGCGTCAATCCGGATGAAGTTGTCGCTTTGGGGGCCGCCATTCAAGGCGCCGTGTTGAAAGGTGACGTAAAAGACGTTCTTCTGCTGGATGTCACGCCTTTGTCTCTTGGAATCGAAACTTTGGGTGGGGTCATGACCAAGTTGATCGAGAGGAACACCACGATACCGGCCCGAAAGAGCGAAATCTTCACCACGGCCGAGGACAATCAACCGGCGGTCTCGATCCATGTACTGCAAGGCGAGCGTGAAATGGCGATCGACAACAAAACGCTGGGTCGCTTCGAGTTGACGGGGATTGCACCCGCGGCCAGGGGTGTACCGCAAATCGAGGTCGCCTTCGACATCGACGCCAACGGCATCGTTGAGGTTTCGGCCACCAACAAGGCCACCGGCAAGGCGCAGTCGATCAAGATCACCCATTCTTCCGGTCTCAGCCGTGAAGACATCGACCGGCTGGTCAAAGAGGCCGAACTGCACACTGAAGAAGACCAGCTCAAGCGTGATCGGGTGGAGGCCCGCAATACCGCCGACGCCTTGATCCACTCTACCGAAAAGTCACTCGTGGAGTTGGGTGGCAAGACCGGTGCGGAAGATCGGTCACGGGTCGAAGAGGCTATCGCCAACCTGAAACGGGCCATCGACGGCGCGGATACGGGTGACATCAAACGGCTGACCGAAGAATTGCGCCACGCTTCTCAGCGCCTTGTAGAGGGGGTTTATCAGCAACCAACGGCTGCTGGAGCCGGCCAAGACCGCGCACCGGAAGGAAGCCGTTCGCGAGCCAATCCATCGGCCTCAAGCCGAGACGAGGAGGTCGTGGAAGCCGAATACGAGGAAGTCAACTGATGATAGGGGCGGCGGTTGACCATCGCCGCCCTTTTCGGATTGAATTTTCTGTCAATTTGCCGGACACTCTGCTAAATACATTTGTTATGGTGACAATCAAATAATTGTAATTAATATTCTATTACTTAAACTTTGAAATTAATCAAGTAATTGGCCATTTGTCGTCATCATCGGACCAGGGGAGATTTGGAAATGAAAGATGAAAACCATAAAAACCAGCTCCGCGACGACATGTTGCCACAACCGTCTTCACGGGACCTGCGGGGGCGGCAGTCGGTGCGGGCCACTTTCAAACTGACGGCCAAGGCCATTGAAACCATGAGTGCCGTATCGATTCACCTGGGTATCAAACAGAAGTCCCTTTTCGATCATCTGGTGGACGATATCAAGGCGCTGGAAGTCATTGCGCGCGAAGTCCAGACAACGAAGTTCGACGAACCCAGTCGCGTTCAAAAAACATTTGTTCTCAGCCGCCGGACACTCAACAGCCTGGAGCTGGCCTCGGTAAACTTTCAGACCCCGCGCGACGCGTTGGTCGAATATTCGATCCAGCGCCTGATGCCGGTCATCACAAAAGAAAAAGAAAAGCACCAAAAGCGCAAGGCTCTGCTGAGCCGCATCAATGGATTCCTTGAAAGCGGTGAGCAGATAATGAAAGAGGCGCGGGAGTGGCTGGGAGAGGAAGACCCGGTTTTCGATGAGCTTGCCCGGGCGATGACGGTTTTGCTGAATGCCCGCGACGACATCGCCGCCTTCATCGACAAGGGAAAGATCATCGAAAGATTTTAAGGATGCCGCTCCTCTCTGAGCCTCTTCCCTACGCCGTTTAGCGGCTATCGGCGACGGCGCGATTCTTTGCTTACTTCGCCGCGGCGCCTCCCATTGCCCATTCCAGCTGGCCGTCCCATCCTTTTGCTTGACAGAAATTCGGAGATACCTACCTTGTCTCTATTAAACTTAACAGTTTCCTCTTCGATTAAACCGGATGCTTGCGGCCAAAGTCGGCACTGAACTGCAAGACCGTTGGTGAACCATGTTGTCTCGAAAAGCGACCAAAGCCGAACCCGGCCCGACCTACTCGATTGTCTGGAAATCGCGTATGTCCGACATTGATCGGTCGGCATGGAATACGCTCGCGCTGCCGTTGAAAACCCCGCTGCTGGAGTGGGAATGGCTGCATCTGCTTGAAGATTCGGGCAGTGCGCGGGCGGAAACGGGCTGGCAGCCGTTGCATCTGACGGTCTGGTCGGGAGATCGCCTCGTCGGTGCCGCCCCGTTGTACGCCAAGGGTCACAGCGACGGTGAATTCGTGTTTGATCATGCCTGGGCTCACTTGGCGCAGCGTCTCGGAATTCGCTACTATCCCAAGCTGGTCGGGATGAGTCCCTTCTCACCGGTGGTCGGTTACCGTTTCCTGATCGATCCCAGCTCGGATGCCGCTCAGGTGACGCGGTTGATGGTCAACGCCATCGATTCCTTTTGTTACACCAACAAAATCGTCGGCTGCAGTTTTCTCTTCGTCGATCCGGAATGGAAGGCACAAATGGAGTCGCTGGGGTTTATCGCCTGGCAGCATCAAAGTTATGCTTGGAATAACAGAGGCTTTCACTCTTTCGAGGATTACCTGGCGATATTCAACACCAACCAGCGCCGTAACATCCGCCGTGAGCGCAGGAGCACGGAACGCGCCGGAATTTGCATCAAGCCGTTGACCGGCGCGGAGATTCCCCGCCAATTATTTCCATTGATGTACACCTATTACAGTCGTACCAATGATCAGTACGGTCCATGGGGTTGCAAATACCTTACAAAGGCTTTTTTTGAAGGCCTGCATCATCGTTTCCGCCACCGGTTGTTGCTGATGGCGGCTTTTGACGGGCCGGAAAACGAACTCCCCGTGGGCCTTTCTTTCTTGTTGACCAAAAATGATCGATTGTACGGACGTTACTGGGGGTGTGCTAGAAAAATAAATCACCTGCATTTCAATGCCTGCTATTACAGCCCGATCGAGTGGGCGATCCGTCACGGGGTCGGTCTTTTCGATCCGGGCGCCGGTTCGCCCCACAAAGTTCGACGTGGTTTCGAAGCGGTGGCCAACCACAGCCTGCACCGGTTCTACGACCCGAGCCTGGCTCAGATCCTGCAAGAGCACATCGACGAGATCAACCGCCAGGAGCAGCAGGTCGTCGAGAACTTGAATGCCGCGCTGCCTTTTTCGAAGGCACAAAAGAGATGATCGGCCGGGAGTATGTCAACGGAGTAGGTGACGCATACCGGGGTTCCGGAGATTGTCGGCTCCCAGTCGCCACTGTCCTTTTTCATCCCTGATCCCTTGCAAACGTCCTTTTTTCAGGAATTCGAGCACACCGTATTCGGTCAGGTAAGTTAAACCACTAAATTCGGTCACGGAATATGTCTGGGCGCCGTCGGCCGAGGTTCCAGAGGTTGCTTTTGTGCCTGCGGCGGCTGAAATACCGCCTGTGGGAACCCCCGGCCCCTTCACCTTTTCCTTCTTGGCAGCCATCCGGTCGATTTTACCGGGTGCCGCCCCCCCCTTACCTGGCGGTTTCAGGATGGCTTGAATCGCCTTGGCCGTCATTTCAGTCTTGTCAATTTTCCACTTTCCGGCGGTTTTCACCCCCTTGATCTTCCCTTCCCGCAACAGACGATTGACGGTTGAGACGGCAATGCCGGTCAGTTCGGAAAATTCTCTGGTTGATAAAGAAGAGTATTGCTGAGCCATTGATTGGGCCTTCCTTTCGATTATGTGAAATCCATTCCAGTCGACCGTCCGCAATGATCACGACCGTATCGATGCGAACGCCGCTTATTTTTACGACAATAAAGAGTGTAACCGGTGTCATATTAGCCGTCGGATGAGGAGGCGTCAAGCACCACATGCGTGCGGTAGAACGAAAGGCCAATCGGTTTCGTTTTTGTTTTCGCCTTCGAACGGAGGTTTTATTTTACCGTGAATCGTGGTAGAGGACGAATCTTTCTCCCTCGATCGACAGGAGCCTCGCCTTGCCCTCAAGGATCTATCGGAGAATTTTCAAATGCGGCAGTGAAGGTGCCCCGTGATGCAAACTCGGTCAAACTGGCTTCCAGTTGCCGGACTTGTCGCGGCGATGATGCTGTGGGCCAGTTCGTTTATCGTCTTGAAACTCGCTTTTCGCAGTTATCACCCGATGGTGGTGATATTCGGCCGCATGCTGGTGGCCAGCGTCTGTTTTCTATTCTTCATTCACCGATGGCGGGCCGTCACCTTTCACCGGGGAGACTGGAAACAGATTCTTTTCATGGCTTTTTGCGAACCCTGTCTCTATTTTCTGTTTGAAGCCAAGGCGATAGAGAACACCGCCGCCTCCCAAGCCGGTATGATCTCAGCCCTATTACCACTGATGGTTGCCGTGGCCGCGCGAGTATTTCTGAAAGAAACCATTGCCCTCAAGACGTTGCTCGGCTTTGCACTGGCCATCAGCGGTGCCGTCTGGCTGAGCTTGAGCGGCGCAGCATCACCGTCGGCACCCAATCCTCCTCTGGGCAATTTTCTCGAGTTTGTCGCCATGGTGTGTGCCGTCGGTTACATCATTACACTCAAAAGACTCACTGCCCGTTACAGTCCCTTACTTCTGACCGCTTTTCAGGCCTTCGTCGGCAGCATTTTTTACCTGCCGATTCTGTTTCTGCCGTCGACCCGATTGCCGTTGCAGTTCGATCTCGGAGGCACGTTGGCCATCATATATCTCGGGGCGTTTATCAGTTTTGGGGCCTACGGGCTTTACAATTTCGGCGTCAGCCGCATCCCGGTCAGCCAGGCGTCCGCATTTGTGAACCTGATCCCGGTTTTCTCGGTTCTTCTGGGTTGGCTGATCTTGGGCGAGCAGTTCACACCGACTCAGTATCTGGCGGCTCTCCTGATACTGACGGGTATTTTCCTCAGCCAGGATCGCACGGTAAGCGCTTTTCGTCCCCGCACACTTCGAAACCAGAGCGCTTGATATAAGGGCCCCGGTAAAAATAAGTTTGCAATTTGGCAGGAACCCTAACGGAGGATGTCTCGAAGAAACAGTGCTGATTGGAAGGAATATATCCACAGCGGCAAAGGAAGGTAAACACGCCCCCGTAAATTCAGGTGCGCGGCAAACGGATGAAAACTGCGACAATGCGACCGCCCACTATAAAAAGCGCGCGGTTATGACCGAAAATCCACTCATCTACGGGTCAGTAGATGAGATCTGTACCCTTCTGCGTCAACCGAAGGTTGTCATCAGGTTCTTTGAGGTGCTCAACCAGTCCATTTGACACGAGTTCTTTAATGGCTTGTTTGAAAATCTTTTTCTCCTGGTTGTCCAGACTTGCAAGATAATCCACTTCCAGCCAATTCGGCGGCAGCGTGTCGTTTTCGCTGCCCAGTGATCGAAATTTGTCGAGGATTTCCCTTTTTATCGTCTTTTTGTCCTTGTGCATTTTACCCTCCAGTATGGCACAACCGGTATTCGTCCTCTGAAACGATCGAATCGATAGACCCCGGTGGTTCGATAAGGTTACAACAAGCGCACTGGCGGCCACACCGTAGCGCAAAATCAACGCATTGATATTATATCATATTGATACCATATAGACAGCTGTCACGCAATGAGATACTTGCAGAAAATTGCACATTTCTATATCGAAAACTGATTAAGGGACTGGTTTCAGGCAGGCCCGTATTTGAGGCAAAAGTTCCGCTGATGTTGCCAGAAGATGCTCCTCGATTTTATGACCGCCAAGGTAATCATTGAGAAAGAAGTCGCTGCCGTCGATCTTGCAGAACCTGCCCCCGGCCGATTCAATGATGACCCGCGCAGCGGCCAGATCCTGAAAAGACTCGTTGGCCACGATGGCCGCGTCCGCTCGTCCCATGGCAACGTAGCAGATGTGGGCCGAAGTACAGCCAAAGGATCGGATTTTTCCCTGAAAATTGGTATTGAAGCGGTTGTGAAATCGCGAAAATGTCAACAGCAGGCTCTCGTCGTTGGTGGAATCGATACCGGAAATCCGAATGCGCTCATTGCCCCAGAAAGCTTCCCGACCGGCCCGGGCATGGAAAAGATCTCCGGTGGCCGGCATAAAAAAAACGCCGAAAATCGGCCAGAAATTTTCAATCAGGGCCAATGAACACCCCCAGATGGGAATACCGGCCTGAAAATTGGCAACGCCGTCCAGCGGATCGAAAATCCAAAGATACCGTCCCTTTTCATGAGAATAATCCGTGCTTTCTAATGTGTCCTTGAAAAGGTGATGTCCCGGAAATCGATTCTGCAGTTCGGTTTTGAAAAATTCGGACAACCGCAACTCCGCTGTGGTGACCAGGTCTTCGTCGAAACGGGTCTGATGCTGCCCCTTGCCGTAGAAGGCCAGGGCTTTTTCACCGACGCCATGGATAATGTCCATTGCGAATCCGGTTAATTCCTCGATGCCATATTCTTGTTCCGCTGCCATTATGCCTCCTTCGAATCAAAATGGTGGTGACCGATCGATAGGTGCTGAAATTGAAAAAGGGGCCGTGTGCCATTGCGCGTGGAGGGTGTAATAAGATACGAATAGATGAACAAAATGGGTTTGCAGACCGGATTTCGGTGGTCGGAGCAGAATCAATTCACAGATCATAGGGCGTCAGACTTTCATAACCGTCATCGGTCACCAGGATGGTCTGTTCAAACTGGGCTGACAGTGACCCGTCACGCGTCACTGCCGTCCAGTCGTCGTCCAGAACTCTCAGGTAGCGCTCACCGAGGTTGATCATCGGCTCGATGGTAAAGACCATGCCGGGCACCAGGGTGAGTCCGTCGCCCTTGCGGCCGAAATGGGGCACTTGAGGAGATTCATGAAATTCAAACCCGACCCCGTGTCCGACGAATTCGCGCACAACCGAACACCCTTGCCCCTCGGCGTATTGCTGAATTGCAAAACCGATATCGCCGATGGTGTTACCGGGGCGAACCTTTTCCCTTCCGAGCCGCAGGCACTCCCGGGCTACGTTTACGATCTTACGGGCATCCGGCCCCGGCGAACCAACGAAAAAGGTCTTGTTGGCGTCGGCAAAATAACCGTCGAGTATGGTGGTGATATCGACGTTGACGATGTCGCCTTCCCGCAGCTCGCGTTCTCCAGGAATGCCGTGGCAAATCACTTCATTAACCGAGACACAGACGCTCTTCGGAAATCCGCGATAATTCAACGGTGCGGGTATGCCGCCTTTTTTAACGGTGTGTTCATGGACCAGCGTGTTAATGACATCGGTCACGGTCCCGGGGTGGATCACCGCTTCCACCAGATCGAGCGTTTCCAGAACCAGTCGACCGGCGATCCGGATGCCTTCGACGGCCTTCTCATCTTTCAAACGAACTTTGTATTTTCTTGCGTAGGCCGTCCGCTTGTCCTCCGTCGACCCGTCATCTTTTCCGAGGCAGCATTTTTTATATTTCAGTCCGCTGCCGCAGGGGCAGGGATCGTTCCGACCCACTTTCGATTTGTTCATTATTTTCATGACCCTTCATTCCAATACTTAGGGCTCGATCAAATTACTTTTTTGCGATCCTTTAGCGATCCGCACGTGCGCCGTCGGAAACGCCCGTTGGCGGTATATGACGCACAGCCCCGGAAATCAATAGAAAATAAGTTCATCACCCCCGCCGGCGGGCGGCAATCCCGACCCAGTTTTCAAGCCTGTCGATCGCCAATATATCGAATCGGTGGTCCTCCAGGGCTGCGACGACCCGCTCTTTGTGCTGTGGTATGATTCCGGAACAAATGAAGATTCCTTCCTGCTTCGACACACGCTGCAGGTCGTCGAGAAGTTCGAGAATAACATCGGTGAGGATGTTGGCGGCCACAAGGTCGAATTGTTCCTTTATGGCTGCTCCCAAGTGTCCCCGTATCAGCCGGCAGCGGTCGCGGGTGAGGGCATTTCTGAGGAAATTATCTGCAGCCACCGTGACGGCCGTTTCATCGACATCGATGGCACAAATCGATCCGGCACCCAATTTGGCGGCACCGATGGCGAGAATCCCGGAACCGGTGCCCACATCCAGGAAAGCATCCCCTTTTTTCAGGTGTTCACGAATCAGTCGCAGGCTCAATATGGTTGTCGGATGCCCTCCGGTGCCAAAAGCCATGCCCGGGTCGATGTCGATAACGATCGTATCCGTTTTGGCTGAAACAGTTTCCCAGGAGGGTTTGATGACCATGTCGCCGCTGATCCATACCGGTTTGAAGAACGCCTTCCAGGATTCGGCCCAGTCTTCGTCGTCGATTTCTCTCAACCGTAAGCGTGTGACGATGCTGTGTCGTTCGCCCACGTTTTTCAACTGCAGTTGCAGGCTGTTGCAGCGCGCAAGACCCTCGGAACTCACAGGCAGAAATCCGGTCACCGCAGGATATTCCGGACGCACAACCGGTGCGTCCCCCCAGTCTTCGGCGGGTGCCAAACCGGGGTCGTCAATCACAACCCCTCTGAGACCATGGTCGTAGAAAACCCCGGCAATGACGTCCACGGCGGTTTCGGTATCGGTGTCGGTACAATCGAACTCAACTTTGGCTTCTATCCATTTCATAACGGTATATTTATTGCATTGATTTATAGTTTTCTCGTGTGCAGCTGCAAGAATAAAGAGTAGGCCTCTTAAGGCGGCGCCTTTTACCCAAGTCATATGGCCCACCCGTGTCAGCGCGGTGACTCTTTTTTTGTATCGACAGTCAATGCATTGACGATTCGGTACCACCGAAGCTCATGCGGCCCCGCTCAACATACGCCATGGTCCTTTTAACGTCAAACCGCTGCGCAGATATCACAAATAGTGCAAAAGCCGATTGGACAAGAGGGTAAACGGTTTTGGGCATCCCACAGAGCGAAACGGAAATGGCGAGCGGGCCGATTTATAACAGCCGAATTACCAAATCCTACCTTAATTACCTGAAAATACACTGGCCGCAGGTCGACTGCGACGAGCTGCTCGAAAAATCCGGCATGACCCGTTACCAGGTAGATGATCCGGCGCATTGGTTTACACAGGAACAGGTCGATTGCTTTCACGATGTCATTGTAGAAAAAACCGGGGCGGCCGACATTTCAAGACAGGCCGGCCGCCATGTCAGTTCATCCAGCGGGATTGGGGCCGCCAAACAGTATTTCCTCGGCTACGTGGGACCAGCCCTTGCCTATCTGGCAGCCGGTAAAGTGGTCGACAAATTCAGTCGGGCTACGGTCAACACGGCCAGAAAACTGGGGTCAAACAGGATCGAATCCACATTTACACAGCATCCAGGTGTCCTGGAAAAACCCTATCAGTGCCAAAACCGCATCGGACATCTGGAAGCGATGGCCGAGGTTTTTACCGGTAAATTCGCGCGCATCGACCACCCGGAATGTTTCCATCGCGGGGATGCATGCTGCCGGTACACCGTCTCCTGGGACAAGTCTCCCGCCTTTCTCTGGGCCGGGATCCGTAACTATTCATCTGCTCTCTTTATCTTACTTTCGTTGGTCTTTGGGGCCTTCCTTCCAGTGCATCACTGGTTGATTGCAACTCTCGTCGGCCTGGCGGCGGTTCTGACGCTGTCATTGATTTCAACCCAATGTGAAAAAGGCGAGCTGATCCGAACCATTCAATCGCAGAAGGCAGCGGCCCAAGAGCATCTCGATCAACTCAGCGCCCGTTACAGCAACGCCCAGCTGGTCCAGGAAATCGGTCAAGCGACATCGACCGTAATTGAAATCGACGCATTGATATCCGCGGTCATAAGGACCATTTCCAAGAGGCTTGATTTCGACCGCGGAGTCGTCATGCTGGCCAATGCGGAAAAAACACGCCTGGAATACATCGATGGGTTCGGCTACAGCAAAGGGCATGAAAAACTGCTGCGCAGCAACAGCTTTCATTTGGACCGGCCGGAGGCTCGCGGATATTTCGTCAGGGCCTTCCTCGACCAGAAGCCTTTTCTGATGCAGAACGTAAAGGCCGACCAAGACAAGCTTTCGCGCAGAAGCCGGGCAATGGCGATGGAAATGGGCGTCAAATCCCTGATTTGCGTCCCGATGGTGTATGAAAAAGAATCGTTTGGCATCCTGGCTGTCGACACTGTCAATTCGAAGCGCCTGCTCACCCAAAGCGACATAAACTTATTGATGGGTGTCGCCTCACAGACGGCCATCAGTATCGCCAATGCTCACTCTTTCAGTAAACTTCAGGTCAGCGAGGAAAAATATCGTTCGATCCTCGAGAGCATCGATGACGGTTATTTCGAAGTCGACCTCAGCGGCAATCTGACGTTTCTCAACGAGTCGACCTGCCGCATGCTCGGCTATGGACGCAATGAGTTGCTCGGGGTGAACTACAGCCAGTTCATGGATGCGGTGACGTCTGAAAAGGTTTTTCAGACATTCAATGCGGTCTACCGAACCGGTGAGGCGACCCGGGCGCTGGACTGGAAAATGCTCCGTAAAGACAAATCGGAATGCTTTGTTCAGGCCCTGGTTTCACTCATTCACAACCCCGACGGCGAACCGACCGGTTTTCGCGGTCTCGCCCGGGATGTGACCGGACAGATCCTCGCGGAAAAAGAGCGCAAGGTGCTGGAAGCCCGGCTTCAGCAAGCCGAAAAAATGAAGGCCATCGGCACGCTGGCCGGCGGCGTCGCTCACGACTTAAATAACGTTTTATCGGGCATCGTCAGTTATCCGGAGCTGCTGCTGATGGATCTACCCGAGGACAGCCCCCTCAGAAAGCCGATTCTCACGATTCAAAAATCAGGCGAGAAGGCTTCGGCAATCGTTCAGGACCTTCTGACGCTGGCCCGACGCGGTGTCGCCGTCTCGCAGGTCATCAACCTCAAGCAGGTCGTCGACGAATATCTGAAAAGCGCTGAATTCGCAAAAATGCGGGCCATGTATTCCGAGGTCGACATCAAGGTTGAAACCGCACCGAATTTATTGAACATGATCGGTTCACCGATCCATATTTCCAAATCGCTGATGAACATCGTTAACAATGCAGCCGAAGCCATGCCCGCCGGCGGAGAAATAAGAATCAAGACCGAAAATCGATATGTCGACCGTCCTGTCAAAGGATACGATACCATAGCCTCAGGGGAATACGTGGTCCTGTCGGTATCCGACGATGGCATCGGGATCTCTGCCGCCGACATCGAGCGGATCTTTGAGCCGTTCTACACTAAAAAGGTTATGGGCCGCAGCGGATCCGGTCTGGGGATGGCCGTGGTCTGGGGCACCGTCAAGGATCACAAGGGCTATGTCGATGTCAACAGCCGTCCGAAGAGAGGCACCACTTTCACCCTCTTTTTCCCGGTGACACGCAAACCCCTCGCTCGCAAGAATGATCCGTTTCCCCGTGAAAAATACATGGGCCGCAACGAATCGATTCTGATCGTCGACGATGTAGCCGAACAGCGTGAAATCGCCTCTGTATTGTTGAAAAAACTCGGCTACTCGGTTACTACAGCCCCCAGTGGCGAGGCTGCGGTGGATTATCTAAAAACGGCCCGGGTGGATTTGGTTGTTCTCGATATGATCATGGAACCCGGCATGGACGGTCTCGAAACCTACCGCAAGATTCTGGCCCTGAACCCCGGCCAGAAAGCCATCATCGCCAGCGGATTCTCCGAAAGCGTTTTGGTAAAGGAAGTGCAGCGCCTCGGTGCCGGTGTCTATGTAAAAAAACCATATACGACCGAAGAAATCGGTGTCGCGGTACACCGGGCGCTCAACTCGGCTATTGATACGGATCCGAAAACTTTTCCTTTGGCGGGTTGAAGTAACCGTGGCGCATCCGGGGAAAACCGCATCGCACCTCCTCGAACACGGCTTTCATTCCCAGCGGGTCTCCATGCGGTAGAATCGTTGCCATCATCTCCCAATATCTCATCGGGTCGAAGTTCAGATTTCGCCACTGTATCATCTGGACGGGATGCTGGCGTAGAAAGTGTTTGAGGGCTGCGACCTCTTCCGGTGTATCCGTAAAACCGGGAAGATTCAAATAATTGAGCGCCACATGGACCCGCCGCCGCAGCGCCAGATCGATTCCCGCGACCACATCGGAAAAGCGGTATCCACCGGGTCGAAAGTAAGCATTATAAAAATTCTCCCTGGCGCTGTTGAGACTGATCCGAATGCTGTCGAGACCGGCATCCATCAAAAAGTTCAACGCAGCGGGGCGGCTGCCGTTGGTGTTCACGTTGATCGTTCCCCGGCCGGTCGCGGCGCGGATCGAACGGATGGCCGGAGCGATAACGTCGACCGCCAGCAGGGGGTCGCCTTCGCACCCCTGACCGAAACTGACCACCCCACGCTTCACTTGGCGCAGGTGCGCAAGCGCGACTGCCGTAATTTCCTTCGAGGTCGGGGTGAAATCGATTCGGTTCTGGCTATGGGGGATTCCGCTATCCTTTTGATGTGAGAGGCAGCCGCGGCAGCGGGCGTTGCACCGTTGCGAGGTCGGAAGCGGTGCTTCGCAGCGCCCGAGGAAAAAATTCTTGGCCGCCGGGCAACCATAGACAAGGGCGCAGGTCTCCAGGTGTTCCCTCAAGCGATTGCCGGGCATTTGCCGACGTTTGGTCCAAACGCCGGCCTTGACGGCCTCGGGGGGCATGAGCCGTAGATCCTGCCGTCTCTCACGATCCACCCGAAAAACCGCCGAACGGTATCCGCCGTGATGCCACCCCACGGCGCCGTAGGAAAAAAGCGGTAGATCGCCGGCGTTATCTCTTTCAGCGTAGGCACTGATCCAGCGGACGACATAGCCGGGGGAGTTGAAAGCCGCCACCGGAAAAACCGGTTCCCCACAGCGGTAGGGATCCGTTGCCACCTGCTCGAATCGGCCGCTGCGGAGATTTAAGAGGATCGGGACCCGGTCGGGCAGGAACATCAGTTCACCGCCGAAGGGCATATCGACCGTGTTTTCCGGCTCGAGCGGCACCAATTGATTTCCCGCCATACCGGCGGCGGCATAGCCTTCGAGGTCATAAATCTCCCCCCGCCGGTTGGCCACGAGGGCCGTCAGAAATCGGGTTTTTTTACTCAAGAAACTCTCCCTTGCCGGTTATGTCGGGTTGCGAAATCAAGCTCGAGCGACAACCGAAGACCTATTGTCAAAACCGCACTGACACGCCGGCCCGTCGTACAAATAAACAGATTATCGTAACTGTTCACTGGGTTGCAAAGTCCGATGCGCTTCAAACCCCCTAATTGTAAGCGTTTACAGGGTGCCGCAGATGCAAGGCGTCGGGCGCACAGACGTACTTTTGTACTTCAAGTGCCCGACAACAAAGCAGATGCGGTACCCTGTGAACGCTTACAGATTATCTCTTCAGGGTGTGGTGTGCAAGATGTCCCAGCTCAGGAAAGATGAGGGCATTCCAGGCGAGCCGGCAGGCGTTAAGACTGCCCGGCAAGCAAAAAACAACCGTGCTTCCGATGACGCCCGCTGTTGCCCGCGAGAGCATGGCGGCCGATCCGATCTCGTTGTGGCTGAGAAAAGCGAAAAGCGGTGCGAAAGCCGTCAATTCTTTCTGTAGCATCGGGCGCACGGCTTCGATGGTCACGTCCTCAGGCGTGATGCCGGTGCCGCCGGTCAATATAAGTACCTGAGGATGATGCCCCCGAATCACGGCGGACACCGTTTCGGCTATGCGGACCGCATCATCGGGAACGATTTGTCGGCATGCCACTGAGTGCCCTGAATTCAGAGCCCGGCCCTCGATCCACTTGCCGCTTTCATCGGTTTCGAGGCTCCGCGTCGTGGAAACCGTCAAGATTCCGATGGTGACCGACCGCGGTGCATTTTTTTTGTGTGTGTGGGTTCCCATGTTTTGCTCATTATCTTTACACCCATCAGGAGGGCCTTTTCAAGGTTTTCCTGAAGCAAGGAGTATAGAATTGCATCGGGAAGCAGCCCCATCGTTCAGAGGCTCTCGGTGGCCGTAAGAATTCTGTAGAAAATCAAATTGTCTTGATTTTACATGCTATTTTTACTAATTTAAGTTTGCAAGGCTTTAACACGAAAATAAGGTTGGCGCCGGAGCCCGGATAAGCGATTGCGAAAGGCGGCTGAAACTCGCCGCCAACGGTTCTAAGCCCGAACCTGGCCCGTCTTCAAATAAGGGGGTCGGGTTTGTATCCCCAATGGTGTTTCTTTCATGCGGTATCGGCATTGGGTCCGGTCCAAGACCCCGTAGACGACTCAAACAGTCAGCCGCTGTTCTCAACCGCTCATCCGGGCTCCGGCGCGTCATTTTCATGCACCGTGGCGGCCTGCAGGGCCATGAGCGTTTAATAAGAATACGAATCAGTTTCCGATCAAGAAATGAAAAATTCCTGCAGCGGCATCATTCTTGCCGGTGGGCTTAACACCCGTTTCTCCGGCAAAGAAAAGGCGTTTCTGACCATCGACGGCGAGCGCATCGTCGATCGACTCTACCGGATTTTTCGGGAAATGTTCGAAGAAATTATAGTGGTCACCAACGATCCGATCAAATTTTTGGATTGGGACGCCCACATCGTGACCGATCTCTTTCCCGTCCGGAGTTCATTGACCGGAATCCATGCCGGCCTTTTTCATAGCCGGACACCGTATGCGTTTTTCGCGGCATGTGACATTCCGTTTTTGAAAAAAGAGGTAGTGGAGTCCGTCATCGGCGCCATCACGCCTGATATAGATGCCGTGATTCCGGAAACAGCGGCCGGCTTCGAGCCCCTCTGTGCAGCTTATTCGACACGCTGCCTGGAAAACGTGCGCCGACACTTGACCAAAAACAGACTCAAAATCCAACTCTTCTTAAAAAAGATGCACGTCAGAACTATTCCGGAAGAGCGCCTGCGCCGGCTCGACCCACAGCTGATATCGTTTTTCAACATCAACTCTCCGGCAGACATGGCCCGGGCCGAAGCACTGCATGGTGCGAAATCTGAACGGGACTGCTGAACCGTCTCCCCAATTAGATTTTGAGAGATCCCATGGATACCCAACACCTCATCGACACGGTTAAAAAACATCCCGAATTCGATCGGGTCGGCATGATTCTGTGCCACAACGGAACCGTGCGGGCCACCTCCCGCGATGGGCGTCGGGTCAAGGGTCTTGAAGTGAGCGTCGATCACGATCGGCTGAATCACATCATCGCCGAAGGTCTTCGGAGACCCGGCATCGTTGCGGTTGAGGTCAGCATTGCCGAAAACCGGTATCTGCCGGTGGGCGAAGATGTGATGGTACTGGTGGTTGCCGGCGATGTGCGTGAAAACGTGCTTTCCGCAATGCAATCGATGCTCGACGCCATCAAAAAAACGGCAACCCGTAAAATCGAACACTTTGAGTAAAGGAGGGCCGCGCATGACGGGATTCACCCATATGGACACCGAGGGAAGGGTCCGCATGGTCGACGTTACCGCCAAAGAGGCGACCGATCGGACGGCAGTCGCAAGGGGCGCAATCACCATGCAGCCCGACACTCTGGAGAAAATTCTGGCGGGTGCCGTGACAAAGGGCAATGTTCTTGAAACGGCGCGTATCGCCGGCGTGATGGCCGCCAAAAAAACATCCGACCTCATACCGATGTGTCATCCGCTGCCCTTGACCCATGTGCGGATCGATTTTTTTCCGGATCGGGCGGCCCATTTGATTCGAATCGAAGCCGGCGCGCGCCTTGTGGGCCGCACCGGTGTTGAAATGGAAGCCCTGACTGCCGTGACCGTAGCGGCCTTGACCATATACGACATGTGCAAATCCCATGACCGCGAAATGACCATAACCGATGTGTGTCTGGTTGAAAAATCCGGTGGCAAAAGCGGCCATTACGCGCGTGGAGAGTAAAGCGAGAATAAAGGCGGTGCGCATATGTTCGGCGATATAATGAGAACCGGCCGGTCCGGGTGCTTCGATGCGCGTGGGTCGGCGTTACAGAGGTCTCGGCAGACCGTTTTAACGCTGCCTCTATTTTTAGGACTATTCCTTCTGGCCGGCTGGATCGGCGGTTGCGCTGCCCCCAAGGAGCATGCCGTCTTTGAGATCTCTTCTGCAAGCTATCCCAAATTCACGGACGACATGCATTTCGACGGTTTAGAGGAGAGCATCCGACAAAGCCTGGCATATTTACAACGCGTGCCGTTGGACAAAGAATTCCGATTCGGCGAGGACAGCTATTCCGCAGTGCACTTGGCGCGTTCGATGGAGTCGTTTTTAGCGTTTATCCAAACCGGTCCACCTGATGACGAACTGAGCCGATTCATCCGGGACAACTATAAAGTGTATCGGTCCGCCGGCAACGGTCCC
>Ga0272443_10000513_pt1 | contig 70558 bp, 75 predicted proteins | sample SSMAcet12_FD_193581 | JGI IMG/M metagenome (GOLD analysis project Ga0272443, IMG submission 193581) | Marine sediment archaeal communities from Little Sippewissett salt marsh, Falmouth, MA, United States - SSM-Acet-12 | ecosystem: Environmental > Aquatic > Marine > Wetlands > Sediment ...
CGCGCCTTGTCTAGGGGGGGGGGGTTGGCTGTTGGGTCGGTCATGGCGGGTCCTCCTGAAAAAGGTCGTCTGCGGTTATGGGGTCTATTCCTTCAGGATACTGTGGCGGCGGCGGTGCCGTCAAATTTTGTAAATAATCCGGGCGCAGAAAAGCGCCCCACGGCCTTTGCGAAGACCGTGGGCATGTCCGGCGCGGCGGGCGGGGGTGCCCAGGCGTGCCCCTCGGGCACGGGGCCGGTGAGGCGCGCGCGCCACGGGGTCAACACCAAGGAGAAGTGGGTGAAGACGTGCCGCACCGGCGCAAGGCCCTCCCCCACGGGCGCGAGAAAGGCCGGGTGCGCCTGCGGCCCGGGCCCCCAGGCGGAGGTCGGCAGGCCCAGCATCCCGCCCAGAAGGCCCCGCGCCGGGCGGCGGTGGACGAGGACCAGGCCCCCCTCCTCCACCCAGTACACATGGCCATGGCGCAGCGGCCTTGGGGCCTTCGGCGCACGCCGAGGCAGGTCCGCCGCAATCCCCCGCGCGCGGCCCAGGCAAGACCCCGCCACGGGGCAGGCCCCGCACTCCGGGCCCCTCGGGCGACACACGCCAGAGCCCAGGTCCATCAGCGCCGCCGCGAAGTCCCCCGGCCTGTCCGCCCGCCCCTCGGCCAGGTGCCTGGCCAGGGCGTGGGCCTGCGCCTTGCCCGCCGGGAAAGGCACCTCCACCGCGCCCCAGCGGGCCATGACCCGCTCCACATTCGCGTCTACGGGCGCGGCGGGCAGGCCAAACGCAAACGCCCGCACCGCCGCCGCCGTGTACGCCCCCACGCCGGGCAGGGCGCGCAAGGCCCCCTCGTCCGCCGGGAACGTGCCCCCGGCTGCCGCCACGGCCCGCGCCGCGCAGAGCATGTTCCGCGCCCGCGCGTAATAGCCCAGGCCCGCCCACGCGGCCATCACGTCCTCATCGCGTGCGGCGGCCAGGGCCTGCACACTGGGCCACCGGCGCGTAAACGCCTCAAAATACGGGATGGCCGCGGGGACCGTGGTCTGCTGCAGCATCACCTCCGACAGCCAGACCCTGTACGGGTCCATGTGCGCCCCCCGCCATGGAAGGTCCCGCCCGTGCGCGTCCCACCAGGACAAAAGCGCCGCGCGGAACGCGCCTACGTCTTGAGGGGCCGCCGCCCCGCCCTTATGATTCGCCCCCATGCGCCCCCTTTCTTACTCCGCAGGCCGTGTCACCGCGAAGATCTGCTCCCGCAAGTTCGTGGCCCTGGGCCGCGTGCTCCGGCACTGGGAGGATATAGTCGGCGCGGACCTCGCCGCCAAGGCGCAGCCCGTGCGCCTGACCTACCGACGCACGAAGGGGAAAGACAAGCCCACCGCGACGCTGCACATCGCCACAACGCCCGCGCAGTCCACGGCTCTGCACTACCAATCCGGAGTGATTTTGGAGCGCATAAACCAGGTGTTCGGGGAGCGGTGGATTGCGCGCCTGGCCTTTGTTGTGCACCACAGCGCCGAGGCGCCAAAGCCCGCGCGCCCCGCGCCCGGCCCCGCCGCGAAGGCCGCCGCCGCACAGATTGTAGCGGATATACAGGACGCGGACCTCCGCGCCGCCCTACAGGCCCTGGGGGCGGGGGTTATGGGGGAACAAAACGGTCATCTGGGGGGAGGCATATCCGCTGGCTGACGATCCGGCGGACAGTTCAGCCGCACAGCATCCGCCGCATCGTCCACCTGTGCTGCGGCGGCCTGTTCCACCGCCTGGCTAACACCACCGAGAATCTGGCCCAAAGGATCACCCGAGCCCGCTGCCATGCCGCTTTGAATGCGCTGTTTCGCGTCCCGTACAGCCTCAGGATTATCGCCCTGCCCCGCAAACGTGGCCAAGAGAGTCCCAAGGCCTTGGGCTAACTGATCTCTATCAAGCCCCCCCCCCCGAAGCCGTCACGTCAAACCAATGATTTAGGGCATGATCACACTCATCTCCCGCCTGGGCGGCGGGCACAGCAACTGCCAAAAGCGCCGTAAGGGCCCATGCCGGTCCGGTCTTACTCATGGTGTTTTTCCTTTCTTGGCCTAAGGTGCGCCTGTATATGGCACACACTCTGCCAATTTGCAAGGCTTTTCTCCGGCCCTTGCGCTCCGGGGGGCGGGGCCTGTATCCTCCGGCCCCATGAAAGTCACCGCCATCACGCTGCGCCCCGGGAACGTCATTGACCGCGGGGACGGCAAGCTCTGGGTCATCACCAAGCATGAGATCATGCAGCCGGGCAAGGGCGCGGCGGTGATGCAGGTGGAGATGCGCGACGTGCGCTCTGGCAACAAGGACAACGTCCGCTACCGCACGCAGGAGACCGTGGAGCGCGTGCGGCTGGAGCAGGACGACTATCAGTTCATGTACGCGGAGGGCGACACGCTGCACCTGATGCACCTGGGGACGTATGAGCAGATCGCGGTCCCGCGCGACCTTGTGGGGGAGGCCGGGGCCTTCCTGGCCGAGGGGATGACCGTGGAGATTGAGAGCCACGAGGGCGCGCCGTTGTCCGCCCGCCTGCCGGACACTGTGACCCTGGAGATTGCCGAGGCCGAGCCGGTGGTCAAGGGGCAGACGGCCACGACGTCGTATAAGCCCGCAGTGCTGGAGAACGGCGTGAAGGTCATGGTCCCCCCGCATATAGAGCCCGGCACGCGCATCGTGGTCCGCACGGCCGATTCGACCTATGTGGAGCGGGCGCGGGATTAGGGCCCCGGAGTCATGCTGCGCCGCAGATTTTTTTCTTGCCCCGCAGAGGAAAAAATGGTGTATACTCAAAAGCGTAGACGGGGCCCCGTGCCCAAAACACACCCGCATCGCGCCACCGCCCAGACACCGCTGTGCTACCGCCCGGATACCGCCCAGATGCCCCGCAGACACCGCTGCGCCACCGCCCAGCCGCCATTTTGGTGGCGCTCCTGGCCGCAACGCCGTACATTTAAGCCTTGACCTATGCTATAAAAACTGCGCACACGGGGCCGCCGCAGCACCGTGCGGCCTAAGCCTTGTCACGCGGGACGCTGGTGTGGATGGCCAGGGCGTGGAGGGGGCCCGCAAAGGCCGGCCCCAGGGCGGCGTAGACCATCTTGTGCTGCTGCACGCGGCTCTTGCCCGCAAAGCCCGCATACGCAACGTGGGCCGCGTAGTGCTCCCCGTCGCCGCGCAAGTCCTGTATCGCCACCCGCGCGCCGGGCAGACCCCGCTCTATCAAGCCCTGAATCGCCTCCGGAGGCATGGCCATGCCCCTACCGCCCCAGGATCTCTTTGCGGGCCTGGGTCATACACAGCTCTAGCTTTCGCTCCAGCTTATGGTCTGAAATATCCACGCCCTTGGCCGCCACATCCGCGCGGACCTTGCGCAGGACGTCGTCCAGCCCTGGCTCTTGCAGGTTAGAGGTGACAACATCGCGCGCGTAGGCCTGGGACTCCGTTTCTTCCAAGCCCAGCCTTTCCGCGAGCCACAGGCCATAGATCATGCAAGCGCGGGACTCTACCTGAAAGTCCAGGTTCCCCTGACAAGCGATGCCGCCCTCGCGGCCCCGCGTGCCACCTCGAAAGTTGCTTGGTGCCATGATTTGATCCCCCTAAACAAAACAACGATCCCCGATGAGGGTATACCAGGGCCAGCCCACTTGCAAAACCACCCTGTGTGCCTTTTCCACACAAAGGCCCCCCATACCTTTTGCCCTGGGATGACCTTGTTGTACAGTGGGCAGGAGACTCACCCAGGCAAGAGCTTGCTTTTCCGAACGTAACCCCACGCCGCTATGCCCGATTTGGCCACCATACCCCCCCTTACGCTTGCCCTCATCGGGGGCGGAGGCGTGCTTCTGCTTGTCCTGCTCATCACCGTTTTGGTCTTGGCGAGCGGCGCGCAGGACAAGCGCCGTCAGAGGGCTTTGACCGTCATCCGAGGCCAGGCCGACCGGAGCGGATCCCAGAAGGAAGCCCGGAGTGCCCAGTCTCGGCGACAGGCCGCCCTGTCCAAAAAGCTGAAGGAACAGGAGAGCGAAAGAGAGCAGGACAAAAAAAAGCGCGCGGGGACCATCAAAATCATGCTGCTCCAGGCCGGCTTGAACCTTACCCCGCTGCACTTTTGGGTCTTTGCCCTCCTTGTCGGTGGGCTTGTGGGTGCTGTTATGTCCCTTTTGGACTACGGCCCGATTGTTGCGGGCCTGGGGGGCGTGGCCGCGTTCTTCTTTTTGCCTCGCTTTGTCCTGTCCAACATGGCCAAAGGTCGCCAGAAAACGTTTTTGGAAAATTTCCCTGACGCCCTGGACGCTGTGGTCCGTCTGCTCAAGGCCGGGACGCCCATAGGGGAGGCCATATCCATGCTCTCCAAGGAATACACAGGGCCCATAGGGGAGGAGATGGGCATGGTCTATGACCGGCAGCGCATCGGCGTGCCCCTCCACGAGGCCGCGATGGAGATCTCCGAGCGTATCCCCCTAACGGAGGTGTATATGTTCGCAACGGCCCTGACCATCCAGGCACAGACGGGCTCCAGCCTTTCGGAGATTTTGTCCAACCTGTCCTCCACCATTCGGGGGCGCTTCCGCCTGAAGAGAAAGGCCAAGGCCCTGGCGCAGGAGGCCACGGCCTCTGCGGCCATCATCGGGGGCCTGCCCTTCCTGGTCATGCTGGGGCTATACTTCGCGAACTATGACTACCTGATGCTCCTGTTCACGACCACCATAGGCAAGTTTTTGTTCTGGGGCGCGATGTGCTGGATGGGCATAGGAATCTTTGTGATGAGACAGATGATTAACTTTAAGGTATAACGGTGAACCTCCAATTCCTCCAAAGTCCTCTTTTTATAACCCTCCTGCTGGGCGCAGTTGCGCTTGTGGGCTTTGTCCTCTTTGCCCTGCCGTTCTTGTCCCAGGGCTCCAAAAAGGAACGCTATCTCGCCATCATTGAAAAACGCCGCGCGGAGCTGGCGAGCGAGGCCAAGCGCTTGGCCAAAAAGCAAGAGGCCGAGACCGCCCAGCGCCTTTCCGGCCGCGAGTCCATGTCCACCCTCTATCATCTCCGCAAGCTGGCGGGCGATATGGGTGAGCAGGTGCGGTTGAAAATGTTCATGGCCGGGATACGCAGCCCCAGCGCCCCCCTTAAGTTCATAGCCGCGCAGATCATCCTGCCCGTTGTCCTGACTCTTCTGGCCGTGCTGTTTATCTCCTCCGGCCAGTTCCAGTTTTCACAATTAACGAAGTTGATTATCCTCCTGGTGTCTGCGGGTGTGGGCTATAAACTCCCCGACCTTATGCTGCAAAACCAGATCACAAAGCGGCAAGAGGAAATCAACCTTATCTTCCCCGATGCCCTGGACCTTATGCTCATCTGCGTCCAGGGGGGGATTGGCCTGGAGCAGGCGGTGGAGCGCGTGGCGCGGGAGATTGCCGAGAGTTCGGAGATTTTGGCCGAGGAGATGGGCGTGCTCTCTGCGGAGATGTCCCTTTTGGGCGACCGGCGCCTGGCGCTGAAGAACTTTGCGGACCGCATGGGCGTGGGCGCAGCCAAGACCTTCGCCACAGCCATTTTGCAGGCCGAGCAGTACGGGGCCTCTATCTCCAGTGCGCTCAAGATTATGGCCGAAGAGCTGCGCGACATGCGCATGGCCGCTGCGGAAGAAAAGGCCGCCGGTCTACCCCCAAAGCTCACCGTCCCTATGATTCTGTTCTTCCTGCCGGCCCTGTTCATCATCATCCTGGGCCCGGCGGGCATCCAGATATCCCAGCAGATGGGGGGTCAGTGACAGGCCGAAGGGGGCCTCAGATCCCCAGCGCCTTCTCGGCGAAGTCTGGGCGCGCCTCGGACAGGGCTGTGGGAAGCACCCCGCCACGCGTGAAGCGCAGCGGGGTGCCACTTTGGTCTGACTACGCCGTACCCGGAGGCGTGGCAAGGTTGCAAACCGGCCTAAAATGGTTGAACCAATGCAGTTCCAGTCTGCGTGCTTCCTCTAGGCCACTAGTCGCCCGGTAGGAAACGTTATCAAACCCCATACGTCTCACGCATGGGTTTTCCGGGTTGTTGCGCCACTCATTAATGCGACGAAACAGGTTTTCCGTAGACCCAATATAAATCGGGCGTCCGGAGTTTTCCAGGATATAAGCCCCTGGAAGGCTTGGTATGTTTGTCATGGTTTTACTCCTTATGTTCATGACAGCGGCAACCAGGGCCGGGGCAGAGTGGCTCCGGTTGCCTATTGCTAAGAAGGAGAAAAGCCACTACCCTACCGATAAGCACTACCGGAGCGGGTAAGCAGTTTCTCTGCCCCTCCACTGGAAGGCCAGCCCTTGCAGGGGTTGGCCTTCTTCTGTTTTGGCACAGGGCCAAATTTTATGCAAGCCCCCTTTCGCGCTTTCCTCGCTTGCGCTCCACGCCATCATGCAGGCTCCAGACTATCCATCTCTCGTTCTCTCCCTCGGATAGATTATACATGGTTGTATTTTCCGGCGTAATGCCAAAATAGTCCACGAAGCTTTTTGCGGCGATATCGGCACCACCAGTCTCACGCTTGCGCAGCTTTATAGCGCCTTCAGCGTTTTCATCGTTAATAAGCTCCACTCCAACGACAGAGGTTTCCTTATCGTAGTACAGAACAGCAAAATCATATTTATCTAAGCCGAATCTGTGGCGTGCGCCATCCGTAAAACTTATCATGCCGCGCGGACTGATGGAAACTTTAGAAGCGTATGAACGCCCAGTTTGTTTGAATTTTTCAAAAGCCATGGCTTGCCTCCCTATGTTTTGCCCTTAGAAATAAGGGCTCCTGGGAATGATGGGCAAGGGGAACGCGCGTGTCAAGGGCAATGATACGGCCCCTTGTTCAACTATCTGTTGGATGGGCAGTATCCATATGCGCACGGCCCGCACGGGGCGAAGGGCGCGAATAGCGCCCGCCCCGTGGGGGGGCGGGCCGTGCGCTGGGCTGCTACGCAGCCCGGGGGCCCTATATCCCCAGCGCCTTCTCGGCGAAGTCTGGGCGCGCCTCGGACAGGGCTGTGTGGGCGCGGATGTAGGCCAGGAGCTGCTCCACACAGGTCTGGACGCTGTTGCCCTGGGTGGAGATCAAGAGGTCCGGGTTCGGCGGGGGCTCATACGGCGCGTCCACCCCGGTAAAGCCCCGGATGTCCCCCCGCCGCGCGCGCTTATACAGCCCTTTTGGATCCCGGTCCTCGCAGGTGGCGAGGTCTGCGGCGATGTACACCTCGTGGAAGTGCTGGGGCGCGGCGGCGCGGGCGCGCTCCCGGTCCGCAAGATAAGGAGAAATAAAGGCCGAGACGACAATCAGCCCCGCGTCCGCCATGAGGGCTGCAACGTGCCCCACGCGGCGGACATTCTCCGCCCGCTCCTCCGGCGAAAAGCCCAGATCAGCATTCAGGCCATGGCGGATGTTGTCCCCGTCCAGGACATACACCTGCGCCCCAGACTCAAACAGCGCGCGCTCCACGGCCATGGCGATGGTAGACTTGCCGGCACCAGAAAGGCCGGTGAGCCAGAACACGCCTCCCCGATGGCCGTTCTTGGCGGCGCGGGCGTCAGGCGCAAGGGCGGAGTGCACCTTATAAATGTGGGCGGAGGCCGGGCGCTCCACACGCCGCTGGTCGGCGTAGCCCTCCATGGTCAGGGCCCCGCCCCCGGCGATATCGTGCCCGTCGTAGAGCACCACGCGGCCCAGGCGAGGGTTGTCCGCATAGGGGTCCACGGGCAGCAGGTCCCGGGCGCGGAAAGTCACCTCTCCCACGGCGTTCCTGGGCACCTGGCCCGCCACGGCCCCCGCGCTCTGGGACAGGTCCCCCGTATCGATCACCCGCTCAATGGACTGTACGGTGACCGGAACCTCCACCGTGCCAAAGCGCGCACGGTATATGCCACCAACACGCAAGGGGGCCCGGCCCAGCCAGAAGAGGTTCGCGCGGAACACGCTAGAGAGCATGGGGGGGTTTTGCGTGTGTGAGCCGACATGCCCCCGCTCCACGAAGATCCGCTGGTCCAGGGTCAAGCCGATGACCTCCCCCGCCCGCGCCGCCACCTTGTCCGGGTCGTGGGGCCACACGCGCAGCGCCGTGACGGTGGCCTCCTCCCCCGTAGGGGAAAAGAGCAGGCGGTCCCCCGTGCGCAAGATGCCCGTCTCCACACGACCCACCAAGACGCGCTCCTCTCCCATGCGATAGACGTCTTGCACGGGCAGGCGCAGGGGCAGGGCCACGGGCTGCGGCGCGACCTCAAAGCTGTCCAAGACCTCGGTCAGGGTCTTGCCTGCGTACCAGTCCATGGCTTGCCCGCGCGCGGCCACCATCTCTCCGTGCCGGGCGGCCATGGGCACAATGTGGGAGGCCGTGATGCCGATAGAGGTGAGGTAGGCCTCCACCTCCCGGCGGACGGCACCAAAGGCCTCTGGGTCGTGACCGACAAGGTCCATCTTGTTCACCGCAACCCCCACCTGCGTCAGGCCCAAGAGGTGGAGGAGATACGCATGGCGGCGGGTCTGCTCCGCAACGCCCTCGCGCGCGTCCACAACCAAGATGGCCGCGTCCGCAGCCGCCGCGCCGGAGACCATGTTCTTGAGGAACTCCCGGTGGCCGGGCGCGTCAATGATGACGTAGTCCCGCATGGCGGTCTTGAACCAAATCTGCGTGGTGTCAATCGTGACGGCCTGGTCGCGCTCAGCCTGGAAGGCGTCCAGGACGAACGACCACTCCAGCGCGTCCGTGCCGCGCCGGGCGCAGATGGCCTTAAGCTCGGCCAGTTTGCCCTCGGGCAGAGAGCCGGTGTCGTGCAGCAGGCGGCCGATGAGGGTGGACTTGCCGTGATCGACGTGGCCGACGATGACGACGCGGAGCTGGGGGCGGATGGTGTGCGGCATGACGGGTCAGGTATCGCAGAGCCGGGGGCAAAAGCCAAGCGCGCGCGCAAAAAAACCGGGGGGCGCGGTGTGCGCCCCCCGGCGGTCTTGGGCCCTTCTGGGCGCGTGGCTAGAACAGCCGCAGCACGGACTGTGACGCCTGCGATGCCAGAGAGAGGGCAACCGTACCCAGCTGCTGCCTGGTCTGCAGAGCGAGCAGTTTGGCGCTCTCTTCCTCCAGGTTGGCCAGGGTCAGGTCATCCGCCGCACCCTCTAGGGTGTCGATGGTGCTCTCGGCGAAGGTCTGGCGGGTCTGAATGATGTTCAGACTGTTCGTCAGGGTCTCCCCAAACGCCCGCACAGTCTCCGTGGCGGCCAACCGCTCGTTGGTGAACGAGGTGATGGCAGATTGCGACACGAAGTTCGCCTCACTCAAGCCCAGCTGAGCAGAGGTGAAGTCCGTTCCCTCTGTGGTCAGGCTGGAAGACCGGTCCGCCCTGAAGTACGTGGTCAGGTTGTCCCCGTTCAAGAGGTTCACGCCCTGGAAGGACGCGTCCGCCACAAGGGAGTCGATCTGGGTCAACAGGTCGTTGTACTGAGTCTCCAAGGCCAAGACCGCGCCGGCGGAGGCCCCAAAGCGCACGTACTCTGACACGTCGTTGGTGGTGGAGACACCCGTGTCATCGTCCGTGACCCCAGTACCAAAGCCGAAGTCCAGGTCTAGGTCAGCAGCGTTGGCAGGAACGTTGGAGTCAAAGTCAAACACAACCCCCGTGACACTGTCGTCCAGCGCACGGATGGAGATTTTCCCCGTGCTCTCGTCAAAGCTGGCCGAGATAAGAGTCTTGAGGTTGCTGTCTGTGTTGACGTGGTCCACCAGATTCTCAACAGAGGCCCCATTGAGAACAAACGCGCTGGACGCAGAGGTAAGTGTAGACTGCTGGTTGTTCACGCGGAGGGTCAACGTGTCTCCCGCGTTGTCAATACCGGCAAAGTTGTCCAGATCGCTGATGAGGGTCGTGCGCGAAGCCACCACACCCGAAGCCAAAAGGGCATCGGAGTCGATCGTGGCCCCCGAGGAGACCGTGATGGCTGCCGTCTTGCTGGTACCGTTGAGCACATCTTCTTCCACAAAGACATCGGAGAAGCCCAGGGCCTCGGCCAATGCAAACTCTGCGGAGGTGTCGGTCAGGGTGGCATCTGCGACCAGCTCCACCCGCAACTCACGCCCGTCAGCAGCCTCAATTTTGAGGCCACCATCGGAGGTGATGGAGGCGGCGACAACGTCCTCGGAGAGCGCGTCGTTCTTGGAGTTGATCTCTGCCACCAAGTCCTCCAGGGAGTCGTTGGTGCTGATGGTGACGTCTGAATCTGTGAGAGACGCACCTGTGGAGTCAGGGTCCGTCACACTGATCCGCAGGATGTCCCCGTCGCCGATCCCCTGGATGTCCGTGAGATCGTTGAAGGCCCGCAGATCCTTATTGGCCGTGATGGAGGCGGCCCGGTTGGAGCCAGACAGCTCGTCCGAGGCCGAGTCGATAATGGCCTGGGCGTTGTCCAGGAGGCTTTCCACCCCAATGGCGGCGTTGTCCGCGGCCTCAATCGTCCGCAGAGACAAGGAGATGCCGTCCAAGAGACGCCCAAGGTCCGAAGATTGGTCGTTCAGGCGCGAGGCGGAGATGAAGTTGATCGGGTCATCAAACACAGAGTTGACGTCCCGGCCAGTGGCGAGGATATTGCTAGACCTATCAAACAGCGATTGCGTGTTTTGAAGGGCCTGGAGGTTGGCTCGCAAGGAGCCAGACAGAGCGACATTGGATGTAGCCATGACAGATTTCCTTTCCTAGGATTGCTGTTGCGGTTTTTTAGGCACTTATGTATACCCTTACGCGAGTCCTTGCGGGGGCTTACAACCTTCAGTGTATCACCCCTCGCAGAGCGGGGTAAACGAGAACAAAAGAAGAAAGAGAAAAAATATGCGTCGCGCTTGTCGGTTTGCGGCCCATGCGCGCCGGTGCTATAGTCCCTCCCGATGCGACACCGTCTTCTCCTCGCGCTGATCTTTGCTCTTTGTGTTCCCGGGCCCGCCTGGGCTGTGTCCTGTGGCGGCCAGTGCAACGCGGTGGACTGTGGGGTAGCCCGGAAAATTATTGTGGAGGCCCACGAGTCCGAGTCCCCAGGCTCCAACAACGACAGACTCAGGCGCAAGGTGCAAGCGGCTTTTGATAACCCCATTCAGCCGTGGAAAACAAACTATCTGGCCAATCAGGTTATTATCCCAAACCTCCGGGCGGCCGCGCGGCAGCATGCGGCCACCGTGGCGGCAGCGATAGACACAAAGGCCGCGGCGATAGACGCGCTGGCGGCCACAGAGGCTAACGAGTTGCTGGCAGTAAATCCGGCGAAGTATGCGACTGCGCAGTTTAGCATAAACGAAGGCGACGACCTCAGGTTAGCCACGGCGACCGCATTGCGGGGTTTGCGGGGCTCCCGGGCGGCAAACGAGGCGGCATTGGAGCCGCTCAAGGTGGCTGCCACTAATGGATGGCTAAAAAACCGCACCGAGCGCGAGTACCCTACGAGTCTGGTTGAGGCCCTGAAGAGTTGTCCGGGCCCCCTGCCCCCGGAAGAGATCATGGTCAACCCTGGGCTGCATCTAGACTTAGAGGACGACCAGCTGTGCCTGCAGGCCCTATTTGCTGTGCCCTTTGCGGCCCTGCCCCTGCCCCCGTCGGACGCGGAGATGGCCAAAGGACAACAAGGGGAAAAGCTGACGGCGAATCAACGTGAACATATAACCTCACTGGGCACCCTCTCGGACTATCAAAAGGAGAGGTGGGCACCTACCTTCCCCGGCGCGTCCAATGACGGAGCCCACCTCCGGGCCTGGCTGTTGGAGACGGGCCTGCCCGAGGAGGAGGTGCTGGCCCTTTTGCCCCGCAACCCCAGCCCCAGGGAGGTCTTGGACTATACGACGCTGGCACTCACGAGCGAGCCGCACATTGCCAGCATTGCTGGCATGACCCCAGAGCAGGCCGAGCGCCTGGCATTGGCCACACAAGCCGGCCCAGGGAGAGAAACACGGGGCCTTACCGGACCAGCCAACAAACGTACAAATGCGCTCTTAGTTAGGCTTTTGAGTGGCATGCAGCAAGCAGAGCTAAAACAGATGGCAATTGGGGCGCGCCAGCAGGTCGCACTTGCACCCCCCCCAGCGCCAACGCCCGCGCGCCACGCGCCGGGCGGGCCGCAGCGCCTGGCCGCAGCGCCTGAGAAGGAGGGCAAATGATGAGGTGGGTGCGTATCTGTGTGGTCGCAGCGGCCTTTTGTACCCTCTTTTTTGCCGGGACTGCAAGCGCCGCTTGCGGGCCGTGCAACGCAGCCGATTGCAAGAAGGCTGGGGCGCTTGTTGAGGCGTCCCACGCCTCAAACCGCGCACGCCTGACAGGCAGCCTCACCGAAGGCATGCGCGATCTGCGCAGGACAATCGTGTCAAAGCAGTTTATGGATGAGACCTTCAGGGAAGGCTGGAAGAATGTCGCGCGGGAAATCAATGCAGGCAAGTGGAGCGCCCTAAAAACAACAGCGGAATATACCGACGCGGATCTGGCCAGGCGGGAGCACAAGCTGTTTACCTCGGGCCCAGCCGAGGAGGCCGTGCGCTACGCTCGCCCGGACCCAGAATCCGACTTTCTGGGCAAACCAACCACGGCGGTTGCGTACCTAGCGGAAAGTTTGCCGTCAACAAGGGAGCTCGGCAAAACAATTACTGATGCCGGTCTGGAGCAGGCGTGGAACCCCAATACATTTGACCCTTGGCCCCTTAAGCAGTACATAGAGAAAGAGGCCACCGCCACAGGCCGGGCGGTCCTGACTCTAGGGCCAGAGACCGTTTATGGTGACACAGTCCCCCAAACGGCCATCCCCGAAACCCTGACGCAAGCACAAGCGCTGTCCGCAGCCGTTATCCCCCCCAGGAGCGGCGCGGAGCAACCTGCGCGAGGGACAAAGGACTGGATGAATCAGGCCTGGTTTGCAACCATCCTACACAGCAGAGCAGAAAGGGCAAAGGAGAACTTGGCCCCCACGCACTGCCCAAAAGCGGGCAATATTCTTGCCCTTTTGGGTGACAACGAGGACTTGAAAAAGTCTTACATGGGCTTTGGAGACGCGAAATGCCTGAGCCCCGGAGCGGTGCTGGACATCGCGAGTCTGTCCATGTCGGCCAAAGAGAACGTCCTGCCGCTTGTGGGAGCGAGCGAGCGGGAGACGGCGGAGGCCCTGTTCGCAGCGGCCATTTTAGAAAATATAATTCAGTATAAAATATACAAGTCTGAGCAAAGGCAGGAGATTCTGGTTGCGGGGATATTGATGTATGAGCTTATGGCCCACAAAAAGTGGCGCGAGCGCAACGCCCCCATGCTTTTGGCTCTTGAGGAGCGGCGGCGGGAGAGTGACGCCCGCGTGCGCCTCGCAGCGGCGCGGCCCGGCCCAACACAAGAGAAAGGAGATGCACCATGACAGCCCTAACGACGGCCCTGCGCCCTCCGGCTCGCCAGGTCCTTGTGGCGCTGGCCCTTGCGGCCCTCTTTGTCCTGGTCGCGGCCGGCCCGGCCGCCGCCTGCTGCTCATGCACCGTAGCCGACCAGATGCCCAAATCTTGGGAAAAAACCCACAAGATCTTTGACAAAAATCTGAACAATGAGATTAATGTCCACACGAACTGGCTCAAAGAAGACTGGTGGCCTGTCGTGGAAAACGCTCTGCAAGGATATGCCGCGACCTTAACAGCGACAGAGGCGCGCGAAGCCGCGAGTTCGGTCAAAATGTGGACGGCCTATGAAAAGCTGAAAAATCTCTCTGAAACCGCCGCGAACGCTGCGAAAACCGCTTCGAGCTATGCGCCCCCCTCGCAGGAGTCGGTTGCGCTCGTAACGTCCAAAACCCCCTCCCCACAGCGAACTCTGGATAAGGAGGCCTTTAGATTAATGTTGGCCAAAACAGCCAGAGAGCGCCCCTATGACCCAACCGGGGAGAGTATGGATGCGGCGCTTGAGCAGTGTGGCGGCATGCATCGCGTCCTAGCCGTTATGCAACAAGACACCATAGATTATGATCCCCTGAACGGGGGCTTGTCCGAAGACGGAGCCTGCGCACAGGTCATCGCGGCCTTGACGTCGCCAGAACCCCTCAACCTGTCGTATGACTCATCCGAATGCTTGAACCTCCCGGCGGAGCTTGTGCCCAAGTGCATGCTGCTCTCCCAGACCGGGGGAATGGTCACAGAGACTTCCGTGGGAGCCCTGGCCGAACAGATGGCCAGGGCCAAGCAGGGAGACGAGAGTGGGGCTGAGGACCCGACCCAAGCTCTAATAACGCTTGGTGCGGAGGGCAGGAATCAGATGGGGAAACTGAGTGCCATGCATGCAGGGACGCAGCTCGTTCAAGAAAAACAAGACCTAGACCAAACCTTGAAGACCGAAGGACTCATGGCCCAAATGTTCACATTACAGATCATGGCCGACGCAGCCGGAGGGCGAAGTACATCAATAATGCCATCCACGCTATCAGACCTGCCACAGGTGGGCCCTGTGCGCATGGGACAGACAAAGGCAAGCGGGCCGGGGGCCCTGGCCCAGTCTGCGGCACCCCCCTTTGAAGCCGGAGGGGCTGCGCGGTGAGGGCGGGTCTGCACTTACTGCTGCTTCTGCTGATCCTAGCCCCCATCTTGGGCTGGGGGCTCCCCGTTTGGGCACAGGTCGTCGCCAGAGAACCAGACCCAAAGCCATACAAGGATGTCCTTCGGGAAGCCGCGCAAGAATATGTCAGGGCTGTTACCGCCACCTCTTTGGGGACGGGCGCCCAGACCAAGGACGCAAAATTGGCCATCGAAGACTTGCAAGACACTGCGGCCCTCGCCACAGAGACCACCCTGAAAAACCGTCCCTCAGAGTTTGCGGCGCGCACAACAAGCGCGTCTTTGGGTGCGCGGCCACTTCAGGAGTTTGCGGACACAAGAACCGGCACCCTAACAAGCGGGGTCCTGGGCCCGCCTTTGGACGGTCTAGGTCCGCTTGAAACCGAGCAAGCAATGATCGCCCTATATCTTGACCAGTACTGTGACCCAAGCGGGAGCATGGCCGCCATTTGCAGGCAAGGCTGTCGTGGTAAGCCCGAGGAGTGCAACCGAATCATCAACTGGATCTATGCCATGCAGCCAGGGGCTATGGACTACGATGTTGCGGCACAGATAGCCTTTCTCATGGCCAACCCCCCAGAGTTGTTTCCTGACAAGCCTCCTGCTCTTATGTCCCCCACCGAGAGGAAGGCCTACTACAGCCAACTCGCGGCCCAGACCTTGGCCACAAAGGCGGTGGCAAGGGCGTTGGCCAGGAACATACCGTTGGAGGGCGCGCAAGGGTGCAGCCACAGCGCGGCGGCTTTGACGCAGGAGATGGGGGTGAAACCGGAGATGGCCACGATGATAGTGGGGGAGAAATGCAGCCTGGCGGGCCTGGAGGAAGGCCTGCACCTGGGAACAATCTCTAACCCCGTGGCCTTTTCGGAGCAGGCGGGCGAACCCAAAAGGAACTTGGAGGCTGCTACGCTCCTCGTGCTGGCCGATACGGCCGCGACAGAGGGAAAGACGCTTAAGTCAGAAAGGCATCAGGACAGAATGTGGGGGCAGGTCTTGGCCTTGGCTGCTGAGAGGGAGCAAGCCCGCCTGGCCGCGGAGGCCTATAACATCACCGCCAGCCAGGCCGCCGCCACGCCGCCCCTGGCCCAGGCGGTGGGGGAATAGCCTACCGCGCCAGGGCGAGAAGAGCCTGCGCGATGAGCAGGTCTGCGTCCGCGCCGCCTGAGGACTTGCACCGCGCCTCCAGGTCCGCAAGGCGGGCGAGCGCCGCGCCCAGGCGCGCAAGGGGCCAGGCCGCCACAGCGGCGCAGAAGGCCGCCTCCTGCTTAAAGAACACCCGCATGGCCTTCGCCACGGCCTCCGGAGCCTCGCCCGCGTCCGCCCGCGCGCGGGCCAGGTGCAGACGGCGAAAGTGGGCCTGAAGCACGCGCAGGACCAAGACGGGCGCGGTCCCCTCCGCCGCCAGGCGCGCGTGGACAGACAACGCGTCCGCTGGACGCCGGGCCGTGACGGCGTAGGCCAGGTCGTCCAGCGCGGCCTCGCCCGCGTCGCCCACCACGGCCCGCGCCTCGGCCAGCGTCACCGGGCCCGGCTCCGCCCCGTGGTGCAGGGCCAGCTTCTCCACCTCCGCCCGCACGCGGGCCCGGTCTCCCCCGATGGCCCCGGCCAGAAAGGCCAGCGCATCCCGCTCCGCGCGCACGCCGCATGCCGACAAAAGCCCCTCTATCGTCCGGGTGAGGCCCGCGCCCTCCTCCACATAACACGCCACCGCGGCTGCGTTCTGGGCCCCCTCGCACAGCTTCCGCAAGGGAGACTTCGGGCCCAGGCCGCCCGCCTCCAGAACGACCAGAGCGCCCGGCGACGGGGCCCCCAGGTACGCCTTCAGGGCCGGCGTGGCCCCGTCCGTGGCCTCCGCCACGCGCACCAGGCGCGTGCCCCCCAGCATGGGCACCGCCGCCGCCTCGTCCGCCAGGCGGGCCGGGTCCTCGGCCACCATCTCCCCCGTCAGGGCAGCCACCGCGAACGGGTCCCCAAGGTCCGTCACCGCCGTTTTGCAAATGGCTTCGGCCCGCTCCGCCACAAGGCCCGCGTCCGGGCCATAGACCAGCACCGCCCGCGCCGCCGGGTCCGGCCGCGCCACAAACGCCTCCACAGCACGGGGGGGGACTTTCATGGTGCCCCCTGCCTACCCCGCGCCGGGCCCGCTGCGCAAGGTCACGCGGCGGCGCGCCCGAGCACTCATAGGCGCACGGTATTACATATCAGGGCGGGAATCGCCTGGACGTCCACCCCCTGCGACCGGCCCGCACGGGGCGAGGGGCGCGAACAGCGCCCGCCCCCCTTGGAAGCGGAACAGGGGGTCAGGCCGGGCGCTGGGCCGCTGCCCGGCCCAAGTGGGAGCGCGGGACAGGAATGTCCATGCGCTATCCCCCCACCACGCTGACGATGCGGCGCATAGTCTCGTCCAGGCGGTCGCGGGAGACGGCGAAGCACATGCGGATATAGCTCCGGCACGCGTGGCCGAAGGCGCAGCCGGGGGAGAGCAGCAGCCCGGCCTCGTCCACGAAGCGCTTGGCCAAGGTGATGCAGTCGCCCTCCCCCTCCACGCGGAAAAAGCCATAAAACGTGGCCTCGGGCCGAGCCAGGCGCACGCGGGGCATGGCCGCAAACGCCGCCATCATCGCGTCGCGGTTGGCGCGCCACAGGGCGATTTGCTCGGCCAGGAACCCCTCCCCCTCCTCCAGGGCCGCGATGGCCCCGTACTGCGGGAAGGTCGGGGGGCACAGGTTGTTGTACAGCGCCACGTCGCGGATCTTGTCCGCAGCCTCTGGCGGGCCCACGATCCACCCCAGGCGCCAGCCCGTCATGGCCCAGGACTTAGAGAACGAGTTGATGACCAGCAGGTGGTCCTCCGGCGTGGAGACGTCCAAGAAGCTGGGCGCGCGCGTGCGCCCGTCGTATATCAGGCGGCTATACACCTCGTCCGCGATAACCCAGATGCCCCGCGCGCGGGCGAAGTCCAGGATGGCCCGCAGCTCGGCCTCTTCCGCGAACCAGCCGGTGGGGTTGGAGGGGCTCACGATCATCAGGACGCGCGTGTAGGGCGTGACGGCGGAAAACAGCTTGTCCAGGTCCAGGCGCCAGGCGTCGTCCACATAGTCCAAGGAGACCTGGGTGACGGAGGCCTGGGTGAGTTCAACGGCGCCCAGGAGGTTCTTCCAGATGGGCGTAACGGCCACGACGTTGTCCCCCTTGTCCAAAAGGGTGGCCAGGGACAGGTTCATGGCCGTGGTGCCCGAGGCCGTCACGAACACGCGGGACGCGGGGACGTCCAGACCGTAGATACGGGCGTAGTACGCGGAAATCGCCTCGCGCAGCGCGTCCTCCCCCAGCGGGGGGCCATAGAAGGTCTTGCCGTTCTTGGCCGCCTGGAACGCCGCGTCGGTGATGAAGTCCGGCGTGGGCGCGTCCCCCTGCCCCTGCGCCATGGTGATGAGGCCCTGCCGCCCGGCGGCGTAGTCCACCATCTCCACCCCCGGGTTGGCCGTGAGGGCGTGCAGCACGGGGCGAAAGCGCATTTCTGCGCCCCCGTTGCCGGCCTTGTGCGCGGGCTCAGTCATCCCTTTGGGTCTTTTCCATCCGCTCGTGCCGCTCTTGCGCCTCAATGGACAGGGTCGCCACGGGCCGGGCCAGGAGGCGCGCGATGGCGATCGGCTCCCCCGTTTCCTCGCAATACCCGTACTCCCCAGAGTCAATCCGCGCGATGGCCGCGTTGATTTTGGCGATGAGCTTCCGCTCCCGGTCGCGCGCGCGCAGCTCCAGCGCGTGGTCCGTCTCCGCGCTCGCCCGGTCAGCAATGTCGGGCTTTTGCAGCTCTGTGGTCTGGAGGGTCTCTGCGATGGTCTCCTGCGATTCGCGCAGCAGCTCCGCCCGCCAGTCTTTCAGCTTCTGCCGGAAGAACGCGGCCATGGTGGGGTTCATAAACTCTCCCTTGTCCTTCAGGGGATCATAATCAGCGGGGACAAGGGCCGGAGCCGGGGCGGATGTCATGGCGATTCCTCCTGTTCACAAAAACAGCGCCGGACTATAGGCCCGGCGCGCGCAGGGCGCAAGGCAAAAGCGTGTTGCACTGCAGTCCTGGCCCGTGTAAGCAGGGCGGGCCATGGATGAGACTGCTGCCCCTGACATCACCCCCGCCGCGCCCGCGCCTGCGGACCCTGCCGCCGCGCCACAGGTGGGGGGCATGGAGTCTTTTTTGATCAACTTCGTGCCCATCCTTGTCATCATGGTGCTGTTTTATCTGCTGCTCATCCTGCCACAGCAGAAACGGATGAAGGAGCATGCAAATATGCTGGCCGCGCTGAAGGTGGGAGACCGTGTGGTCACCAGCGGCGGACTCCTGGGTCGGATTGAGACCCTGGGTGACGAGGAGGCCGTGGTGGATCTGGACGGCGGCGTGAGGGTGACGGCCCTGCGCGCCACCCTCCAAGCCCGGCCCGAGGTGCCTTCCAACGACGCACCGCCCAAAGCCAAAAAGGCCAAAAAGGCATGACGCCAGGCAAGGTCCGCGAGTTCTTCGCCATCCTGCGCGAGGCGAACCCCACTCCGCGCAGCGACCTGGAATACTACAGCCCCTATACTCTGCTCGTGGCAGTCGTGCTCTCGGCCCAGGCCACGGACGTGGGGGTGAACAAGGCCACGCCCGCTCTGTTCGCGGTGGCAGACACGCCCGAAAAGATGGCGGGCCTGGGCGTGGACCGGGTGGCAGACCTTATAAAGACCATAAACTTCTACCCTACGAAGGCCCGCGCCCTGGTGAACGGGGCCCGGATACTCGTGGAAGAACACGGGGGGGAGGTCCCCGACAGTCGCGAGGCCCTGATGCGCCTGCCCGGCGTGGGGCGGAAAAGCGCAAATGTGGTTTTGAATGTCGCCTTTGGACAAGGGGCCATAGGCGTGGACACGCATATCTTCCGCGTGGCGAATCGTACAGGTCTGGCCCCCGCGCCCACGCCCGAGGCGGTGGAGGCGGAGCTTATGGAGATCGTGCCGGAGGCGTTCCTGCTCCACGCGCACCACTGGCTGGTCCTCCACGGGCGATACACCTGCAAGGCCAGGAAGCCCGATTGCGGCGCGTGCTTGGTGCGCGACCTGTGCGGGTGGGAGGGAAAATCAGAATAGCGCCTTCGCCGTGGGGGAGAGATAGCCGGGCACGATAGCCTCCATAGGCGTGGGGTGCGCAACGCCCAGGGCCGCCAGGCCGGGGGCGCCATCTGGCACAACACTGTCCGCGCGGAGCTGATCCACCATGTCCGGGGTCAGGAGGGTGCCGGGCAGAAACTGCAGCACCGCGCCCTGGGCCTTCGCCAGGGCCCACGGGAGGGGAACGAGAGCCCGGCGGCGGCCGGTCCAAGTGCACACGCGCTCTAGCACCTGCCGAAACGTCACGGCCTCCGGCCCGCCGAGACTGTAGGTCTCGGGCGGGACGTCCAGAGCCTGCAGAGCGGCCCGCGCCACATCGCCCACGTACACGGGCTGAAACCGCGTGCCGCCCCCGCCGACGAGGGGCAGGGCCGGAAAGAGTGCCGAAAGCCGGGCGAACAGGGCGAAAAACCTGTCACCGGGGCCAAAGATCACGCTGGGCCGCAGGACTGTGGTGTCCAGGCCAAAAGCCTCCCGCGCGGCGGACTCCCCCCACAGCTTGCTCGCGGCGTAACGAGAAGGGCCGCCCTGCACCCCCAGGGCAGAGACGTGCACAAACCGCTCCACCCCCGCTGCGCGGGCCGCAGCGCCTATCAGGCCCGGCAGGTCCGCGTTCAGGGGTGCCAGACCTCGGTGCAGGGTGCCCACACAGTTCACCGCCGTCTGCGCCCCTGCAAGCGCGCGCTCTGTGGAGCCTCGGTCACCCGCCATGAAGGGCACAGGCTCCACCTGCCCCGGCGTGCCCAGAGGACGCAGGGCATAGCCCGCCTCGGGTCGCCGGCACGCGGCCTTCACTCGCCACCCGGCGCGGGCAAAAGCCCCCACCACAGCGCTCCCCAGGAAGCCCGAGGCCCCAAAAACGGTGACAATGCGACTCCTGGGCATGCTTCTTGCGAGGACTCCTTGTGTGGTCAGGGGTGCGAGTCTAGCCCGCCCGCGTCCACAAAAAAAGCCGGGGGAAGAGCGCAAAAAAAGTTTGACTCCTTGTGCAAAGTGGGGCATAACTAAAATAAGTATTACAAGACTGCAAAGAGTACATTTGGTGAAACAGGAGAAACCACATATGGCCCAGAGGCTTGCCCGCGCACCCTCATACGCTCCATTAGAGTCCCTCGGGCCCCCGGAGTCTCTCGCGCAATTCTGTATTTCCCTTGCGGCCCGCGCGGGCGCGGCCCTCGCAACACGCCGTCTGGCCAACACGCCCGTCGCGGCCCACGTGACGGACCCGCAGGGGCACGCCCGCAGCCTCGCCCTGACCCAGGGGGTGGAGCCTTGCCGCACGCGCTCTGCCTATCTCCTTGTCGTGGGTACGGTCGCTCGGGCGGTGGAAGCCCTGGCCCACAGCGGCCTCGCCGCGCCCGGCACGCGGGTAGAGGTTGCCGTCCGGACACAGTTTGGCGAAGGCGCGGTGGTCACAGAAACCCGTCTGTCCCTCGCCATCGCTGAGGGCGGGGTCGTGACTCACAGGGGGTAGACTCGCCCCCTGGCCAGGCCCGGCGCGGGCGGTGTAGGCTCCAGGCTATGACGGTCAACCCTGAAAGCGCGCAGTTTGGCTTCCGCCCTACAGACGCTACGGAAAAGCCCGGTCTTGTGGACAGGGTGTTCACCTCCGTCGCGTCCAAGTACGACCTGATGAATGACCTCATGTCCATGGGGATCCATCGCCTGTGGAAGAATCGCTTTGTCCGGCGCATAGCCCCCACACCAGGCAAGGCCTATCTAGATGTCGCGGGCGGCACGGGGGACATAGCCCGCCGCCTGGCGCGAAGAGGGGCCGGGTCCGTCACCGTCTGTGACCCAAGCGCGGAAATGGTGGCCTGTGGCGCAGCGCGGGCCGTGGATGCCGGGCTGCCGCGCATAACCTGGGCGCTTGGCCGGGCCGAGGCTTTGCCCTTCCCGGACGCAACATTTGACGTCCTGACCATCGCCTTCGGCCTGCGCAATGTCACGCGCATAGACGACGCACTGGCCGAGTTCGCCCGCGTGCTGCGGCCCGGCGGGCGGGCGTGGGTGCTGGAGTTCACCCCCGTGGAGCGGCCCGTCCTCAAACAGGCCTATGACGCGTATGCCTTTGACGTTTTGCCCCGCTTGGGCGCTCTCGTCGCCAGGGACAGTGAGAGCTATCAATACCTGGCAGAGAGTATCCGCGCTTTCCCGTCCCGCGCGGCCCTGGCTGCACGCATGGAGGCCGCAGGGTTTTCCGGTGTGGCGCATGAGGCGTGGTCGGCGGGCATTGTGGCGGTGCACACCGGGCTAAAGGCGTTATGAGGCTGCGCCCCCCTCCTCCGCCAGGCAGGCCGCGAGGCCCTCGCGGAAAGAGGGGTACAGGAGGCGCACGCCCAGTTCGCGCTTGATGCGGTCGTTGTGCACGCGCTTGTTGTCCGCGTAAAAGCTGCGCGTGATGGGCGCCAGGTCCGCCTCAGAAAAGGGCAAAAGGGGAGGGACAGACAGGCCCAGAAGGTCGCACGCGTAGGCGATAACAGCATGGCTGGGCGCGGGGCAGTCGTCGGCCAGGTTGTACACCCGGCCCGGCGCGGGTGCCGCCATAGAAGCGCGAATCACCTGGACCACATCGTCAACATGGATGCGGCTGAACGCGTGGCCAGGCTTGTCTATCCGGCGACTCATGCCGGCCCTAACAGCGTCCAGGGCGCTGCGCTGTGGTCCGTATATCCCCGCCAGACGGAAAATATGGAGTGGCAAGCCATGAGATCTATGCAGCGCATACCACTGCCGCTCCGCCATGGCCCGGCGGGTGCCCCGTATGGTCGTCGGGTTGGCCGCGCTGTCCTCGTCCACCCAGCCCCCGCCCCGGTCTCCGTACACACCGGTTGTGGACAGGTACCCAACCCAAGAGAGCCCCGGCAGGGCGGCGATCTCCTCCCCATGCGCGCGGGCGACGAGGCTGCCGTCCACATCCGGCGGTACAGACAGAAGGAGGTGCGTTGTGCCCGCCAGCATTTTGCCCACGTCGGGCAAGGGGTACGCGTGGTCAAAAATATGGGCCTTTACGTCTTCGTATCCCAGGGCCTCCTTACGTTCCGGGGCCCGCGTTGTGCCCGCCAGGGTCCATCCCCCCTCACGCGCGAGGGCGCGGCCAAGCCGCTGGGCCGTGTAGCCATAGCCAAAACAAAAGAACTTGCGCTGCGCCTTGGACACTTTAGAAATCCGTGTCCTCGTAATGCTCTGCGGGGAAAAAACCTGGTATGCGGTCGGCCAAAAGGGCGCGGAAACTGGGCCGAGACTTCACGCGCGTGTACCAAGAGCGCGCTGCGGCGTGCTGATCCCAGGGCACGTCACCCACATAGTCCACAGCAGACAGGTGCGCCGCCGCAGCCGCATCCGCGAGGGAAAAGTCCGCCCCGGCAAGCCAAGATCTCTTTTCCGTGAGAAACCCTATGTAATCAAGATGATAGTGTATGTTGGCGTGCCCTGCCCGTATCGCAGGCCCGTGCGGTTCACCCAACTTCAAAAACCGCTTCATCAGCTTCTCGCCCACCAAGTTGTCCGTCACCTCGCGCGCGAACTTTTGGTCAAACCACGCCACGAGGCGGCGCGTCTCCGCCCGTTGCACTGGCTCCGCACCCAGGAGATTCACCTGCGGGTAGGCCTCCTCCAAGTATTCGCAAATCACGTTAGATGTGGCGAGCGTCGTGCCGTCCTCCTCCACCAGAACGGGGACCTCCCCCGCAGGGTTAAGCGCCAGAAACTCTGTCCGGCGCTCCCACACCTTTTCCACCTTAGGGTCAAAACTGATGCCCTTTTCCGCCAAGGTGATGCGCACCTTCCGGGAGCGCGGATCAAGCCACAGGTGGTAGAGCGTGCGCATGAGCGCAGAGGATAGCGCGTTTCATGCGTGGGCGCAAAGGGGGTCAGAAACGCCCCGGCCTTATAACAATTTAGCGTCCTCCCCAAACTGCCCCCGCAGCAGGGCGCGTGTGGCGATTTCCTGGTCAGGCGCACGCATAAGGGCCTCACCCACGAGGAAAGCCCGATAGCCCTGGGCGTGGAGGTCCGTCAGGGTCTCTGGCCCGTCTATCCCGCTCTCTGCCACGGGCAAGGCGCCCTGGGGCATGCGCGCGATGAGGGCGCGGGGCACAGCAAGGTCCACAGCCAGCGTGCCCAGATTCCGAGCGTTCACACCGATAAGACGCGCGCCCAAGGCTGCCGCCCTGGCCAATTCTGCCTCGTTGTGCACCTCACACAGGACATCCATGCCCAGGTCAGCGGCCAGAGAGGCCAGAGAGGCGGCCAGAGGGTCCTCCAGAGCGGCGAGTATGAGCAGGATGGCGTCTGCTCCCAAAGCCCGGGCCTCATAGACCTGATAGGGCTCCAGCGTAAAGTCCTTACGCAGCACGGGCAGGCGCGTGGCGGCCCGGGCCTGCACCAGGTCCTCATCCCGCCCGCCGAAGTAGGGCGTGTCCGTAAGCACAGAGAGGCACGCAGCCCCTCCTCTCTCATAGGCCTGGGCCACCTCAGCCGCGTCGGCCTGGGGGAAGAGGGTTCCTTTTGAGGGGCTTGCGCGCTTCACCTCTGCGATAAGGGCCGGACCAGGCCTGGCTGCGAGCGCCGCAGCAAAACCCCGCGCAGGCCCAGCAGACTCGGCACGCTGCCGGATCTCCGCCAAGGGCACCCGTGCCCTGCACGCAGCCACATGCGCCCGCTTCGCCTCACAGATCGCTCCCAGAACGCCCATGCCCGCCCTTTAAGCACACACCGGGGCCAAACGTCACTAGCCTGTCTCCCCCATCAGTCCGGCAGCAATGTTGCGGTTTATGGAGATGAGGATGTCCAGCTTCTCAGGGTCCGGCGCCGCAAGTATATCCACCTCCCTACGGAAGACATAGCGCGCGAGGACAATCATATTCTTACGCACAGAGGACTCCACCCCAGCCTCCGACCCCTCTGGGGGCTGGGGGGCATGCTTGGCCTCCTCCTCCCTCTCTAAGGCTGAGTCATAAAACACGAGCCATAATTTCCGGTTGTACGCCAGGACCTCCGGCAGAGCGGCGCGCGCGCCCTTCTCCCACTCCCCCTGCAAGGCCTCCAGCCGGGCTGCGGCCTTCAAAAGCACGCTGGCCTCCAGCTCCCGCTGGCTCTCGGCTCCTTCTTTTGCATAGTGTGCGTACGCCCCTGCAGCGAGGGCGTGGTTAGGGTTATCTAAGGGCACGATCCAAAATCTCCTTCTCATACGCGATCAGTTTTTTGGCGACCTTCAGGGCCCTAAAATACGAGCCGCCTACGATCTCCTTATTAATCTCCAGTATGTACGCCGACGTTGACGGCGCGGCCTCCTGAACGTCCTTGATCATGGTAAAATACTGGTCATGCAGGGTCTTGGGGTCGTCAGCGATGTACATACACTGCACGATGTAATAAATCTTCTTGCATGGGGTGTCCGCATCCTCCAGCTGCAAGACGTCCTTGTGCCGCAGAATCGGCGCAGGGCCCGCGATGTGCAAACGCGTCCTCTGGTCATCGTTCGTGATGACGGCTTGCCCGATAAGGACTTTCTCCCCCGGCTTTAGGTCAATAACAAGCGCCATGACGTTGCCCCTTTCGGCGATTCGGGCCAGTGTAGACCAGAACACCATGGGTTGTAAAATGGAAAATCAACGCCCGCGGTGCGGCACGGCCTAGCCCGCAAGTGCGCGCCCTTTCTCGCAAAACCCTCCAGTTGCGACGAACCCCAAAGGCGCGCGTCTATAACTTTGCGTACACCCGCCTCACACAAGTGGGTGGGCTACGGGCACAAACGGGTCAATCACTCCAGGGACGAGTTTGCCCGCCAGGACGGCACGCACATCAACGGGATCGAGGGATTTTGGGCCCTGGCCAAGGTCCGCCTGGCCCGATTCCGCGGCATGGCCCCGCAGACCTTCTGGCTGCACTTGAAAGAATGCGAGTTAACAACAGGGGGGCGAACCTTGGACGGCTGGTGCTCAAAATTTGCCGCATGAACCCCCTCAACTAGTCATGACCCTAGGCATTGTATCATAGGACTGTTAAGGGTAGGTGAATGATGCATCCCACCCCGCCATATGCCTGTAGGCCAGAGGCCAGCCGCGGGCGGCTGGTGGCGGAGCTGGAGGGGACGGAGCGGGACTGCTTCGCGCGGGACCGGGACCGGATCATCCACACAACGGCCTTCCGCCGCCTGAAGCACAAGACGCAGGTCTTCGTGGGGCCGGAGGGAGATCACGTCCGCACGCGCCTGACGCACACGGTTGAGGTGGCGCAGGTTGCGCGGAGCCTCGCGCGCGCTCTGGGTGTGAACGAGGACCTGGCCGAGGCCGTGGCCCTTGCGCACGACCTGGGCCACCCGCCCTTTGCCCACGCGGGGCAGGAAGCCCTGGCCGCCTGCATGGCCCCCCACGGCGGATTTGAGCACAACGACCAGGCCCTGCGGATTGTGACGCTGCTGGAGCGGCGCTACCCCCGGTGGGACGGGCTGAACCTGACGCTAGAGACCCTGGAGGGCATCGCAAAGCATGGCGGGCCTGTGGCCGGCCCTTTTGGGCCCGGCCTGGCGGCGGTGGCCGAAAAGGCAGACTTATACCTGGGCCTCCATGCGCCGCTGGAGGCGCAGCTTGCGGGCATCGCGGACGACATTGCCTACACCGCGCATGACATAGAGGACGGCCTGCGCGCGGGGCTTATCTCGCCGGAGGATTTGGAGGATCTGGCCCTACCGGGGGCGGAGCTCGCCCGGATGGAGGCGGAGTACGGCGCGCTGGAGCCGCGCATAGCGGCGGCGACCCTGGTGCGGGAGGTCCTGGGGGCCATGGCGCAAGATGTCCTGACCGCCACGCGGGGGGCCCTTGCGGCCCTGAAGCCAAGCAGCGCCAAAGCCATCCGCACTGCCGGCTTGCCCCTCGTGGCCTTTTCAACAGCCATGGCGGTCAAGGTGGCCGAGCTACGGGCCTTCCTCATGGCCCGGGTCTACCGCCACCCGTCCGTCCTTGCCCCCGCAGAGGCCGGGCAGCGCGTGGTGGAGGGGCTGTTCGCGGCCCTCATGGACGGGCGCCTTGCCCTCCCGGAAGACTGGGAGCCTTTGCTCGCGCGCTTCCCCCGCGCCCGCGTCGTCGCGGACTATATCGCCGGGATGAGCGACACCTACGCCGCGCGCCTGTCCGGGCAGGGCGCGATGAGCGCCCACGCCAAATAAGGCTGGTGCGGTCGAGAGTCACCAAACCCTTGTTTTACAGCAATTTGCATCAAGAACTATCCTTAAACAGGGCCTCCAGGTCGCCGGGATCCGCCAGGCTCTGACGTCGCTTTTTGAGTGTGCCGAAGGTTTTCATGATCAGTGTCGTCCTTTTTGTGCGCCTTCTAAGGTCTAGGGAGTAGGTCGTGCGCGAATCACAGCATGAGATATTCCTTAATGCAAAGTGCTGTAAGCCTATGGCGTCTATAGGATTTTTGATAGAAAAGATTGTGGGATAGGCTTACAGCAAGCCCAACATCCTGCGTCCATCGGCCCGACCTATCTGGGCGCGGGGTTTTGCGCTACCCTCCGGGTCCATGCGCATCGCGATCATCGGAACGGGCATCAGCGGGCTGGGCGCGGCGTACCTGCTAACCCCACACCACGACATCACGGTCTATGAAGCTGCGCCGCGCCCCGGCGGGCACGCGCGCACCATTGATGTACCCGGCGTGGGGCCTGTGGATACGGGCTTTATCGTGTGCAACGACCGCACCTACCCGAACCTCCTGGGCCTGTTTGGCCGCCTGGGCGCGGCGCGCACGAAGGCCGACATGGCCTTTGGCGTGAGTCTGGGCGGCGGCGCGCTGGAGTACAGCTCCTCGGCCCCCTTCGCGCAGGCGGGCACCCTTGCGCGGCCCAGCCACTGGGCGATGCTGCGCGATATTTTGCGCTTTAACCGCGCCGCCCCTCGCTGGCGCGATGCGCCGCCAGAGGTGACGCTGGGCGACATGCTGGCCGCACTGCGCCTGTCACGGGCGTTTGCACGGCGCTACCTTCTGCCCATGGCGGCGGCGATCTGGTCCACGCCCGTGGCCCGAATTGCGGGCTTCCCGGCCGCCGCGTTCGTGCGGTTTTTTGAGGGGCATGGGCTCCTGACCCTGCTGCGTCAGCCGCAGTGGTACAGCGTGGCCGGCGGCTCGCGCACCTATGTGGAGCGGATTGTGGGCCCCCTGGGCGCGCGCGTGCGCCTGTCGTGCGCGGCCACGCGGCTGGAGCCCTCTGGCTCTGGCTGGGTTGTGCACGACGCGCGCGGCGGTGCGGATGCCTATGACGCGGTTGTCCTGGCCTGCCACCCGGATCAGGCGTTGGCCTTGATTGCCGCGCCCACAGAGGCCGAGGCGCGCGTGCTGGGCGCCTTTACCTATCAGGACAACGCCCTGGTGGTGCACAGCGATGCTGCCCTGATGCCCCGGCGCCGCGCCGCGTGGGCCAGCTGGGTCTACCTGTCCGACGACCTGGAGGGCGACGACCGCCCGCGCGTGTCGCTGACGTACTGGATGAACGCGCTGCAGGACCTGCCTGCGGGCAAAGACATTTTTGTGACCCTGAACCCCGCCCGACCGCCGCGTGCGGAGACGGTCTATGACCGCCACACCTTCCGCCACCCGCGCTTTGACGCCCCGGCGCTGCGCGCGCAAGGGGAAGTCGGCGCTATACAGGGCGCGCGGGGCCTGTGGTTCTGCGGGGCGTGGCAGCGGCACGGGTTCCACGAGGACGGCCTGTGGAGCGCGGTGCGCGTGGCACGGGCCCTGGGCGCGCGGGTGCCGTGGTGATGATAGAGGGCCCGCAGCTGCTCCCGGCCACGGTGGCGCACACGCGCTTGACGCCCCGGCGCAACAGCTTTGCGTACCGCGTGTACTACGGCGCATTCGCGCTTTCCGACATGGGGGATTTGCCTGGGCACTGGGGCCTGACCTGGCGCGCGCGCGACCACGGCTCCGGTGACGGTAGCGCGCTGGAGCCCTGGGCGCGGGGCATTTTGGCCGATTATGGCCTAGAGGGCACAACGGGCGGGCCGATTGTCTTGGTGGCTATGCCGCGCGTCCTGGGTTACGTTTTTAACCCGGTGAGCTTCTGGCTCTGCCTGGGATTAGACGGTACGCTCGGCGCCGTGTTGTGTGAGGTGCACAACACATTTGGTGAAAAACATACTTACGTCTGCGCACACCCTGACGGCCGCCCTATCGGTCCGCACGATTGGCTGGAGAGCGGCAAGGACTTCTTTGTCTCCCCCTTTATAAAGAGGGGCGGATCGTATCGGTACAGGTTTTCCTTGTCCCAAGATGGCCTGGGCGTGTGGATTGACTATCTGGATGAGGCCGGGCGCGTGACCCTGACGACCTCCATGGTCGGGCGGCTGCGGCCCATGACCCGCGCCTCCCTGGCCCGTGCGTTCTGGGCGCAACCGCTGGTGACGCTTAAGGCCATCGGCCTGATACACTGGCAGGCGCTCAAGCTGCTGGCCAAGGGCGTGCGCTACCTGACCAAGCCGCCACAGCTGCCCGCGCGCATCACGGCCAGCCGGGGGCTGACTTTGCGCGGCGGGCGCCTTAAATAGGGCCATATGATTGATGTGCTCACCCGCCGTGCCCTCCTGGCACGCCTGGACAAGTCCACGCACGGGTATCTGCGCCTGACCACGCCCGAGGGGCGCGCGCACGACTTCGGCGGGGCGCATCCGAGGCCGCAGGCCGCCATCACACTCCACGACTGGGCCGCCGCCCGCGACTGGGCTGCGCGGGGGGACATCGGCTTTGCCGACACCTACCGCGCCGGGCGGTGGGACACCCCAGATTTGGAGGCCGTGGCAGCGTTCTTCCTGGCCAACGACGCGGCCCTGGGCGGCGCGGTGACGGGCCGCTGGCTGGCGCGCGCGGGCTCTATCCTGGCCCACGCCCTGCGCCCCAACACCCGGCGCGGCGCGCAGCGGAACATCCCCGCGCACTATGACCTGGGCAACGATTTTTACGCGCAATGGCTGGACCCCACGATGACCTACTCCGCCGGGATATTCACGCGTGCGGGCGAGTCACTGGATGCCGCCCAGGCCCGCAAATACGACCGCATCCTGGAGCGCACGGGCATCACCAGCGGGCGCGTGCTGGAGGTCGGCTGCGGCTGGGGCGGGTTTGCCGACCGCGCCACGGAGCGCGGGGACTATGCGCTGACGGGCATCACGCTCTCCCCCGCACAAGCCGCTTACGCCCGCACACGCCTTGGTGATCGGGCCGACATTGCGCTGACCGACTACCGCGAGCAGGGCGGGCGCTGGGATGCCATCGTGTCCATTGAGATGTTTGAGGCCGTAGGAGCCCGCTACTGGCCCACCTATTTCCAAAAGCTGGCCAGCCTGCTGCGGCGCGGCGGGCGGGCAGTGGTGCAGACCATCACCATCCGGGAGCGAGACTTTTGGGACTACCGCTGCAACACGGACTTTATACGCCACTACATCTTCCCCGGTGGGATGCTGCCCAGCGCCGCGCGCTTTGAGGCCGAGGCGCACAAGGCAGGCCTGGCCGTGCGCGACCGGTTCGCCTTCGGGCAGGGCTACGCCTGCACCCTGCGTGCGTGGCTGGCCCGATTTGACGCGGCGGCCCCGGCGCTGGAGGGCATGGGGTTTGACGCGCCGTTCCAGCGGCTGTGGCGCTTTTACCTGGCGGCCTGCGCAGCGGGGTTCGCCGCCGGGCGCACGGACGTGATGCAAGTGGAGATGGCCCATGCCTGAGACGTTTACCATTGAGGGGTTTTTCAACGGCCCCCTGGTCGCCCGGGGGGTGGTGCTGGACTGGCGCGGGCGGGCGATCCGGCGCCTGGAGGCCACCATGCACGGCTCGTGGGACGGGCCGCGTGGCACCCTGGTCGAGGACTTCACCTATGATGATGGGGAGCGCGCGCAGCGCACCTGGCACATCACGGCGATCCCCGGTGGGCGCTACACCGGCACGGCGGGGGACATCGTTGGCACCGCGCACGGGCGGCTCGTGGGTCACGGCGAGGCGCGCTGGGCCTACACCATGACAATGCCCATCGGCGGACGGCCAGTGCGCTTTGCGTTTGACGACCGGATGTACGCGGTGGGCACGGCGGGCGTCATCAACCGCGCGGTCATCCGCAAGTGGGGCGTGCCGGTGGCGAGCCTTGTGCTGTGGATTGAGCGGGGCGCGCGATGACCGAACGCTGGACGGGCAAGCATGTGTGGATTGTGGGCGCGAGCAGCGGGATTGGCCGCGCGCTGGCCGTGGAGCTGGCGGGGCAGGAGGCTGTTCTGGCCCTGTCTGCACGGCGGCCCGATGCGCTGGAGACCCTAAATACGCAGCTGGGTGGCGGGCACCGGGTGGTGCCCCTGGACGTGGCGGACGGGGCGGCGGTGCGGGCGGCGGCGCAGGGGCTTGCGGCCGCCTGGCCCCGGGTGGACGCGGTGGTGTTCATGGCTGCGGTCTACCGCCCCGGCGGCCTTTTGGCGCAGTCGGACGCCGATGTGGGCGCGGCGGTGGCCGTGAACCTGGGGGGCGCGTTGCACCTGGCGCGGGCGGCCATTCCCCTCTTGCGCGCGCAGGACGGCGGAGGGCAGCTGGTCCTCACGGCCTCCGTGGCCGGGTACCGGGGGATGCCGGCCTCGCAACCCTACAGCGCCACGAAGGCCGCGCTGATCGCCCTGGCCGAGTCCCTGCGCATTGAGCACGCGGGTCAGGGCGTGGACGTGCGGGTCATCAACCCCGGCTTCGTGCGCACGCCGCTGACCGACCAGAACACCTTTGCCATGCCCGGCATTATAGACGCCGAGCGCGCGGCGCGGATCATCGCGCGCGACCTGGCCCGCCCGGGGTTTGAGGTCGCCTTCCCCCGGGGCTTCGTCCTGGGCATGAAGGCCCTGCGCGCCCTGCCGGGGTTCTTATACCGCCCCCTGGCCCGCGCCGCGCTGCGCGGCGCATCCAAGACTGCATGAGATGAAGCGGGCGGCAACGCCCAGCTGGACGAGATAGACCTGCTGTGGGACCTGACCAAGCGGATAGAGGGCAAGACCATCTGCGCCCTGGGGGACGCGGCGGCCTGGCCCGTCCAGGGCCTCATCCGCCACTTCCGGGGGGAAATAGAGCACCGCATCCTGGACTACCGCAAGCGCGGCGCGGCGTAGTGGGGCGTGACGCGCGTGGCCCGCCCCCGTTGTGTGTTGCTCTTGCGTGGGGGCCATCCCCCCCACGCGCCGGGGCGAATCGGCTATACCCTTGCCCATGAAGCAGGCCCTGCCCTTTTGGCATGTGGACGCCTTCGCGGACCGGGCCTTTGCGGGCAACCCCGCGGCGGTTGTGGTGGCGGACGCGCCCCTGCCGGAGGACCTGATGCAGGCCGTGGCGGCGGAGATGAACCTGTCCGAGACCGCGTTTGTGGAGCGCCGCGCAGGGCAAAACCCCCTGCTGCGCTGGTTCACGGTGGTGCGGGAGATAGACCTGTGCGGGCACGCGACCCTGGCCACGGCGCACGTGTGGCTCACGGCCCTGGAGCCGGGGGCGCAGCGCGTTGTCTTTGACACCCTGCACGCGGGGCCCCTACCCGTGGAGCGCGGCGCGCACGGCTACACCATGGACCTGCCCGCGCGGCAGCCGGAGCCCCTGGCCCTGTCCGCCATTCCGGGCTTTGTCCTGCCCGCGCTCTCCCCCGCCCGGCCCGTGGAGGCCCATGCGGCGGGGGAGAAGGCCCTGCTGGTCTACGCGGACCCGGCGTCGGTGCGGGCCATGCGCCCGGACTTTTTGGCGCTGCGCCCCTGGACGCGGCGCATCATCGTCACGGCCCCGTCTGACGACCCGTCCTACGCCTTTATCTCCCGCCACTTCAACGCGAACGACCCCGCCGCGCCGGAGGACCCGGTGTGCGGCTCCGCGCACTGCGCCCTTGCGCCATACTGGGCCGCGCGCCTGGGCAAGACGGCCTTTCGCGCGTGGCAGGCCTCGGCCCGCGGCGGGGCCTTAGATCTGGCGCTTGCGGGGGCGCGGGTGCGCATGGGGGGCCCGGCCGTCACCGTGGCCCGGGGGGAGCTCTACCCCAACGCACGGGCGGGGTGAGGAGCCTAAGACGTCTGTTCCGGATTATGCGCGCTCAACGCGTCCCGAGCCGCACGAAAACCAGTGGGGACCGAGAACAAAAACGAGAGAAGGGCACCCAAAGAAGCGCCCGAGGCGGCGCCACATAAGATCCATTCGAGCCCTTTACCCTCCCGGGGCCCACTGGCCGATGAAACTTGGTCCGTCCCCGGTTTGTCCTCTGAGGGTAACACGACCTCACTCGAAACCATCGGAGCACAGTTGTCCTGCTGCTCTGTGACCATACCCTGGCGGGCGACCCCGTCCGACAGAGCCTCGTTGCTATTTTGGGAAAAAAAGATCCAAAGTGGCTGCAAAAGTGAAAAGGCGATCATCCCAATAAAAGCGTATTCTATTGTTCTATCTAAAATAATACCTGCTTTACAATCTTTTGTTAATTTATTTGCAGCTGCGCCACATCCCGCCCAAAAGGCTTCTGCGAGTCTATTTCTTGTTTCTTTTTCCAACGTGCGCGCCCTCTCCTGGCCTGGTCTGTGCTCTGGCCCGGGCGAACAGCGCGCGAACCCTCACAGTAAGGTGCGCCTTACCTCCCACCACAGCAGTAAGTCAAGCTTTTTCACATACGTCTTGTGTGGCGGGGCATGCGCCGCCGCGCGGGCGGGGCACGAGGGTCTGCCCCTTGCGCCCACGGGGAGATAGGGGTACCCTGCTGGCGAATCACAACCAAAGGGAGACTCAACCATGGCCTGCATGAACCTCGAGGACAAAACATTCTTCATTCTGGGCATCGCCAACGGGAAGTCCATCGCCGCCGGCGCGGCGCGCGCGCTCCGGGCCCACGGCGCACGCCTGGCCGTCACCTACCAGAACGAAAAGGCCAAGAAGTATGTGGACCCTGTAGCGGAGGAGCTGGGGGCGGAGGTGTATGTCCCCTGCGACGTGACGGAAGAGGGCTCTTTGGAGGCCGCCGTGGCCGCCGCGCAGAAAACGTTCGGCACCCTGGACGGCGCGGTGCACTCCATCGCCTTCGCCCCCCGGGACGACCTGCACGGGAAGGTGTACCAGACCTCAAAGGACGGCTTCGCCCTGGCCATGGACATCTCTTGCCACTCCTTCGCGCGCCTGGCCGCCGCGACCGCGCCCCTGATGACCAACGGGGGCTCGCTCCTGACCATGACGTACTACGGCTCGCAGAAGGTCGTGGACCAGTACGGCATCATGGGCCCGGTGAAGGCCGCGCTGGAGAGCCTGGCCATGTACATGGCGTGTGACCTGGGCCCGGCGGGCATCCGCGTGAACTGCATCTCCCCCGGCCCCATGGACACCCGCGCGGCCAGCGGCATCCGGGGCTTTGATGCCCTGATGGACAAGGCCAAGAACAAGTCCGCCTCTGGCACGTTGGTGGCGCTGGAGGACATCGGGAACCTCGCCGCGTTCCTGTCCAGCGACGCGGCCAAGGCCATCACCGGCCAGGTCCACTACATAGACCACGGGGCCAGCATCACGGACTAGGCTGCGCAGCAGCGCCACCAAAATGGTGGCGGCGCGGTATCTGTGCGGTGGCGTCGCGGCATCACTGTGGTAGCATGGCGGTGGCTGCGCGGTATCACAGCGGTGGCTGTGCGGTGGCACTTTTGGGCCCGTTTCGCGGGGGCGCGTGCCGCCCAAGGCACTCAGTATACACCATTTTTTCCTCTGTGGGGCAAGAAAAAAATTGCGCTGCGGCACAATCCTGGCCCCGGCAAACGCGGATGACACGGGCCGGGCGGATGGGTAGACTCCCCCCATGCGCTTGGTCCTGGCCCTTTTTGTGTGCCTGTGTGCGCCAGCCCTGGCCGCAGCGACGGCGGCGGCGCGCCCGGACCTGGCCATAGACGCCGTGCGTGCGGGCCTGCGGGCCGACGGGACAACCCGCGTGGTCCTGGACCTGTCCGCCCCCGCGCCCGCCTTCGCGGCGCGGGCGGAGGGCGCGCGGGTGCTCCTGGACCTCCCCCCGTTTGTGTGGCGCGAGGGCGCCCCCCGCCTGGCCGGAACGCTCCGCGCCGTCCGCCCCGGAAACCGCCCCGGCGGTGCGCGCGTCACCATGGACACCGCCGCGCCCGTGGCCGTCGCAGCGGCCTTTGCCCTGCCCCCGCAGGGGACAAAGCCCCACCGCCTGGTCCTAGACCTGGCCCCCGCACAGGAAGCCACGCCCCAGGCCGTCGCCGGCCAACCCCCGCCACCGCCCCGGCCAAAGCCCTTGCGCATCGTCTTAGACCCCGGGCACGGGGGCCGGGACCCGGGGGCCATAAGCGGCAAGGTCCAGGAGAAGGCCATCACCCTCGCCTTGGCCAAGGAGCTGGCCCGCCAACTCCGCGCAGACGGGCGCTATCAGGTCTACCTCACGCGGGAGGACGACCGGGCCCTGTCCCTCGCGGACCGGGTGACCTTCGCCCGCACAAAAAAGGCGGACCTGTTCCTCTCCATCCACGCGGACAGCATCGGCAAGCCCGCCGTCCGTGGGGCCTCGGTTTACACCCTGTCCGAGACGGCCTCAGACGCACAGACCGCGAAGCTGGCCGTGAGGGAGAACCGGGCGGACATCCTCGCAGGCCTGGACCTGACGCACGAGGATCCGCAGGTGACCACCATCCTGATTGACCTCGCGCAGCGGGACTCCCTGAACAAGGCAGGCTTTCTGGCCGAGGCCCTGGTGCGCGTGCTCTCAGAGCGGGGGGTCACGATCTTGGAGAACCCCCACCGCTACGCGGGCTTTGCGGTGCTGAAAGCGCCCGACATCCCCTCTGTCCTCATAGAGGCCGGGTTTTTGTCCAATAGGGCGGAGGCGCAGGCCCTTGCAGACCCGGGGCACCGGCGCAAGATCGCCGCAGCCATAAAGCGGGGCGTGGACGCCTATGCCGCCCGGATTGTGCGGACAGCCCAGGCGCGGTAGGCGCTGGGGCTCTACTCCGCGTGGGTGAACAGCCGCCCGTACCACCGCCACCGCCCCTCGGGGCCCGGCAGGGTGCAGTTCAGGCGTGTGCGGGGGGCGGACAGGGGCGCGCCAGCGCGTACCTCCACCCTCTGGCCGATACGCGCGGCCTCCACCCGCCCCTGGCCGGAGACAAAACAGGCCAGGCGCGTGAGGTCCAGCCCGTCCGGCGCGGTGAAGCCAATCGCCGGGTCGTCCGTGTCCAAGAGGGGGTCCGCCGGGCTCGCATCCCGCACAGGCAGGGGCAATGCGTCCAGCACAAGGGCCAGGCGGTCCGGGGCTCCGTAGCCCTCTGTCATCACAAAGCGGGGCAAGGCCAGGGGGTCGCTCCCCTGGTGCGCCGCGCCGGAGTCCAGCGTCAGCGCCCAGCGGAAACCGGCGTCTCGCGCGGCGGCCTGGGCACCCAAAGACCAAGCCCCAAAGGGGTACGACACGATGTTGGCCTCTTGCCCAAAGCGGGCCGCGTGCGCCGCGCGCGCCCGGTTCAGGGACGCTAGGGCCTGTGTGTGCGGGGACCCGGCCAGGCGGGCGTAAGAGGCCGGGAGCAGGCCCAAAGACGCACCGCGCATCCGCGCCACGCGGCGCAGGTCCGCCCAAGTGAGGTAGTCTGGGTCGCCAGAGCCCGCGGCGTCTGGGGCATAGAGCAGAGTAAAGGGTATTCTGCGGGCCTCCAGTGCCTCCGCCGCCGGCAGGGCGGAGCGGTAGCCGCCCTCCAGCGTCACGGCCACCGCGCCGGAGGGCAGGTCCTCCCCCCCCGCGAGGGACTGAAGGGCCTCTGGCAGGGGCAAGACGGTCCGCCCTGCGAGGGTTTCTATGTGCTGGGCGAACACCTCTGCGCGCAGAGACTGGGCAGGCAGCGCGTCCTCACCCACGCGCTGATAGGCCAGGATGACCAGGGACGAGGCGTCCCCAGGCAAGGCCGCAGGGCCAGCCGCCAGAGCGGGCCAAGCGAGGAAGAGAAGAAGGACAAGGGCTTGTCTCGGCACGGGCTGTGGTCCATAGTTTCCGGGCCCCTGCCCTAGCACGAAAGGCTGCGCCATGCACGAGGATACACACGATCTGCTCTTCCGCGCCGCGCGGACCCACAGCGCCTGGACGGACCGGCCCGTGGGGGAAGCGGAGATACAGGCCCTGTACGACTTGGCCAAGTGGGGCCCCACGGCGGCAAACGGCTGCCCCGGGCGCTTTGTTTTTGTGGCCTCTCCGGAGGGCAAGGCCCGCCTGAAGCCACACCTTGCCCCCGGGAATGTGGACAAGACCATGGCCGCGCCCGTCACCGCGATTGTGGCCCACGACACGGCGTTTTTTGAGGCTCTGCCCCGCCTGTTCCCCTACACGGACGCGCGGGCCTGGTACGCGGACAGCCCTGACCTGGCCCAGGAGACAGCTTTCCGCAACGGGACCCTCCAGGCCGCCTACCTCATCATGGCCGCGCGGGCGCTGGGCCTGGACTGCGGGCCCATGTCCGGCTTTGACGCAGCCGGCGTGAAGCAGGCGTTTTTTGCCGATGCGCCCACCGTTGAGCCCAACGTCCTCATCAACCTGGGCCATGGCGACGCCTCCAAGCTCCACCCGCGCGCGCCACGCCTCACCTTTGATGAGGCGTGCAAAATCGTCTAGTGGCCCTCCTGGCGATAGACACGAGCCTTAGGGCCTGCGGCGTGGCGGTCACGGTCGGCCCCTGGGCGTTGGAGGCCATGGCGCGCGGGCAGGACGCACGCCTTGTCCCCCTGGTGGGGGAGGTCCTGGCCCAGGCGGGCCTTACATATGAGGGCTTGACCGGCGTGGTCGTGGCCGTAGGGCCGGGGAGCTTCACGGGCACCCGCGTGGGACTGGCCGCCGCGCAGGGCCTCGCCCTGGCCCTGGACATTCCCGTCCACGGCGCCTCCACTCTGGACGCGCTCGGCCTGGGCCCGGACCTGACGGAGGACCAAAAGGCCGCCCTCGTTGAGGGCCGCGTGGCGCCGCCGGACCCGCGCGCCTATCTGGACCTGTTCGCCCAGGGCCGGGCGACCCTGCCCCCGCAGCCGCTCTACCTGCGCCCGCCGGGGGTCACGCCCCCCGCAAAGGGCAGAGGCCGCTAACCGGGTCCGGGGCGCCCAGCCAGGACCGCGCGGGCCTGATCGCAGTCCAGGGCCATCTGCGCCACCAGGGCGTCCAGGCTCGCGAAGCGTGCCTCTCCGCGCAGGCGCGCCACGGGCCGCACGCGCAGGACCTGTCCATAGAGGTCCCCCTCAAAGTCCAGGATGTGCGCCTCCACCTGTGCGACGGGCAGGGCAAACATGGGGCGTATCCCGATGTTCAGAGCCGCCGCCCGCCACGCCGCCTCGCCAGGCAAAAGGACCTGGCCCGCATACACGCCATAGGCCGGGTGCACGGCTGGCCCCAGAGACATGTTCGCCGTGGGATAGCCAAGGTCGCGGCCACGCTGATCCCCCCGCACGACCTCACCCCAAACCTCCCACGCCCAGCCAAGAAGGGCTGCGGCCTCGTCCATGTGTCCATGGCGCAGGAGGCCGCGGATGCGGCTGGCGGATATGGGCTCCCCGCCATCCTTGGCCTTGTCCACCGCCGTCACAGGCAGGCCGGCCGCGCGGATGTCTGCGGGCGTGCCGGCACGGATCTGTCCAAAGCGGAAGTCTGCCCCCACGACAACGTGCGCGGAGGCAAGGCCCCGGACGAGGATATCCCGGACAAAGGCCTCTGGCGGGAGGGAGGCCACCTCCCAGTCAAAGGGCAGGCTGTAGAGCGTCTCCACGCCCTGGGCCTCCAGGCGGTGGTGCTTGAGTGGCGCGGGGGTAAGGCGGCCAGGCGGGTCGTCAGGGCGCAGCACCGCACGGGGGTGGGGCTCAAAGGTCAGGGCGGCCAGGGGGCGCCCCTCGGCCTCCGCCACGGCGCGCGCCGCTGCCAACAGTGCCTGGTGCCCCCGGTGGACTCCGTCAAAGTTCCCCACAGCCACCACCGCCCCCCGTGCGTCCGGCGGCAGGCCCGCATGAGTCCCATACACGCGCATGGGGCTTCCTAGCACCCAGGCGCAGGCGTGTGCCAGAGGCCACGACCTCCACCGGCACGGGGCACTGCCGGACGTAAGATTGACGGGCCCCGGCCCGGTGTGGGAGAATGGGGCTATGAAGACCTTTGCACCAGAAGGAAGCGATGCGGGCCGGGGCCGCAAGAGCACGGCATGGGCTACGGCCTCTAGGGCTGGGCGTGATGCGGCCACGGGGCGGTTTGTTCCCGCTAAATCTAAGGGGAAGACAACGGCCGCAAAAAGCACACTGCGCACCACTAGCCTTCTGGAGAGTGTCCAGGCCATGCGCGGCTCCCTCGCGCCAGAGTTCGCGGGCATGACCACGGCGGAGATTATGCACCTCCTGCGCGGGGATGAGTGATGCGGCCATGCCGGACGTCCTTGTGGACGCGAACGTTCTGATAGACATCATGGCCCCGGACCCCGTCTGGGCCGACTGGTCGCAGCAAGCCGTCCTGGAGGCTGGGCATCGGGGCCGCCTCATAATCAACCCCATCATCCTTGCGGAGGTCTCGGCCTGCCACGAGTCCCGCGAGCGGGTAGAGCGCCTCTTGCCCCCTAACCTGTTTGTGCGGGAGCACCTGCCGTGGGCGGCGGCCTTCCCGGCGGGGCAGGCCTTTGTGGCGTACCGCCGGGCGGGAGGGACCCGGACGGCCCCACTGCCAGACTTCTACATAGGGGCCCACGCCCAGGTGAAGGGGCACGCCATCCTCACCCGAGATACGCGCCGCTACCGGACCCATTTTCCCGGGGTGCCCCTGGTCTGTCCCGGCTAAAGGTGCGCTTTTGCCCTTGACCCGCGCCGCGCGGGGGGTACCTTTCACCCTCTGCAGCATAGGGGAACGTCATGCCCACAGCACAAGAGATTTACGAGCAAAGCCTCTCCGGCGTGTATATGCCGGAGCACTGGGCCGCGCTCGCGCCGCTGGTGGACGAGATAAACACCCTGAAGCGCGCGAAGAACGCCATCATCCTTGCCCACAACTATATGACCCCGGATATCTTCTATGGCGTGGCCGACGTCGTGGGGGACTCCCTGGCCCTGGCGCAGAAGGCCGCCGCAACGGACGCGGACATCATCGTGCAGGCCGGGGTCCACTTTATGGCCGAGACGTCAAAGCTGCTCTGCCCAGACAAGACCGTCCTCATCCCAGACCTAGAGGCCGGGTGCTCTCTGGCCGCGTCCATCACGGCGGACGACGTGGCCTTGATACGAGAAAAATACCCCGGCGCGGCGGTGGTGACGTATGTGAACACAAGTGCGGCGGTGAAGGCTGCGTCGGACTATTGCTGTACTTCGGGCAACGCCCTGAAGATTGTTGAGTCCATCCCGCATGAGGAGATTATCTTTCTGCCGGACGCATACCTGGCGGACTTCGTGGCCGGCAAGACGGCCAAGACCATCCGCGCGTGGAAAGGCACATGCGAGGTGCATGAGCGCTTCACGCCTGCGGATATCACCAAGTTCCGGGCGGACTTCCCCGGCGTGGTGGTCCTGGCCCACCCAGAGTGCCCGCCGGAGGTCCTGGCCGAGGTGGACTACACCGGCTCCACGGCGCAGATGCAGGCCTATGTGGAGCGGGAGCGGCCGGCGCGGGTGGTGCTGCTGACCGAGTGCTCCATGAGCGACAACATCGCGGCGGCCAACCCGGACATTGAGATGGTCCGCACGTGCCAGCTGTGCCCGCACATGAAGCGCATCACCCTGCCCAAGATATTGCGGAGCCTGAAGGAGGGCGTGCACGAGGTGACCATCCCCGATGGGGTGGCCGTGGCCGCGCGGCGGGCCGTGCAGCGGATGCTGGAGTTGAGTTGATGCTGCCTCACGACGCCCTTATCCACCGCGCCCTGGCCGAGGACCTGGGCGCGCGGGGGGACGTGACGAGCGCCCTTGTCATCCCCGAGTCCGCGCGGGCGGAGGCGGTGATGCGCGCGCGCACGCCGGGCGTGGTGGCCGGGATGGCCGTGGCGGCGCGTGCGTTTGCGCTCTGCGGCGCGGTGGAGGAGGTCCTTGCGCTCGACGGCGCGGCTGTGGACGCGGGCGCGATCCTGATGCGCGTCACGGGCCCCGCGCGGGCGGTGCTGGCGGCGGAGCGCGTGGCCCTGAACCTCGCCTGCCGGCTGTCCGGCATCGCCACGGCCACGGCGGGCATGGTGGCCGAGGCTGCCGGGACAAAGGCCCGCATCGCCGCCACGCGGAAGACCGCCCCCGGCCTGCGGGCCCTGGAGAAGGCCGCCGTGGAGGCGGGGGGCGGCGCACCGCACCGCTATGGCCTCTACGACGCCATCCTTATCAAGGACAACCACATCGCCATCGCCGGGGGCGTCGCGCCCGCCCTTGCCGCCGCGCGCGGCGGGGCGGGGCACATGCTCACCGTCGCGGTGGAGGTGGACACCCTGGGCCAACTGGCTGAGGTCCTGGCCGCGCCAGCCCCGCCGGACAGCGTCCTTTTGGACAACATGGCCCTGGACGAGGCGCGGGAGGCCGTGGCCATGGTGGCCGGGCGCTTTGTCGTGGAGTACTCCGGCTCCGTCCGCCCGGGGCGCGTGGCCCCCATCGCCGCCACGGGCATGGACGTTATCTCCAGCGGCTGGCTCACCCACTCCGCCCCCGCCCTGGACCTGGGCCTGGACGTTAATACATAGGCTCCGCCCCAACCTTGCCCCGGAAGGTGTAGTGGCAAAAGGCCGTGTAGGCCAGAATAACGGGGAGCATCAGGGCCGCGCCCACCAGCATCAGGGAGAGCGAGGTCCCCGCCGCCGCCGCCCCGGCAAGGGGGATGGTGTAGGGCACGACCCACGGCCACAGGCTCACCCCTATGCCGACAAAGCCCAGGAGGAATATGGCGGAGGACCAGACAAAGGGCCAATACTGCTCCCCCCGGATGAGGCTGCGCGAGGCTGCGAAGATGACCAAAAGCATGAGGCACGGCAGCACAGCCAGATAATAGATATTCGGCTCTGACATCCACCGATTCAACAGGTGCGGGTGCAGCGTGGGCACCCACAGGGAAACAATGCCCCACACCGCCGCCACGATGATGAGAGCGTACTCCGCCGCACCCCTGGCCCAGGACTGCGTGAGGCCCTCGTTTTTCATCACGGTCCATGTAGCGCCCAACAGGGCGTACCCCGCAACAACGCCCAGGCCCGTCACCATGGAAAAGGCCGTAAGCCAGTCAAACGCACCCCCGGCAAAGACCCGGCCCTGCACAACGAAACCTTGCGTTATCCCCCCCAGGATGGCCCCCTGGAAGAACGCGGCCAGGAGAGAGCCAAAGTGGAACGCCTGCCCCCACCAGAACCGCCCGCGCGCGCGCGCCTTAAACCGGAACTCAAACGCCACGCCCCGGAAGATCAGAGCCAAAAGCATGGCCATAACAGGGATGTAGAGTGCGGGCATGACGATGGCATAGGCCAGGGGAAACGCGGCGAACAGGCCGCCCCCGCCGAGGACCAGCCAGGTCTCGTTCGCGTCCCAGAAGGGGGCGATGGAGTTCATCATCTTGTCCTGGCACTTCTCGCTGGGCGCGAAGGGGAAGAGGATGCCCACGCCCAGGTCAAACCCGTCCAGGAGGACATAGAGCAGGACGGCGGTGCCGATGAGGCCGCCCCAGATGAGGGGAAGGTCCAAGACATTTTCAAATGTGAACATGATGCAAAATCTCCAAGGACAACGGTTTGCGCCTAGGCCGCTTATAAACGCTTAGGGCGGCGGGCGCTAGCCCAGCGCGCGACCAGAACCCTGCCCCGCCACATAAATTGACACGCACCCCCAGCCTCCTCTAGGAAGGGCCAGAGAGCGACAACCAAAGGGCCCCGCCGCCATGCTGACCGCAAAGCAAAAAGATCTTCTGCTGTTCCTGCACCGCTGGACCACGGCGCAGGGCACTGCGCCTTCGTTTGAGGAGATGGCCCAGGCTCTGGGCCTAAAGTCTAAATCTGGGGTGCACCGGCTCATTTCTGCGCTTGAGGAGCGGGGCTACATTGTGCGCCTACCACACCGGGCGCGGGCAATAGAGGTCGTGCGCCTGCCCCAAGACTGCCCAGAGGCAGATCGGGGCGAGGTGGACCTCCCCCTTTTGGACGCATCTCTGGCCGAGACGGGGCGGCGCATGACAGTCCCGGCCCGCCTGCTCGGGGATGCGAAGCCTGGGACATGCTTTGCCATGACAGCCCAGGGAAGAGCTCCATCCACCACTGGCATCATGCCGGGGGACACGGTCATCGTGCAGCGGTGCGACGCGGCCCCCGACGGAGCCCCTGTGGTGGTCTTGGGAAGCGGCGGTGCGGCCAACATAGCACAGCACACTTCTAGCTATACGGGCCCACACGCGGCGGTTGCGGGTGGTGGGCGCACCGTGGCACGGGCTATAGCCCCACTCGCCATACAGGGGCGGGTAATAGCGCTGGTGCGGTCCTACCTCTAGGTCCGCGTTTTATGCTGCGCCGCCGTAAAGGATTTGGCAATCTTTCCCTTCTACGCTTATAGTTGTGTTGTTCGGAGTCGGCGCACGCACGCACCTGTGCCTCGCATGCCCGATCCGGGCCTCACGCCACGATGGGGGGAGGTGCCGCACCCATGGAGACCCAAGGCAATAAGCCCAAAGACCGGACCCAGGCCCGCACATGGCCGGGGGCCCTTTGCGCGCGCTTTGGTCTCATCTGGCGGGCTCGGGCTGGCCTGCGCTTTGCGCTCTTCATCTTCTGCGCAACCCTCTTGGCTGAGGGCGTCTTCTTCCTTTTCGTGCTGCGGCCTTCTGCCAGCCTCTCCCTCCCGGCCCTCCTCAGCGCAGGAGTCGTGGCTTTGGTCTTGTCCGGGGCAGTAGCAAGCATGGTCGCCTGGGCCCTCAACCACTGGATATTGGAGCCTACGGCCTTCCTGCGGGATGAACTGCTGCGCGGGGTGCATGACCCAGACGACCCCCGGCCCCGTGCCTCCCCCTTCCGGCACACGGACGAACTGGGCCAAGCCATCGCTGTGGCCCATACGCTTCTGGCGCAGAACGCTGTCAATCTCCGCCGGGTCAAGGATGCAGCCGAGGGACAGATCCAGCGCCTGGCCTATTACGACGCCCTCACCGGCCTGCCGAACCGGACTCTGTTCCTCAAGACTCTAGAGGAGCAAGCCAGGGCAGGACTGGAGCTGGAAGACACAGCCGCCGGGCGTGCGCACCCGCGCTTGGCGGTCATCGCCCTGGACGTTGACCACTTCAAGGACATCAACGACTCCATGGGCCACGAAGTGGGGGACGCGATTCTCCGCGCCCTGGCCCGCCGCCTGCGCATGACTCTGCCGCCCCAGGCCCTGGTCGCCCGCATAGGGGAGGACGAGTTCGCAGTGATGATGGCCATAACTGGAACAATAACCAGCGCGCGCGATGTCGCGAACCGGGTCGCTGACGCCATTCGCAGCACACCCGTCACCGTCCTGGGAGAAGAGTTCCAAGTCCGGGCCTCTGTGGGCGTGGCAACGTTCCCGGATGACGGGGTGCGCCCAGACCAGCTTTTGAAAAATGCGGACATCGCCTTGAACAAGGCCAAGGAGGTCGGGCGGGACGCAGTGCGGGAGTACTCCCATGACTTTGACCGCGCCATCCAGTACCGTTTTCAGACCTTGCGGGACCTACGGGCCTCCCTAGAGCACGGCGAGTTGAGCCTCCACTTTCAGCCCCAGCTCTCCCTGACCACAGGGATGGTGACGGGGACAGAGGCCCTTATCCGCTGGTGGAAACCTGACGCAAGCGCAGAGGGGGGGCGCTTCATTCCCCCGGGAGACTTTATCCCCGTTGCGGAAAACTCCGGCCTCATCCTTCCTATCGGAGAGTGGGTCTTGCGCCGGGCCTGCGAGGCCGCCGTGGCCTGGCGTGACAAGCATGGCCTCGCCTTGCGCGTGGCGGTGAACGTCTCTCCTGCGCAATTCATGCAGTCAGACCTATGCGAGGTGGTGGAGCGGGCCCTGGCCTCCTCTGGGCTGGAGGCGCGCTGGCTGGAGCTTGAGGTGACCGAGAGCCTGTTTATGGAGGATGTGGAGCACACCATAGACACCCTCCGCCACCTCCATGCCTTGGGGGTGGACCTGGCCATCGATGACTTCGGCACGGGCTACTCCTCCCTGTCCTACCTGCGCCAGTTCCCCATAGACCGTTTGAAGATTGACAGGTCTTTCATCAAAAACGCCCTAACAGACACGGACGACGCCGCCATAGCACGGACCATCGTGGGCCTGGGACACTTCCTGGGGCTTGAGGTCGTGGCCGAGGGTGTGGAAACGGCGGAACAGGAGTCGTTTTTGCTGAACGAGGGGTGTGACGCGGTGCAGGGCTTTTTGTATGCCCGCCCAATGCCCGAGGAAGACCTTGCAAAGTTTGTGAAGGCCCACCGCCGGTCAAAGACGCCCCTCCACCTCGTCTCTGGCTAGCGCGCCGGGGCCGGGCATGGTAGGCTTGGGCCATGCTGCGGCTTTCTTTGGCTTTGGTGATCTTTGGGCTGTGCGCCCTGCCCGCCTGGGCTGTGTCCGTGGACGCTATAAACACATACACAATGGAAGGGGCATGCCGCGCCGAGGCCATGACTCAGCAGGTCAACGCCATGTTAGAGGGGCCAAGCCTTATGGATTTGATGTGCGGAGAAGGCATCCCGGACACCTTTAAGGACGTAACATCCATCTTCAGCAAGCAAGAAGGCGAAAAGTTCGTTCAGGACACATTGGGCAATATAGGCGACTTTATAAGCCAGCTCTCTGGCGGTGCGTTCTCTCTCCCGGGCCTGGGCGGCTCTGTGTGCACCGCGATCAGCGCCCTGCAGGGTATGACCAAGTGCGCGGGTCGCGACCTTCCCCTGTCGAACTTTTCTCTGAGCGGCCTTACTGCCATGCAGGCCGCCGGGAGCCTTCCCTGCGGGGTGAAAAAAGCCTGTGATTTTGAGGATTTTCAGAAAGCAAGGAAGCAGCTCAGGGCAAAAGGAGAGGTGGCCACGGCGGACCCTCATTTGGAGATAGGCCCGGGCGCGCCGTGCTTTGCCGTCCAAACCGTCTTCGCCGTCTATGGCCCGAAGGGGGACAGGCAGCACGACGGCCAGGGCTGCGCCAACGTAAACTGCCGCTATGTAGAGGGCCAGGGCTGCGTCCGCGACGCCTCGTGATGACAGACTCGGGCACCGGGGGTTAGGATGCCCCCGCCGTGAAGCGTGCCACCCCCATGGACAAAATCTTTACCCGCCGCGCGGTCCTCCTGGGCGCTGGGCAGGCCGCCCTCCTGGCCCTCCTCGGGGGTCGCCTGGCCTGGCTGCAGGTCGTGGAAGGCCCGCGCTACAAGACCCTTGCCGACGAGAACCGTATTGACCTACAGATCCTCCCGCCCGCGCGGGGGGAGATTGTGGACATCACCGGCGCACCTCTGGCCAAGGGGGAGCGGGCCTTCGCCCTCCTGGCCACACCAGAGGAAGCGCACGACCTAGAGGGCATTTTGCGCCGGCTCCAGAGGGTTATCAACCTGCCTGACGAGGCTATAGAAACCGCCCTGCGCAGGGCCGGGCGGGGGCCGGGCTTTATCCCCGTTGAGGTCAAGGAGCACCTCACCTGGCCAGAGGTCGCCGCCGTCTCCGTCCGCCTGCCGGACCTGCCCGGCCTGTCCGTGGAGACCCGCCACATCCGCCGCTACCCTCTAGGGCCCGCCGCTGCACACCCCCTGGGCTATGTCGGCGCGGTGAGCCGCAAGGACCTGCAAGCCCCGGAGGCCCGGCCCATCCTGTCCGTGCCGGGGTTCAAGATCGGCAAGGCGGGCCTGGAGCGGGCACTGGAGGACGCCCTGCGCGGCAAGGCCGGCGCGGCGGAGGTGGAAATAAACGCCCGGGGCCGCCGTGTGCGGGAGCTATCCCGCCGCCCGCCCGCGCTGGGGGCCACAGTCCGGCTGACCCTCCATGCCGGACTCCAGTCCGCCGTTGCTGGGCACCTCGCGCGGGAGCGGAGCGCAAGCGCCGTGGTCTTGGACATTCCCACAGGCGCAGTCCGCGCCTTGGTCTCCCACCCGGCGTATGACCCCAACGCCTTCGTGCGCGGCCTATCGGCAGAGGAATGGGAGGGCCTGCTCTCTGACCCTGGCCTTCCCCTGACGGACAAGGCCGTGGGCGGACTGTATCCCCCCGCGTCCACATTTAAGATGGTGACGGCCCTGGCCGCCCTGGAGGCCGGAACGATGGCAGCCCCCACGCAGGTCCTTTGCCCCGGCCACTTTGACTACGGCGGCCACCGCTTCCACTGCTGGAACCACGGAGGGCACGGGAGTTTGGACGTGGTGGGGGCCCTAACCCAGTCGTGCGACACATTTTTCTACCAGGTGGGGCTGGATACAGGCATAGACGCCATAGCCGCCATGGCCCGACGCCTCGGCCTGGGGGCCTCGCCGAGCCTTGGCCTGCCGGAGGAGAAGGCCGGCCTCGTGCCCGACAAGGCCTGGAAGGCGGCGCGCAGGCGGGACAAAGTCTGGCATGGGGGGGAGACCGTCATTGCGGCCATAGGCCAGGGCTATCTCCAGGCCACGCCGTTGCAACTCGCCGTGATGACCGCGCGCCTGGCCTCTGGCTCTCGCGTCCGGCCTTTCCTTGTGGAGTCTGTGGGCGCGCGCGCTGCCCCCAGGTCTGCCCCGGAACCGCTGGGGTTGGACGCTGGGCACCTGGCCTTGGTCAAGACAGGGATGCGGGCCGTGATGACCGGGCCTCTGGGCACAGGCCGGGCGTCCGCCGCACCCGCCGGGGCGGGGTGGCAGATAGCCGGGAAGACCGGCACAGCACAGGTCCGGCGCATCACGCAGGCGCAAAGGGATGCCGGGATCAAAAACGAAGACCTGGTCTGGGCCCGGCGGCACCACGCCCTGTTCGTGGGCTACGCGCCCGTCGCCGCGCCGCGTTATGCCTGCTGCGTGGTGGTGGAGCACGGGATCAGCGGCGGGCGCACCGCCGCACCCCTCGCGCGGGACATCCTGGCAGACGCCATGCGCCTGTAGCCCTCACTCCGCGCCCTGCATCCGGAGCATCTCGGCCTTGACCGCGTCGGCCAGGCCCAGGCCGCCCCGCGCGGCGATGGCCTTGCCGTACTCCTGCACCATCAGGGAGCGCCAGACCTCCTCCCCCCGCCCGCCGCCGAAGGGGGGGTCCGTACTCAGGCCCGCGAACATGGGCTTGAACATCTCCGCGATGAACACGGCCTCAAAATCCTGCGCGACGGCGTCCATCTCCGCTGCGCGCGCGGGGGCGAGGGGCTTTGCAGGCAGCACGGCGGCGGAAAGCGCGTCCATGCCTGAGAGCACAGCACAAAGCGTGCCAAGCCGCCTTCACGCCCCACTGCGGCCAGGATATCGGGGCAGAGTCCGGTGGCAAAATGGTGGCTGAGCGGTATCTGGGCGGTAGCGCAGCGGTATCAGCGCGGTATCTGAGCGGTGGCGGGGCGGTAGCGGGGCGGTGGCGCGATTCGGGTGTGTTTTGGGCGCGCTGGGGCCGTCTACGGGTTTGAGTATACACCATTTTTCCTCTAGAGGTCAAGGAAAAAATCTGCGGCGCAGCGGGGCTACAGCACCTCAATTTCCGCCTGCAGCGCCCCGGCGGCCTTGATGGCCTGGAGGATTGTGATAATGTCCCGGGGCTGCATCCCCAGGCGGTTCAGGCCCGTCACAAGGTCCTGGAGGGTCACGCCCCCGTCCAGCACGGCGAGTTTGGTGTCCGGGCCTTGGTTTACCTCCACGTCCGTGCGCTCCAACACCACGGTCTCGGCCCCGCTTTGCACAAAGGAATCAGAGGCATAGACCTCCGGCTGTGAGGCCTCGGGCGTTTCGGTGACCTTAATCGTCAGGTTCCCCTGCGCGATGGCGACCTCGGAAATGCGCACATTCGCGCCCATGACGATGACGCCCGATCGCTCTGATATCACCACGCGGGCCACCTGGTCCGGGCGCACGGGGAGCTGCTCTATATCTGTGATGGTCTCCACGATGCTTTGGTCTGGTGCGGCGGACAGGCGCACGGAGGTCCCGTTCTCCGCCACGGCCAAGTCCCGGCCGGCATAGGCGTTGACGGCGTCCGCGATGCGCCGGGCGGTGGTGAAGTCCGGGTTTTTGAGGGACAGGCGCACCTGGGGCAGGTCCGCCAGGGTGAAGGCGATCTCCTTCTCCACCGTCCCCCCTCCGGGGACGCGCCCGGCCGTGGGGGTGTTCTGGGTCACCTCCTCCGCCGCGCCCCCCGCCGTGAAGCCCGCGATGTTCACAGCCCCTTGCGCCACGGCGTAGGCCTGCCCGTCTGCGGCCAGTAGTGGCGTCACAAGGAGGGTCCCCCCCTGGAGGGACGAGGCGTCGCCAAGAGCAGAGACATTGACGTCTATGGTGGTCCCCTGCCCCGCGAAGGGTGGGAGGGCCGCCGTCACCATCACCGCAGCCACGTTCCCGGTGTTCAGGTTCTGCCCCCGTATGTTCACCCCCAGGCGCTCCAGCATGGCGATGAGGCTCTGCTCCGTAAACGGCGCGTTGCCCAGAGAGTCCCCCGTGCCGTTCAGGCCCACGACCAGGCCATAGCCCACGAGTTGGTTCTTGCGCACGCCCTCAATGTCCACGATGTCCTTGATGCGCGCGGTGTAGGCCCCGGCCGGGGGGGCCGCAAGGGCCAGGACAAACGCCAAAAGGAGGGCGTAAAACCGCATGGTGCCTGTGGCTTGCAAGGGCCGTGCCACCCTACCTGGGCGCTTACTCCTCCTCACCCTCCTCCTTTTTCTTCTTTTTGAAGAAAGCCATGGGGTTGCCGCCGGGGGGGCCTTTGGTGCGCTCTTTGGCTGCCTCCGCCGGGGCGTCTGTTTTCGGAGCCTCCACGCCTGGCCCGCCGGGCGCAGCGGGGGAGCGGCGGATGGGCGGCGGCGCGGGCGCACCCTCCGTCTTGTCCTCTTTGGCCAGTGCGGGGGGGGCCTTGTCTCCCCCCGTCTTTACAGGCGGCGCAGCCATGGACTTGGCCAAGACCTCCAGCATCGCGGCCCGCTCTGCGAATGCAGCCCAGGCCCCCTCGGGGTCCTTTGCCTCCCGGTGGCACGCAACGTAAAGCGGGGCCAGCGCCGGCAGAAGCGCGGCCTCATCCCCCGCGCCCAGAGCGGCGGACAGGGCCTCCGCCTGCGCGCGCAACTTCTCGGCCAGGTCCTTCACCAGGGCCTCTGGCTCCGCCCCCAAAGGGTCCGCTGCCACGGCACCGACCACAGGGGCAAGCGCTGCGAGGGTCGCCACAGGGCCCTCCGGCGTGGAGACCTGTATGTCCCCGAAGCCCTGGGCAAACGCCGCTACCGCCCTCATGGACTCCACCACCTTGGCCATTGCGGCCTCGTCCGGCACGGTGTGCGCGCCCTTCTCGTACAGCCCGGCCACCAGGGGGGCTGCGAGAGCCGCAAGGGCCAGCCGCCCACCGTCCTTCTCTGCATCTCCCCCCAAGAGGCGGCCTATATCCACCCCCGCAGTCGCCGTCCGCGCGAGGAGTGCTGCCGTAGCCTGCGCAGCCTTCTCCGCGCCATCCTCGCCGGCTGCGGCGGCCACAAGGGGGGCCGCCACGGACCGGCAGAATGTCAAGAGATCCGCAGCGCTGGGAGACTCAGCCATAAGGGCCCCTTATCGCACGGCAGAGCGCCCGAGATAAAGGCCCGCCCCATAGACCCCCGAAACGCGCAAGCGCCTTTATATCCCCCCGCCACTGCCGCCGTCCCAGGTCTGGCCGTGGATGCCGCACTCGGTCTTACCGAACTCCGCCCAGCGCCCGGACCGCCGCCCCCCGCCGGGCACGGGCTCGCGCGTGCAGGGCATGCAGCCGACAGATGTGTAGCCGAAGGGAATCATGGGGTGTTCGGGCAAGTCGCGGGCCTGCCACGCGTGGTCTATCTGGGATTGGCTCCACCGCGCGAAGGGGTTAATTTTGACGCGCCGCCCGTCGTGCTCCAGCGTGGGCAGGGCGGTCCGCGACCCGCCGTGGACCCGCTTGCGCCCCGTCACCCAGGCGGCAAAGCCGTGGAGCGATTCCTCCAAAGGCACCACCTTGCGGAGATAGCAGCACGCGTCCGGGTTGCGCTGCCACAAAAGCCCGTCAGGGTCCGCGCCCGCGATAGCGCTGGGGTCAGGCTCCACGCTGCGCACATCCGTCAGGCCCAGGCGGGCGATAAGGGCGTCGCGGTATGCCAGGGTTTCCGGGAAGTGTTTGCGCGTGTTCAGGAAGATAACCGGCGTGGCCGGGTCCACCTCCGCCACCATGGCCAGGCCCAGGGCGGCCTCCGCGCCGAAAGAGGACACCACCGCAATCCGCCCCGGGAAGGCCTCGTGTATCACGGCCCGCAGCAGGTCCGCACCGTCCAGCGCGCCATAGCGGGCGGCCAGATCGGCTATTTGGGCGTCTAGGTGCATAAGCCTCTATCTGGCACGCGCGGAGGGCCCACCGCAAGGCTAATCCGGCGCACACGTTGCGACCTATGCGGCGGGTGCCGGTGCCAGTTCCAGAGTGCGCGTCGCGGAAATCCATTTTTCCAAGTGCCAGATAGCGTCCTGGGCCCTATCAACGGGGACAGCGTTCAGAATTTGCAAGCAAGCTTCCTGTGAAAGAAATCCGAGGCCCGTTCTACGCCCCGCCCCCCACTCAGGCACCAGAACACGGGCCCCGGCCTGTTTTCCCTCAAAATCTTTGGGATTGTCGTCCACAATACATATATGCGCGGGGGGCACGCCCATGGCGATGAGGTGCGCCATGAGGCGCGCTTTACCAAGCAAGCCTTCGGATCTGTTGTAGTCCGGATCGCCAAAGGCCAAAACACCCGCTTTGCGCGCCTTAGGACAACGGAGGCCCCATAGGCACGCTGCATGCCAAGCGCCCTTTGGGCCCGTCGCCGTGGGCAAGGCGCCCTCGAAAGTACACCTCAGTCCTTTTTCTTCTACGAAGCGCCACGCTGACTTGGGCGATCCGCTTGTCATCAGGGCTATGCGCAGATCAATGGTTGCGTCTTCGCGCAGTGTGGTCGCCCAGTCCAGAATCGCGTTAGCCTCCGGGTAGAGAGCCTCAGTGAATTTGCTCTGCGGGTGAGCTGTAATCCCTCTAGAGGGGTACAGCGTCCTGTCCCTGTCTATAAAAAGCCAAAGGGTGGGACACGCCATGGAACACAGTGTTTTAAGGCAAAGACGCTTCAAGGCAAGCGTTTTTTTGGGCACGATTTAACTGTTCCGATCAACAGGCAACTGGGCTCTGCACTGCGTGCACAGCCATGCGTTCCCCTCCACCACGCGTGTCGTTTCCGTGGATATCTCGGCGAACCCGGCACCGCGCGCGCGCATATCGTCCCGCAGGGTGCCCAGCCGCTCCAGCCTCTCGGCCCACACAGGGGGCAGGACGGCCTCCAGGAACTCCCGCAGCATCTTGGCCAGGGCGGGGCTCCGCCCGCCGGTGGAAATGGACAGGAGCAGGCCGCCCCGGCGGACAATGGCGGGAGTGTGGAAGTCGCACAGGGGGAGAACATCCTCCACATTCACCAGGGCCCCGGCCGCGCGGGCGGCGTTGGCGATGCGGCTGTTCTCTGCGTCGTCCAGGCCCGCCACAAAGACAACCTGCGCGGCCCGGATTTGGGCCTCTGTGGGGGTTTTGACCACAACAGGCCGGGCCCCTGCGGCCTCCAGGCCCTTGCGCCGCTTGTCCAAAAGGGGCCCCTGCCCCGCCAGGAGGATGCGCACTTTCGCGGGGTCCAGGACGATGGGAAACATGACGCCTTTCTTGCAATGACGTGTCGCTCCGGCGCAAGAGCCGGGGCCAGGTCCGTTCTCCAGACTCCCCGATCTCGGCATTCGCCGGGATGACGCGCTTTAAAACAGCACAAACTTTAGTGTGAGTGCCGGTGCGCCCGGCAGGGCTCTCTCCACGGACAATCGAGCCTCCATGGGTACCTGCCCCTGGGCGTCCACAGCGGTGGCCTCCAGAGGCACGACCCACCGCCCGTGCTCCGCCCCCGTCGCGTCGCGCAAGACGGCCTCCACACGGGGCAAGCGCTGGCCCTGGTCCGCAAGGTTCAGGATGGTGCCAGCCAGGGCAATGCGCCCACCCTGTGCCTGGGCGGTGACGCGGTCAAACGCCAGAGACTGGGCTGGGGCCGGCGGCTCTGCCCGGAACAGGGCGTACGCCGACCGCGCCTGGGGCCAGGCCTCAGCAACGGGGCCGCGCGCCAAGAACAGGGCCAAGAGCACGGCGGCGGCCAGAGCCGCGGCTCCGGCATACCCGACCAGGCGTGGCGTTAAGGGGCGGCGAGGCGCGGTGGCCGGGGAAGGGCGGCGAAGCGGAGTCTCTGGCCGGGGGCGGATACCCTCGGGGATGCCGCTCTCCTCCCCGCCACCCGCGCGCCAGACGTGTCCGCAGGCCCCGCACCGGACGTTGCGCCCCAGTGCACCGGGAGGGGCAGCGAAGCGCGCGCCGCACTCTGGGCAGGTCAGGACGTCCATGCCTTCAGCGCCTCGTGCGTGGGCATGCCCACGGCGTGGAAGCCGCCGTCGACCATGAGGACCTCCCCCGTGACGGAGCCGGACAGGGGCGAGAGGAGGTAGAGCGCCGCGCCGCCGATGTCGTCCAGCGTGACGGCCTCCCGCAGGGGACTCGCGCCGATGGTGTATTTGTACGTCTTGCGCGCGCCACCGATGACCGCGCCGGCCAGGGTCTTCATGGGCCCGGCGGAGATGGCGTTCACGCGCACCCCATCCGGCCCCAGGTCTGCCGCCAGGTACCGGACGGAGGACTCCAGCGCGGCCTTGGCCACACCCATCACGTTGTAAGACGGCATGACCTTCTCCGCGCCGTAGTAGGTCAGGGTCAAGGCGGTGGCCCCGGGGCGCATGAGGGCCCGGGCCCGGCGCATGACGGAGGTGAAGGAGTAGCACGAGATGTGCATGGTCGTCAGGAAGTTGTCCAGGGTGGTGTCCACGTACCGGCCCGCGAGTTCCTCTTTGTTGGAGTACGCGATAGCGTGCACGACAAAGTCCAGGCCGCCCCACTCTTTGTCTATGGCCGTGAAGGCCGCGTCCAGGTCGGCCTCCTGCGAGACGTCGCAGTCCAGGACGAGGGCGGAGCCCACCGATTCGGCCAGGGGCTTCACGCGCTTGCCGAAGGCCTCACCCTGGTAGGTGAAGGCGAGTTCGGCCCCGTGGCGGTGCAGGAACTCCGCAATACCCCAGGCGATGGACCGCTCGTTCGCTACGCCCATGATGAGGCCGCGCCGCCCGGCCATGAGGGGGGGTGTGTTAGTCACTATCGGCTTTCTCCTTTTTGATGCGCTCTGCCAAAGTCCGGGATAGGGCCTGGGCTTCTAGCAAGTGTTCTGTATCCAACATCTCTGCAAACCCGTCTCTATGTTCTGCAAACTCGTCTTTCCATTCTGCAGCATCCTTAGCAGCCCCCCCTTTACCCGCTGCAGCCAGATTGAGCCATGCATAAGCCTGGACGAAGTCCTGCGGCACGCCTCGACCCAATGCATATATACAGCCCAAAATGCCCTGCGCCCCAGCCAGTCCCTGCTCCGCCGCCTTGCGGAACCAGTGGGCACCCTGCGCATAGTCCTGCTCCACACCCTGCCCCCTATAATACATCTCGGCCAGATTATACTGCGCCTTGGCGTCCCCCTTTTCGGCGGCCTTCTTTAACTCCTCCAGCGTCTGTTTGGGCGCATCGGGGGAGTCGCCCTGCCCCATGGCGCTCATCTTCTCCATACTTAAAGACAGGGCGGCACTACCGAACTTGCCCTCCAGCTTCACGCCGTGCTTTTGGCAAAAGCCCAGTATTCTTTTCACCCACTCCGGGTGGCACTTCAAAATATGTAGAAACGTCCCGCACACGATCCCAACAATAACAATGCTGGCAGACGGAGCGCCTACGATAAACAAGTCAACCCAGGTGCTCATCCCTCACCCCTCCCAAACGCGAGGGTACAGTTCGTCCCGCCGAAGCCGAAGGAGTTGGACAGCACCACGTCGTGCGCCACGCCGTCGCGCCGCTCGGTCACGATTGGCGCACCCGCCGCGCCGTCGTCCAGGGTCTCGATTCCCACGGAGGGGGATATAAAGCCCTCGGTCATCATCAGGATGCTGAACACGGCCTCCTGCGCACTCGTCGCGCCCAGGGAGTGGCCCGTCAGGGACTTTGTGGAGGACAGGGGGGGCACGCGCTCGCCAAAAACCTCTTTGATGGCGGTGAGTTCCGTGATGTCCCCGGCGGGGGTGGAGGTCCCGTGGGTGTTGATGTAGGTGACGCGGGCGGGGTCTATCCCGGAAAGGGCCTGGCGCATGCAGCGCACCGCGCCCTCCCCGCTGGGGGCGACCATGTCCGCGCCGTCCGAGGTGGCCCCGTGGCCCAAAAGCTCCGCATAAACGCGCGCGCCGCGGGCCCGGGCGCGGTCCATGTCCTCCAGGACCAGCATCCCCGCGCCCCCGGCGATGACGAAGCCGTCGCGGTTGGCGTCGTAGGGGCGGCTCGCGGCGGCGGGCCGGTCGTTGTACCCGCACGAGAGGGCCCCCATGGCGTCGAACAGGACGGACAGGGCCCAGTCCAGCTCCTCCCCCCCGCCAGCGAGGGCGACATCGGCCCGGCCCAGACGCACCAGGTCCGCCGCGTTGGCGATGCAGTGGCCTGAGGTCGCGCACGCGCTGGAGATGGAGTAGCTGGGCCCCTGAATCTTAAGGGCCGTTGCCAGGTTCGCGGACAGGGTGGAGCACATGCACTTTGGCACCGCGAAGGGCCCCACACGGCGGGGGCCTTTTTCCCGCGCAGTGTCGGCGGCGGCGACCTGGGCGGCTGTGGACGGCCCGCCGGAGCCCGCGATGAGGGCGGTCTTTGGGCTGGCCACCTCTGTGGCGGAGAGCCCCGCGTTCTCAATGGCCTCCAGAGCGGCCAGGTAGGCCCACGCCGCGCCGTCGCCCATGAAGCGCAAGAGCCTCTTGTCTATGGCGGCGGTGTCCGCCTCTGGCCGGCCCCAGACCTGGGAGCGAAAGCCTAGCTGCGCGTACTCCGGCGCGGCCGTGATCCCGCTGCGCCCAGCCTTGAGAGACTCGGCCACAGACGCCAGGTCGTTGCCGATGCACGACACGACCCCCATCCCGGTGACAGCAACCCTGCGCATGCCCGGAGTCTTAGCGCGGATGGCGGGGGCACGCAAGTCGGCGCGTCCCCAGAGTCGCCCCGCGCCGTCAGGGGCCGCCTGCGCTTATGCGCCAGCGCCTGGGCGCTTCAGGCTCCTGCCGGGCGCGCAACATATGCGCGATGCGCGCAGCGGGGTTGCCCGTGCTCCGGCACGGCCCGTAAGGTGCGCGGTCATGGACGGGGCGATTGCGGTCATCGGCGCGGGGGGGGCGATAGGCGGGGCCTTGACCCGCGCGCTGGCCGGGCGATACCCGGGCGCGGCGCTCCACGCCTTCGCCCGGCGTGTGCCAGGGTCCCCGGTCGCGGGCGCAGCGCACCACAGCCTTGCGGACTACGTGGATGAGGACGCCATGGCACGGGCTGCGGGAATGGCAGAGGCCTGGGGCCTGGTGATCGTCGCCACGGGCATTCTGCACGGGCCGGGCCTGCGGCCCGAGAAGGCCCTGCGCGACATATCGGGCCCGGCGCTGGCGCGGGTGCTGGCGGCAAACACGGTTGCGCCCGCCCTGGCGGCCAAGCACTTCGTGCCCCGGCTGGCCCGGGGGCGGCGGGCGGTCTTCGCGGCCCTGTCAGCCCGTGTGGGCAGCATCTCAGACAACCGCCTGGGCGGGTGGTACGCCTATCGCGCGTCCAAGGCCGCGCTGAACATGGTGCTCAAAACCGCGAGCATAGAGGCCGCGCGGCGCAACCCGGGGGCGATCATCGTGGGCCTGCACCCCGGCACGGTGGACAGCCCCCTGTCCCGGCCGTTCCAGGGGGCGGTGCCGGACGGGGGCCTGCGCACGCCGGATGCAGCTGCGGCGGCCCTGCTGGATGTGCTGGATGGCCTGACGCCTGCCGACACGGGCCGGTGCTTTGCCTGGGACGGGCAGGAGGTGCCGCCATAGGAGCCCGGCGCACATGTCTGCCAGGGTGCAAGCCGCTATGGTCTTTTGGGGGTTATGCCCCCTCACCCCACCTCCGCAGTCCCGCCAGCGCGGCCCGGCCTGGAGGGCCATAGAGGCTTGCGATGCGCTCCGCCGCGCTGGGCTCCAGGTCGTCCAGGGCGGAGCGCAGGCAGGTCGCGGCTTCCACGTCCCCCTCCACGCAGACCTCCCGCCGGAAGAACTGCGCGTCTGCGTCCGCCCGCCCGTCCACCAGGGCCAAGAGGGCCGAGAGGGGCCCGGCGATGCGCGCGTCCCAGGCGGCGCAGGCCGGCACGGGGCGGCGGTGGGCCTCCAGGGCCGTACCCGCCGGGTCCGGGGTGAGCACAAAGGCGAACGGCGCATCTGTGGGCTCTATCAGAAAGCGCTTGCCCGCGCCGGGGCCCAGGCGGGCGAAGACCTCTGGCGCGCCCTGGGCGACCGCAACGGTCCAGCCCCGGACCAGGGCCCGGACCAAGGGCAAAGGGAGGAGGGCCAGGGCCCGGCGGGCGAGAGGGAACATGGCCCAGAGTCTTAGGCGCCCCGCGCTGCGCCCGCAAGGCCCTCGGCATAGGCCCGCGCGCTGGCGGCCAGGGCGGCGCGCTATACAAAATTGCGTGAGGGCGGTATGCATTGACCAATGCGCTGCCTGACTTTTGTGCTTCTCCTGGCGTTCTGCTCCCTGCCTGCAGTGGCCCAGATCACGAAATACATGGAGGTCTGCGAGCACGGCCTCTGTCCATATTTCCGGGCCCCCCTCGCCCCGCCTGAGGGCTGGGTCTCCGGTGATCCTGGGCCAGGACGTGCGCGGGAGATGCAGCTCTTCCTGCCTGAGGGGGAGAGTTTTGACAGTGCCCCAGCGGTGATCTATGCCACAGTCACCTGGAACGCCGAGGACAAATCCCTGGATGCGCTGATCGCCGATGAGATCGCCCGTTGGCGCGACAAAAACCCGGATGCGCAAGCGGAGGAGGTGCCCTCCCTGGGCCTCTTCCGTGTCTTTGCCTTGCGCACACCGGGTGCGGGCGCGAACCCTTTTGAGTATGTGGCGTATGCCCTGGACCACGATGGGGACGGTAATGTGTATTTCCTGGTCGTGGTGGTGTCGGCCTTAACGGCAGAGGCACTAGACGCCGCGCGCGGCGCGTATGAGGACCTTTTGCGGAACTACAGGCCCCCGCCCTTCAGGCCCTCGGCATAGGCCCGCACGCTGGCGGCCAGGGCGGTGTGGTTGTACCCCCCCTCCAGGAGGCTCAGGGTCGGCAGGGCCCCTATCTGCGCCCCAATCCAGCCGAAGTCCTGCGTCGTCAGGGCCAGCCCGCCCAGAGGGTCGTCCGCGTGCGCGTCAAACCCTGCCGAGACAATCAGCAGGCCCGGCGCTGCGGCCCGGAGCGCGGGCAGGACCCGGTCCAAAAACGCTCTGCGGTACGCTGGACTCCCCGTCCCGGCGGGCAGGGGGATGTTGGTCACCTGCCCGTGCGCGCCAACCTCGCCTTCCGCCCCGGTGCTGGGGTAAAAGGGCCACTGGTGCGTAGAGATATAGGCCGCGCGGGCCTCGTCCCACAGGATGTCCTGTGTCCCGTTGCCGTGGTGAACGTCAAAGTCTAAGACGGCCACGCGATCCACCCGCTCCAGGGCGTAGAGGGCAGCCAAGGCGGCGGTGCTCAGAAGGCAAAAGCCCATAGCGCGGGCGCGGGTGGCGTGGTGCCCCGGCGGCCGGACGGCGCAGAAGGCCGGGCCGCACCCAGCCAGGACGTGGTCCACCCCGGCCAGGGCGCAGCCAAGGGCCGCGAGGGCCGCGCGCCAGCTCCCCGCGCTCATGTGTGTATCAGGGTCCAGGGGGCCCGGACCATGGCGCGCCAGGGCACCCACATAGGCCGGGTCATGCGCCGCGCGCGCGGCGGGCTCCTGCGCGGGCTCCGGGGTGATTCTGGGGAACAAGTCCCCAGGCAGCGCGCCCAGAACAGCGTCCAGGCGGGCCGGGTCTTCCGGATGGCCCGCGCCAGGGTAATGCCCCGCACACGCCGGATGGGTGAAGACTGTGAGGGCCAGGCGCTAGGCCTCCCCCTCCTCCGTGCCGCCGGAGACCTCAGAGCCATCTGCATTCAGGAGCTTGAGGTTTGTCGCCGCGTTGCGGCCCTTGCTCATCGCTATCTCATAAGAGATTTTCTGCCCGTCTTGCAGGTGTGAGAGTCCGGCTTTTTCCAGCGCGGAGATGTGGACAAAGACGTCTGAGCCCCCCTCATCCGGGGCTATGAAGCCGAATTTTTTCGTCGTGTTGAACCATTTTACTGTGCCGGTGGCCATGGGGGTCTGTCTCCTTAAAAATAATGGGTTAGCAGGGCCCCGCTTTCGTGCGGGGCACCCCTTATACCCCCGCTGGGGGTGCGGACGCAAACCCTTATTTTGAGGGTCAGGGCACTTCGCCCTTATGCCCCCCGGCGTCCAGGCGGCGCTCCAAGACGGAAAGAACATCGGCGGGCGCAGCGTCCAGGCGGGCCAGCAGGGCCAAGAGGTGGAACAGCAGGTCTGCGGACTCCTCAAAGAACGCCTGCCGCGCGCCGGCCTCCCCCCGCGCGGCGCGCAGGGCCTCAATGGCGGTTTCCACGGCCTCCTCGCCCACCTTCTGCGCGATATAGTCCGGGCCCCGCGCATACAGCTTGGCCACGTACGACCCCTCCGGCGCGGCGGCTTTCCGGGATTCCAGCACGGCCCATAGGCGGTCCAATGTGTCTTGCATGGCCGCGTGTTAGCACGCCCGGAGGCCAGTGGCCAGGGCGGCGGGGCGGCCAAATCCGTGCTGCGGCGCAGATTTTTTTCCTTGCCCAGCAGAGGAAAAATGGTGTACACTCAAATCCGTAGCCGGTCCCGCGCGCCCAAAAACACACCCGAATCGCGCTACCGCCCAGCCACCGCCGTGATACCGCGCTGCTACCGCCCAGACACCGCCCCGCTACCGCTGGGCCACCCCCCAGATGCCGCCTAGCCACCATTTTGGTGGCACCGCACAGACAGGCGTTAGGGGCGCACTAACCCCCGCGTACTATCATGGAGGTGATTGGATTTTTTGAAGCACAGTCCTTTTGGCGCGCGTTCGGCCTGGCGCGCCTGCTGTCCGTGGAGGAGGAGGGAGAGTTCCGCCGTATGACGTTCGCGGCCCGGCGCTCGGCCCTCTGCGCGTGCCACGTGGACAGCCAAGGCTTTGCGCTGGGTGGGGGGCCGCACAGCCGTATGGCCGCGCCGCTACTGTCGCCGCCGCGTTGAGGTATATTGAGAAATTCATAGCCGAACATGCAAAAAAGTCTTGACTTGTGCTATGTGATTTTCTATAGTCAAACTACCAGGCCGCAACCCCCAGTTTAAGGAGAACCCCATGGGCATCTGTCTCTCTCTCTCTCGCTTGTTCGGTGAAAACACTACCATAGGTATGGCCCTGAAAGAATGCGGCACCCCTGCCGCTGTTGTGCGTTTCTCAGATGCCCGCGAAGCTTTTCACATGCCCTCCAAATACACGGTTTCTAACCCTCAGAGTGAGCGGTACAATCTTCCTTGGGATGAGGAGTCTTATGTGCCCTTTATAATGAAGCCCGACACAAACGATAGTGGTTTTTATGCATACATAGAGCCTATATCACAAATTAAGAGGTCTGGTGTCTTTGTCATGCGCCTGGAGCGCATAAATCAGTTGATACCCAGAAATCGGGCCGATACAGAGCATAAAAGGAGGCTGCCAGATTGTACAAGTTTTTATATGGAAGGCCCTGTTGAAGATGGAGATATGCGCATCTGGTCTGCGGGCTGGAGTCATGAAAGACGATGGCTGGTGCCAATGCTCTTGTCTTGTCAATCAGAGCGAGTCGCTGGACGGGACGCGGCAGATCCTAGTCCTGAGCGCCTGCGGGTCCTGATACAGGAAGCGAGAGAGTATATGCGTTCTTATTTGCCCAATCCGGATACACTGCTGGGCCTGGCGAACCCCAAAGGCACGGAGCACGCGCCTGCCACCCAATAGGCAATTGGCCCGGTTCTTGCAGCCCTGACCAGGGCTATGACGGCGCCCAGGAGCACGCCACCTCGCGCCATCCGCCAGGCGATGGGGCTTTTCGCCGGGCTGTGCGTTCTTGTAAGCGGTGTTTGGGAGGGGCATGGGGGCATATCTCCAGGGCCTGGGGGTATATGCCCCACATTGTGCCCCCATATGCCCCCGGCTGTCAGGGGACGCCCCCGGACACTACGAGAAGGGGAGGAAGTTAAAAACCCCATGTTTCCGCCGTTCTCTTGGATGGTGCGGGACGGGGATGTGGCGCACCCGGCAGGATTCGAACCTGCGGCCTCCGCCTCCGGAGGGCGGCGCTCTATCCACTGAGCTACGGGTGCGGGCTCGCGCTTTACTACACTGCTTGGCCCTTGCTATGCAAGGCACCATGATGCGACCCCCGCCGCGCCTCAGCATGGACATGGGTGCCTTCGCTCAGGGGCTGCTCCTCGTGGCTGCCGCGATCGTTGGCCTGGCTGTGTACGCCTTTATCGCGGGTCCGGCGCACCTGCGCGCTCTCCAGGATGCCGCGCCGGCCTTGACTGTCCCTGTAGAAAGCGCAGAGCCCGCAGTGCAGACGGCCCCGGCGGACGCGTCTCCGTTCTATGGGGGGGCCTTGCCTCAGCGGGCGGAAGACGGGCGCACGCCCTTTGTGGCCTTCCGGGCCCCGGCACCGGCGGTGCCCGCCGGGCGGGGGCGCATTGCCCTTATGGTCGCGGACTTCGGCCTGTCTGAGAGCGGGAGCGCTGGAGTCTTGGAAAGCCTTCCCCCGGAGGCTGCGGTCATTCTCTCCCCCTACGCGGCGCGGGCCGATGCCTGGGCTGCGCGCGCGCGTGAGGGGGGGCGGGAGGTCTGGCTCCACCTCCCCCTCTCGTCGGGGGAGACCGAAAACGCAGGGCCCCTGTCCCTCTCGGCGACCATGGGTGTGGCCCCCGGGGCGCAGGCGCTGCGCGCCGTCTTGGGCACCGCCCGCGGCTACGCCGGGGTCGCTGGCTTTTTTCGCCGGGAGGTCTCCGCCGACGCCCCAGCCATCCGCGCCGCGCTGGGCGAGGTGCTCACACGGGGCCTGGCCCTGGCCCAGATCGCCCCGCCTGGGGCAGAGGGGGCCGAGGAGGAAGACCCCATCGCGGCCCTGGCCCGCATGCAGGACGCGCCCTATGTCAGGGCAGACATGGTCCTCGCACCCCAAGATCCTCAGGACGTCCCCGCCGCGCTAGCCCAGGTGGAAGAGCTGGCGCACATCCGGGGTCATGCCCTCCTTGTGGTCGCGCCCTGGCCCAGCGTTGTGGGCCGCGTCGCGTCGTGGGCCGACGGCCTGCCCGCCGCGGGCCTTGCTCTCGTCCCGCCCTCGGCCCTCGCAGGAGCAACGTACGCCGATGGTGGGCCATAAAACCATGCCTGAGAGGGGAGTCTACCGCCGCTGCGTGGGTATTGCCCTGTTTAACCAGCGGGGGGAGGTCTTCATAGGCCACCGCGTGGACGCTCCGGGGGCCTGGCAGATGCCCCAGGGGGGGATAGAGCCGGGGGAGAGCGTCCGCGCGGCGGCTCTGCGCGAGGTCGTGGAGGAGACCGGGGTGTGCCCGGCCTCCGTGGAGATACTTGAGGTCGCCGAGGGCCCCCCCCTGCTCTATGACCTTCCGCCGGAAATCCGCGCGCGCCTGTGGGGCGGGCGCTACCGGGGTCAGGAGCAAGTCTGGGTCGCCGCGCGCTTCACGGGCGCGGACGCGGACGTGGACCTTGGTCACCACGACCCGCCGGAGTTTGACGCCTGGCGCTGGGTCTCCCTGGCAAAGGCCGTGGAAACCATCGTGCCCTTCAAGCGCCACGTCTACGCCGCCGTGGCCGCCCTGTTCGCGCGGCACGCTACGCCAGACCCAGGTGAACGACACCTTTGACCCTCCTGATACCGACCACTCTAGGCGCTGTTATCAAAGGGCACCGCGCCGGCTTTTGAGGCATTTTTTGAGCGAAAATCGTCCTGTTTTGCGCCGCCATAGCGGGGCTATGGCAAGCAAGCCGGGGCAATGTGCAGCCAAAAATGGCCAGAAAGGGGCGGGGACTGGCCTTTGATAAAAGTGCCTAACGGTGGCAGACGTTGAAGTGGGTGATGAGGTCGGCGGCGCGGTAGTTGTGGGGGAGAATCTCCCCCCCGACCTCCAGCGTGGGGTACGCGATGCGCCGGCGTGCGGCGGTGGCCTTGCGCCGGAATTCCCGGTCCTTGGCCGCGTTCTTGTCCACAAAGTGCTCCGTGAAGATCACGTTGTGCGCGTTCAGGTCCGCACGCTTGCGGTCGCACGCGGGGCACCAGGTGGCCGCGTAGACCACCAGGCTCTGGCACCCCCCGGCGGCGCGGGCTGGGGTGGTCATGACGGATTGTGGGGACTCGATGCCGCCCAGGTACCAGTAAAGCCCAAGGCCCAGGACAACCAGGAAGAGGAGCGCACGCATGGGCCGCGTTCTACCCTAACTGCTCCAGGCCGGGGTAAGCACCCGGCCGGCCGGGGTGCCGCCGGACAGGGTCAGGAGCAGGGTCTGCCCCCGCCGGACCAGCGGCCCGTCCGTGACGCCCGTGGCGGCGAAGATGATCTCATCGCCAGAGGCCATATCGGTCTCCGTGTACACGCGGGCGAGGTCTGTGACTCCCGCTCTTGCGGCCCGGGCGCGCTCGTCCTCGTTGCGGAACACCAGGCGCCCGCGCATTGCCCCCCCGGTGCAGCGCAGGGCCGCCGCCGCCAGCACGCCCTCGGGCGCGCCGCCGGTGCCCATATACACGTCCACCTCCCCCCGCGCGCAGGCGATGACCGCGGCCACGTCCCCGTCCTGGATGAGCTGGAGCCGCGCCCCGGCCGCGCGAATGTCGGCCATCAGGCCCGCGTGCCGCTCCCGGTCCAGCACGCAGACCATAAGATCCTCCACGGGCCTGCCCACCGCACCGGCAACGGCGCGGAGTGTGTCCTCCACCGGCGCGCCCAGGTCCAGCGACGCCCCAGCCGCCGCCGGGCCCACGGCCAGCTTTTCCATGTAGACGTCCGGCGCGTGGAGCAGCGCGCCCCGTGGCGCCAGCGCCAAGACGGTCAGCGCCCCGGCCCGCGCCTGGGCCGTGAGCGTCGTGCCCTCCAGCGGGTCCAGGGCGATGTCCACCGCGGGGCCCGCGCCCGTGCCGACCTCCTCCCCGATGTAGAGCATGGGGGCCTCGTCGCGCTCCCCCTCTCCGATGACCACGCGGCCTTTCATGGGAAGGGCGTTCAGCGCCGCGCGCATGGCCTCCACCGCCGCCGCGTCCGCGCGCTTCTCCGCACCCCGGCCGACCCAGGGGACACACGCCAGCGCCGCGCGCTCGGCCACCTCGGAAACAGGCAGGGCGAGGAGAGAAAAGGCGATCATGGACCCCTCATAGCACGGGTGGCCCGCCCAAGGAACTGCCCCTCCGGCCCTGATCGGCCCAGGGCGACCACGGCGGGGAGATGCGCAGGCAGGGCCACAGGAACAGGGCTGACCCAGGGCGGCGCGGCCAGGCGGGCCAGGGTGATGTGCGGGACCCAAGGGTCCGGCGTGAGCAGTTCTGCGCCGTGGGCGGCCAGGAACGCCACCGCCCCTTCCCGCAGGGCGCGGAGTTCCTGCGTGGCCGCGACCTCCACCCCGGCCCAGGTGAAACCTGTGTGCCGGCCCCGCCCCGGCCAGAGATAGGGTCCAGCGCTCTCCACCCGCGCCCGCGCCCCAAGGAACGGCGCGGCCTGGGCGGCCTCTTTCGCAAGGCCGTCAAACTGCGCCAGGGTCACATGGGCCAGGGCCCGCGTAGGGTGCAGGCAATACGCGTCGGCCATGGGCCCAAGACCCTCCGCCGCAGCGTAGAGCGCCGCCGCGTCCCTCCGCGCCAACAGCAGGGCAAAGTTCAGATGCGTCACGCCACGGCGGCCTGTTCTGCGATCATAGGGCTCGCATAGCACGGGGGGGCGGCCTAAGGAACGGCCCGCGCGTGGGCCGGGTGAGGCCTGCGCGCCGGCCCAAAAAAAGCGCCCGCGAGGGGGCATTTGCCACATTTTTTGGTTGCTTTTTGATGGTCTGTTCCGCACAATCGGTCCTCAAAAATCGCAACCCTAGGAGGACGTACAATGTCTAGAATCTCTCTCTCTCTCTCTATTCCCGAACAACGTGTGGACTCCCCAGACAGAGAAGATTTAGCAGATTTTCTCGCACGTTTGGATGCGCAGAGTGCTAAACCTCCTCCTGAAGAAACCCCCCCACCTCCCGAAGAACAGCCTGAAGCCCCAGCCGCCTAACCTCCACCCCTTCGGGGAAGGCGTCGGCCAGGCGGCTGGGCAGGCGCGGGTCCAGCAGCACGAACACCCCCCGGTCGCCCTCCCGCCGCACCAGGCGCCCGAAGGCCTGCGTCAGGCGCAGGCGCGTGGAGGCGTCGTCCCACGCGCGCGCGCCGAACGCCGCCCGCCGCGCCCTGTGGAGCAGGCCGGGCCTGGGCCACGGCACGCGGTCCATGACCAACAGGCGCAGCGCCCGGCCCGGAACGTCCACCCCGTCGCGCACGGCGTCCGTGCCCAGGAGGCACGAGTCCTCCTCCGCCCGGAACAGGTCCAGCAGGGTGCCGACGTCCATCTCGTCCACGTGCTGGGCGTATAGGGGCAGGCCGGCGGCCTCCAGCGGCGCGGCGATGCGCGCGCGCGTGGCCTTGAGGCGCGATATGGCCGTGAACAGGCCCAGCGCGCCGCCGCCAGCGGCCTCAAACAGGGCCCGCATGGCCCCCGCGACGGCCCCGGAGTCCGCCCGGTCTACGTCCGTGACAACAAACACGCGGGCGCAGTCTACATAGGCAAACGGAGAGGGGAATGCGGCGGTGCGGGCGTGCCCGTGGGCGAGGTGGACCGCGCCGGAGCGCAGGGTGGCCATGCCCCAGGCCCCCAGGCCCCGGCCGTCGCGGAGTGTGGCGGAGGTGAGGGCGATGCCGTCCGCACGCGGGTCGATGGCGCGGGCGAAGGGGCGCATGGGGTCCACCCAGTGGCGGGCGAGACCGAGGTCTGCCCCCGGCTCGGGCTCGGCAACCAGGATGTCGCAGAACGCCTCTTCCGACCCGGACCCGTCCAGAGCGCCCAGAGCCACGCGCCAGGGGGCCAGGTGGTGCTCCGCGCGGAAGGCCAGAGCGCGGGCCAGGGCCTCTGTGCGCGCGCGGTCGTCTGGGTCCAGGTCCGGGGCCTGCCCCAGGGCCAGCAGGCGCGCGGCCAGGCGCACCATGGGCTTTTCCAACGCCGAGAACGCCTCGGCCAGGGCGACTGCGGCCTCGGCCAGAGCAGGGGGGGCGGGGTGCGCCAGAGCCTCTTTCCCAAAACCCGCCCCATGGTGCGGCCCTGCGGCCGCAATCTGCGCCGCGCACGCGGCCAGGAACGCCTCCCCCGGCCCACGGGGGGCCGCCAGGCGCTCGGACCAGCCCGCCCCGGCCAGGTCTCGCGCCGCGCGCAGCACCGCGCGCAGGGCCTCTTCCGCCGCCTCATCCCCCTCCACGAGGCCCTCCGCACGCCGCGCGAGGCCCTTGCGGCGGGAGCGCACGGCCCCTCCCTCCGGCCCCAGTATCCAGCGGCGCAGGTCTGCCATCTCCCGCCCCGTCACGCGAGTCGCAAAGGCGCTGTCCGCGGCGTCAAACAGGTGGTGCCCCTCGTCAAAGATGTACCGCGTGGGCAGGCTCTCCCCCGGCTGGGCCAGGGCGGCCTTGGCCATGGTCAGGGCGTGGTTCGCCACCACAATCCGGGCCCCCTCCGCCGCCCGCGCGCTGCGTTCTATGAAGCACTTCTTGTAGTGCGGGCACGCGGTGTAGATGCACTCCCCCCGCCGGTCCGACAGGCCCAGGGTCCCCGCAAAGCCCAGGAGCGCGGGCAGCCACCCCGGGAAGGCGGCCCCAGAAAGGTCTCCGTCCGGCGTGGCGGCGGCCCAGCGGGCCATGATCCCTGCGGCCACGGCGTGGCGCGGGCTTGCCGCCAACTCCTCCAGCGACAAGAGGCACAGCGTGTTCTCCCGTCCCTTGCGCGTTGCCGCGTGCCGGGCCCGCTCCGCAGGGTCTGGCCACAGGGCCTCCAGCGCGTGGCCGATCTGCCTCTGCAAGTTCTTGGTATAGGTGGACACCCACACGGGCTCCCCCGCCCGCTCGGCCCAGGCCGCCGCTGGGGCGAGGTAGGCCAGGGTCTTGCCCGTGCCCGTGGCCCCCTCCGCGAGGATGAGGTGCGGGGCCCCGTCTGAGCGCGGCGAGGCGAAGGCCCGCGCGATGAAGGCCGCATAGTCCCTTTGCCCCTCCCGATCCTCCGCGCCCAGAGGCAGGGCCCGTGCCAGGGCCTCCGTAGCCTCCTGCTCTGTCAGGGGGCGCGGCGCACCCTCAGGGCGCGGCGGGGCCATAGCCCAGTCCGGCAGGCCCTCCCACGCCGCGAAGGCCCTGGGGTCCGGGGGCAGGGCCGAGTCATACGCTGCGCCCGCTGCGGCCAAGATATGCCGCGTCCAGGGCCACCGCGCGCCCATGGCGGCGGCGACAGAGACGGCGCTTTGGTCTTGTGCGGCCTCGGTGACAAGTGCCCGCGCCGCGCGCATCAGGGTGATGGTCCCGTCTTCTGGGCCCTCTGGCGCGGAGAGGCCCAGGGCCCGCGCGAGGCCCAGGGGGGAGGGCACGCACGCCGCAGCGGGCCGGGTGAAGGCGTATAGCTCCAGGGCGTCCAGGGCCCCCGGTATGGCCTTCAGGCCCAGCCGGGCCGCTGTGGCCGGGGCGTGGCATACCACAACGTCCAGCGCCCGCTCTCGAGCCTGGGCGTGGCTGAGCGCGCGCAGCGCCCCCTCTTGCGTCAGGAAGGTGGCCGAGGTCGCGTGGGCCGTGAGGGCGGGGGCGGAGAACGAGTCCATGGCCGCAGCAGACTACACGGCCAGGGGTATCGGTGCCTACCGGCGGCCTTCATACGGGGTGATGGCCCCGTCGCCGTCCTGGTCAAAGGTGGAGAAGTTGTCCCGCGCGTCCTCCGCGCCGAAGGCGTCTTGGTACTCCCAGGAGTTCACGCGCCCGTCCCCGTTCGTGTCCACCACGCTTGCGGGCGCGTCATAGATGTCCGTGTCCTGGTTGTACCCCCGATCTGCGGCGAGGGCCGGGGCGGCGGCCAGGGTCAGGGCGGCCAGGGTCAGGGCGAAAAGGCGGGTCATGGTGGTGTCTCCTTGTGTTTTTGGGTTGTAGGCCCGGCGAGCCTACACGCCCTTCTGCCCCACGACAAGGGCGCAGCGGGGGCATAGGTCACCCTCTACCTCGGGCAGGACTTTCCAGCAGCGCGCACACTTGGTGCCTGGTGCCGTGGCGAAGGTGACGGCCACCCCCGGCACGCCCTCCAGGACAAAGGCTCCCTGCGGTGCGGGGGCGAGAGCCACTGGCGCGGCGGATGTTATGCAAACCTCATCTAAATCAACATTTTGCAGAGCGTCCTTCCAGTCCTGCGTGATGTGCACCACCGGCGCGGCCTCCAGGGACGAGCCGATGGCCTTGGCCTTGCGGTACGGCTCAATCGCGCCCAGGACAACGCGGCGCAGGTCTCGCAGTTTGGCCCACTTGGCCTCCAGGGCCGGGTCTTGCCACGCCGGGTCAACCGCCGCATAGGTGCGCAGGTGCACGCTGTCCGCCTCCGCAAACACGCCGGGAGGGCGGTGGACCCAGGCCTCCTCCGTCGTGAAGGGCAGTATGGGGGCCATGCGCGTGACCAGGGCGTCAAACAGGGTGGCCAGGACCGTCCGGCACGCCCGCCGCTTCGGGTCGTCCGGCGCGTCGCAGTAGAGACAGTCCTTGCGGATGTCCAGGTAGAACGCGGAGAGGTCAGCATTGCAGAACTGGTGCAGGGCGTGCGCCACAGTGCCGAAGGCATACGCCTTTTGGTGCTGCGCTATCTGTGCGTCCAGGGCCGCCAGGCGCGCGAGCATATAGCGCTCTAATGCTGGCATCTGCTCAACTGGCACGCGCTCTGCGGGCGTGTACCCGTCCAGCGCGCCCAGGAGGAAGCGCAAGGTGCCTCTTAGTCGCCGATACAGGTCCGCCACGGACTTGAGCAGGACATCGCCCACCGGCACGTCCTGGCGGTAGTCCACCGTGATGGCCCACAGGCGGATGATGTCCGCGCCGTAGCGCTGGATGAGATCCTCAGGCGCGAGGACATTGCCCCGCGACTTTGACATTTTATAGCCCTTTTGGTCCACGATGAACCCGTGGGTGAGCACGGCCTTGTACGGCGCGGCACCCCGCGTGGCGCAAGATTCCAACAGGGAACTTTGGAACCACCCGCGGTGCTGGTCGGAGCCCTCCAGGTACAGGTCTGCGGGCCAGGGCAGGCCGCGCTTTTCTAGGACAAAGGCGTGCGTGGCGCCGGACTCAAACCAAACGTCAACAATATCAAAGACTTGTTCGTATTCCTTCACGTTATACTCCGGGCCCAAGAAGTCCGCCGGGTCGCGGGCCCACCAGGCGTCCGCGCCGTCTTGCCGAAACGCCTCAAGAATGCGTTCTTTCACCTTGGAATCATTCAGGATTTCACCCGTGCCCTTGCGCACAAACAGGGCGATGGGCACGCCCCACGCGCGCTGGCGGGAGATGCACCAGTCGGGCCTCTGCGCCACCATGGCCCGGATGCGGTTTTGGCCCTGGGGCGGGACGAAGCGGGTTTTGTCTATGTCTTCCAGGGCCTTGGCGCGCAAGGACCCCCCCCTTACCCCCCCCTCTTCGCGGGGGGGGAGGGTTTTGTCCATCGCGATGAACCACTGCGGCGTGGTGCGGAACAGCACCGGCGCGCCCGAGCGCCAGGAGTGCGGGTAGTCGTGTCGGTACGACGCCTTGGCCAGCAGCGCCCCGGCGGCGGCCAGGGCCTTGATGACCGCGATGTCCGCGTCGCGCTCAGGGGCCTTGTGCAACTCGTTCGCAAACACCTGCTTGCCCGCAAACAGCGGGTGCGCGTCCGTGTAATACCCGTCGCCGTCCACGGCGGAGGCGATAGGAATCATATATTTTATATGAAGCGTATTGTATACGGTAATGCCTTTATCTGTAGGGGATATATTTTTCTTTAATCTTTTAATGACGTTATTTATAGCATAAAGAACTTCTTTGTTTTTTAGTTTCTTATCTTTCTGTTCTTTCTTTATCTTTCTTGAAATCTCAAAAGAGAAGTTATGGAGATTAACAATCTTATGATCGTCCACCCCGTGCCCCGGGGCGATATGGACAAAGCCGGTTCCTGTTTCGGCGGTCACAAACTCGGCGGGCAGGAGGGGGACGTCAAAAGCGTACCTCCCCCCCCTCGCAGAGGGGGGGGTCAGGGGGGGGTCCTCTCGCAGCGCATGCCGGATAGTTTCCGTCACGCCCTCGGGATTCTCCAAGACCTCTCTATTGGAAAAACGTATGACGCGAAACCCGCGCGCCTCTAAAAATATCGTGCGTTCTGCGTCGTGCTCCGCCGTGTCGGGGGTGTGTGTGTCCCCGTCTACTTCCACGATCAGGCCGCGCTCGGGACAGGCGAAGTCCGCGATATAGGGATAGATGGGGTACTGTTTACGGAAACTGTGCCCCGTTTGTCCCGCGCGCAAATGTGTCCATAGTTTTGTTTCGGCGGGCGTAAGAGCGTTGCGCATCTCTTTGGCGTTATTAAGGAGGGCCTGCCATTTCGGGCCCGTGCGCACGGGGGCAACCCCCCCCCGCCCCCCCCCTCTGCG
>Ga0272443_10000515_pt1 | contig 70429 bp, 63 predicted proteins | sample SSMAcet12_FD_193581 | JGI IMG/M metagenome (GOLD analysis project Ga0272443, IMG submission 193581) | Marine sediment archaeal communities from Little Sippewissett salt marsh, Falmouth, MA, United States - SSM-Acet-12 | ecosystem: Environmental > Aquatic > Marine > Wetlands > Sediment ...
CGAAGCAGGGGCCCGCGGCTTTACCGACGACGGCCATGGGGTCCAGGACGTCGCGGTCATGTTGCGGGCCTTGAAGTACGCCAAGATGTTCGACTGCGTCGTGGCCCAGCATTGCCAGGACGATCGGATCGCCGGCAACGGGGTCATGAACTCGGGGTACTACGCCACCATCCTGGGCCTGCCCGGCATGGACGCGCTGGCCGAGGAGGCCATGCTCTGGCGTGACATCCAACTGATCAAGAAGACCGAGGTGCGCTACCACGCCCAACACATTTCGACCGCGGGTTCGGTGGATTTGATTCGGCAGGCGAAGAAGGACTCGCTGCCGGTGACGTGCGAGGTGACGCCGCATCATCTGCTGCTGACCGAAGAGGCGTGCGCCGAATACGACACCAACTACAAAGTCAATCCTCCCATACGCCGGGAGAGGGACGTGGAGGCACTGAAGGAGGCGATTGCCGAGGGGCTGGTGGATGCCCTGGCCACCGATCACGCGCCGCACTTGCAGAGCGAGAAGGAATTGGAGTTTCTGACGGCCCCCTTTGGAATCGCCAGTCTGGAGTGTGCGTTGGCCCTGTACATCAAGGCGTTGGTGGAGCCCAAGATTCTGGATTGGCCCGGTCTGATAAAACTGATGACCGTCAAGCCCGCCCAGGTCATCGGGATTGACAAAGGCACGTTAGGGCGCGGCAAGCAGGGGGATGTCACTATCATCGACCCCCAGGCCGAATGGGACGTCGACGTCAACAAGTTCGCCTCGAAGAGCCGCAACTGTCCCTACCACGGCTGGAAGGTCAAGGGCAAGGTTGAAACAACTATCGTTGGGGGTGAGGTTCGCTTTGAGGCCTAGGTGGTGTCGGAGATGCACGTCGGATCGTTTCGCCTGAACGCGCATCCAGTCGCGCGAGACTCCGGCTTTGCGAGAATCGAGGAAGGAATGTGAACGCCGCAAGGTCACCATCAGGCAGTGACGGATTGGTGGCCTAGAGGACGAGACAGGGAGTGGCTTGGCGATGCCATTTGTCATTGATGGAACGAATTTGCTGTGGGCGATCCAGGAGTCCTACGAGGATCATGAAATTGCCGGCGAGGTGCAGCTTTGTAAAACGCTGGACCGGTATTTCGCGCAAATCGCCGACGCGGGCGAGATCGTCTTCGACGGGGCCGGTCCGTCGGACAAGAGCGTCTTCGATGGGGTGGGGTATCTCGACGTGATCTTCTCCGGCTTCGGCAGCGATGCGGACTCGGTGATTGAGGAAAAAGTCCTGGCGAACACCGCCCCGCGCCGCTTGACGGTGGTCAGCAGCGACCGGCGTCTGCGCAAGGCCGCGGGCGAGCGCAAAGCGACCGCCTTGAAGTCGGAATTGTTCTGGGACCAGGTCCTTCAGGAGTTGCGCCGCAAGAAGCCCGCGGCGAAAGAGCCCGAAGAGAAGCGTGATGGTCTGACCGAAGGAGAGACGCAGCAGTGGCTGGATCTCTTTGGCCTGGAAGACTAGGTGATATCGGGGGTTTGGGCGGGGGTATGTAAGCTCCGTTGATGCCTTCCGTCCGAAATTTTGTCTTGCCGAATGCGTCGAAAATGTGTATAAGCGACTGCCTTTGGTATGCCCACATTTTCGCTACACGGGAGGGCTCCTTTTTCTTAAGGGGCTGGTTCCTCCGAAGTGTGCAGGGCGTGGTTTGAAGGCCGCCGGCAGGGGGTTTTTGAGCTAACTTGTGTTTTAATCATCTTTTACCGAAAGTGGAGAAGCTATGACGCGCAGAATGGTAACGATTGACGGAAACACGGCAGCGGCGCATGTGGCCCATGCGACGAATGAAGTGATCGCGATTTATCCGATTACGCCGAGTTCACCGATGGGGGAAATGTCCGACGCCAAGACCGCCAAGAACGAGCCGAACATCTGGGGGACCGTTCCTTCTGTGACGGAGATGCAGTCCGAGGGTGGAGCTTCCGGTGCCGTCCACGGGGCGCTGGCGGCCGGGGCCCTGACGACGACCTTTACGGCCTCGCAGGGACTGTTGTTGATGATTCCGAACATGTACAAGATCGCGGGTGAGTTGCTACCGACGGTCTTCCACATTTCCGCACGCTCGCTGGCTTGCCAGGCCCTGTCCATTTTCGGTGATCATTCGGATATAACCACCTGTCGCGAGACGGGTTTTGCGATGTTGGGGTCGAGCAACATCCAGGAAATCATGGATTTCGCGTTGATCTCCCAACAGGCCACGCTGGCGTCGCGCGTGCCGTTCCTGCATTTCTTCGATGGGTTCCGCAACAGTCACGAAATCCAGAAGGTCGAAGAGCTGACGTACGACGACATGCGGGCGCTGATCGACGACGATCTGGTCGCGGCCCACAAGGCGCGGGCCCTCTCGCCCGATCATCCAATGCTGGGTGGCACGGCCCAGAACCCGGATGTGTTCTTCCAGGGTCGCGAAACGGTCAACAAGTTCTATCTGGCTACGCCCAAGATCGTTCAGGACACGATGGACAAGTTCGCGAAGATCGTTGGTCGGCAGTACAAGCTGTTCGATTACTTCGGCGCGCCGGACGCCGAAAAGGTCATCATCATCATGGGCAGCGGTGCCGATACGGCTCACGAGACGGCCGAGTACCTGGCCTCGAAGGGCGAGAAGGTCGGCGTGATGAAGGTGCGGCTGTATCGTCCCTTCAGCATCGAGCATTTCGTCGCGGCCCTGCCGAAAACGGCCACGAAGTTCGCCGTGCTGGACCGGACGAAGGAGCCGGGCGCGATCGGCGAGCCGCTCTATCTCGATATTCGCACGGCCGTGGGCGAGGCCATGGCGGATGGGCTGCTGTCGTACGACGGCTATCCGGTCATCGTGGGCGGTCGGTACGGCCTGGGCTCCAAGGAGTTCACGCCGGCCATGGTCAAAGCCGTCTACGACAACCTGGACCAGGCCAAGCCCAAACGCAGCTTCACGGTCGGCATCATCGATGACGTGACCAACACGAGTTTGGACGTTGACGCTTCGTTCGAGATCCCCACCGACGGGCAGTACGCCGCGATGTTCTACGGTCTCGGTTCCGATGGCACGGTCGGCGCCAACAAGAACTCGATCAAGATCATCGGCGAGAACACCGACAACTACGCCCAGGGCTATTTCGTTTACGACTCCAAGAAGGCCGGAGCGGTGACGATCTCCCACCTGCGGTTTGGCAAGAATCTCATTCGCCGGCCCTATCTTATCGACAAGGCCGACTTCATTGCCTGTCACAACCCGAGCTTCCTCGAGAAGTATGACATGTTGGCGTCCGCCAAGGACGGAGCCACGTTCCTGCTGACCACCAGCCACAAGCCGGAAGAGGCTTGGGATACGCTGCCGAAAGAAATGCAGCAGCAGATGATCGATAAGAAGATGAAGTTCTATGTGATCGATGCGATTTCGCTGGCCGAGGAGTTGGGGCTTGGGGCCCGCATCAACGTGATCATGCAGACGGCCTTCTTCAAGATCAGTGACATCATTCCGGAGGCTGACGCGGTCAAGGCGATCAAGGACGCGATCTACAAGACCTACGGCAAGAAGGGCGAAAAGATCGTCAACATGAACAACGAGGCGGTCGACAAATCCCTGGATCGCATCTTCGAGGTCGAGGTGCCCAGTGCCGTCAGCAGTTCGTGGAGCCGCCCGCCGGTGGTGCCGGCCGACGCTCCTCAGTTCGTCAAGGAAGTCACCGCTGAATTGATGGCCATGCGGGGCGACGCGGTGCCGGTCAGCAAGATGCCGGTCGATGGCAAGTTTGTGACCGGAACCACGAAGTACGAGAAGCGCAACATCGCGGTGCACATTCCCGTCTGGGAACCCGACGTGTGTCTCCAGTGCGGCATGTGCTCGCTGGTCTGTCCCCACGCGGCGATCCGTGTCAAGAACTACGACACCAAGTACGCCAACGGCGATGCGCCGAAAACTTTCAAGACCGTCGACGCCAAGGGCAAAGGCTTCGAGGGCATGAAGTACACGGTCCAGATCGCCCCGGAAGATTGCACCGGGTGCGGCGCCTGTGTGCAAACGTGTCCCGGGAAGGAACGTGATGCCGACAAGAAACCGACCGGGCGCAAGGCGATCAACATGGGGTTGCAGGAGCCGCTGCGGGACGCCGAGCGGGCCAACTACGACTACTTCCTCTCGATTCCGCTGACCGATCCGTCCCTGTTCAAACGCAATACGGTCAAGGGCAGCCAGTTGCTCGAGCCGCTGTTCGAGTATTCGGGGGCCTGTGCCGGTTGCGGCGAGACAGCGTACGTCAAGCTGCTCAGCCAGCTCTTCGGCGATCGGGCCATGATCGGTAATGCCACCGGATGTTCGTCGATTTATGGCGGCAACCTGCCGACCACGCCTTACACCACCCGGGCCGACGGCCGGGGTCCGACCTGGAGCAATAGCCTCTTCGAGGACAACGCCGAGTTTGCCATGGGGATGCGATTGAGTGTCGATAAGTTCCGCCAGTTGGCGCTGGAGCTGCTCGATCAGGTCGCACAGAAGGGGTGCGTCGATAAGGCGCTGGCGGCTGAGATTCGCGCCGCGACGCTGGGCAACGATCCCGAACAGGATGCGATCGAGGCGCAGCGAGCCCGCATCGACCAGCTCAAGGCGCAGGCGACCAAGAGCGACTGTCCTGAGTGCAAACGCCTGCTGACCGTCGCGGACTACCTGGTGCGCAAGAGCGTTTGGGCGCTGGGCGGCGACGGCTGGGCCTATGACATTGGTTACGGCGGGCTGGATCACGTCCTCGCCAGCGGCGTCGATATCAACGTGCTGGTGCTGGATACGGAAGTGTACTCGAACACGGGCGGTCAGATGTCCAAGTCGACGCCGCGTGCGGCGGTGGCCAAGTTTGCCGCGGCGGGCAAGCCCGCGCCGAAGAAGGACATGGGCCTGCTGGCGATGACCTACGGCAACATCTATGTCGCCAAGGTGGCGCTCGGCGCCAATCCGGCTCAGGTCGTCAAGGCCTTTGTCGAAGCCGAGGCGTATCCCGGACCGTCGCTGATCCTGGCTTACACCCACTGCATCGCGCACGGGATCAACATGACCACCGGAACCGAAGAGCAGAAGAAGGCCGTGGCCTGCGGGCACTGGCCGTTGTACCGCTTTGATCCGCGTCTCAAGGATGCCGGCAAGAATCCGCTGCAACTCGATTCGAAGGCGCCCACGATGACCTTCGAGGAGTACGCCTACGGCGAGAACCGCTACCGGTCACTGAAGCAGTCGAAACCGGAAGCGGCCGCTGAGTTGATTAAGCTTGCCAATGCCGACGCGGCGAGTCGATACGCGTTGATGGAGCAACTTGCCAACCTCAAGTGTGGGCAAGACTAGCAAGGACCCGCTAGCATGAGTCCTAAATGCCAGCGACATGGGATATGGAGGTAACATGTTCAGGACGGCAGTTAGGCACGCAGTAGTAATTGGACTAGTGGCTTTGACCTGTGCCGGGTGTGGTCAGCAGGCGGTCGAGTCGCCGACAGGCGACGGCAACCTGCTGGCCACGGGCCCGGATAACGAGGCCTTGGCCGCACCGCCGGAGTATGTGTCGGAGATTCTGGAGTCTTCGGGAGGATTGGACCTCTGGGAGCTGCAGAGCCGGCTCCACGCTGACGGCGTCGTGAAGCTGTATCAGCCGGATGGCAGCTTCTACCTGAGCGAGCACGATCTCGAGGTCTACCCTTGGTCCAACGCCATTCGCGTGGAAGCCAATGAGCCACGTGCTCGGTTCGTGTGGCAATTGGCCGAGGGCCGCTACCAGATGTTGGCCGGCCAGGCCCCTCTGGATGTCTCGCCGCTGGCGGGATCGTACGAGACGTACGCCGATGCGGTTCTCCATATGGTCACCGCGCCGGTGCGACTGTTGGATGAGGAGGCCGAGCTGTATCGCGAGCCGGCGCCCGTACGTATCAGGGGCCAGTGGTACCAGCGCATCACGGCCAAGTACTATCCGGCCCGCACCGCCTCGAAGGAGCGGGGAGGCGAAGCCCGGCCCGAGGTCAAATTTGACTGGACCGACGGGATCTATTTCCTGAATCGCGGGGCTGGGCTGATCGACATGCTCTGGCTGGGCAACGAGACTCGACAGGAATACGTCATGGTGCGCGGCTACGACTACCCGTTGGCAGGGCCCGGCGTGCTCCGCGTTCCGTCAAAGGTCGAAATCTTTCGGGCGGACGCCGAGGGGAACGTGAAGGAACGCCTCGCGGAGCTTGATGTCAGCGGCGGATAGGCGGTAAGCGAGGCGATACCCTGGAGGTCGGTCGAGGCAGAGGACCTCATTGGATGTCACGCTGAGGGGCTCCTCTGCCGTATCTGGGGCCTGCGCTCATTCCCTTCTGTCACTGTCATCGTGCACCGACTTTGATGGCGTCCCATGGATCAGCGAACTATGATGGCCTCGACACCGTAGGACATTCCATCGTGGGGCCGATCGCGGGGTCGGGCCGTGCTGTGATACCGTGGATGACGCTGATGACGACGCGAGCGACAATCTGGATCTTCTTCGTGGGTGTCCTCGTTCTTGTCCTGGTGGCGTTCTTTGCCTGGCGGGCCGGCGTGGAATCGGTCCCTGTGTCGCCGGAATCCGCGACGGAGGCGCAGGTGGAACCTCCGCCACCGGCTATCGCTGATGATGGCAGCACCTGGCCCATGTTCGGCGGCGGTCCGGGATTGCTGGGCCGCGCCTCGGGGACATTGGGCGAGACGCTGGCCGTGCTGTGGAAGTTTCCCACCGCCGACGAAGTCAAATCATCGCCCGTCATCGCCGATGGGCTGGTCTTCATTGGTTCATGCGATACCAACGTGTACGCCCTGGAGTTGAGCAGCGGCGCGAAGCGCTGGGCCCACAAGACGGAGGACGTGATCGAAGGGTCGCCCTGCGTCGTCGACGGGACGGTGTTCGTCGGTTCGGGTGACGGGTTTCTTTACGCCCTGGCGGCCCAGACCGGGCAGTTGGAATGGAAGTACGAGACAAACGGCGAGATTCTCGGGTCGCCCAACTGGGTTCACGCACCGGACGGGCAGCAGATCTGGATTCTGATCGGCAGCTATGACAATCGTGTCCACTGCGTGGACGCCCAGAGTGGCCAGGCGGTTTGGACCTACGAAACGGACAACTACGTCAATGGCTCGCCCGCGGTGGCCAATGGGATGTGCGTATTCGGAGGGTGCGACGCCATTATTCACGCGGTCTCGGTGGCCGATGGTTCGCGGGTGGCCGGGATCGACAGCGGTTCCTACATCGCCGGCTCAGCCGCGTTCATCGACGGCCAGGTCTACCTGGGCAACTACGACGACGTCTTCCTCCGGGCCGACATCGATGCGAACGAGATCGTTTGGGAGTTCACCGAGAGCAAAGGGGCGATCTTCTCCTCGCCGGCCGTGACGGACGATCTGGTGATCTTCGGCAGCCGCGACAATCTCGTCCGGGCCTTGCGCCGCGCCGATGGCACACTCGTTTGGACGTTCAAGACCTTGGGAGAAGTGGACAGTTCGCCGGCGATTTGTGGGGACAAGGTTGTGGTGGGTTCCGGGGACGGCCGGCTCTACCTGCTGAATCTCAGCGATGGCAAGCAACTCTGGTCGTATGAGATCGGCCAGCCGATTCTGTCTTCGCCGGCGGTGGCTCAGGGCGTCGTGGTGGTCGGCTGTGAGGATGGCAACGTCTACGCCTTTGGCTCCGTGCACGCGAATGAGGGGAGCACGAAATGAAGATCGTCCAAATCAGCCCGGGCTCGGGCGACAACTTCTACTGTGAAAACTGTCTGCGGGACGCGGCTCTCGTCAAGGCGACACGCCAGCTTGGGCATGACGTATTGATGGTGCCGCTCTACCTGCCGTTTCAGGCGGATAAGACCGAGCAGGTCAGTAACGCCCCGATCTTCTTCGGGGGCGTCAACGTGTTTTTGCAGCAGAAGCTGGCCCTGTTTCGCAAGACACCGCGTTGGGTCGACAAGATGTTCGATTCGCGTCGCCTGCTCGAATGGGCGGGACGCAAGGCAGGGATGACGAGTGCAAAAGATTTGGCTGAGACGACCATTTCCATGCTGGAAGGCGAGCACGGCCATCAGGTCAAGGAATTGGATCGCCTTGTCGACTGGCTCCTGGAGACCGAGCACAATCCGGGGGTCGTGTGTCTCTCGAATATCCTGCTCGGGGGGTTGGCCCGTCGGATCAAGGAACGCTTGAAGGTTCCCGTGGTGTGTCTGCTCCAGGATGAGGATGGTTTTCTCGACGGTTTGGAGGGCTCTCACGCCGAACAGGCCTGGGAGATCGTGCGCCGCCGGGCAAAGGATGTCGACGGGTTCATCGCCGTGAGCACGTACTTCGCCCGCACGATGCAGGAGCGACTGGCTGTTGACAGCAGCCGGATGCATGTGGTGCATATGGGGATCGATTTCGACGCGTACACGCCGGCTGCCAGCGCCCCGACGGTTCCGACGATCGGTTTCCTCTCGCGCATGTGCCCCGAGCGCGGCTTGGATACGCTGATCGACGCCTTCATTCTGCTCAAGAAGACTGACGGACTCGGCAGCGCGAAGCTGCGCATCTCGGGGGGACGCAGCCAGGCCGACGAACCCTTCATTGAGGGCCTTAAGAGCAAGGTGGCCAGTGCCGGGCTGCAGGATGACGTCGAGTTCCTCGGTGCCTTCGATGGCGTCGCGAAGCTGGATTTCCTCCGGAGCCTTTCGGTGTTGGCGGTGCCCGAGAAAGGCCCGGTGGCCTACGGTTTGTATGTCCTGGAGTCGCTGGCGATGGGGGTGCCCGTGGTGGAGCCGGCCATCGGGTGTTTTCCCGAAACGATCGAGATGGCGGGCGGCGGTGTGCTGTATGAACCCAACACCGCCGAGCAGCTGGCGGAAGTGATGGCGCCGTTGCTGCGGGATTCGGCCGAGGCCCGGAAACTCGGCGCCGCGGGTCGCGAAGGGATGAGCAAGACATTTCGCATCGAACACGCCGCGGCTCGGATGATCGAGGTCTGCGAGCACATCGCCCAAGAATCCAAGCGAGGGGAAAATGGTTGAGCTGGTCGAAGTGACGAAGGACTATGGCGAGGCCGGAGCGGCCGCGAGTCTCAGCGTGCTCAAGGGCATCAACCTGAAGATCGATGCCGGACGGTCGGTGGTGATTGTCGGTCCCTCCGGATGCGGCAAGAGCACGCTGCTCAACATCATGGGCGGGCTGGACCATCCGACCAGCGGTCAGGTGCTCTTCGACGGTCGGGATCTGGCCACGGTTGATGACCGCGAGTTGGCGCGGATTCGCAATCGTGATATCGGGTTCGTCTTTCAGTTGCATCATCTTCTGCCGCAGTGCACGGTGCTGGAGAACGTATTGGTCCCCACGCTGGCCGGGCAGGAAGGGGCGGCCGGCAAGGGCGCTCGAACGCGGGCTGAGGCCTTGCTCGAACGCGTCGGTTTGAAGGACCACATGTCACATCGCCCCGGGGAATTGTCCGGCGGTCAGCGGCAGCGCGTGGCAGTGGCCCGGGCCCTGATCAACGAGCCCAAGTTGCTTCTGGCCGACGAACCGACGGGTTCTCTCGATGAAGCCACCTCCGATGGGATAGCCGAACTGATGATCGAGCTCAACCGCGCCGACGGGGTGACCTTGGTGGTGGTGACTCACTCGACGAAACTGGCGTCGCGGGTGGGAGACGTCGTAGAGCTTCACAATGGGCTGCTCAAGGATGGGGACAAGTCATGAGTCTGTGGCTGCTCGTGGTTCGAAGTCTGCGGTTCTACTGGCGGACGCACGTCGCAGTGCTTCTGGCCGTGGCGGTGGCTACCGGCGTGCTCACGGGCGCGCTGGTGGTGGGTGATTCCGTGCAGTACACCTTGCGTCGCACCGTTGAAGCGCGCCTGGGCCGGACCGACTATGCCATTGTGCCTCAGAACCGCTACTTCCGGGCGGCGCTGGCGGATGACCTCGAGGGAGCATTCGCAGGTGCCGTGGCTCCCGTGTTGCAGGTCACGGGCATCGTCGCCAACGATTCCGGTTCACGGCGTATCAATCGCGTGCAGGTCCTCGGCGTGGACGAGCGATTCTACGCCATCGGGCCTGGAGAGGATACGTCGCCGCCTGAGGTCGGCAAGGTGATCGTTAGCGATGCCGTGGCGCAACGACTCGAGGTTGACGTTGGGGACGAAATCCTGCTGCGCGTCGAGAAGCCCGGTCTGATGCCACGCGATGTTCCGCTGGCCTCGGATGCGGATCGCACCATTGCCTTTCGCTTGCCGGTGCAGGTGGTGGCGGATGATATGGCCTTCGGGCGTTTCGATTTGAAGGCCAATCAGACTTCGCCGCTCAATGTGTTCGTTCCACTGACCTGGTTGGGTGAGCAGATCGAGCAGCCCGGGCGGGCCAATATGCTGCTGGCCACGGGAGGCGGTGCCGGCGGGACGTTTGACGAGTTGAACGCGACGTTGGAAGGGGCCTGGACGCTCGCGGATGCGGATCTGGAACTGAGGCAGCTTGAGTCTCAGGGCCTGCTCGAATTGCGGAGCCGACGCATCTTTGTCGATGAGGCTTTGGGCGCCGAAGCGCTAAAGGCGGACGAAGACGCGGTCGGGATCCTGACCTATTTCGTCAACGAGATTCGGCTGGGCGACAAGGCCACCCCGTATTCGATGGTCACGGCTCTGGAAGCGGGGGATGCCACCGAGTCGCTGATCCCGCTGGGCATGAAGCCGGATGAGATCGTGATCAATCAGTGGTTGGCCGACGATCTCGGTGCTGAGGTGGGGGATTCACTCGATCTGAAATACTACCTCGTGGGCCCCAAGCGTGATCTCTTCGAGCGCGTCTCGCGTTTTCGCGTGGTGAAGATCGTCCCGATGGCGGGGCTTGCGGCCGATCCGTCGCTGATGCCTGAGTTTCCGGGACTGGCCGATGCGGAGAACTGCCGCGACTGGGAGCCTGGGATTCCCGTCGATCTGGACCAGATACGCCCCAAAGACGAGACGTACTGGGACGACCATCGAGGGACACCGAAGGCCTTCATTGCCTTGCCGGCCGGACAGGGCCTCTGGCGCAATCGCTACGGCAACCTGACGGCCGTACGCTATCGCTCGCACGAGGGGCTCGCAGGTCAGATCGCGGCCTCACTGACCGGGCAGACCGATCCGGCCACCGTCGGGCTGTTCTTCCAAGCGGTACGGCAGCGGGGCCTCCAGGCCGGCCGGGAGGGGACGGACTTCGGTCAGCTCTTTCTGGGACTGAGCATGTTCCTGATCGCCGCAGCGGTGATTCTCACGGGCCTGCTGTTTGTCTTCGGGGTCGAAAGCCGTTGCAGCCAGGTGGGGCTGCTGATGGCGGTGGGGCTCTCCGGGCGTCGGGTCAAGCGCCTGCTGGTGATGGAAGGGGGCTCAGTGGCGCTGGCCGGCACGGTGCTGGGGGTCGGAGCCGGCCTGCTCTATACGCAGTTGCTGGTGCATGGGCTGTCGACGCTGTGGCGCGGTGCTGTGGCCGGGACGAGTATCGACTTTCATGCCGAACCGCAGACGCTCGTCTTCGGGGCCGCGGGAGGGTTCGTTGTGGCTTTGGCCGCCATCTGGATCACGCTGCGTAAGCATGTCACGCATTCGGCCCGCGAGCTTCTGGAGGGCCACCTCGAATCGTGCGATTCTCAGCAGGTGGCCCGGAAACGGGGTCGGTTGGGTCTGGGGGCGGCGGCGGTCTCGTTTCTCAGCGTGATTGTCTTTCTCGCCATCATGGGCGGCGGCAACAGTCGCAGCGCTTCGGGCGCCTTTTTCGGAGCCGGCGCGTTGCTGTTGCTGGGCGGGATCTGTCTGGCGCAGGCGATGCTGCGCATCATCGGAGGCGGCTGGAACAAGCCCATGGTGTCCCTGGGTGGCTTGGGCTTTCGCAACACCGCCAGGCGCGGCGGTCGGAGTCTCGCGATCGTCGGGCTATTGGCCTGTGGGGTCTTCATGGTGGTCGCGGTGGGGGCGAATCGGCATGATCCCATGGCAGGAGCCGAGAGCAGGCAATCGGGGACGGGAGGCTTCGCCTTCTATGGCGAATCGTCCGTGGCCGTGCTGCACGATCTAAATGCAGAAGAAGGACGCGATGCCCTCGGGCTGGACGGCAGCGATCTGGAAGGGGTGGAGGTGGTCCAGTTCCGCGTGCACGAAGGGGACGATGCCAGTTGCCTGAATCTCAATCGCGCCCAGCGGCCGCGCTTGCTGGGCGTCGATGCGCGGGAACTGGCGCGGCGCGAGGCGTTTAAGTTCAGCGACACGATCGATGTCAGTGGTGACGAAAAAGGTTGGGAACTGCTCCGAACCGATCTGGACAGCGGCTCCGTTCCGGCGATTGGCGACTACCCGACGGTGTATTGGGCTCTGGGCAAGAACATTGGCGACGAGTTGGAGTATACTGATGAAAAGGGGCGCGCCCTGCGCGTCCGCATTGTCGGCATGCTGGAAAGCTCGATTTTGCAGGGCAGTTTGGTGATTGCCGAGAACGAGTTCATGGCACGGTTCCCGTCGGAGTCGGGATACCGCGTCTTTCTGGCGGATGTTCCCCCCGAGAGGGCTTCTGCGGCAGAACAGACGTTGAGTTCCGGTTTGCAGGATTTCGGCTTGGTGCTGACCCCCGCGCGCGAGCGGCTGGCCGCATTTAGCGAGGTCGAAAATACCTATCTGTCGATCTTCACGGCCTTGGGCGGCCTGGGCCTGATTCTCGGCAGTATCGGTTTGGGGCTGGTGGTCCTGCGCAACATGCTGGAACGGCGCGGGGAATTGGCTATGTTGCGGGCCGTAGGTTTTGATCGCCACACGCTGCTGCGTATGATATTCTATGAGCACTGGGGTTTGGTGATTTCCGGGTTGCTCTGCGGTGTGGTGGCAGCCTTGGTGGCCGTGGTTCCGTCGATGCAGTCGCCCGGCGGGCGAATCCCCTACGTGTCATTGGGCTTGACCGTTGTCGCCATCGGAGGCGTCAGCGGCTTGTGGGTGTGGATCGCCGGGGTCTTGGCGCTGCGCGGTGCCCCGCTGGACGCGCTGAGAACCGAATAGCCGGGAGTGTTCACGGACAGCGTATGAGAAAATCTCCGCTTGCTGACATCATACCGATGGGACTGGCCGTGGCCGGGGTGGTCTGCGTCATCTATCTCTGGATGAGTGCGGATGCGGCTCCTCAACTTGAGTTGCGCGGCCCCATCGCCTCCAACGTTCCCGACGCTTCAGCCGGCCAGGTTGATATTGCGACCCAGGCGGAGTTGACCACGTTCGACGGGACGCCGGCGGACCTGCCCGGGGCGTGGCCGCGCTTCCGCGGCACTAACGGCGATGCGATCGGACAGGTTGATGTGACCTTGGCGCGGAACTGGCCGGCCGAAGGGCCGCCCGTGCTCTGGTCGGTCGATCTGGGCGAGGGCTATGCCGGTGCGGCGGTGCAGAACGGACGCGTGTACGTGGTGGACTACGACCAGGAGAAACACGGCGATGCGATCCGTTGTTTCTCCCTGGCCGACGGCGCGGAAATCTGGCGCTACTTCTACCCGGTCAAGGTCAAACGCAATCACGGCATGAGCCGCACGACGCCGGCCTTGACGGACAAGTACGTGGTGACCATCGGCCCGAAGTGTCACGTGGCGTGCCTGGATGCCGCCACGGGGCAGTTGCATTGGTTCATCGATCTGGTCAAGGATCACGGCGCGAAGGTGCCGGCCTGGTACGCCGGGCAATGTCCGCTGATCGAGAACGGCAAGGTGATTCTCGGCGTGGGCGGTGACTCTCTGATCATGGCCGTCGACGTGGAGACTGGGGAGATTGCCTGGCAGACACCCAATCCGCGCGGTTGGGAGATGACCCATTCCTCGCTCGTGCCGGTCGAGTTCGCCGGTAAGCGGATGTACGTCTGGTGCGCCAGCGGCGGTGTCGCGGGGATCTCGGCCGAAGATGGGGCGTTGCTGTGGGAGATGACGGACTGGCAGATTCGCATTGCCAACGTTCCAACCCCGGTGTCGGTGGGCGACGGGCGGCTGTTTCTCTCCGGTGGCTACAATGCCGGCGCCATGATGGTCAAGCTCACCGAGGACGCGGGCTCGCTGACGCCGGAGATCGAATTCCGTCTGGAACCGGAGGTTTTCGGTTCGCCTCAGCACACGCCGATTTTCTACGAGGGACACCTCTACGGCGTACGCCCGGACGAGCAATTGGTGTGCCTCGATCTCGAAGGCAATGTGGTCTGGACCAGTGGCAGCACCCGCAAGTTCGGTTTGGGGCCCTACACGATCATCAATGGGCTCATCTACGTCATGGACGATCACGGAAAAGTGACCGTCGCCGAAGCGACACCCACGGGCTACGTGCAACTGGCCGAGGCCGATATGCTGGAAGGTATCGATGCCTGGGCGCCGATGGCCGTGGCGGAAAACCGGCTGATCCTGCGCGATCTGACGAAGATGGTTTGCCTGGATATTGGCGTGCAATAGAGGACGGGCTGTTCGCGTCTCTTGCCTGTAGAAATAGCAGAGGTTCGTAATGAACGCGTCACAGGGAAAAGTCGATACGAGGATCGTCGCAGGCGTGCTGATTGCCGTCGCGGTGGTGATCGCTGTCGGTTCACTGCTCCTGGTCGACGCGACGGGCGAGCGGGGCAGCGGTCTCAGCGCGGCTTACGAGGTCGACGTCGCGAAGCTGGCCCATTTCGATCCGAACCTCGTTTTGTACAGGGAAGTGGGAACGGCCATTCCGACGGGCTTCACGCGCTCGCGGGCGCTGGCGGTGGATGTGGAGGGCCGGTATTATGTTGCCGGTGACGAGGCCGTGCGCGTCTTGAGCAAGACGGGGACGCTGGAACGCGTGATCAGCGTCGCGGGCCAGCCTGGCTGCGTCGCCGTGGCGCCGGACGGCAGGATTTACATTGGCCTCCGCAGCCATGTCGAGGTGTTTGACGGAGAGGGACAACGTCTGGCTTCCTGGGAGAAGCTGGGGCTGCGGGCCTTTCTGACGAGCATCGCGCTGACCAAGGACGGTGTTCTGGTCGCCGATGCGGGCAACGCGGTCGTGGTGCGCTTCGATGCCGACGGCAATCTCATTGGTCGCATCGGTGAGAAGGACGCGGATCGGAACATTCCGGGAATTCACGTACCGAGCCCGTATTTCGATGTCGCCATGGCACCGGACGGATTGTTGCGCGTCGTCAATCCCGATCAGTTGCGCATCGAGGCCTACACGTTGCGGGGCGATCTTGAGTTTTGGTGGGGCCAGGCCAGTACGAACGTCGCGGATTTCTGCGGCTGCTGCAATCCGGTGAACTTTGCCATGTTACCCGACGGCAGCTACGTGACGGCTGAGAAGGGGTTGATTCGGGTCAAAATTTACGATCCCGCGGGCGCGTTTGTGGGCGTCGTAGCGGGCCCCGAGCAGTTGGTCGAAGGAGGAGCGTCGCGGGTGTTCGAAAATGTGGATGACGCCCGGGCCAGCGGCTTCGACGTGGCCGTCGACGCCGACGGTCGTGTCTGCATCCTCGATACGATCGAGAATACCGTGCGCGTGTTCGTGAAGAACGAGAAAGGTGGAGCCTAGTGAAGCGGATTGTGCCCAGGCCGAACAGACGCCAGTTGTTTGCCGGGATGTTGCGGTGGACCGCGCTGGGGGCGGTCGCCCTGACGGGAGGAAGTGCCTTTGTCAAGCGGCGGCGCTTCGTCCGGGAAGGCAAGTGCATCAACCGCGGCATGTGCGACGACTGCCTGGCGCTGGCCGACTGCGGTCTGCCGGCGGCATTGTCGTTGAAACAGATACGAGAGAAAGGTGACCATGGCCGAACGAAATGATGATGTCACGCGCCGGCGGCTCTTGCGCGACGGCCTGTGGGGGGCGTGCCTGGCCGGCGTAGGCGGGGTGGTGGGCTTCGCGGCTCAGAAGAGCCGCAAGACCGAGTGGGTCTGGCAGATCGATCCCTACAAATGCATCGCGTGTGGCAACTGCGCGACCTATTGCGTCCTGGAAGAGTCGGCGGTCAAATGCATGCACGTGCACGCGATCTGCGGATACTGCCGGATCTGTTTTGGCTTCTTCACGCCGGAGCCCTATGCACTGACCGAAGGTGCGGAGAATCAGACCTGCCCGACCGGGGCCATCAATCGCAAGTTCATCGAGGACCCATACTACGAATACATGATCGATGAATCCTTGTGTAACGGTTGTGGTAAATGCGTCAAGACCTGTAACGCGTTTGGCAACGGCTCGCTGTTCCTCCAGGTGCAGCACGATCGCTGCGTCAATTGCAATCAGTGTGCGATCGCAGCCGCCTGTCCCGCGCAGGCGTTTACACGTGTGCCGGCCGACAACCCCTACATACTCAAGACAGTGGATCACGCTTAGATGATACGTCGCGGTCATATCTTCATCGGACTTCTGGCGGTGCTCGTGCTGAGCGTCGCCGCTCATGGCTTGGAGCGCTTTCCTCCGCCGGAATTTGAAACGGACTACGTGCGGCCCACCACGGTGACGCCCCATCCACGCCAGGATGTCTGGGAGTACATCGATACGGGCGTGTTTGTCGCCGCTCTGGGCTTGGCGACGTACCTGGTTTTGCGCCGACGCAGTCGCAAGGGCATCTTTCTGCTGATGCTCTTTTCGCTGGTCTACTTCGGGTTCTTCCGCAAGGGGTGCATCTGTTCGATCGGCGCGATTCAGAACGTGGCGCTGACCGCGTTCGACCCGACGTATGCGATTCCCATTACCGCGCTGATCTTTTTTGGACTGCCGTTGGTCTTCACGTTGTTCTTCGGTCGGGCATTCTGCGGGGCGGTCTGCCCCTTGGGGGCGATTCAGGACGCCGTGTTGATCTCCCCGGTCAAGGTCCCGCGCTGGCTGGAGAGCGTGCTGCGTATTCTGGCGTATCTCTATCTCGGCGCGGGCGTGCTCTTTGCCGCCACGGGTTGCATGTTCATCATCTGCCGCTACGATCCGTTCGTCGGGTTTTTCCGCCTGGGGGCTAACTGGAACCTCCTGGTGTTCGGTGCGTGCCTGTTGCTGATCGGGCTGTTCGTGGGCCGGCCGTACTGTCGCTTCTTGTGTCCCTATGGCGTCATACTGAGGCAGTTGTCGAGGTTGTCGAAGTGGCGCGTGACCATCACGCCGACCGAGTGCATCCAGTGCCGCCTGTGTGAAGATGCCTGTCCTTTCGGTGCGATTCTCAAGCCCACGGAGCAATGGCCCGCCAAGGAGTACAAGATCGCCAAGTTGAGATTGGCTTTCCTGCTGGTGCTCTTGCCCGTGCTGATCGGCGCGGGCGGTTGGGCCGGATACCAACTGCGCGGGTGGTTGGCGCAGGCACATCCGCAGGTACGCCTGGCGCAACGTGTCTATCTCGAACAGAATGGACAAGTGGAAGGGACGACCGATGCGAGCGATGCCTTCCGCGCGACGGGCCGGCCGAGCACGGAACTCTACGCCGAAGCGTCGGCCATTCGCGATCGCTTCAAGGTCGGCGGCGCTTTGTTCGGAGCGTTTATCGGCCTGGTGATTGGTGGCAAGCTGCTGGGCCTCTCGGTCAAACGCCGGCGCACGGATTACGAAGCCGATCCGGCCAGTTGCCTGGCTTGCGGGCGGTGCTACTCTTATTGTCCCAAAGAGCATGAACGGCTCAAACTGAAGAAAGAAACGGTGGTGGCACACGGATGACGGATACGACGCAAGAAACTCCGACAACTGAAATGGACGTAGGCGGCCGCACCGCCGCGACGACGGCGAAAGTCGCCGGCGTGTTTGCGGTCCTCTTCCTGGCGTTGCTGGCGGCCAACTTCATCGGCACCAGCGTGCTGGCCCCCCGACGCGAGAACCGGCTGACGGCCATGAAGGTCGCCATCCAGGGAGGCGAGGCGTCCGAAGAACAACTGGCCGAGATTCGGGAATTGGACCTTCAGATTCGGCGGGATCGCATCTGGCGGCTGGATTTCGCCCGCAAGGCCAGTTATGCATTGCTGGTTAGCGTCGTCGTTTTCGTGGTGGCCGGCAAGCTCGCCGGCACGCTGAGCAAGCAGCCGCCCAGGCCGCAGCACGCGCCGGATGTCGGGGCCGAGCAGATCCGCGAGGCTCGACAATCGCGCTGGTCGGTTACAGCGGGATTGGGGGTTCTGGCCGCGGCTGTGGTCTTGCTGGTGATGCAGGAAGCGCCGTCGGCGTTCGTTGAGGCCAAGGAGGCCAAGCCCTTGTTTGCCTCGATGCAGGAGAAGAGCGAGCAATGGCATCGCTTCCGGGGGCCCGGTGGGGGCGGAGTCAGTGTGTTCAGCAATATTCCCACCCAGTGGGACGGCCAGACGGGGCAAGGCATTCTCTGGAAGACGCCTGTACCGATAATCGGACACAACTCTCCGGTGGTCTGGAAAGATCGCGTCTTTCTTTCCGGCGCCGATCCAAACCAGCGATTGGTCTTCTGTTTCGATGCCACCTCGGGTCAATTGCTCTGGACCGGAGACGTGCCAACGACGCCGGCGGTGACGGAGGCGGATCTGGACGTCATGGAAGATACCGGTTACTCCGCTTCCACGACGGCGACCGATGGGGTACGGATCTATGCGATCTTTGTCACGGGCGACATCGCGGCGTTCGATTTCAACGGCCGCCGGTTGTGGCACAAGAACCTGGGCGTCCCGGATAGTGCCTATGGCTACGCCTCTTCGCTGGAGACCTACCAGGACCGCGTGATCGTCCAGTTCGATCAGGGCGATGGCAGTGAAGGCAAATCACGGCTGTACGCGCTGGACGGAGCCACCGGACGCGTGGTGTGGGAGAGCAAGCGTCCGGAGACGCCGAACTCGTGGACGTCGCCGATTCTGGTAGATGTTGAGGGACAGTTGCAGATTGTCACCGTGACGGACCCGTGGGTGTTCGCCAACGATCCGGCCGATGGCAAAGAGATCTGGAAGGTCGAATGTGTCAGCGGTGACGTGGCGCCCTCGCCGATCTACGCGGGCGGGCTGATCATGGCGATCGAGCCCTACAGTCAGATGGTCGCGATCAAGCCGACAGGGCAGGGCAATGTCACCGAGACGCACATTGCTTGGCGCATGGAAGAAGGGGCGCCGGACATCTGCTGCCCGGCGGGCAACGATAAACACATTTTTCTGCTGGAGGGCAGTGGCTACCTGATGTGCTTCGATGTCACGAACGGCGAAATGGTCTACGAGCACGATCTACGTGACAATTTCATGGCCTCGCCCAGCATCGCGGCCGGCAAGCTCTATCTGTTGAGCGAGGAGGGCGTCATGTACATCGCCGGACTGGGGCCCGAATACGAAGAGATCGCCAAGTGCGAGTTGCACGAGAAATGTCATGCATCTCCGGCCTTTGTTGACGGGCGGATCTACATTCGAGGCTACGAACATTTGTACTGCATTGGCCAGACGGCTGCTGCTGCAGACGAGAAGACCGCCAACTGATTGAGCGACTATGGACGAAGTGGATTTGACATTTGTGGATCAAGCCGTCGAGCAGATGGGCACGGGCACCGAGAAGGTGCTGGCGCTGCTGCAGGCGCTGCAAGGCCATTATGGCTACCTTCCCAGCGAAGCCCTGAAACGGGTTTGTGAACTGACGGAGATTACGCCGGCCGCGATCACGGGCGTTTCGACGTTCTACGATCAATTCCGACATCGGCCGGCCGGAACGCATACGATCCGCGTTTGCATCGGCACCGCCTGTCACGTTAAGGGCGGTCAGCAGGTTTATGATGCCTTCCGACAGTTTCTTCGTATCTCTGGTGACGAGGACACCGATGCTGACGGACTGTTTACCGTTGAGAAGGTCGCCTGTATCGGTTGCTGCATGCTGGCGCCGGCGATTCAGATCGACGACGTTGTATACGGGCATCTAAACGACCATCGCGTACCGGTTGTTCTGAAGGACTTCCTGGCACAGCAGAAGATCAGGAAGCAGAGGCTCCGGCATCAAAGGCGCCGGGGTGGTGACAAAGACTTGGGAGAGATTCGCATTTGTTTGGATTCGAGCTGTCGCGCCAGTGGCAGCGAGAAGGTCTATGAGAGCTTGAAGAAGGCGGTCGCTACCACGCATGCCGGCGCCGTGGTCAAGAGCGTTGGCTGTTCGGGGATGTCGTACCTGACCCCCTTGGTCGAAGTCGTCGTCCCTGATGGCCGTTCGTTTCGTTATGGCAATGTCGAAGCCGATGACGCCGAGGCCCTGGTTCTTCGGCATTTCAAGCCTCGGCACCTGAGGGGACGTGTGGGCAAGGTGGTGTCCATGACGCTCAATCGCATTGTTAGCGATGAGCATTGGGAGCCTGTGACACGTTATTCCGTCAACGTACGAGATGGTCATGTCGCCAATTTCCTGGAGGAGCAGAAGCACATCGCCACTGAGTATTGCGGACAGATCGATCCGGTTGACATCGACGACTACCTCCAGCACGAGGGGTTCAAAGGTCTGGAGAGATGTCTGTGCGAAATGGATGGCCAAGCGGTAATCACCCAAGTTGAGCAGAGCGGGTTGCGCGGACGCGGTGGCGCCGGTTTTCCGACGCACTTGAAATGGTCGGCGGTTCGGGCCCAGGACGGCGAGAAGAAATACGTCGTCTGTAACGGAGACGAGGGCGATCCCGGTGCGTTCATGGATCGGATGTTGATGGAGTCCTACCCGTATCGCATCCTGGAAGGCATGGCGATCGGCGCCCGCTGTGTGGGCGCGTCGGAAGGGTATCTCTACATTCGGGCCGAGTATCCGTTGGCGATCAAGCGTGTGACCGAAGCGATCGAGAAATCCACGGAGCGCGGGTATCTGGGTGACAAGATCATGGGGACTGATTTCTCGCTGCATCTGAAGATCGTCGCCGGGGCCGGTGCGTTCGTCTGCGGTGAGGAGACGGCCCTGATGGCCAGCATCGAAGGGCGGCGCGGCATGCCGAAATTGCGGCCTCCCTATCCGGCGGTCAAGGGCCTCTGGGGCAAGCCCACGCTGATCAACAACGTCGAGACCTATGCCTCAGTGCCCTGGATTCTGAGAAACGGCGCCGACGCCTTCGCCGCGATTGGCACCGAGAAGAGCAAGGGAACCAAAGTCTTCGCATTGGCGGGTAAGATCGTTCGGGGCGGATTGATCGAGGTGCCCATGGGGATCTCCATTCGGCAGATCGTCGATGAGATCGGTGGAGGCATTGCCAATGGCCTGAAATTCAAGGCGGTCCAAGTAGGCGGTCCCTCGGGAGGGTGCATTCCTGTTAGCCTGGACAATCTGCCGGTGGATTATGAGTCGCTGGCGGCTGCCGGCGCGATGATGGGCTCAGGCGGATTGATCGTGCTGGACGAGACGGACTGCATGGTTGACATCGCGCGATACTTTCTCGAATTCACGCAAAACCAATCGTGTGGCAAGTGCACGTTCTGTCGGGTGGGTACGCGGCGGATGCTGGACATCCTCAACCGACTGTGCGCGGGCGAAGGCAAGGCCGCCGACCTGGACGAGCTGGAGCATTTGGCTTGGATGATCAAGAAGGGCAGCCTTTGTGGTCTCGGCAAGACCGCGCCGAACCCGGTGCTCTCGACTCTGCGCTACTTCCGCTCCGAATACGAAGCCCACATCGACAAGCGTTGCCCGGCGGGCAAGTGCAAAGCCCTGATCTCCTATTCGATCACCGACGCCTGCATTGGCTGCACGATTTGTGCCCAGCATTGCCCGACCGATGCGATTGCGATGAAACCCTACGAAGTGCATGAAATCGATCCCGAGAAATGTGTTCGGTGCGGCACGTGCAAGAGCGTGTGTCCGGCCGATGCCGTGCGAGTAGAGTAGTTATGCCCAAGATTACGATAGACGGTCGTGAAGTCGAGGTGGACGCCGGCGCGACGATTCTGGACGCCGCCGAGAAGCTGGGGATAGAGATTCCCACGATGTGCTTTCTGCGGGGCCACGAGGCGACGACGAGCTGCATGGTCTGCGTGGTGAAAGTCACGGGGACCGATGCGCTGGTGCCGGCCTGTGGCACGCCCGTCCGCGACGGCATGCAAATCGAAAACGATTGCGACGAGGTGCGCGAGGCGCGGAAGGCGGCGCTGGAATTGCTGCTGAGCGACCACGTGGGCGATTGCGTGGGGCCCTGCACGATGGGGTGCCCGGCGCACATGGAGATCCCGTTGATGATTCGCCAGATCGCCAGCGGGCAGTTAGCCGAGGCCATCGCGACGGTCAAGCGAGACATTGCGCTGCCGGCGGTATTGGGGCGCATCTGCCCGGCGCCGTGCGAGAACGTCTGCCGGCGGGCGCAACACGACCAGGCCGTGTCAGTCTGTCTGCTCAAACGCTATGTGGCCGATGTGGATCTGGCAACCGACCAACCCTATTCACCTCAGTGCGCCCAACCGAAGGGCAAGCGCGTGGCCATCATCGGGGCCGGGCCGGCCGGGTTGGCGGCCGCGTACTACCTCCAGCGCGATGGTTTCGAGTGCGTGGTGGTCGACGACCATGAGGAGCCGGGCGGGATGCTGCGCTACGGCTGTCCCGAGGCCGAACTGCCGCGTGACGTATTGACGGCTGAGATCGCCCAGATCGAGAAGCTTGGTGTGCGCTTCCGCCTGGGCATTCGCGTGGGCACCGCCGTATCGATGGACGAGGTGCGCAAGCAGTTCGATGCAGTCTTCATCGCGGTGGGGGAGCTGAAACCGGGTGATGCCGAGGCCCTGCAACTGGAGGCGGATGAGAAGATCAAGATCGATGCGGCTACGTATGCTACGGGCGTGGAGGGAATCTTCGCCGGAGGGGATGCGGTCCGGCGCCGGAGGATGGCCGTGCGGGCCGTGGCCGATGGGAAAGAGGCGGCCCAGGCCATTGCGCAGCATCTGACCGGGCAAGAGGTCATCGGACCGGGCAAGCTGTTCAACAGCCGTATGGGCAAACTCGTCGAGGGTGAGATGGCGGTTTTTCTGGAAACGGCCGATGCCGGGCCGCGGCAAGAGCCTTTCGGAGCAGCCACGGCACTCAATGAGGAAGAGGCCCAGGCCGAATCGCACCGCTGTCTGCGTTGTGATTGCCGCAAGCCCGAGGCGTGTCTGCTGCGCCAATACGCTCTGGCTTATGAGGCCAGACAGACACGATACAAAGGCGATCGACGACGCTTCGTACAACAGACCCAGCACCCGGATGTCATCTATGAGCCAGGCAAGTGCATCGACTGCGGCATTTGCATCGAAACGGCCTCCAAGGCCGGAGAGGCGTTGGGGCTGACGTTTGTCGGTCGCGGTTTCGATGTACGCGTGGCCGTGCCTTTCGAGGCGACATTGGCCGAGGGGCTGCGCGAGGCCGCCGCTCAATGTGTTGCCGCGTGTCCCACGGGCGCACTGGCCTTCAAAGACGAGGCCGTTCGGGCTGCGGAGCAAGCGCCATAGCCTGGCCGCTACGCCAGGCGCAAAATGGTCTCGGCGACCCTACGGCCGAGGTTGCGGACCGTGGCCAGACCGATCTCATCTTTCGTGACGCCTCCTTCGGCTCCGCTCCAGACCGTGGCGCCGAAGCGTGCCCCCGGTCGCCCATTGCCGACGACGAGCATTTCCTGGCAGGCAAGCGCAGCGCAAACGGACTGAACGGTGACTTCCTGGCCTCCGTTGCGGGTACCGCCGACCGCGACGACGCCGGCGACCTTGTTGCTCAGGGCCAGATCGTCGCGGTAGAAGGCGATGCAGCGGTCCAGGAAAGCCTTGCAGAGCGAACTCATGTTGCTGAAATAGACGGGCGTGCCGATGATGATCCCGCGCACCTGTGGGTCGGTGAGCCTGGGGACGAGGGCCGGGAAATCGTCCTTCTCTCCGGGGTCCAGCGGCAGACCGGCGGCCACATTGCCGTTGATTTTGAGGCCGGCCAGTTCGATCAGCTCGGTTTCGATGCTATCGTTGACCTTCTGGGCGGCTTCGAGACAGATCTTCAGAGACGTGGCGGTGGTCTGGCCCGGGCGCGGGCTGCACGAGATAGCCACGATCTTGGACTTTTCGCCGGGCGCCGTGCCGGCCGAAGCGGCACGGAAATCGGTCGCGGCGACCGCGCCGGCGACAACAGAAGTTCGCACGAGGTCTCGGCGGCTGATGGTCTTCATCGTTCGTCTCCTTCAAGGTTCGGGGGGGGCAGGTGCGAGCAGTCTCCGACTGGGGACCGCCCAACGTCGCTATCATATTCCTAAATGCGGATAGAGTAAAGGCTTAACCATTATTAAACGAACTTGACACGGCCCGACGGGGTAGTAACACTGTCGTTGTCCAAATTCCTCATCTTAAAGGAGAGTCGGTATGAAAACCAATGCGAGTGTCCGCGGTTTGTTCCGCGTTTTTGTCACGCTTCTGGTGCTGATTGGCGGCTCCGCTTCGTTGCAGGCGGCGGACTGGCCCAACTATCGTGGGGCTGACTACGACGGGATTTCCGACGAGACCGGGTGGCAGTCGACCTGGCAGGGGGCTCCGACCATTGCGTGGAAGGCAGCGCTGGGCTGGGGGTTTGCCTCCATGGCCGTTGACGATGGTCGCGTCTACGCCACGGGCAACGTCGACGACCACGATATCGTCTATTGCTTTGATGCCGCCACGGGCAAAACGATCTGGAAGCAGTCGTATCCCTGCCCGCTCTACAAGAAGAACCACGAAGGGGGACCGGCCGCGACGCCTACCGTCGAGGGTGGGGCTGTCTACGTGTTCAGCAAGGCCGGCGACGTACTGCGCCTCGACGCGAAAACGGGTGCCGTGGCCTGGCATAAGAACCCGGCCAAGGAACTCGGTCTCAAGGAATTGACGTGGTACTATTCGAGTTCGCCGGTGATTGTGGACAACCTGGTGATCCTCAATGCCGGTAGTGCCGGTGTGGCGCTCGACAAAACGAATGGTCGGGTCGTCTGGCATAATGGCAACGGGGCCGGGGGGTACGCCAGCGCCGTGCCGTTCACCTGGGACGGGAAGACGTGCGTGGCCTTGTTTGGATCTCAGCATCTCTTCCTTCTCGAAGCGGCTACGGGCAAGATTATCGAGAAGGTCGAGTGGAAGACCAGTTACGACATCAATTCCGCGGATCCCATTGTCACCGGTGACAGCATCTTCATCTCTTCGGGTTACAACAAAGGCTGCGCCTTGCTGAAACTGGGCGATGGCAAGGTATCCGAGGTCTACAGCAACAAGAACATGCGGAATCAATGCAATTGCTCGGTGCTCTGGAAGGGACACGTCTACGGTTTTGACGGCCAGGTGGGCGGTCGTGGCAAGTTGACGTGTATGGATCTCGACACGGGACAGGTCAAGTGGGCTCAGGGAGGCTTGGGGACCGGTTCGCTGATGTTGGCCGGTGACAAACTCGTGGTTCTCGGTGAGAGAGGCAAGCTCGCGATCGTCGAGGCGTCGCCCGCTGGGTACCAGGAGTTGGCTTCGGCCGAAGTGCTGACGGGCAAGTGCTGGACGGTTCCGGTGTTGGCCGGTGGGCGGATCTATGCGCGCAATGCGGCCGGGGATCTGGTCTGTGTCGACGTTCGCAGTGGCAAGTAGCGCCGGGCGATGCGCATCGCGCCGGAGGACGGCGTACCGTGTGACCTGTGAGCGTCTGCGTGTTTCTCAAGGGAGTGAATTATGAAAGCCGCCATCATCGAGGAGCATGGCGAATTGGATGTTCTTGCGGTCAAGGATGTTCCGGAACCGCAGCCCGGGCCAGATGAGGTGGTGCTGAAGGCGCTCTGTGCCGGCCTGAATCATCTCGACATCTGGGTGCGCAAAGGCCGGCCCGGCGCGTCTCTGGAGATGCCCCACGTCTTGGGCTCCGATGCGGTGGGTGTGGTGGAAGCCATAGGGCGGCACGTCGAAGGCGTCACTGTCGGTGACGAGGTTGTGGTCTATCCGGGGCTGGGTTGTGGGCGTTGTGAGTTCTGCATCCGCGGCCGGCAGAACCTGTGTACCTCTTTTGGCATCCTTGGCCTGAACCGGCCTGGGACCTTCGCCGAAAAGGTGGTCGTTCCGGCGGTCAACGTTTATCCCAAGCCCGCGCATATGAGTCGCGAGGAGGCGGGCGGATTTGCCCTGGCCTATTTGACAGCCTGGCACATGCTGGTGGGCCGGGCTCGGATCCGAGCCGGCGACAGCATTCTCATCCATGGCATCGGCGGTGGCGTCGCGCTGTGCGCTCTGCAACTGGCGCGGCTGCTGGGGGCCGACGTCATTGTGACATCGTCTGCCGATGACAAATTGAAGCGGGCCCGGGACTTCGGCGCGCGCCATACGATCAACTACCGTGAGGAGGACGTGGCCGCTTGCGTGCGGGATATTACGGCCGATCGTGGCGTGGATGTGGCTTTCGATACGGTGGGGGCGGCCACCTGGCCACTTGATTTTGCCTGTGTGCGACGGGGCGGCACGATCGTGATTTGCGGCATCACCACCGGACCGGTGGCCGAGACGAATCTTCAGGCTTTGTACTGGAATCAATTGACCGTCCTCGGCTCCACGCTGGGCTCGCACGCGGAACTGGGACAGATGATTCGGGCCGTGTCGGTCAGCAAACTCAAGCCCATAGTCGATGAAGTGTTCCCCCTGGAGCAGGCCCGTGACGCCATGGGGAAAATGGAGGCAGGCCGCCAGTTCGGCAAGCTCGTGCTCCGCGTCGCGAACTGAAGCCAGAGGAGAAATCTCAGAACAATCACGGTGGGGCGGCATATAGGTAGAAGCTGACACTGGATCAATATCCTTGAGAAAGGAGGCCTTTTATGGTCATGACGGCTTCAACCATGTTGCCCCTGGGCACGGAGGCGCCGCCGTTCGCGTTGCCCGACACCGCGGGGCAGACGATATCCATTTCCGATTTCGACAATGCGGACGTGTTGCTGGTGGTATTCATGTGCAATCACTGTCCCTTCGTCAAGCACATCATCGATGACTTCGTCGCGCTGGCGGGAGAGTACCAGGGCAAAGGGGTCGCCGTGGTCGGTATCAACTCCAACGACGTAGATGGCTACCCCGAGGACCGTCCCGAACTGATGGCGAAGCTGGCAAAGGAGAAGGGCTTGACCTTTCCCTACCTGTATGACGCCACTCAGGAGGTTGCCAAAGCCTATTGTGCGGCCTGCACGCCCGATTTCTACGTGTTTGACCGCGATCGTCGGTTGGCCTACCGGGGGCAGATGGACGAAAGTCGCCCGGGCAACAACAGGCCCGTTACGGGGTCTGATCTGCGCGCGGCGTTGGATGCGGTGTTGGCCGGCCAAGACCCTGCCGACGAACAGCGACCCAGCATCGGCTGCAATATCAAGTGGAAGGCCGGCAACGAGCCCGACTATTTCGGCTAGGCTCCCCGGAGAGGTTTCTGGCTGATCCGCCTCAGCACGTTGCACAGTGGGCCTAATTCAAGCAGCAGGGGAACCTTCGGCGGCGGGTGAGTCCAGAACAGGACCTCTCTTCTCAAAGGCAAAGAGACTCGCTGTCCGTGAAAATCGGGGCGACAGGACTTGAACCTGCGACCTCGTGACCCCCAGTCACGCGCGCTAGCCAAACTGCGCCACGCCCCGATCAATGGCGGCCATTGTAGTGCGACCGGTGCGCTGGAACAAGCGTTTTTTCTAAAATCCTGCGGGCCAAGAAGTTGACAGGGGCCCTTCCTTGCGGTCAAGAGCGAGGACGGACGGGGAATTTCTACAAATTCTCCACCGGATGCTTGACAAAGTTAGGCCGTCCTAACTATGCTGGGGCAGAACGTTGGTGAAGCAGTGGATCGAATCATGGGCACAGTCGGCAGGCAAAAACTCAGTGCCTCTTTGGAAGATTACCTGGAGGCAATCTTCAACTTGGCTGACGGGACTGAAGGTGCTCGCAGCAAGGATGTGGCCGAAGCGCTGGGGGTGGCCCGCAGTTCGGTTACCGGGGCGATGCAGGCCCTGAGTGAGAAGGGGCTGGCGAATTATCGTCCGTACGGTTGTGTGACGCTGACCAAGTCGGGACGGGCCGTGGCGGCCGAGGTGGTGCGGAAGCACAATATCCTTAAATCCTTCTTCATCAGCGTTCTCGGTGTGGACAAGGAAACCGCCCAGCAGGCGGCTTGCCGCGCCGAACACGCGCTCGGAGCGGAGATCATCGGCAGGCTGCTGAGTTTTATCGAGTACGTGACGGAGAGCAACAAGAACGGCCATGATGTAGCCGATGAGTTTCGGCGGTTTCACAAGAAGCACGCCAGGCGGCAGGTGGAAACGGCAAACCAATGATCGAGGAAACGTTCATGCAGGACCAGCAGGTTCGGCCGCTGTCAACAACCCAGGCTGGCGATTGTGTCCGCGTGGTGGGGATCGACGCCGGACGTGGTTTGAACAGTCGTCTGGCCGCTATGGGGCTGGTGGCCAGCACCGAGTTGCGCGTTGTCAGCAACGGGCATCCGGGGCCTTTTGTCCTGATTGTCAAGGACGCCAAGGTGGTGCTCGGCAGGGGCGTGGCTCAGAAGATCATGGTGCGGTAGGCGCGTCGCGGGGCCTTCCCTTTTTTTGAAACCAGTGTTCGGTGAGACTAACTTTTTCCGGTAGGTTCCAGGATGCAGGTGGTACGTTGATGAAGCGAATCAGAGTGGCGTTGGCAGGCAATCCCAATAGCGGCAAGAGCAGCATTTTCAACATGCTCACCGGGGCGCATCAGCACGTGGGCAACTATCCCGGCGTGACGGTCGAGAAGAAGGAGGGGCTCTGTACCTACGACGGGTGTCAGATTGAGATCATCGATCTGCCGGGCACCTACAGCCTGACCGCTTACTCGACGGAAGAATTGATCGCCCGTGACTACGTTCTGGACGAAACGCCGGACGTGGTGGTGGACGTGGTCGATGCCTCCAACCTGGAGCGCAATCTGTACTTGGCGACTCAGTTGATCGAGATGAACGTGCCCCTGGTGCTGGCTTTCAACATGAGTGATCTCGCCAAGCGGCGGGGCATTGAATTCGACCTGGAGCAACTCGGCCGTCTTCTGGAGGCGCGGATCGTGCCTACGGTGGGCAACAAGGCCCAGGGGCGGGAACCATTGCTGGAAGCCATCGTCGCGACCGCGCGCCAGGCCGAGACGCCCCGGGTGCATCGGCTCAGCTATGGCGGTGAAATCGAAGAGGAACTGGCCAAGATCGAAGCGGTGGTGGCCGCGCAGAATGTGGATTGGATTCCTAGGAGCGGTTTGCGCTGGGTGGCCATCAAACTGCTCGAGCAGGATGATGCGGTGACCGCCAAGGCCGGGCAGGGCGATATTCGTGAAGCTGTCACCCGAAGTGTCGAGCACCTGCGGGGTATCTTCGGCGACGAGCCGGAGATCGTGATGGCCGACCGCCGGTATGGGTTTATCTCCGGAGCGTGCCAGGAGACCATCGCCAGTTCCGTCGAACGGCGGCACGACGTCAGCGATACGATCGATGCCCTGGTGACCAACCGTGTCCTGGGGCTGCCGATCTTCCTGTTCCTGATGTACGCGGTCTTCTGGCTGACGTTCACCCTGGGTGAGTACCCTATGATGGCGCTGGAGTGGCTCTTTGAGTGGGCCGGCGCGACGGTGGCGGGCTTCTGGCCTCCCGGGAGCGACAGTTGGGTCAAGTCACTGCTGATCGATGGGATCCTCGGCGGCGTCGGGGGCGTGGTGGTCTTTCTGCCCAACATCCTCCTGCTGTTTCTGGCCATTGCGATTCTCGAGGACTCCGGCTACATGGCCCGTGCCGCCTTCGTGATGGACCGGATCATGCACAAGATCGGCCTGCACGGCAAGAGCTTCATTCCCATGCTGATCGGCTTCGGCTGCTCCGTGCCGGCGATCATGGCCACGCGCATTCTCGAGAACCGTCGCAGCCGCTTCACGACCATCATGGTCATCCCGTTGATGAGCTGCGGGGCGCGGCTGACGATCTACGCCCTGATCATTCCTGCGTTCTTCCCGCACCAGTGGCGGGGGCCCGTGATGTGGCTGATCTATCTGATCGGGATTGTCTTGGCGGTGATCTGCGCCAAGGTGTTGCGCCTGACGATCTTTCGAGGCGAGACCATGCCGTTCGTGATGGAGTTGCCGCCGTATCGTATGCCCACACTGAAATCCGTCTTGATTCACATGTGGCAACGCGGGTGGATGTTCCTCAAGAAGGCCGGGACGGTTATTTTGGGCATCTCGGTCGTGCTGTGGGCCTTGGCCAGTTTCCCCAAGCCGTCGGATGAGGCATTGGTGGGGCTCAACGAGGAGCAGGCCCATCAGGTCATGCTGGAGCACTCGATCATCGGGCGTGTGGGGCGTGTCATCGAGCCTGTCATTCGGCCCCTGGGGTTCGATTGGAAGGTGGGCACTGCGCTGATCGGGGCGACCGCGGCCAAGGAGGTTTTCGTCTCCCAACTGGGCATCGTCTATGCCGTGGGCAGTGAACAGGGCGGCGCTGAGGTACTGCGTCGCAAGCTCCAGGCGGACTACACGCCCCTGGTGGGGTTCTGCATTATGCTGTTCTGCCTGATCTCTGCGCCCTGTGTGGGAACGGTCGCCATGACGCGGCAGGAGACCAACTCGTGGCGCTGGGCAACATTCCAGTTTCTGGCCCTGACGGGCCTGGCCTATGGCATTACCTTTCTGGTCTACCAGATTGGTTCTTTGTGGGCGTAGGCACGCAGCGGTCAGAGCCCACTTTTTTCTGATTTTAGGGTTGACCTGTTTTGTTTGGGCTTATATATTTAGGCTATCCTAAATCTTGAGGTGGACGATTTATGGAATCCAGTCCCGGCCATTCGCTGAGTGCCAGTTTGGAGGACTACCTGGAAGCGATATTCTGGGCGGTGGCTGCCGAAGGGGCGGCCCGAGCCAAGGACATCGCCAGGCAGTTGAAGGTCAAGGCCTCCTCGGTGACCGGTGCGCTGCAAACGTTGGCGGAGAAGGAGTACATCCACTATCGCCCTTATGAGGCGGTGACGCTGACGCGGGAAGGTTTCGACAAGGCGGCCCGTGTCGTGCAAAGGCATCGCATCCTGCGCGAGTTCTTCACGCAGGTGCTCGGGGTCGACCAGATCACGGCGGAGCAGCGGGCCTGTCGGCTGGAGCATGGCGTCGGGGACGAGGTTGCCCAACGTATGGCGGCGTTGATGGAGTTCGTTCAGGGCCGCGATGGCATCCGGCAGGAATTGGATGCGTTTCTCGCCCAACGCAAGAGCGTAGCGGCGCCGCAGGCGACGTTGCCCGGCGGTTCGCAGACCGTGGCGGATCTGAGATCCGGCCAGAAGGGGGTGATCGTCTCGATCCGGCGCGAAGGAGCGATATCCCGTCGGCTGGCCGACATGGGTTTGGGACGCGGGGCGCTCATCGAGGTCGAAGGTGTGGCACCGATGGGGGACCCGATTCGGGTCAGGATTCGCCGCTATCGATTGGCCCTGCGGCGTAGGGAAGCGGCAGCGATCGTGGTGGTGGGACGGTAGCAAGGCGTTTTTTTTGAGATGTGAGTTAGGTGTGCCTAACAATGAAGGTGCGGCCGTGGCGGTCGCGCAGGAGACATGAAGATCATGGAGAAACGGGAACGTAATGGGCCGACACGTGACCCGGAGGTGCTTGGGATACCGGAGAGAAGACAGGCAGACTGTCTCGATTCCCAGGCCATCTTCGGGACTCGAGCCGAGATTCTGATCCAGCACGGGGATCAGATCTACCGCTTGAGAAAGACACGGCATGGAAAGTTGATATTGAACAAGTAAGGGACAGGACAACCCGGTAAGAAACGCGACCCAGCCAGCCGCATGCCAGCCAGGGAGCAGATGAGACCTTCGCGAAGGGAGGTCTTGCCTGCTCCCTTTTGTTTTGGATGCGATCGCGCTGCGGCGCGGAAGACAAGACATCGTGGAGAATTGCAGTGAAAGGAAGACCGATGAACGAGAAAGAACCTCTTATGACAACGTCATCGACAACGTGTGATTGCCCCGAGCCGTGCGAGCATTGCACGGGCGTCGGGAAGAAGGAATCTCGCGATTCGCCCGACAAGTCCATCCCCAGCGTGACCAGCTTCATGGTCTGGTTGCTTCTCCTGTCCTCGATCAGTTGGGGACAGGGGACGCAGACTCATCTGAATGCCAAGCCCGGGCTGTTGATCATCGCCCACGGCGCGCCGTCTCCAGCGTGGAATCAGCCCGTGCTGGCGCTGGAGGCGAAGGTGCGACAGAACCTCGAGGACGCCAACCCGTTTGCCCAGGTCAAAGTGGTGCTCATGGAGTTCGCCGAGCCCAATGTGGCCGATGGCGTCACAGCCATGGAGCAGGCCGGTTGCAGTCGGATTGTGGCCGTTCCGTTGTTGATCGCGCCGTCGTCGCATTCCCATTGGGACGTCCCGGCGCTGTTGGGGATCTACAGCGACCCGGCTCTGGAGACCGAGCTGCGCGACGAGGGGATCGGTGTGGTGCGCAGCCGATTGCCGATCACGATCACGCCCACCCTGGCTGACAGCGACGTCATGGAGAAGGTCATGCTCAAACGCGTGCGTCAGCTCAGTCAGGAGCCGCAGAAGGAAGCGATCGTGCTATTGGCGCATGGCGACTCCATGACCGATCCGCTCTGGCAGGACCTCATGAAGCGCACCGTGACGTATCTCTGCGGACAGATGGGCATCAGTTACGGCGACTGGGCCTGCGTGGCCGTCGGGCAGGAGTATGAGCGGGCGGTGACGGCGATTGCTCAGGCCGCCGAGCATCGCGAGCGGGTCATCGTGGTTGGCGGATATCTGTCTATGGGAGTTCAGCGGATGCACCAGCGTTGGATGAACCGGTTTGAGAAGACCGCTCCCATGCCAGGTGTTGAGAACCCGCTGGCAGGATTGAACCTCAGTCTGTCCGAGAAAGGGCTGTTGCCCGACGAGGCCGTGGCCCAATGGATTGCTGACGTTGCCCTGGGCGAAATCAAACGGCACCAATGAGGCATGCGCCTCGGATTGGAAAGGCGTGGATATGGCGACCATAGGAATCTTCTACGGAAGTGCGACCGGCAACACCAAAGACGCTGCCGTGCAGATGAAGTCGGCGCTGGGCGACGGCGCGGTGGACATGCAGAACATCGCCGGCGCGACAGCGGAAACCATGAAGGCATTCGACATCCTCATTTTCGGGACATCCACCTGGGGGTTCGGCGACATGCAGGACGACTGGGCCAGCTTTCAGTCGGAGCTGGGCAAGGTCGATTGGACGGGCAAACGTGTTGCTCTGTTTGGCCTGGGAGACCAGTACGGCTACGCCGATACGTTCGTCGATGCGATGGGCCTGCTCTATGAGGCCCTCGTGGCCCAGGGGGCTCGTGTGGTCGGCGCCTGGGCCGGGCAGGACTACGAATTCGAATCGTCCTGTGCCCATCGCGATGGCAGTTTCGTGGGACTGGCTCTGGATGCGGACAACCAACCCAACCTGACCGCTGCCCGGATTCAGCAGTGGGTGGACATGCTGAAAAGGGAGCTGGGCCTATGATTGCACCGAGAGCTGAGGCGCAGGGCCGGATCGTCCACGATGGGGCGATCCTGCACGACGGACACTTGAAGGTGTTCAATCACCATGTTTACGAATACCGCAAAGGGTTGCGCCATCTGGCCTTACAAACACTGCCCCGTGAGCATGAAGCGTGGGTGACGGATCGTCTCGACAAGCTCGGGATCGACTACCTGGTCCTTCCGGCCGGCGAGCAACACATCAATGTATTCCTGGGGGATCCGGAATGTCTGGAGGTGATTCGTCTGATCGGCAAGTTCGATCTATCGCATTACAGCCCCGAGGAGGACTTCATGTTGGGCATCATGCTGGGCTACGATCGGCGTCAGCAATGCGCCCGTTACTTGAACCTGATTCGTCAAGTGAATGGCGATCGCGAAGCACTACTTGACGACAAGGAGGGCGTCGCGTTTTGGGATTCATGCCTGGCGGTATGTCGAGAGGAATTGAGATGAACGAAAACAGAGAATGGACGAATGTGACACGACGCTTCGCGCTGGCATTGGGCGTCATGACGGTGTTCGCGCCGGCGGCGCTGGCCGGGCAGACGCCGGACAAAATCGGTTTGATGATCATTGCCCACGGCTCCCGGCGGGCGGCCTGGAATGAGACCTTGCGATCCCTCGAACCTCAGGTGCGGGAGGCTTTGGCGAACGACAGCGCCAGTTCCGCCTACAAGTGGGACGTCACGGTGTGCTTTCTGGAAGAGTGCATGCCAACCATTGAGGAGACTCTGGCGGGATTCGAACGGAACGATTGCACCCGCGTCGTGGCGGTGCCGCTGTTCGTCGCGCAGGGGGAGCACGTTCAGGTCGATATCCCCCAGGCCCTGGGCCTCGTTCCGGGCCATGAACGCAATACGAGCCTCCCTGTCGTACTGACCGGTCAGTTGTCGACGGGCACGGTTATGGAACAGTGGGCGGCCTCGCAGGTGCAGTCGCTGTCGACGGCGCCGCAGCAAGAGGCGGTCGTCCTGCTGGCTCACGGTGGACACGATCCCGTTCGCTGGGAACGGCTGTTGCGCCGCATGGCGTCTCAAGTCTGCGGTACGACCGGGATTACCTACGCGGATTGGGCCATCGTACAGGTGGGACAAAGCTATCAGGAACACGGTGTCGAGGCGATTCGACGCGCACAGGCACAGCGCCCGCGCGTGATCGTGCTGGGGGCTTATGCGGCGTTGAGCGCGGCGCGAATTCACGAGAAATGGGCGCCACACCTTCAGTTCGGGCCGCGGGTCGCGTTTAGCCGCCAGGGCGTACTGCCCAATCCTCACGTGCCACACTGGGTGGTGACGACGGCGCTGGCGGCACTCTCCAATACTCCGGTTGAAGAATAAGCGAAAGCGAGGTGTACGTATGAACGTCAAGGCAAGGGACAGCCAGGGTTTCACACTGATCGAGTTGCTGGTGGTGGTCGCCATCATTGGGGTCTTGATGGCCATTCTCCTGCCCGGCTTGCGGGCGGCCAAGGAACAGGCTCAACGCGTGGTATGTGCTTCGCAATTAAGGCAACTGGCGATGGCGCACGCCATGTATCAACAGAGCCATGAGGGGTGGATCGTGCCGGCCACGCAGAAGCTTGGTGTGGATGAGTATTGGTACAACACGCTGGGGCCCTATTTCGAGCATCGTAACGTGGGCCATGCCGCTGAGCGCCCCGATGACATCGGACGTGACATCCTCTTGTGCCCTCTCGACAAGGCGGCGTACCCGGAGATGCTCAATCCCCATTGCAGCGAGAACCCGCAAGGCTGGCTTTCTTACGCATTGAACAGCCAGCCGACGCGGTACGTCAGCCGTCGGACGAAGAAGTACGCGGGAGTAGGGGGCAACAAAGTCACGCAGGTACGGCATCCGGCGCAGACGATGCTGCATTGCGACTTCGCCTATCGCGCCTGGGTGTGCGATTCGGTAACCCTGACGCGAAATCAATACGGCTCCGAGCCCGGGGCGCATTACGACGCGATGCCCGGGTATCCGGAACAGAACAAGACCGTGGAGGCGGCTTATCGCCATCGCGGACGCATGAATCTCCTCTGGGTCGACGGGCACGTGTCTCTGCTGGAGGGGCAGATTCCTTCGGCCGAGGAGGAACCGACATTCTGGGGAGAGGTCTATGAGGGACTTGAGGGCGGCGACACGGAGTAGTCCCTGCGTGGCGGAAACGAGAAGGGAGGTGGCAAGTGAGATCGTGACAATGCGCGCGTAGCATGCGCGGGGTATTGCAGTAACAGCATCAATCACAATCGCCGAGGTAGGAGTGGGTTCATGAAGGTGAGACGATACATAGTAGTATGTGGTGTATTCAGTATCCTGGTGCTGGCCTGGGGGCCGGCTGCGGCTTGGGGCGTCACGGTGACGTTGACGTATGGCGATTCGTGCACTGCCATGGGAGCGCTGACTGACGACGATGGGGATAGGTATTCCGTGGCTCTGACGGGGCACGGCGGCGCGCTGTCGAAGCCCTATATCAGCACGGCGTTTCCCGGGGGCGGCACGTACGCCCACGACCGCCGGGCCATCGCGGAGTTTTCGCTGGCACCGATGCGCTGGGTCTCAACCGAGCCCAACGCCGTACAATCGGCGACGTTGCGATTCTTTTTCGATGACGTCATTTTCCCGGGCTCATCTCCCGAGCCTTGGACGACGCAGGACTTCACGCTGGAGCTGTATACCGAGACGGCCGATGGGATTCTCGACGGAACCGATGCGAACGATCTTGATGCCAGTTTGCCGGGCGATGCGTTCGACGATTGGACTGGCGCGGTGGTCACTACTTGGCACTTCCAGGCCGGGGAGATCGTTTCTCTCGTTCCAGGAAATGACATCGTCGGGATGTACGGTCCGGATGAGTCCTATCCGGCCCAGTTCGGCGACGACGAACTGGCCGTCTACGGCATGATCGGTTTCGAGGTCGAGGTGACCGATCTCGTGGCCGAGATGATCGCCGATCCGAATGTACGCTACGTTGGTTTTCGCTGGATCTCCAACAGCCCGGATGGCTACTGGACCAGCATGGACCCGGCAGGCCATCTGCCCACGCTGTCGGTTGACATAGTGGCCGACGGTCCGCTGACGTTTGTCCTGCAATCCTCCGACACCGGCCCGGTCACCGGCGACCAGCACAGCGGGCGGGCCTATCATCGCTTCAACGATCCCAACGATGAAGCGATCTACCTGACGGCGCGGGAATGGACCGGGAGCCACACGCCGGAATTGAAGGTGGCCTGGCCGTTGCCCGACGGCATTGTCGAATGGGATACCTTCACTGATCCCAACCGCGATTCGCAGCGTCCCGAGGTGATTGCGTATGACACCGATGGAAGCCGTCTCTATGTCTACTGGAATGCGGACGAGGAAGAATACGCCTTGATCGTCGATGAGAACGATGTGCCGGAGGGTTTCGAGAAGGCCTACTACGAGGAATGGTCGAGCGATCTGCCTTTGAGCCTGGGCAACTACGGTCCCGTACCGGGAGGAACGGCTGACGTGCAGCACGCGTTGCTGACCGAATTCAAGATGGAACGCCCGTCCTGGTATGGGCTCGATCCCAACCATTTGACCCGTGCCTCCATCGAGCTGACCATCGATCGCGTGGTGGATATGACGCTGGGCGGCAACAACATGGCGTTATTGCCCAGTACGCTCTACGTGAACAGCTTCACTGGCGACGGCGTGGTCGGACGGTTCGAAAATGCCCAGGAGGACTTTGAACGCATCGATCACGCGAACGCGGATGCGCTTGCCTGGTTGACAATGGACGGCACGTCTGACGGAACGCCGATTACGGATTTCTCGCTGTCCTGGTATCGACTCGTCGATCCGGGGCTGGGAGAGCCTTATACGCTCGCGATCGATGTCACGGAGTTGGTACAGGAAAGGCTGGCTGACGATGCGGACTTCTCGGGCTTCGTGCTCTCGTGTTCCCCCGATGGCGAGTTCTGTCTGGCGAGCATCGATCTCGTCGACGATGTCCGTGGCAGTGCTTACCTGCCGGCTCTGGTGTTGGAGACCGATCTTCAATAGTGCCTCAGAGGTCTCTACTTTCGGCTCAGGGTCAGGCTGTTGGCTTGGCCCTGAGCTTTCGCATCCAGTGTTACGGTCTGCGCAACCAACGTACGAATTGGGCCAAACCCGTGGCGATGTGGGTCGAGGGCTCGTAGCCGAGATGGCGCTGGGCTTTGGTGACATCAGCATAGGTCTGCTCGACGTCGCCCGGTTGAAGGGGAAGGTGCTCCTTGATAGCCTTTTTGCCCAGGGCGCGTTCGATCTCGTCGATCAGGTCGTTGACCGTGATGGGGCGCGACTCGCCGAGATTGTAGACTTCGTATCCGGCGCACCTGTCGATGGCGGCAATGACGCCGTTGATGATGTCGTCGATGTACGTGAAGTCACGCCGCATCGTGCCGTTGCCATAGACGGGGATGGGCTGGCCATCTTCGATGAGCCGAGCGAACTTGTGGATGGCCAGGTCGGGCCGTTGCCTCGGTCCGTAGACCGTGAAGAAACGCAGGCAGGTTAGCGCGATCCCGTACAGATGGTGGTACGTGTGGCAGATCAGTTCTCCCGCCTTCTTGGTCGCGGCGTAAGGTGAAATCGGATAGTCGACGTTGTCGTCTTCCGCGAAAGGGACCTTTTGGTTGTTGCCATAGACGCTCGAACTCGACGCGAAAACGAACTTCTTCACATGGCGCTGCCGGGCCAGTTCCAACAGGACGACGGTACCGTTGATGTTGACATCCGCATAGAGCGCCGGTTGCTCGATGGACGGCCGTACTCCGGCCCGTGCGGCCAGATGCACGATGACATCGACGTCCTCAGTGATCGCCTTGTCCATGGCGGATCGGTCCCGGATGTCGGCTTCCACCAGGCGAAACTTGTCCTGTGCCGTACACGAGGCAATATTGTCTCGCTTGATCCGGGGATCATAGAAGTCGTCGAAATTGTCGACGCCGACAATCTCCCAGCCCAAGGTGAGCAAACGGTCGCACAGGTGGGAGCCGATGAATCCCGCCGCGCCTGTCACAAGAGCTTTCATTGACACATCCACCTCATCGTTTGCCACGTTGATCGTGTTGAACGTGGACTCCGCCGTTCGCGCTCCTGAATGCGGCGGGGGCCGCGCCGAAGCACCAACGCGAGTCTAGGTCCGTCCGACACTGTAGTATTCGAAGTTAGCCTGTTTGAGATAGGCAGGATCGTATAAGTTGCGTCCGTCGAAGATCACACGCCGCTTGAGCCTGGCTGCGATCATCTCAAAGTTCGGGTTCCGGAATTCCTGCCAGTCCGTGAGCACGACCAGCGCGTCAGCGCCGTCGAGTGCGTCGTAGCTGTTATCGATTGTCTCGAGGCGTTCGCCCAGGACTTGGTTTGCTCTGGCGTTGGCCTCGGGGTCATGGGCCCGGACCGTCAGCCCGGCATCCAGAAACCTCTGGACGCACGTAATAGCCGGCGACTCCCGGACATCGTCGGTTTTGGCCTTGAAGGCCAGGCCCCAGACGGCCAGATGTGCTGATTCCTGGCGGGTGGCGAAGTAGTCAATGACACGTTGAGCAAAACGCTGTTGCTGGGCGTCATTGACGCTTTGCACCGCCCGTGTCAACGTCATGTCCAGGCCATGGGCGGCACCGACATGAATCAGAGCACGAATATCCTTGGGGAAGCAACTGCCGCCGAAACCGACCCCGGGAAAGAGGAAAGCCGAGCCGAGACGCGCGTCACTGCCGACCCCGCGGCGCACCAATTCCACGTCCGCACCGACCTGTTCGCAGATGGTGGAAATCTCATTCATCAGCGAAATCCTGGCGGCCAACATGGTATTGGCAGCGTACTTGGTCATCTCTGCGGAAGCCGGGTCCATGAAGATGATGCGGTTGCTCCGGCGCATGAACGCGCCGTACAGGTATTCCATGGCCGCACGCGCCCGCTGACTGGTGGTGCCGATGATGACCCGGTCGGGACTGGTGAAGTCGTCAACCGCGGCGCCTTGCTTGAGAAACTCTGGGTTGCTCACGTAGTCGAACGGGACGTCGGTTCGTGACCGAATCAGGTCGGATATGACCTGGTGCGTCCCGACGGGTACCGTGCTCTTGGCCACAATGATGCGGTACTCGGTCAGGTGTTCGGCAATCTCCTGAGCCACCGTCTCGACGGCCGTCATGTCCACCGATCCGTCTGCGGCCGGCGGCGTGCCCACCGCGATGAAGATGATCTCAGAGCGGTCGACACCTTCTTTGAGGTCCGTCGTGAAATGCAGCCGGTCGAGTTTGCTGTTGCGGACCACCAGTTCCGCCAGTCCGGTCTCATAGATGGGAATCGAGCCGCCGCGCAGTTGACGAATCTTGTCCTCGTCCTTGTCGATGCAGACCACATCATTCCCCGCATCAGCCAGGCAGGCGGCGGTCACCAAACCCACATACCCGACACCAACTACGCACACCTTCATGTTGTAGCCTCCACAGCCTCTTTTGCGTCGTCCTGGTCCAATGCCTTCCCTACAGCGTCCGATTCGGCATTTCCGGCCTTGAAATGCGCCAGGGTGTGACCGGTTGTTTTCGGACCTTGCCGCTTGGGAAGGGAGGGAATCCTACGGGGCACGGCGCTCCTCAATGGGTTCGATCATATCGGTGTCCACTTCGACACTGGCGGCCTGTCCCAGCATGTCAACCTGGAGGACCAGACGCGTGCCTCCCTTGTGTTGAACGACGATGCCTTCGAGCCCCAACAGGGGACCGGCAATGACGCGACACCACTGACCGGTCTTGAGGTACTTGTGCGGGGTCAGCGGCGCCCCGCTGCGGACGGCCTGCTCGACGCGCAACAACTCGCGGAGCAAGGCGTCCTGGTCGGTCACTTCCAGCAAATTGGCCACCCGATTGGTCTTGAGCAGTTCGACGCGGTCACTATCGTGCCCGCAGAAGAACAGGTATCCGGTGAACAGCGGAAGCATCGATTTGATGGTGCGATGGCTACGCCGGCTGACCTTCAGCGTCATTGGCAGAAAATAGCTGATATTCTTGGCCATCAGGTCGTGAGCCAGGGCCTTTTCATTCCGGCTCTTGGTGTGCGCGACCCACCACTGCCCCTCAAAACCTTGAATGGACTCCGTTTGGGGCCACAGAATCGGCGGATTCTCATGTATCTTCAGCAATTCTGTCCTCCTGCGACTCTACCGAACTACTGCTCCCCAAAGCCGTGTAAACGGCCTTGGGAGGCTATCTCGTTGCTTTATCCTGTCTAAACCGATACCCGTTTCTGGTCGACATAGTGAGAGTCTAATGATAGGTATTGTAGTTGTCAAACCAATTGGCGTTTAGGACCGACCCGCGCGGGCCTTGACCTCACACAGGCATGGGATTGTGGGAAAGACGCATGCCATCAGGGCCGGTGGGTCCGTAGGAGCGACGATGGGCAAATCCGGGACGAACAGGGCTCGTTCGCCCAAGAGGCGAGGCGGCGCCAGCCATCCCGCCGGGGCCGAGGCAGCGGCCGTCTTGTTCACCTGCATCGGTCGCCGCGTCTCTCTGCTGGGGGCTTTTCGCCGCGCCGCCCGACGGCTGCGACGCACCGTGCGATTCTATGGGACCGACACGAATCCCCTCAGTCCTGCGCTGCAATTGTGCGACGAGGCCTTTCTGGTTCGGCCGACATCCCACGCCCGGTACGTTAGCCAATTGCTGTCCATCGTCCGTCGCCAGGGTGTGCAACTGCTGGTGCCCACCATCGATCTGGATCTTCGTCTGCTGGCCCGGCACCGGCGCCGGTTCGAGGCGTGCGGCTGTCGGGTGTTGGTTTCCGATCCGGAGGTGATCGATCTCTGTCAGGACAAGCGGCAAACCCACGATTTCTTCAGGCGAAACGGCTTTGACTGTCCTCTGACCCAAAGCGTTGATTCGGCCTTAAAAGCCGAGCGCAGGGGCAAGCTCACCTGGCCGTGTTTTCTCAAGCCTTGGGATGGCCATGCCGGCAAGAACAGCGTGGTGGTGCACGATCGCCAGGAACTGCGCTTCTATGCCAAGCGGGTGCCGAACGTGATCTGCCAGGAATTGATCGAGGGCGCCGAGTACACGTGCGACGTCTACGTGGACTTCGCCAAGCGCGTGCGGTGTGTCGTGCCGCGGCAACGCCTGGAGGTGCGGTGGGGAGAAGTCAGTAAGGGGCGAGTCGTCAAGGATGCGCGTATCATGGCCGAGGTCGCCCGGTTGGCCGAACGACTGGAAGCAGGCCCCGGGGTAATCACGCTGCAACTGTTCCTCACGAAGCGAAACGCGATCAAGTTCATCGAGGTCAACCCGCGTTTCGGCGGAGGCGTGCCTCTGTCCATCAAAGCCGGCGCGGATTTTCCGAAATGGATCCTGCAAGAATTGGCCGGCAAGCGGCCGCGCATTGGCTTCGATGTGTTTCAGGACGGCCTGACCATGTTGCGCTATGATGCCGAGGTGTGGCGGAATGGCTCTGATTTGAAGGGCACGAAGGTCTGAGGCTGGCTGCGCTGATCGGCGACGATGGATCATTGTGGAAGACGGTGGCGATCTGCTGTGGACCGGCCGGGCCCTATGCCTTGGTCGGATTGCTCGTCAGTCAGATCCAATCGTCAGAGCGTGATCGTCAGGTACTCGGTCTCGGCAGTGAACCTAACCGCTCCTTCATAGGACGCGGGAACCACCACACAGTCTCCCGCTCGGAATTCCACCGGTTCGATCTGAGCCGACAGGATGGATCCTTCTCCTGAGAGGATGATCAGCGTTTGCATCTGCCCCAGCCTGAGCAGCAGTTGGCGGTCCGCCATGCGGTGCCCCTTGTCCACCTTGAAGTACGCACAATCGACCAAACGACCGCCTGTGGCGACCGGCAGGGTCTCAGCGGTTACATCGAAGTGAATGCTTTCCAGGGCTTCGTCGATATGGAGCTGCCTGGGCTGGCCCGCATCATCCACCCGGTTCCAATCGAAGACGCGATAGGTGGTATCGGAAGGGGTCTGAATCTCCGCGATGAGCAGGCCCGCGCCGATGGCGTGAGCGGTGCCGGCCGGCAGGAAGTGACATTCTCCCGGTTTGACGGGTACTTTGGCCAGGAGATCGGCTGTCGTCCCGTCCTCGATGGCCTGGGTGAACTGGTCTTTGGTCACCGGGTGTTTGAGCCCTTTGTAGATCACGGCGCCGGGTTCGGCGTCGATCACGTACCAGCATTCGGTCTTGGGGTCGCCCTGGCCCATGCGCCGGCACGTCTGGGGATCGGGGTGAACCTGGACGCTGAGCACGTCTTGGGCGTCAAGCAGTTTGATCAACAGCGGGAACGGCTTCGCAAAATCCTTCCTGCCAGCGATGGCTTCAGGGTGACTCTCGACGAGTGCGGCGAGCGTCTGACCGGCGAATTCGCCGTTGGCGATCAGGGATTTGTCCTGGGGCAGATCCGCCAGTTCCCAGCTTTCGCCGATCTTGGCGTTGGGCGGTAGATTCTTGCCGAACGCTTCTTTCAGCTTCTGTCCCCCCCAGAGGCGCTGTTTGAAGATTGGCACAGTTTTCAGTGGATACGGTTTCATGGCGAGCATTCTAACCGTGGGACTGATGCCTGTCTAGCTGTGTGGGTCACGAAATCGCAGACTGCTGGTGCGGGGATTCTAACGGAGATAATCGCCGATTCCGGCCGCGATCGCGACCGCCAGACGATTTTGGAAGGTGCTGTCCAGTAGCTTCCGCGCCTCGCGCGGGTTGGACAGATAACCCATCTCGACCAGGACGGCGGGGCCGCTGGTCTTGACCAGGACGCGATAATCCTCCCGGCGGACGCCGCGACTGCGCAGCCCCGTGGTCTTGAGGGCACGGACAATGGCCTGGGCGGCTTGCTGAGATTCTCTGGAGGCATTGTTGGCGACATAGACGGTGAAGCCCTGGACGCTCGGGTCCGGGACGGAATCGGCGTGAATGCTGACGAACAGATCCGCGTCACGCTGATTGGCGATGGCGGCCCGGGATTCCAACTCGATGTAGCGGTCGCCTTGGCGCGTCATCGTGACTCGATGGCCTCGGCGTTGAAGAATCCCTGCCAGTTTCGTCCCCACACGGAGATTGACGTTCTTCTCGTATCCTCCGGGGGCGGCCGTTGTGCCCGGGTCGCGCCCGCCGTGTCCCGGATCGACCACGATTGTGGCCCGCCGCGTGGGACGCACGGGACGTACGGGAGAAACCGTACCCAATCGCGCGCGGATCTGATCTACCAGTGACTCCGAGACGTAGACGGTCCCGCCCGTCTTCCGAACGACGCCCACGGAGCCAACGGGCTTGCCGTTGACGAAGAAGCGTCCATCATCGTGGGTGAAGATCAGAACCGTGTTGGTGCTGTCCCTGAGAACGACGAAGGTCTCATCCTGCTCGTCGATGCGGAGGTTCAGGCGGGTGGCCAGTTCCTGGATCGTCAGCGTGCCGCTGTCGCGGGCTGGCGTGGGAGTCGGGCTGCGGCTGAGGAAGTCTTGACGGCTTTGGCAGCCGCTGAGGACCAGGATCAGAACGATGGCGATAGCGGATATAGGCTTCTTCGTAGTCATGGCACTGTTGTTATCGGGTATTCGACCGCGAGACGTTTAGATTTCCCGCCACATTCTTGCACCCGATCGAAGAAAAAGCTGCTGTCAGGCGATTCAAGGGAGTTCTTCGTCCAGTGTTAGCCAGTTCGAAGCCAACCAGGAGAAATCGAGCAGATTCACTGCTCCATCTCGATTGACATCGGCCCGCTCGTAGTAATCGTTTCGACGGGAACTGTCGGTGGCCAGCCAGGAATCTGCCATTTGCACCAGATCCGCGATGTTCACGATGCCGTCCACGACGATATCTCCGGCTGCCGGGGCGGCGTTGAATACCACGGTGAAGGCTTGTGACGGTTCATAGGCATTGGGGTCGTCCAGTTCGTCGTACAGGCGGAATGTCATCCAATGCGAGGTTTCTCCGTCGGTGGCTTGATACGACATGTGGAGGTGCCCGTCGCCCCGGAGGCTGTAGATATAGCTGTGATTGAAGGAATCGCCCGCCGTGCCTATCGTGAACTGGGGGTATTCCTTGTGCACGGCGCGCACGCCCGGTGAGACGGCGACACATTCGACGACAATGCTGTAGTCGATGTCGGGCTCTCCGCGAAGCGCTCGATTGGGATCGTAGGTGGTGGCGGCATGGGCATCGGTGTTCTGGAAGATGTCGAATCCGGGTTCACCGATACGGTAGCTGTAGCTGGGGAAGATGCTTTGGTTCAGGGGATAGAACCAGTTGGCGTACTCGGTCGGGCCGGAGTCGCGATACTTGTGCGAGCAATCCACGAACAGCGTACGGTCATCAGCGGTGCCTTCGATGCCATCTCGATTGCACCCGATGATGAAGTGGTCCAGGGGGCACTCAGCTCGAACCGCCGTGCTCGCGGCCAGGGCCAGGGCCAGCGTCAGTTGTATCCTGATGTGAATCTTCATGTTCGGTGCTCCTCGTCGTCGGTTATCTGCGGGCCGAGACCACCTACGGAACCTCCGGCCACGTCGGGGCCGCTTCCGGGTACCAGTAGCAGGTGTGCGGCCAGGCATATGTCTCCTCCAACTTCATGTTCTCGGCGTGTCCATCCGCGAAGAGATAGTTCGATGTCCCTTTGTGCCGATCCCAGGCGACGAATTGCTGGGCGTATTCGATTGAACCTTCCCATATCTCCGGATGAATGTGATCGGCCAAATTGAAATTGTCCGTGTCCGGGGCTTCGCTGATCCAGATGGTGGCCGTCGGGTGTCTGATCTGGTTCGTATCGTTGTAGCGATTGCGACGGGCCCCATAGCGGAAATGGACCGGGTCCAGCAGGGCGTTGACGGCGAAACTGGAGTAGCGTGCCTCCTTCTGCTCGTCGAGAGGACGATCCCAGTTCACGAAGTCCTTGGCGGTGTCGCTGGGACAGCGAAACAGCAGTTGTTCCCGTGTGTACCCGGTGAGGATACGCAACCAGTGGTCGTTCGGATCGTCAATATGGCACGAACTGGGAGGCAGTCGGTACTCCGAATCCGTCAGATAGGCCGTGACGGCCAATCCCATCTGGCGCATGTTGCTCAGGCAAGCGATCTTACGCGCTTGCTCGCGGGCCCGGTTCAGAGCGGGCAACAGAATCCCCATCAGCAGGGCGATCACAGCGATCACGACCAGGAGCTCGATCAACGTGAACCCCGGTTCTCGATCTTCGCCCAACGCGGGAGGGCATCCGGGGTGCCCTCCTGCACCCCGGATACGCGGCTCTGCCGATCGCAGTTGAGATGATTCCATTCTCATGATCGGTCCTTTCGTACTTGGTCTCTAGTCCTCGTGATCGTGATCATGATCGTGGTCGGACGCGGCGTGGTCGGCGCCGGAGAACAGGCCGGACAGGCCCCAGTGCTCCACCAGGATCTCGAGGTCATGGATGTCCACGGTCCCATCGGCGTTGAGATCGCCCGGGACCGGTTGGATGACCGTCCGCGCGAATCGGATGGTGAACTCCGCCGAACGCTGATACAGGCCACCGGCATCGTGGGCCGAGAGGACGATCTCAACCGCTTCATCGCTGTCGTCCAGCCAGAAATAGAAACCCATGTGTTCGTGCATGCCCCAGGCGCTCTTATCGGAAAGCCACTGCTTCTCGAGGGACCAGGTGTCTCCGTCGTTCTCGAGGGCCGCGGTGTCGTCAGGCAGCAGGGCGAGGAAGTCATCAGCCTCCAGATTGGCGCTGAGGCGTTCGCGCCGCAGATAGATCTCCCAGGCGGGTACTGTCTGTTCGTCGGTGCTCTCCAGATTCCAGGCTCCCTGAGGCCCATGAGCGGAATGCCAACCGTCCAGATGCTGGAAGCCATTGGGGTCGCCGTAACCATTCGTCTTGCTGTATGTGAAGCCACACGTGTACAACACCTTGTTGGGATCACCCGGCTTGGCGACAAGCTCGTCTCCGTCCATCACGGGTGTCAGGATCAGAAACGAGCTACCGTTGGTCTGTTCCCAGTTGGGCCAGCCCGGCGTGGCGCCCGGGCTAACCGGTGGGACGGAGAAGAACCAAAGTTGGTTGTCGTCGGTTGGGTCGGGATCGATAGCCCCTTCGGCTGGCTGGCCCCAGTCGGCCGGACGCCACGTGGGGTTGACGCCGATGTGTGTGTGTGCCACGGTGTGAGCGGCGTTTGCGACGGGTGCTGGCGCAGACAGGATAGTTGCGCACAAGGTCAACCCGATGATTGGCAAGATGCGTTTTGCTTTCATCACAATTATTCCTCAAAAGTTCGTGTCAGGAGAAATCACCTGCGCTGGAACGATCAGTCGTAGTCTTCTGCCCGACGCTGTACTCTGTCGGCGCTCCGAAAGCGCAGAATGGTCCAGCGTAGTCCAGACCGTGTGTGTATCGAACTGAGGGCAGGCTACACAGGGGGAGCGCGGGGATGACTCTGGTCGCGCGAAGTCTGATGAAAGAGTCTGGTTGGACAAGCCGAGGCGAGACGCTCAACCAGGGGGATCTCGACATCTGCCGGCTCAAGGTCGGCTGTGTATTCCTTCTTGGCGAAGGTTAGTTGTTGGCACAGCGCGCAATGGGCGCCGTCGTGTTCGGCCGGTTTGTCGACATGAGCCAGGTGCACGTGTACGATCACCCCGGAAACCATCGCCAAAAAGCAGATGGTTCCCAGGAGCAGGAACACGTTGCGTATACGTTGGCTCACGTCGTTTACCTCTGACGTCATCCGTCTGTGTCTGTTTCCTCGGCCTCGTCGCGACAGGCCGGGCATATGCCTTCGAGCCGGACTTGCTGTCGGCTGATAACGAAACCTTTGTAGGGACTTTGGGCCATGGGTATCGAAATGCCTGTCAGGCAATGCGTTCTTCCACAATTCAGACAGGTGAAATGCGGGTGGCATTGGGTCGCGCTGCAATGATGGGCCAGTTCGAAGTGCCAGGCCCGCTTCTGCATGAACGCGCGGTGCACCAGGCCCACCTCCACCAGCGAGTCAAGCGTTCGGTAGATTGTGACTTTGTTCAAGCTGTTGCTGGCGAGCTGTTCGGCGATCTGGGTCTGCGGCAACGGACGTGGGGCCTGCATGAGCACCTTCAGGATCGCAACGCGTGCTTCGGTGCAGTACAGCTCAGTCTCCTTGAGCATACCTTTGGCTTTGTCGTCAAGTTCCGTTCTCATGCAGGGACCTTACTCTTGCACGAATGGTGCGTACATAACGGCGCCGACTTGACGAAGAGAAGTGGAAACACAATGTCACTGACACAGCAGGGCAGCCAAACGGCAACGAACAGGACCACGAAGATGCCGAGAAACATCATCGGCGACAATTCTTGATTGGTGTTCATCAGGACATGAAACGAAGAAGCCCACGTACTGATCAGGACATGCCCGGCGTGGGGGAATCTGGTCCGGGGCCAGAACCAGGCGATGATAATTCCCAGCACCGCGGCCGGATTTACCACATACCAGTCCTCGATGAATCCCAGATGCAGGCGGTGCCGGAAACTGTCCATCGGCGCTTCTGATTCAGCCGCCCCGGCATGCTCGTCATGGATTTCCCCCCCATGATCGTGGGCATGTGGTTCGGCGGCCGCAGCGTGCTCGTGCGCGTCGTCATGTTCATGCAGCGCTCCATGGGCGGGCACCGCGACCCCTAGAATGCTCTCGCCGAAGAAGGGCAGGACGCAATCACTCACCGTGGCGACTCCGATGGCCCCTAGGTAGCCGATCACGACGATCTTCAGCAGGCTGGCGTGTTTGTCGTGCAGCTTGAATAGCGCGGCCGTGACGATGGCCGAAAGCACGACATGCGCCGGATGGAACACCTGAAAGAGCCGATGGTTGACCTCCGTCCCGGCGTTGCGGAACAGGAACATACACCCGATCCCAGTCGCGGCCCCAATGAGCGTAAATGGGGCGTGGTGCTTGAGTTCTGAGAGAATAGCGCCAAGCCGGTGCTGCATGTTCTTCCTCTGCTTCAAATAACCAATTGGGACCACTACGTCTAATACGAATCAGTATAGCGGCAGGGTGAATAAAATGCAACTAAGTTGCAAATTTTTTTCATGGGGCTTTGTTTCGTAGGCTTTAGATATGATTGGGCGGCGGCCGGTACGTGTCGCGGGCCCGGCGTGGCGACAACGGACTGTCCATTGAACTTCACACATGCACGCAATCGGGGGTGGGGCATTTGAGAGAGACGTATCGTGATCTCGACGCTTGATAGAGCAGTCAGTGAGTCTCCGGCGTGGGCGCTGTTCACCGTGTTTTGGATCGGGGCGATTGCCTCGCTGAGTTCGTGTACGGTGATTCGCCTGCCGGTGGTGATGGGTTGTGTGGCCAGCCCGGGGACGTCCAAGAAGCGCGGTATCGTCTTGACGATTCTGTTTTCTCTGGGATTGGTGGTCAGCTACGTTCTGATGGGATCGATCACCGCCTTTACCGGGGGAGTCGTTCATAAGGTCCTGGCCCTGAACAAATACGTCTTTTGGTTCCTCGGTGTAATCCTGTTTGTCGCGGGAATATGGGTCTCCGGTCTGCTGAGTCTGCGCTTCTTGCCGGCTCAGTGGCAAACGATTGGAGGCCGACTGAAGAAGGCGGGGGCCGTGGGGACGTTCCTGTTGGGGGTCTTGTTTGGTCTTCTGGAGACCCCGGCCTGTCCCTGTTGTGGCGCCTCGCTTCTTATCCTGGCCGGAGTCGTGGTGGCCAAGGAGTTAGGGGTCTTCGGAGTGCTGGTGTTTGCCAGCTTCGCTCTGGGGCAGATTGTGCCCGTGCTGGCGGTCGGCGTTCTGACCGGTTTGGTGAAATCCGACTTCGTGCGACGCTTGCGGACGCGCGTCTGTTCGATCGAACAGCGAATCCAATTGATCGCCGGCAACGTGCTGATGATCCTCGGAATTTATCTTATTGTCGTAGGTTGACGGGTGCCTTATGGACGAAGGACAGGTCGTCTATTCGAAACGTCGCGAGCGTGAGCATGTGGTCAAAGATCTGGTGGCCAAAGGCTCATACAGCGTTATCATCGTGGTCGTGGCTTTGATCGCGCTGCGGCCGTTGATGGTCAAGCAACTGCTCAATCGCGCTGACGCGTATTCGGCTTTCGGGCTCTATGAGGAATCCAAACGCCAGTGCGACAAGGCCCTCCTGCTCGACAGCGACAACAGTCAAGTGTGGTACAACCTTGCCCGCATCTACAAGACGCAAGAGCATCTCGACCTGGCTCTGGGAGCCTACATGAGGGCTACCGAGACCGACCCGGGCAACATTCCGGCCCAGTTCGAGCTGGGCATGATATACGTGCAGGACGGTCGACACCAACAGGCGATCCCGCACTTCGACCAGGTACGCCGCCACAGTTCGAACAAGACACGCCGACCGGCCAAGGGAAACTTCCCCTACCACAAATCATCGCTGGACATGCTGCTGGAGTGTTACGAGGAAGTGGGTGACGCTGCCAAGGCGGAGTTCACCCGCGAGGAGATGCGGGTATTCTATCCGCATCACGCCCCATCCCAGGGGGATACGGCCAAATCAAATTAGCACCGCATCGATCGGCTCACCCGCTCAGCACGACCGAGGCGGGTGATGCGGTCTCTTGCTGACAGCGACCCGCCCACACGGCCCGGTGGGCCGTTCCATTCCGTGATTCTTCCAAATTTGCCCTAAAAGCCGTTGCGTCCGCACCGGTGCCGGATAGACTTTGCCCTAGGATTGCGTCCCCATGGCAGCACGATCTGCTCGGGGGCGATGCGATTCTGGTTCGATCCGTATGGAAAAGACCGAGCCGCAAACGGTTTAGGAAGGGCATTTGGCAATGAAGGTTCTTACAGCACTGTCGCAGCTGGGACAGGTGCGTCAAGGCAGTGTACTGACGATCGGCAATTTCGATGGGGTGCATGTGGGGCATCGGGAGATCTTCCGCACGGCGCGGAAGCTCGCCCAGCAGCGCGAGGCTGAGATGGTTGTGATGACGTTCGAGCCCCATCCGGTGGCGGTTCTGCATCCGGAGAAGGCGCCGGGGGTCTTGACGCCGCTGCCGCTCAAACTGCGCTTGCTGCGGGAATACGCCGACGACTGCATCATCGTTTTGCAGGATGACCAGGAGCTTCTGAATCTGGCGCCCGAGGATTTTGTCGACATGTTTCTCATGGCCAGCATCGCGCCGCGCGTGATTGTCGAGGGAGACGACTTCCATTTCGGCGCGCGACGGGCGGGGGACGTGGAGACGCTGCGCCGGCTTGGCGCGCGCAAAGGTTTTGACGTGGCGGTGGTGCCGCCGAAGCAGATCGAATTGCCAACCGGTCAGACGCTGCGCGTCTCCAGTACGATGGTTCGGTACATGCTTGAGGCTGGACATGTTGCCGAGGCGGCGACGGCACTGTCACGTCCGTATCGTCTCATGGGGCCGGTCGTCTCCGGGTGGGGACGAGGCCGAAAGCTCGGGTTTCCCACACTGAACATGGGTAAGCCCGACCAGATCATCCCGGCAGAAGGGGTCTACGTGGGGTTTGTAGAGCTGGCTGAGAACCAGGAGATGCTCCTGGCCCAAACCGAACGCTTGCCGGCGGTGTTTAGCATTGGCGAAGCGCGAACGTTTGGCGACCAGTACCCGCTGTTGATTGAAGCTCATCTTCTGGACAGGACTGTGCCGGACATGGAGGGGCACTGGATGGCGATGGATTTCGTTCGCCATCTGCGCCATCAACACAAATTCGGCAGCTCGGAAGCGCTGGTGAAACAGATTGAGAAAGACTGTCAGCAGGCCAGGGCCATACTGAAGGGACCTACGCAAGGAGATGGACATGGATAAGCCACGGCACATCGTTCTGGGGATTCATATCACCGACCGTGTGCATCATGCACATGTCGTGCAGGATCTGCTCACCGAATACGGGTGCAGCATCAAGACGCGCATCGGCCTCCACGAGGTGTCGGACAAGTTCTGCTCGCCCAACGGCCTGCTCCTGCTCGAAATGGCCGGCGATGAGAAACCCGTCTTTGAACTGGTTGAGAAGCTCGACGCCGTCGAAGGCGTGGACATCCAGAAGATGATCTTCGAGCACGACTGATCGTTGTCGTCGATGTTTTAGACATCCGGTGGTGTCGGGTCTAAGGCTCCGGCGTGGCTTTGACAGTCGGCCTGCGCCTGCGGTGCTGACGGCATTTCAAATCCGCCGGCAGTTGCGAAGATGGCCTTCACGATCTATAATCCTTCCTGTAGTCCGCCTGGGGGGTAGATTCGGTAGGATTCTCTTGTTTTGGTCACGAAGCGAAAGGTACTTGATGGCAATGACGCAAGCGTATCAGCAGGCGCTGGAGCTGATCGATAGAGCAACAAACGTTCTGATTACCACACACACCAAACCCGACGGCGATGCCTGTGGTTGCGTAGCCGTGCTGAGCGAAGCGCTCCGGGCGCGTGGCAAGACCGTGCAGCCGGTGCTGCTCTCGACGGCACCTGACTGGTACCGGTTTCTCTTCGACGAAGAGCTTCCCGTTCTGGCTGCCGAGCCTCAGGTCGATGAATTGATCGCCGGTGCGCTGGGCGACTTCGATCTGATTGTGATTGCGGACACCAACAGCTACAGTCAGTTGCCTCGCTTCGAGCGTTATCTCCGACAGACGGCCGCACCGGTTCTCGTGATCGATCACCATGCCACATCCGATGGATTGGGGCAGGTGCAGTTGGTAGACACCACGGCCGCGGCCGCCGGTCTGGTGACCTATGAATTTCTCCATCACGCCGGGTGGCCCATCACCGAGAAGATGGCAGAGGCCTTGTTCGTCGCGATCGCGACGGACACCGGCTGGTTTCAGTTCAACAACACCGACAGCCGCACCTATCGACGCTCGGCCGAATTGATCGATCTGGGCGTCGAGCCGGCCCAAGTCTACGACAAGCTGTACCACAATTTCTCCTACCCGCGGTTCAAACTGATGCTGGCGATGCTCGAGCGACTCGAATTGCACTTCGACGGGCGCTACGCCGTGCAACACCTGCTCCAGGAGGATTTCGCGCGTGCCGGGGCCACCTACCAGGACACCGAGAACCTGATCAACGAATGCCATCGCATTGGTTCGGTTATCGTCTCCAGTCTCCTGGTCGAATTGCAGGACGGGCGTGTGCGGTGCTCGCTGCGCAGCCGCGGTGCCGTGGACGTCAGCGAAATCGCCACCCGGTATGGGGGTGGGGGGCACAAAATGGCAGCCGGCACCTTCCTGCCGGGGCCCATCGCGCACGCCAAGCAATTGATCCTCGATGAGGTCACGGCGCGACTTTCCTGAGCGCTTCTTCCCTGTCAGCTTGGGCGTGTTGATCTCCACGGCGATGGGAGCGCCGATTGCTCGTGACGCGCTGTGAAACGAGGCGCTTTCGGTGCTGATTTCAGTTGACATTTGGGGCGATATGTGTTACCTTCATGTCATGTCGATTCGCGGAGTCTACGGGATCGACTGGGCCGGTGCGGGAGGCCGAGAGACGAAATTGGCAATGTGCGTTTTTCCAAGGATTCCAGGCGGGGGCTGCTAGTGCCCAGATAGCGCCCTAAAGCCCATCTTGATCGCACGGCGGATTGCGGGTGTTTAACCAGGGAGGCGGACGATGAAGGCAGGTGCTGTCTGTGCTATCGTATCGTTGTTGACCTCATTCGTTCAGGCCGGGCCAAGGGTGTCGGTCGATATCGATGCCTCCACCGTGAGGGGAGACCTCAACGCCACCAAAGCTGGTGTCTGCCCGGCGCAGGCCAAAGATGGTCCGACCCTCTGGCCACTTGCAGGCGGCGAAGCCTCGGTGGGCGGGTGCCTTTTCGACAGGCCTCTGGCTGCTCGTGGCTGGTATCCAGACGAATGTCGAACGGGCACTCGAGGGTGTTCCCACGTCAGAGCAGGGATTGGTGTCGCTGCTGACGTCCCCGGTAACCATCGGTCTACCGCAGTCCATACGGCAACGGGAACGATAGCAGCGAGCAACGCAATGGAGGGCTTCGGCCCTAGCAGCATGGAGGAGATATGTGCGGAAGCGATGAACCTTGGCAGCAACTTGTCCGTTGCCGACACTGTGGCGATTGCCGAGGGTGTTGAGCAAGACGGCTTCTTCCGCGATCAATCGATCGCGATACCTATTCCTCACCCCATCCTCGTTGGCGGTATCGCCGCCTGCCTGGTATGTGGCTTGCGAAAGTGCAAGACCCTCTGAGTCGGTTATATCGTGCCTCCCCTTCGGACCCTGGTATGTCCTCGGGTAAGGCTGGTTGGGCTGGTCAAATCGCCGGCCACTGACCGGGTGGTTCTTCAATGGTGGTCTACCCCGAGAGTCTCGTGTCGGGTGGAGTTGTGCTACCGGGGCAGGCGCCAGACGACGCCGGCGCCGACGAACCAATCATCGGCGGTCTCGGAAAGGCCCACACCACCGAGCACGTCAAGTTGTAGGTTGTCGGCGAGCAGATGGGTCAGGCCGGCGTCGAGGGAATTGGCAGGCTTGCCGGAAGTGGTGGGGGCGTCTCCGAAGAATTCGACGAACGTTCCCGTCTGCTCGGAAAGTGCGATGCCGAGGACAACGGAGTAGGCAATCGAGGCGGTCGTGTCGCGGTCGCCCCTGCTGTCTTCCTCGGTGGTCCAGAGGCCCGCGAGGTTGTAGCCGAAGCTCAAGGTTTCGCTGAGTGTGTGGGAACAGGCCAGGCGAAGGGAGGGATCGAAACGCTCGCTGGACAGGGGGTCTTGCCCCGTGGGCAGGCTGGTGCCGGCCAGTATGGCTGTCTGCGGTCGCCGACCGGCCTCCTCCCACAGCTTCCACTTGACGCCAATCTCTGCATCGCCCGCACCCTCGTCTGTACCGACGCCGTCTGTATCTTCCCAGATATATCCATCGAATCCGACGCGCAGTTCGAGAACATCGGTGACGCCCAGGCGGATGAGTGTCTCGGGCAGTGAGTCGGAAGTGATGTCCAGGCCATCATCGTCTTCACGGTGTGTCCAGCCGAATTCGAACTGGGCGAATCCGGGTCGGACGGTTTCGCTCGACTCGGTCTGGTCCGGCCGGTCTGTGACCAACTCCGGCACCGCGGTGTTCGCTCGGCCAAGAGCAGCGACAAGCAGGGACAGAGCGATTGCCATGGCAGGACATCTCAGTTTTCCGAACGCTAGTGACATGTTGCTTCTCCATATCCTGGTAGTCACCGTTGCGGTTGTTCGTATTCTCATTCCGGTCGAATTTGGCCTACTGAAAATCTGAACCGCCTTTTTGGAGTTGCTGACATTGTACGGGATCGGATAGGATAAGGTTCGTTTTGACAAGAGATTTGCGGAGTCATGAGAGGAATGCGTGTGGAGAAGTTGACGGATCTGCCGAACATTGGGGCAGTATTGGCACAGAAGCTGGTCGCGGCCGGAATCGAGACACCCGCGGAATTGAAGCGGTTGGGCAGTGTCGAGGCATTGCGTCGTATTCGAGAAATGTCTCCGGAGCGCTTGCCCTGCATGAGCATGCTCTGTGCGCTGGAGGGAGCCATTCAAGGCATTCGTTGGCATGGCATTCCTCAGAACGAACGGGAGGGCCTCTGGCAGTCCTACCAGACTGAGTGACTTCCATTGCTGATTGGTTTCCATGAATCGAAACGTCGAGATCAAGGCGCGGGTTGAGTCACTCGAGGCGATTGCGGCGCGGGTGCGTGAACTGGCCGACGAAGGGCCGGTCGTGTTGGTGCAGGAGGATACGTTTTTTCGATGTCCGCACGGTCGACTCAAGCTGCGTCAGTTCGCCCATGGCCGGCCGGCAGAGTTGATTTACTATGAGCGTTCCGATGAGACCGAGCCCAAGGAGAGTCGGTACGCGATCCATCGAACTACCGATCCGTTGGGACTGCAGGCGGTGTTGTCGGCGACTCTGGGGGTGCGGGCGGTCGTCCGCAAACGCCGCACGCTCTATCTGATCGGCGCTACCCGGGTGCATCTCGATCGCGTCGAGGGGCTGGGGGAATTCGTGGAATTGGAGGTTGTCCTGGCGCCCGATCAGCAGGTTGCTGAGGCCACCGCCACGGCTCGGGTCCTGATGGAGAAACTCGGCATTCCTGAGGACGCACTTGTCCGGGGTGGCTACGTCGATCTGCTGGAGGCCAGTTCCGTGTAAAGCCTTCGGAGCAACAGGGATCGTACTTGCTACGCTTTCCGCGGAGCCTGTCTCGCGAGAGAGAATCGGTTGCCCTCAACGCAGAATCTGCTATAGTCTACGTGGTGTGTCTGGGCGTCTTGTCCTCCGGTGTCAGTCTGCGGCGTCGGTAGGGGAGCCGACGGCCGAACCTTTCTCTCACGGGAGTGTGGCGATGCAAAATGTCATGAGTCTCAGAAGAGCGGTGGCAATCACGGCCCTGTTCTTTGGGGTGCTGGCTGGTGATGTCAGTGCCCAACAGCGCGTTTGGATGACTTCCCCGGATGGCAAGATCCGAGTTGCTCTGTATGTTGCTGAAAAGGGCGGCCCGCACCCACAGGGGCATCGTCTGTACTATTCGGTCATGTATGAGAAGCAGGCCATCCTCCGGGATTGCCCCCTGGGGTTTGACATTGAGGGCGTTTCGGGACTGTCCGACGATGTGATGATCTTTCGGACTCAGCGCCAGGTGTACAACGAGGTTTGGCATCGTCTGTGGGGCAAGTCCGAGATTGTGCACAACAACTGCAACGAGTTGCGGGTGACCCTTCAGTGTCGGACCAAGCCGGAGCGTACCGCCGATGTGATTTGGCGCGTTTACAACGATGGCGTCGCCTTTCGTCTCTTCTTGCCGCGCCAGCGTGACGTGAAGAAATTCAAACTGACCGGTGAAAGCTCCTGGTTTCGCTTTGCCGGCAATCATGCGGTTTGGGTAGCCGACTATGGGCAATTCACCACGCATCAGGAATCCGAATTCGCCGAACGTCGGCTCTCCGATCTCCAGCCGGACGGAGTCTACGGATTGCCGCTGTTGGTGCGAGCTGGCAACTCGGCATGGGTCGCGATCACGGAGGCGAGCTTGACGGACTGGGCCGGCATGTACCTCACCGGCGTGCCCGGCGTACCGAATACGGTCCGCACCTTGCTGTCGCCGCATCCGGATGACTCCGGTGTCTGTGTGACGTCACGGACGCCGCGCTACAGCCCGTGGCGCGTCCTGATGATTGGGGCGAATCCGGGCGATTTGGTCGAGTCGGATCTCATCGCGAATCTGAACGAGCCGTGCAAGTTGAAGGACACCTCGTGGATCGAGCCCGGCTTATGTGCGTGGGACTGGTGGTGGCCCGGCCGGTATGCCCCGGATGCCGAGTTCCAATTGGGAGCCAACAACGAAACGATGAAGTACTTCATCGACTTCGCTGCCGAGATGGGGTGGGAGTACCAACTCGTAGACTGGCAGTGGTACGGGCCGCCTTTTGCTGATGAGACCGGCGGACCGGCGCATCCCACGAGTGACATCACCACGCCCATCCCCGGGATCGATATTCCCACGCTCGTTGAGTACGCGAAGGGCAAAGGCGTGCGGCTGCTGGTCTGGCTGCATTGGGAGCATGCGGACAAACAGATGAACCGGGCCTTTCCGCTGTATCAGCGGTGGGGCGTGGCCGGGGTGAAGATTGACTTCATGGCGCGGGACGACCAGGAGATGGTCGATTTCTACGAGCGCGTCGTCAAGAAGGCGGCCAAACACCATCTGGTCGTCGATTTCCATGGCGCCTACAAGCCGACGGGTTTGAGCCGGACCTATCCGAATCTGCTCACGCGTGAAGGGGTGTTGGGCAACGAGTACAACAAGTGGTCTGACCGAGTGACGCCGGACCACTGTCTGACGCTCCCGTTTACGCGCATGCTGGCCGGACCGATGGACTTCACGCCGGGCGGGTTCCGGCATGGCACCCAGGAGACGTTCAACGTTGTGGGGGGCGATGCCCCGGCGCCGATGGTCTTTGGAACGCGGGCCTTCCAACTGGCGATGCTGGTGGTATACGAGAGTCCGCTGCAAGTGCTCTGTGATACGCCGTATGAGTACCGCAAGAATCCGGCCGGCCTGGACTTCCTCAAGATCGTTCCGACGACCTGGGACCAGACCGAAGTGCTCAACGCCCAGGTGGGCGATTTCATCACGGTAGTCCGACGCTCGGGGCTCGACTGGTACGTCGGTTCCATGAACGACTGGACCCCGCGCGAGCTGAAGATCCCGCTGCATTTCCTCGGCAATAGCAGATACGAGGCAACCATCTGGATCGACGGCGCCGACGCCGACAAGGATCCTGCGTCGCTGACCAGAACGACCCATACCGTGACCCGGACAGATCTCATCAAAGCCACTCTCGCCCCCGGGGGCGGGCAAGTCATCCACCTGCGCCCCATTCGCTAGGAGCGAGAGCCTTGGTTGTCACCGTGCGCTGAGCATCACGCTTATCGAGTGTTGGCTGTGGCAGAGGCATGCTGTTGCCGAGGTATTCGATCCGGAAATAGACTGATCTGGCCTTGACATGGAGCCGGCAGAACCTTACGCTGAATGGTAGCTCTGGTGGGGAGCGTGTCGGGCCGCAATACCGAGATGGCGTGCTACTGAGACAGACGCTGGATGATCGTGCAGCATGGGGGCTGCGAGGGCCGAACATGCCATTGTGGCATAATATCGGGGAGTTGATGGACTATTATATTCCTCCGCTGCCCTCGCTCTACTGGATCGACATCACCCGTAAATGCAATCTGCGATGCATCATGTGTCCGCAATCACGTGGATTGAAACGGCGGACCGAAATGATGTCCATGGCGTTGTTTCGGCGCATCATCGACGATGTGTGTGAGAACCGTCCGCTCATCAAGCTCTATCTGTCCGGCGAGCCCTTGCTCCACGAGCAGCTCTTCGACATGATCGATTACGCGGCCGTCAAGGGGTGCCGAACGATGGTGCATACGAATGCCACAGTCTTGACCGAAACGGTAGCGAAGCGTATCCTGGCCTCCTCCCTGGCGTTCCTGTCGTTTTCGTTCGATGGATGCACGTCGCAAGTGTATGAGAAGCTGCGCCCACCGGCGAAGTTCAAACGTGTTCGCTCCAACATTCGTCGCTATCTGGAGCTGCGCAACCGCAACGGCAACCGCGGACCACACACCACGATCGAGATCATTCGCATGCGGGAAACCGAGCCTTTCATCGACCGTTTCATCTCAGCATGGAGCAACAGCGGTATCGATGACATCCACGTAGCCGACTACATGATGTGGCACGATACGGTGGATGATCGCCGGGTCGAAACGGTTGCCGATGGCGCAGGCTACAACCCTTGTGCGGCCCCGTTTCAGCACGGCTGCATTCTGGCCGATGGAACGGTTGTGCCCTGTTGCCTGGACGTCGACGGGCAGATGCCTCTGGGCAACGTAACCGAGAGCTCATTTCGAGACGTCTGGCGCAACAACGACTATCGGCAACTGCGCTTGCAGATGCTCACCGGCAGCGTGCCCGCCGGTTCGATCTGCGACAATTGCTGCAATACGTTTCGCGAGCTGCCCTGAAACAGGCAAGCTCTCGCCACTCGATCGTCTCACGCTAGTCCGCGGTCTCATGGGTCTTCGGATCAACGATGGGGCCAGGCGGCTGCACGAGGGCGAAGATGCCGTAGCCCGAACCGTCCTGATCGTCGCTCTCCCAGGCGGCGATCATTGAACCATCCGGACCCATGGCGACCTCAGGATAGCGCTGCTTGCCGGCGACGTAGCCGTTGAGCTTCATTTCCGTATCCACCGGCTGACCGTCGAAGTCGAAACGGCACGCAAAGATATCCGTAGCCAGATTCGGATCGTCGTGCTCATGCTGCCAGACGACGGCGAACTCGTTCACTTCGCTTATCGCTACCTGCGGCCATTGCTGTGGCCCTGCGCGGAGCGAGTTAACCACGAAGGGGTCGGAGTGGGGCGTGCCGTCCCAGGCGAAGCAGCGGGCGTGAATGTCGTCCAGACTGGCCCGGTTAGGGTCGCCGTCCCAGACAATGACGAAGGCGCCGCTGGGAGTCATGGCGACCGAAGGGCGGGTCATCGAGGTGATGTCCGCGATGCTGACGTCGAACGGATCGGTGACGGGCACGCCGTTGGCATCGAACTGACGGGCGCATATCGTCTTGTTGGTTCGGTCCTGGAGCCAAGCCACCGTGAAGTTTCCCGCCGCATCTGCTGCGACATCCGGATAGCGGCAGTCGTACTCGCTCTCGTCGATCCAGAATTCCTCTCCGATCAACGTGCCGGTCGCATCGAAACGTTGTCCGCAGATGGCAATGCCGGCACCCGCCTCGTCGAGCGACTGGCTCTCCCACACCACGACAAAGGTCCCACTCGGTCCGACAGCGATGCCAGGGCCGGTCTGACGGCCTGTCACATCTGTGTTGACGGGGAACTCTTCCGAGACGAATTCGTCGTTCGCATCCAGGATGCAGGCGAAGATGCCCTCTTCGTCGTTGGCTCCGGGACCCTGCCAGGCGACGCAGAGGAAACCCATGTCGTCGATAGCGACGGCCGGTTCGGTCTGATTGCCGGCGCAAATGGCATTGATCTGCAATTCGTCCGAGATGGGAGTGCCGTTTGGATCGAGATGGCGGACCACGATCTCATTTGACCGGCCACTGCTGGAGTAGTAGCTGCTCCAGGCGAGAACGGCTCGGCCGTCAGTGGTTACCGCCAGCGCCGGATTGCATTGGTTCCCGCTGGTTCGCACGTTGGCCTGGAATTCATCGGCGATGGCCAGCCCTGCCGTGCACAGAATGAGTGTGCCAAGAAGACGTGTGATACCCATGGATTTGGTCCCTCCTCTTAGAGTAGTAATTATGTGGCGCACAGAGCAATTCTGGCATTACCCTCCTTCCAGAGTTTCCGGCCGGACGCGCAATCTCGCGGCGCAAACGTCACTTATGCCGGGTCTGTCTCTGGGAAGTTCGTCTCGCTGTGGTTAAGTGGCCGCTGGCCACCCGACACATTCATTGTAGTGACTCATGCAGACCGGACCAAGAAAAAAAACCGAGATCTTTTCCGAATCAGCGGCCCGCCGGAAACAGGCAGCGGAGAGCCAGTATCCAGGGGGAACCGCTCTCACACTCTCTAATAGGGCCAGGCCAGGGCAAATGATTCCTCCGTGGCGTGGGGCGCCACGTGCCCGTCGAGGAAGACGACATTGCCTTTGCCCCCGATAGGGTCGCCGGATGGGGCGTTGTGGAAGCCGGCGATAACATCGCAGAACTCCCCGTGTCCGCCTTCGCTCGCTGGTCCGGGGCGGACATTCCACTTGCCGCCGGCTCGCTTGATCCAGTCCGGTCCCTCGGCGGTCGGATGGATCGGATAGAGAGCGGTATCGTTGAGGCCTTGCCGGAAGTAGCCGGGCTTGACCATGCAGCTCTCGTCGGCGAACGTGAAGACTTGGGCCGGTGTCTTGACGTTGAGCGACCGGAGGACGCCATAGCCATCCTCTTTCATGCCCAGATAGGCGTTCATGCTGTAGTTGTACCAGGGCATGTAGTTAACGACGCCGTCACTCTCGTCCGCGAAATCCGAATGAAAGCGCGTGCTCTTGGCCAGTCGCTTGAACGTCGGGCAGATCAGGGCCCGCGCCTCGGCCAGGTACTTGAAGAACTCGCTGGCGTATTCCGGATGTTCTCGCAGATAGACGTTGCCATTGCACCAGCGTTTCCAGCGGTCGCCGTCTTCGTTGGGGTAGGGGGTTAACTGATTGAAGTAGCAACTGGCCGGGTGAGGGAACTTGTCGTCGTATTCCTGGACGTACATCTGTATTGCGAAGCCGAAATTCTTGAGATTGCCCTGGCAGGCCGAGCTTTGGGCCTGGTTCTTCGCCTTCTTCAGGGCGGGCATCAGGATTCCCATGAGGACGGCGATGATGGCGATGACGACGAGAAGTTCGATGAGAGTGAAGCCGCGCGATCTTTTCATGAGTCTGGCTCCTTATCAGATCGTGTCGCTTGGCGCAACGGGGACCCGCATCGCGGTAACCAGGGCGGCGCCGTATCGGTGCTCGGTTACCGCCATTATCGACGAAATAGTCCGCGGGGAGCAAGCCAAGATTACTTTTTTTGCTTGCCGATGCGCGTGCGAAAACGCCCTCAAGCGAGGGGCCGAGATGAGTATTTCTCATGTCCCGGGAATTTTCGCGCCCACAAAACGACCTCCAGATTCGTCTGTACAAATGAGGACGGCGCCGAGCAAGGAGGCTTAGCGCCTGTCTGATCCCCGGCAGTGACATGGTGTCTCTCCGCTGTACCCAGGCCTTCTGGGACTTTTCTGTGACGATCCTCGTCGTCCTCCGGCGTGACAGCCTGCTTTGGTTACGCTAGAATGGGCCTCACCTGCATTTGGAAATGTTCGCGTTGTCACGAGTATGAGTAAGGACGATCTTATGAACAGACGCACGGTCATTTCGTGGGCGCTTGCGCTGGTTGTTTCAGTGCTGTGTCTTCTCTTCGGTGGGTGCCGTTCGGCAGAGCCCTTTAGCGTGATTGTGCTGCCCGACACTCAGAACTACGCGGACACGCGACTCGCCTACGCGGCCAATCACTGGGGCAATGGCGACCTGCGCGACCGGTTCTACCGCCAGACGCAATGGATCGTCGAAAACCAGGACCGCCTGAATATCGTCATGGTCGCCCACGTGGGTGATATCGTCCAGACCGACTACGAGTCGGAGTGGGAGATTGCCAGCGAGGCGCTGGGTGCCTTGGACGGAGAGGTTCCCTATATTCTCTGCCTGGGCAATCACGACATGGGCCACGAGCCCGGTCCGGGCGCGACCGGCAAGAGTGCGGCATCACGCCAGACGAGATTCAACGACTATTTCGGCCCGGACCGTTTCGAAAACTGCCCCTGGTATGGGGGACATAGGGGAACGACGAACAACAACAGCTTCTGTCTGTTCGAGGCGGGCGGTATGAAGTTCCTGATCCTCTCGCTGGAATTCAAGCCGACCGACGAGATATTGACTTGGGCCGACGACGTGCTCGAACGGCACGCGGATCGTCGTTGCATCGTGCTGACACACAGTTACCTGCGGGGCAACGAGCGCATTGTCGGCGATGGCTATGGCGTGCAAGGCCACAACGGCCAGGCCCTGTGGGAGAAGTTCGTCAGTCGGCACGAGAACATCTTCATGGTGCTGTGCGGGCACACCAACGTGGGGCGGCTCACGAGCAAGGGCCGACACGGTAACGAGGTCCACCAGATCCTCAGCGACTATCAGGGTTGGCACAACGGAGGGGACGGCTACCTGCGAATCATGAGGTTCGTTCCTCGCGCAAACCGAATTGACGTCGAGACGTTCTCTCCGGTGTTGAGCGAGTACGTGGAGACGCCGGAGAACGCGTTTTCATTGGAGTACGCGATGCCATAGGCTGGGGATGAGAGAACCAAGCCCGGCGTTACCCGGCGCGCGGGCCTGAGGTGTCATCAGACCACGTGGTTGTCTTTGAGGACGGCCCACACGGTCTGCGGGTCCTCGCTGTCGCGGCTGCCGGAACTGGGGATGTGAACCTGGGTGATGATGTATCCGTCTTCTCCGGCCGAGGCGCGTTTCCAGGCGTCATAGAGATAGCCCAGATAGACCGAATCGGCTTCCGCCTGGCGGAGTTGACGTTCGATGAGACGGTCGGTGTCGGCTCTCATCTCGTCGAGGATGCGTTTCTTGGCCGCTTCGACTTCGTCGCCCGAAGCATCGATACTGACACCCAAGCGGGCCAGATGTTGCTTGAGTCCCTCCATGTACCTGCTACGCAAATGCTCGCGGATCGCTTCGCGCCCCACGACCGCCACTTCGTCCCAACGCAACTCGGTGAGGTAGCTCTTGCATTGGAAAAACAGTCTCACCACGCCCGCTTCGGGCAGTGATTGTCGAATCACGTCCTCCGGCGAGACGTCGAATGTGCCCGCCAAGGCACGCAGATCCTGGAGCCATTCTTCCTCGATGCGGAACGGGACGAGTTTCTTCTTGGGCATTGCATTGATCCTTCAAGCTATTCCTGTTGCCGATGTTATAGAAGAGTCCATGCTGAAATGCAACACGGTGCGGAGCAAAAATGCGGGAAAAATCGCGGGGCCGGCTCCCGGTTACCGCGATGTCACCGGTCGCAGCGTCGGGCGGCCGTCCGGGCGGTGTGAGGGCCGCGCCGCAGACTGGGCAAGCCAGGGGCATCGCGCGGGACCAGCATGGGCCACGGGGTGCCGCTGCGGTGTCGTCAACGGACCGGCGCAGGGTTGATGCGGTGAAGTTTGTGCTCCGCGATCGCGCGTTTGACCCAGTCGACGATAGCCGGCCCGTAGCGATAATCGTCGAGGTCCTTGAGGTCCTCGAGCTCGAAGGGGCCGGCCGCGCCGGTCAGATTCCCGAAGGAATCGCTCCGCAGGGCATAAACCTTACCGTTTACATGTTGCCAAAAGCTCTTCATAGTGGGCTCCTACCTAAACTATAAAAAACGCGGCGACGGGAGCAAAAAAACGCCGGCCGGGTCGCGCCGGGTAGGCCTCCCGGCGTGGTTTCTTGCCCTCTGGGAGCGGCGTCACGGCGTCGATATGGGACTAGCCGTTGGTCCCCTTCGCATGGTAGAATAGACCGATCGACGTGCTGCTGGCCCCTGTGCGGGATGGGTTTGTTGTCCGGGCAGGCTTGGCAGTTCACCATCGGTTTGCCGAAAAGCGGCGCGTGCCTTGAAATGGGTAAGAATCGAGTGTGACGGCGTATCTGCATTCGTTTGGAAAGGTAGTTCGATGCGCTTTCCGAAAGCTGGAACGCGATGCCGTGCTGGCGGACGACCTCGGGCACTGCGCTGGTTCCTGGGCCCTCGAGGTTCGCATCGTACCGCGGGGCGCGCGTTGGTGCTGATGGCTCTGGTGGTGTTGGCGTTGTCAGTGGTGGCAGTGGCTCAGGACGAATCGGATGACGAGCGCTATGACATCAATCGCCGGGGTCTCGATCAACTCGATCGCATCAACGAAGCTTTGCATCACTACGGCAAGATCTTCCTCAAGGTTGGTGCGGTTCTGATTGGCATTGTCCTGCTGAAGATCCTCAGTCCGTGGCGCCTCTACTACAGTGCGAGCGAGCGGCTTCTCCGGCGGGCCATGCGCGGGGTGGACGAATTGGTCCGGAGGATCGAGAAGGAGGCGGAAGAGACAGCCGGGGCCGATCCCGAGGAGGAGGCGGCCGACGGTGGGGTCCTGGCGGGGATGGCCGAGATGGCGGAGTTCGCCGACGCGGAAGAGGTGCCCTCTTACGTCACCACCGTCAACGATCGGATGCTGGACAACATCCGTGTGACGCTCAAGCGGCTGCGGCGTTTCCAGGAAGGCCACGCCGAACGGTATCGCAACTACATGTTCTCGGTGCTCAAGGGTATCAAGACCATCACGGAGGAGTGTCTCAGTGCGGGCGTGCCCTCGAGTCTGGCCGTGGATGTGAAGGAGTATTTTCAGGATGAACGTCGTTACAAAGCCTGGACCAAGCTGCTGAGCCACATGAAGGTGGGAGGGGAGAATCAGGAAGTCGCCGATACGTTTCTGGTGTTCGTGCGCAACATCAAGCTGGGGCGGCCGCTGGTGCAGCCGACGCCGGATAGCGATCCACTCGCCGACACGGCGGTGACGTCGAGTCCGCAGGGCTCGGGGATCCCTGGACGCTTGAACGAGGAGACCCTGCCGGTCATCCAACGGGCGGCAGCGGAAGAGGCGAAGAATCTCGTACACCTGGTGCAGACGGGAACGTCGTCGGACGAGGGGGCCCGTTGGCAGTTTGAGTTCGTGCAGCGCCAGCAGCAACTCCATCAGCGGGACGAGGCGCAGCGCATGTTGGTGGTCTTCTTGAGCAGCGAGCGAAACGCCTGGCCCAAAATCACCAGAAACCGGATGCTCCCGTGTCGGACGTGGCCGCACGTGCTGTACGTGCTTGGTGTCGAATCCGCCGACGACTTGCAGCAACGCGTCGAGAACCGAATGCTTACCATTCAAGAGATCATCATTCTGGAAAAGGCATTCCTTCAGACCTTTGCCAAACGCCGCTCTCTCGAACACGTCTACGGCAGCGGCGCAGACGCGGACTTGATGGTCGACATGCATGTCCCCCAGATACGACGCGAAAGCCTCGCTCTGTTGCGGCGGGTGCATGAGACAGAGCCCGACCGTTTCGATCGCGCCACCCAGGCACTGAACGAGGCGGAGACCCCGCAACATGGCGAAGCTCGCAAGTTGATCGAGCACTATGTCAACCGGCGTCGCTATCCTCCCGAGGCCCGGTGAGACGCCGTGGCGGTGCCATCAGGTCGACTCGGCCGGCTGGGCGATCACAGCTTGTCGTGGATGGTCTGATAGATGCGTCGGGCCTTGTCAGCCGACCCCACCCGTATCTTGATCTCCGTCGTGCTTTTGGTCAGCGAGACGAGCTCGATGATGATCTTCTTGTCCTGGGCATCCCGGGCGACGATCCGGGCTTCCAGCTCGTCTTTGACCTTCTGGATGATGCTCAGACCCAGGTCGGCGATGGAAGCCTCGGCCGCCTGGTAGACGGTGGTGATGTCCCGGTTCTCCTCTGCCGTGAGCACGCCAAACCGATAGGTGGCGCTGCTGTCGGTCCCCGGATTCATCACGGTGGTGGTGCAGCCGCTCGCGATGAGCGAACCGGCCAACAGTGCGGTGAGGACGATACGTCGTGCCATGGTCGTTCTCCTTCCTTGGGTTTCCATGCGGTTCAGGGTTGGCCCTGAGCGGCGCCGGCTCTGCCCGCCGGCTCACGGCGACGTCACAGTCGCCGTGAGGGTGGGGCGCCGCGAAGCGTCCCAGGAAGGCGGAACCGACTACTCGATACCCTCGAGCAATTGCTCGTAGAACTCAGCGTATTTGTCCTTGTCTTCCGTTTGGCGATACGCAATGGCCGCCCGCGGGTGTTCGTTCAAAATGCCGGTCACCATGTAGGGTAGGATGTAGCCCCACTCGACCTCTTTGCGCAGGGGCAGCATGTAGTCCTGGATGAATTTCAGGATCGGGCTCAGATTATATTTCGGATTTTTCAAAAATCCGACCAGCAATTCGAGGCAGCAATTGCCCGGGCCCCGCCCGATGCCGAACAATGAGGCGTCGAGGCGATTGGCGTTGTGGATGATGCCCTCGATCGTATTGGCAAAGGCCAGTTGCTGGTTATTGTGCGTGTGGATACCGATCTCCTTACCCGGCACATGTTGCTGGTAGAGCTTGACCAGATATTCGATCTGCTCGCAGTACAGAGCACCAAAGCTGTCGACCACGACGACCGTATCGACGTCCGTCTGGGCCAGTTGATCCAGCGCCTCGATCAAGGCGAATTCACTTTCTTTCGAGATGGCCATGATGTTGACACTGACCTCGTACCCGAGGTCCTTGACCCGTCGGGACAGATCGATGGCTTTGTCTATATCCTTGACGTAGGTGGCCACGCGAATCAGGTCGACCGGACTCTCATGGGCCGGGGCAAAGACCTGCTCCTTCACGCGGTGGGCGTCGACCATGATGCTGATCTTGAGGTTGGATTCGATGCCATCGATGATCTCGCGGATCTTCTCATCGTCGCAATACTTCCACGCGCCATAGTCCTTGGCGGGGAACAGCTCCTTGCTGTTGCGATAGCCGAACTCCATATAGTCGATGCCGCTCTTGGACAGCGCCCGGTAGGCCTCGCGTACGAACTCGTCCGTGAAGTAGTGATTGTTAATCAAGCCCCCGTCTCGGATGGTACAGTCCAGCACTTTGATCTGTTCTCGATACATGGATTCCCCTTGACTTCGATCAGCTCAATTCCTTCAACACCTTCTCCACAATCTCTCGGCTCACGTCCACGGCGTATTGCCCATTGGGGCAGTGGACCTGGCCGAGCCCGGTAATTAAAACGAATTTAGGCCATTGATCAACGGCTTTTTTGTCGTGTTTCAGGATGTCAATCAGTTTCTTTTGGTCCAGATGGGCCGGCAATTTCACCGGAACACCCAGTTCTTCCAGGATGGTTCGTACGCGGTCGAGCCGCCGGGGTTCGGAAAGGCCCATTTCGACCTCGATCAGGCCGGCCGCGACGATCCCGATGGCGATGGCCTCGCCGTGCAACAGTTCGTAGTTGCTGACTGATTCAGCCGCGTGTCCGATCGTGTGGCCGTAGTTCAGCATGCGTCGCTGATTCCGTTCGTGGGGGTCGGCTTCCACAACATCGCCCTTGATGCGGCAGTTGTATCGCGCGATCGCTTCCAGCACCTCCGGCTCCCGGGCCAGGATGGCGTCCAGGCGGCTCTCCAGAAAGTCGAAGTACTGGCGGTCGGCAATTATGGCATGTTTGATCGATTCGACCAGCCCGGCTCGGTACTGACGGTCGTCCAGCGTTTCCAGGGTGGCGACGTCGACGAAGACGGCCGCCGGATGCCAGAACGCGCCGAACGCGTTCTTGCTGACGCTGGAGTCGACACCGGTCTTGCCCCCGACGGCCGAGTCCGCCTGGGCCAGGGTCGTCGTGGGGATCTGTACGACGGGAACCCCGCGTTTGAAGATCGCCGCGGCAAAACCCGCCATGTCGCCCACGGTGCCGCCGCCCAGCGCGATGACCACCGTGTCCCGGCCCAGATACGCCTTCTCCATGGTCTCGACGATAGCGACGGTCGTTTGGATATTCTTCGATATCTCGCCGGCGGGATCGACGATGAAGTGGGGGGCCGCTCGGCCGGCCAGCAGCGTGTCAAGATGTCCGGCTGCGGCCACCTTCGCATCGGTGACCACGAACTTGCTGTGCCCCTCGAAGGCGGTTTCGATCTTCCGCCACAGCGAGGGTAGCAGGCCTGTGCCGATGGTGATGGTATAGTCTCGCGCCGTGGTGGCCGGGACTTTGATCTGCAGTTCTTGCATACGTCAACTCACCTAAATCTGTCAGTCTTGTTCTGGAAATGCTGCCCAGGGTGCTCATCAATGGTGGCCCGTGAAGATAACCGATTCGGCCAGCCAGGGCAAGATACAATCGGCCCGGCCGCGAGCGGGCTTGGGCGCGTTTGGGCGTCAGTCCTCGACGGGCAGCGGTTCGTCCAGGGCAACGCCAAACAACCACTGGTCGAGGAAGTCCATTAGGGTGTGAAAATCCACGGTCGCGTCGTCTCCTGGGGTGGTGGCCGTGGCTTCGCCGGCGGTCCCCCAGCGGCGGGCCAACCGACTGAAGTCGTGGAAGTCCACGTCGCCGTCGTTGTCGGCATCGCCGATCGCGCTGCCGGCAAAATCGATGCCCCACCGGTTGCCTGAGGATACCTGGTAGTCGCGGGAAGTGCCGATGTAGAACGTGTGGGGCCGGAACGCGTACCCCAACCTGTCAACCGTGACGTGATACGTGGTCAACGAGGGCACCTTCTTCAATGCATAGATGCCTCGGCTGTCGGTCGTTGCCTGGTAGAGGTCCTGCTCGTCTGTGACGGCGTTGACGACGGCGCCCTTGATAGGTGCGCCGTTGGCATCGGTTACGCGTCCACTGATGATTTCGCCCGCACCGTCGACGTAGACATTGTAGATGCAGGCGGTGACGGTATCGTAGTCGAGTATCTCGGGCAGGTTGTACCACAGATCGTATTGACCCGCCCAGCCCATGTTCATGTGATGATAGAGCGCGTTGCTGTCGGCCACGACGTCGTAGCCGTAGCCATCGACCACGACGGCGTGCCCCCCATCGGAGGTGATACCCAGGATGACTGGATACTTGGCGTCCAGGTTGGGATTGATCATGTTGTCCAGGCTGATGTTGAGGCCGTCTTGGTTGGCAATGCATATCGCGTTGGCGTATCCGAACACGTCCGTCAGAGCATCGGCGCTGGGGTAGGCAGCGGCCCCGGATCCGTCGGCCCGGTAGCTGGTCCCCACGCTGATACCGGCATCGTAGCAGATTGCTCCGATCGCCTGCCTTTGGATGCTGCTCGTGCTACAGCGGGGGGTCGGGGCCATGGCATTCCAGAGGTAAGGCCCGCCGTCGCCATCCCCTCCTCGGGTAAAGAGAGAGCGGAGCCAGCCGTCGACACCGACCATGAAACCCTGGCGTCCTATCCCCTCTTTCGGATGACGATGGTGGTACATCAATTGGGCCATGGCGGTTGCGACGCAACCGCAGTAGTAATTCTCCGGCGTGTAGTAGTTGTAGCAGAGTTTCTCGCATACGTTGCCCTGGGACCAGTGCGTGCGAATGAAGGGGGAGACGCGTACGTCGGCCACACTTTCGAGGCCCATGGCACGCAGTTGGAAGGGCTCGCGGTCGGCCTGTTCGAGAAGATAGCTCCACTTCTCGGTGGCCTCTGTGGTTGGTGACGCGGTGAGCCCTCGCACGCCGATGGCCTTCACGCCGGCCGCGGCCGCGGCCGCCAGACGCCGGCTCATGTCGTTTCTGAGGAGGGTGGCCAGAGGACTGTTCGGAGCGAGATCGTATGAAGTCCCGGCCGCAAAGCCGATGATGGGCTCGACCCGATCGTCGGCCGCGACGACGACGAAGCCGGTCGAGGTAAGGCCGACGACATGACAGATGATGCGTCCTGAACTGTTGGCGATACTCTCGACGCCGGCGGTCTGTCGCCCCAACGGCGTATCCAGAGGCGCGGGGTTGCCCGCGAGCCAGCCCGCGACGGCGCGCTCAGCCTCCGCCGCCGACATGGAGCGGGCCCGGGCCGGCGGGGAACCGGCCTGCCACAACACCGCTGTGGCGACGAACATGACCACGATGATGTCTCTGATCGCTTTCATGGGCTCGATATATCCCGTGCCACGTCAGTACCGGTGGGGCTTGGAGACAATCTATGCGAACCAGCTTTGGAGACCCTCCTGCCCGCTTACCGGCCAGCGCTGCACACCTTCAAGTATACCTGATTTGATGTCGTTCGGTCAAGCGTCGAGCCCGACGCGATTACCCGTTTTGAGGGCGGTTGAGGAGAAGGCCTCCTTGTGTCGGTAGAATGGGGTTGTGAACAAAACGGACCCGTCGACAACAAGGAGGTGTAAAAATGATACGCGATGATCTCATCAT
>Ga0272443_10000517_pt1 | contig 70318 bp, 65 predicted proteins | sample SSMAcet12_FD_193581 | JGI IMG/M metagenome (GOLD analysis project Ga0272443, IMG submission 193581) | Marine sediment archaeal communities from Little Sippewissett salt marsh, Falmouth, MA, United States - SSM-Acet-12 | ecosystem: Environmental > Aquatic > Marine > Wetlands > Sediment ...
TGGTGCATTTGGGAAGTCATTATCAGTCTGAAGCTGCGCATTTGATGGGTATTTCACGCCAGACATTGGGGCGAATTCTCAATAACGCTCACACCAATATTACCACAGCATTATCGCGTGGATTGGCTATTAGAATTCAGGGCGGCGATTATGTCGATTTTCCTGAAGTGGAACCGCGCAGGCGAAGATTCCGCGGCGGCAGAAAAGGTTGATTTGCATATCGCCGGCTGTCACGGTTTGTGCTACGCCTTCGGCGCACAAACCCACTCCACTCCGATTCCCGGCCCCCGCGCCAGCCTACCTGACATACATAATTCTTTTAGTTAACGAGCTATTTTTGCTACTCACTTTCAGCAGATAAATCCCTGACGGCGCATTTTGCGATGGTGCCCAGACGATTTCATTCGCGATTAATTCGCTAGGGATAATATCGATTATTCTACCGTTGATATCGAAGATTTCTATTGATTCGATTGGATTTTCGGAGGCGATTTTTATTTTGATTGCCGAGTTAAAAGGATTTGGATATGCATCGATTGCAATATTACTCGGTTTGTTGATTGCGAGTTCTTCGATAGAGGTTGTTGTATCGATTGGATGAATGGGCAGAATCAGATGAGTTGGCATGTCGGGTGACATATAGATTGTATTGTGAGCAATCATAGTTGTGGGATCATCGATAGTGAAAGAGGCTCCGGTGTTTGGGTTTTTTTCGAATCTGGGGTAGTTCGAAGATGTTACGATAGCTCGAATTCGATGTCCTGTATTGAATACATGGCCGATACTCCACACATCGATTTCGATAGTATCCGGTTCACCGGGAGTGAGGAAATCTTCGTGGTCAAAACCGTGGCGGAATCTTGCACGAAGGATACCGTCGGTCATGAGTATCGAACGATCATCGGGATAGACATCGGTAATTCGAATGGCAAAATCGGTATCCAGTCGATCGGATGATGCAAACAAAACCATCTTGATTTTACCGATAACAGCCACAGGTTCTGTCAGTATTGGAGTTGAGAATATTAAAACATCATCGCGGGTTTCAACGTCATCCGCTTGATCTTTGGGGCCATAGCCGATATCATCCATGCCGATAAATTCACGTCCACCGATTGTGGGACAAGGATCTTCCGGATCGTAATCGTAACTCATTGCCGATGAATCTGACGGTTGAACTGTGTCGATAATACCTGTGGAATGGAGGTAATAATTCACATTTTCAGTCGATGGTGGTGGCCATTCATCAGTAAATACCCAATGATTAAATAGCGTTGTGTCTTCAGTTGTACAATCCCCGGTGAGATAGAACATCACCGCGGGTTCTTCCATAATTCCGGTGGGTGAGTCTTTGAGCCAATAATCATACCATCTTCTGGCAACCTGTATCAGGTCGTCTTCTCCTACAAGGGCATTGTCAGGATATTCGATGTCGCCCTGTTCGGTAGTTCCGATAGCATCGCCATGACCGCATGGTGCTATTAGCAATTTATTATTACCATGATAGGATTGCATCTCGGTGAAAGCCTCTAACTGGCCATCTGTGTACATATCATACCATCCCGAAACGTGGAATGTCGGTATATCCACTTCGTCGTACATGGTTGAAAGATCGACTGTGCTCCACATCGTGTCATAAAGAGGATGATTGGCGATAGTATCCATTAGCCATGGTGTATGGACTCCATCGAGCCAGTTTTCCACAAGAACTCTTCGCAAAACTCCGCCCTGATATGCCACCTGATGATACAAACTCGGACCGGCAAGAATGGGGCAGATCATAGTCAGGTTTGGATGCATGGCTCCCGCGGCGAAATACTGTGTCATACCGGGGGCCGAAGCTCCCATCATGCCCACTCTGCCATTGCAAAAATCCTGTGATACAACCCAATCGATACAATCGTAACCGTCTTTATAATCGCCCCAGCCATCGGAGATAAACATCATAGGGTCGCCTTCCGAATCGCGGGTTCCACGCAAATTCTGGCATACGAAAGCATAGCCAAATAAATCGCAAATAATCAGCGCGAAATCTTCGTCATGGCGATTATAGGGAGTCCTCTGCAAAACTACCGGCAAAGGTGACGAATAGGTTGTTGGAAGATAGATCTGTGTGGCCAGATTTGTGCCGTCGGTCATGGGAACCATAGCAGAATCTTCGATAAAGGCATGAGTATTTTCAGGAATAAAAATTAATATCAGAGTTATCAGGAAAGCTATAGCCATATATTTTTTCACGAAAGGTCCTTTATAAAGAGGTTAAAAAATATCAAATTATGATATGAATGTCGAGAAAATGTGCAATAATCAAATTGAAAAAAGCCCGGTTAAAACCGGGCTATATCGAACTCAGTTGATATATAGAGCTAAAATCTCCACCATATGCCGATAACGGGTGCGAGATATGTCCAGCCGTCGCCACCGGTGAAACTTCCCCCGAGCTGAAGATTGAACTTAGTCCATGAGAGAAGATAAGATACTCCGACAGAATATGATTTAAAAGTTAGATCATAGGCAACTCCACCAAGGAGTACATTGTGTTCATTGAACATATATTCGATTTCCAAAGGAATCTCAGTTCCAGCCCCGACTCCGCCTTCATATTCTACATCGTCGATTTTAAAATCGGGGATAATGGATATGTTTGCTCCAGTGTGGAGTTTCATCTTTTCATCTAAAGGTACCGTAACATGACCACCGATACCTATAGAATTGAAGTTATCGTTTCCTATACTGAAACGAATGAAAGTACCACTTGCTGCGACTGCAATTTTAGATTTATCGATAATACTGTATTTGCCGTAAGCATTTAAAACCATGAATATATCAGCGAGCATGTCGGTACCAACCTCGAAATTATCATTGATTCCGTAGGATAGCGGGCCGATACCGATAATCCATTCTCCTTTATTCAGGGTATATGCTGTGCGAATAGTATGAGCTTGAGTTAGCTTGTGATTCTCATCGATAATTGCTCCGAGAGATACTATAAAAGCTAGCATAGTAATTAAAATAATACACTTTTTCATTATTTTATCCTTTTGTTAATATTTACAACTAGAATCTCAGATCCATATTACGTAAAGATCCATCGTCAAGGTTAAAAAAGGGCGGCTATATAAACCGCCCTTTACTATAATGTTTATCGTTAATTATTATTCTTTAGCCCAGCCGAAATCCATCTCTGATAGCTGTTTATACATATTCCAGCGACGATTCACATCGTATTGGGCCAGTTTGGCCAGTTCGGCAGCTCTCTCCGGTTTGGTAGCTTTAAGAACTCTGTAACGGTTTTCTCCGTACATGTATTCCTCGATAGGAATACTGGGTTCTTTGCTGTCCAGTTGAAGTGGGTTTTCGCCTTTGGCCGTACGTCTGGGGTCGTAACGATACAGCACCCAATGGCCAGAATCGACCGCTTTCTTCTGCTCATCCAATTGCTTGGTCATATTGATTCCATGTGCAATACAAGGAGTGTAGCAGATTACCAGCGATGGTCCATCATAGCTTTCGGCTTCCATCAACGCTTTGACTGTTTGGCCGGGATTAGCACCCATAGCAACTTGAGCCACATATACATAACCATAGCTCTGTGCCATCATCCCCAGATCCTTTTTGGGAACCGGTTTTCCGGCAGCAGCGAATTTTGCCGTGCTTCCACGTGCGGTGGATTTTGAGCACTGTCCGCCAGTATTGGAGTAAACCTCGGTGTCCAGAACCATAACGTTGACATTTCTTCCCGAAGCCAACACGTGATCCAAACCTCCGTAGCCGATATCGTAGGCGAATCCATCGCCGCCGACAGTCCACACGGATTTCTTGACCAGATAATCGGCCAAAGATTCCATTTGTGGATCATCGTTTTCTTGAGCAAGCTGTTTGACTTGCTTTACTCTTTCGCGCTGTGCTTCGATAACCGAATCTTCAGTCTGATCGGCTTCCAAAATCGCCTTTTTCAAATCATCCGGAATATAACCGGCTTTTTCCAACTCCTCGATAGCTTCCTGATTCAGTCTATCCACGGTTAATCTGAAACCATAACCAATCTCCGCACCGTCTTCGAACAGGCTGTTAGTCCACGCTGGTCCCAGACCGTCGGAGCGTTTGCAATATGGCGTAGTCGGAAGATTTCCTCCGTAAATACTGGAGCAGCCTGTGGCGTTAGATATAATCGCTCTGTCGCCAAAAAGCTGAGTCATCAGCTTAACATAAGGAGTTTCGCCGCAACCTGCGCAAGCGCCACTGAACTCGAACAGAGGTCTGATGAGCTGGCTGCCCTTGACGCTCTTTTTGTTGTAAGTCGAAGGATCTGTCTCGGGGAGTTCGAGGAAATAGTTCCAATTCTTGGCTTCCTGTTCGCGAAGCTCGAACTGGCTTTGCATAGTAAGAGCCATTCTCTCTGGATTTTTCCTGTCTTTGCCCGGGCAAACTTCGATACACAAACCACACGAAGTACAATCTTCCGGAGCAACCTGCAAGCAGAATTTCTTTCCGGCGAAAGCTTTGGTCTTGGCATCGGTATATTTCAATGCTTCCGGAGCGTTTTTAAGAGCATCCGGATCGACTATCTTCATGCGAATACTGGCATGAGGACATACGAGACTGCAAAGCCCGCACTGAATACAAAGATCTGGATTCCACGTGGGAATTTCAACCGCAACATTTCTCTTCTCATATTGAGTTGTTCCAGTTATCCACTGGCCATTAGCCGGCATCTGGGAAACCTTGACATCATCGCCTTCCAGACGAATCAGCTGAGCGGTAACTTCTTTAACGAAGTCCGGTGCGTGATCCGGAACCGTGGGAGGCATCTCGATATCACAGAGCGGTTTTCCCGTATAATTTACTTCGTAAATGCTTTCGAGTGCTCTATCGACAGCGTTATAATTCTTTTGAACGACTTCTTCGCCCTTTTTGCCGTAGGTCTTCTTGATGGAGTTTTTAATCAACTTAACAGCTTCATCAACAGGAATAATCTCCGCGATTTTGAAGAAAGCAGTCTGCATCAAAGTGTTAATACGTGCGCCAAGTTCCAACTCTTTAGCCAAATCGATTCCGTTTATCACAAAGAATTTGGCTTCTTTATCCTGCAATTGACACTGGACTTTCTTTGGAAGCTTATCCCAGACTTCATCCGCAGTATAAGGAGTATTGAGTAGGAACGTACCACCAACTTTCAAGTCTTTGAGCATATCGTATTTTTCGATAAACGACCAGTTGTGGCAACCGATGAAATCGGCCCCCTGACAGAGATAAGTGCTGCGAATGGGAGTATCGCCAAAACGTACGTGTGAAGTAGTTCTGGCGCCGGCCTTTTTAGAATCATATACGAAATAACCCTGAGCATACTTATCGGTAGCTTCAGAGATAATTTTGATAGTGTTCTTGTTCGCGCCGACCGTACCGTCTGAGCCAAGACCCCAGAACATAGCCTGATAGCTGTCGCTGCATTCGCGGCTGAAATCGTCGCTCCATTCGAGGCTTGTATTGGTGACATCGTCGTGAATTCCAATAGTGAAATGATTTTTCGGGTCGGATTTATCCAGATTATCGTACACGGCTTTGATCATCCCCGGAGTGAACTCTTTGGAAGATAATCCATAGCGTCCGCCCATAATAATTGGTCTTTCCTTAAACGAAGTTTTGCCCTTCTCCATCATCTCATCGATAGCATCCACAACGTCCAGATAAAGCGGTTCGCCGAGAGCACCCGGCTCTTTGGTTCTATCCAGAACCGCGATTTTCTTAACCGTCTTGGGTAGCGCGTTCACCAAATGTTCCGCGCTAAATGGTCTATAAAGCCTGACCTTAATCGCGCCAACTTTTTCGCCCATGGAAGTCATTTTGTCCACGGTTTCATGAGCGGTTTCGGTTCCCGAACCCATAAGAATAAGGACTTTCTCTGCGTCCGGAGCGCCAACATATTGGAAAAGTTCGTATTCACGACCGATTATATCCTTGAATTTCTTCATATACTTCTCGACGATTCCCGGAACCTTCTGGTAGAATTTGTTAACCGTTTCACGTCCCTGGAAATAGACATCGGGATTTTGGCTTGTTCCACTAAGCATAGGATGATCTGGAGAAAGGCCCATTTTGCGATGAGCGATAACGAATTCATCTTCGATCATCTTTTTCATGTCCGCTTTATCAATAACATGAACTTTCTGAATTTCATGACTCGTGCGGAAACCATCGAAGAAATGTAAGAACGGAAGTCTGCATTCGAGGCTGGCTGCGGTAGATATTAGAGCTATATCCATCACTTCCTGGATACTTCCCGAAGGCATCATGCAATAACCTGTTGTACGGCAGTTCATTACATCGGAATGATCGCCAAAAATCGATAAAGCCTGACAGGCCAAAGATCTGGCCGCAATATGAAATACCGTGGGTAAAAGTTCTGCTGCAATCTTGTGCATGTTCGGAATCATGAGCAATAAACCCTGACTGGCGGTAAAAGTAGTGGCCAGTGCGCCCGAAGCTAAAGCTCCGTGGATTGCACCGGAAGCGCCACCTTCCGATTGTAACTCGGCTACTTCGGGAATAGTATCCCATAAGTTCTTTTCACCAGCGGCCGATTTAGCATCGGCAATCTCTCCCATAGGACTGGAAGGGGTAATCGGGTAAATTGCAATTACTTCGTTACAGGCATGAGCGACGTGTGCAGCGGCACTGTTGCCGTCCATAGCTGCCATTTTACTTCCCATAGTTTCTCCCTTATTTTTGGGTTATATTTTGTGAACCATTAAGTATTCTTGTGAAAATTATATCAATATACAACATTACTATAAATGGTCAAGCAAGAAATCATTAGATTCCCATTAGCTTTCTCAACTAACATTCAAAATCTGGATTTTAAATCCAGTGTGATATCTCTTTCCATATGATATTGAGAGTGTTTTCCCAGTATTATCTTTATCTTGGAAGCAAGATTGCCGGTCAAACCTTGGCAACAAAGAGCATCCGCATCAAAGACTTTTCTTAAACAAGCCATCTCATGGCTATCGAGGGGAATTCCAGATAAATTGCAGGTTTTACAGACAATTCCGCCCATCTTGGCTGAGAAAAAACCATTACTTTCAATTTCTCTTCCGCAGATAGTACAAAGCTCGAGTTGAGGAGCATAGCCAAGAACATCCATAAAACGAGCTCTGAAAGATAACTCCAGACATGGGATGTTTTCGATATCACATTCAGCGAGTAAATTCATGCAATGAAGAATAAGTTCCCAAATCTCTTGGGAGGGCTCGTTTTCCTGTACAAAAAGGTTTATTATACGAAGAAATCCAACCGCGGCATAATATCTGTCCAGGTCGGATTTAATTCGGCGGAAATCTTTTTTGATTTCCGCCGAAGAAAGGGTTTGAATTTCTCTGCTTTCTTTAAAATACACTACCAAATCGAGTAGATTCATTGTTTCCAGAGCAGCGGAAAGCCCGCGTTTCGAACGTGGCGATCTCGCTCCTTTGGCGATTACAGAGAATTTTCCTCTTTTATCGCTATAAACCGAAGCGATAAGACTGGTATCACCAAATTTAATCCTTCGTAAAACTACCGCATCTAATCTGGCAATATCCACTTTAGTAAATTATTAGTTAGCAGTCGGTTGAACCGGTGCCGGTGCCGGTTGAGCTTGAGCAGCCGGTCCCATGTTAACCTGCATCACTTTCATAATGTCGTTGAAACGAGTCTCGATAATGGTGATCTCCGCCTGGCTGACTCCCTGAGGAATCTCCATGCCATTCTTCTCGATCTCTTCCAGTTGTGCGATAGCGCTTTCCAACTGAGCTTTGGTCTGCGGTGGAGTCTCCGGATTGGCCGCCTGTGCGCGAAGCTGATCCAGTTGATCGACCTGCTGTTTCATCTGAATATACATGACTCCAATTAGCACTTTACGAGCGATAGCTGCGGTTCCTTCTACATCGATATCATCTTTAGCCAATTCTGCTTTGAGTTCTTCGAATGCCTTGGTTGCTTTGGAGCTAACCACCGGATCGTCTGATTCCATGCCTTTGAGAGCTTCGCTTTTCTCGGTGAAAGCCTGATGAACAACCGGATATTCCTTTAAGAATTTATCGATAACCTCGTTGGTGAGCATAACATCGCCCGGTATTTGCTGTTGCATTTCCTGGGTTTCTTCGGTTTGTTGTTCTTCCTGAGTACCTTCTTTTTCCTCTTTAGCACAACTTCCTAACAGGAATAATCCCGCAATCAGTAAAACCACTAAATATACTTTGTATTTCATGTTTCCTTTCCGTGTCTATGGTTCAATTCTGTATATCATTCTTGGGAATGGTATCGCCTCGCGAATATGTTGAATTCCGCAAATCCAGGCTACGGTTCTTTCAACTCCCAATCCAAATCCGGAATGGGGAACAGATCCATATCTTCTAAGATCGAGATACCATTTATAGGCATCCTCGGGCAATTTTTCCTCTTTAATTCTGGTAACTAATTTGTCGATATCGTCCTCGCGCTGGCTTCCGCCGATAATTTCACCGTAGCCCTCAGGAGCGATCAAATCCGCGCATTTAACCAGATCGTCTCTTTCCGGATGTTCTTTCATGTAGAAAGCTTTTATCCGCCGGGGGTAATCGTATATAAATACCGGTTTGTCGAAATGTTCAGAGATAATCGTTTCGTCAGCGCCACTTATATCATCGCCCCATCGGGTTGAAGAGCCATTTTCCTCCAGCAATTTAACCGCTTCATCGTAGGAAATCCGCACGAATTGGCCGTCCACCAGAGAGAGTAAATGCTCTGTATCGCGCTCCAGCAATTCGAGCTCCGGTTTGCGCATCTCGATAGTTCGCTTAACTATTTCGCGTACGAAATCTTCTTGGAGATCCATATTCTCTTCGTTGTCGTAAAATGCCTCTTCGACATCGACCATCCAAAATTCGGTCAGATGACGACGCGTTTTGGACTTCTCCGCTCTGAAAGTCGGCCCGAAACAGAAAACTCTATTGTGTGCATAAATAGCTGCCTCAAGATAAAGCTGTCCACTCTGCGAAAGATATGCTTTGCCCAGATCGAAATACTCGGTTTCGAAAAGCGTCTGGCCTTCCTCGCCGATAGAACCGGTAAGAATAGGGCTATCGATAAGAACGAAACCTTTTTCCTGAAAATAATTTCGGATATTATATACCAGAGCATCGCGAACTCGAATTATGGCCCATTGAATTTTACTCCTGAGCCACAGGTGACGGTGGTCGAGAAGAAACTCAACGCCGTGTTCTTTTGGCTGAATCGGATATTCTTCGGCAATCTGAACGATTTTAAGATTGTCCAGTGACATCTCATAACCGCCGATAGCTCTGGGTTCTTCGCGAACAGTTCCCTGTACGATAATCGAAGATTCCTGAGTCAAATTGTCGAATAAATCGAAAGATCTCGCGTCACATTCGCCATCCACCAGAACCGCCTGCATAAATCCGGTGCCGTCGCGGACGATAAGAAATTTTACTTTGCCGTGTCCGCGAGTATTATAAACCCATCCGCGGATAGTTACCTTTTCACCGACATGCGCCGATGCATCTCTAATAAAAAATTCTTCTTTCATATTCCAATTTTAGTGTAAAAGTGAATTTCGAACCCTAATATATATTTTATATTAATACTGTCAACCCCATTGCTATCTATGATTGGCAGTTTTCTCTATCCATTTGCACGCACGAAAAACTTCGCCAACCTCACTTATCTGGTGTTCTCCCGGATAGATTATTAATGTATCCGTGATATTGTATTCTCCAAAAAGCGAGTGAATTTGCTCGTTTTGTTGTCTGTTCCAGTCTTCCTGGCGGGTGACAATATAGAATATCTGATTAATCGAAGCATTAGGGTCGAAAGTGGATATTCCTCCGAGATGAGCACAATCGACGATTGCCCCTGCGAATATGCCGGGATATTTCAACGTAGTTCCCAATGCCTGAGCGCCCTGGCCGCTAAATCCGTAGAGAAAAATATCACCGGCATCGACTCTTCCGCTTTCGATAAGTTTCTGAGCGAGCTTGATAATATCCTTTTCGTTGAGATTTCCGCTGCGATGATTACGCGATTTGCCGCAAGTGGCGATTGTCCATGCAAGCGAGTCGTGAACTGGTCGAATCGAATCGATATCCCATGGTTTACCGCCAGTGCAGGAAAGGTATATTAATGCGGTTCCACCGGATAGTGGTCCCGATGGAAAGAGAAAACAATCGCTATCTGAATCGCATTGGACATTTTCGGGTATCTCCGAAGGTTGCCATTCGGCAAATATCGAGGCAATAAGGCAAAGTGATAAGATCGATATGTAAAATATTCGCATGGAGTTAGTCAGAAAATTTTGCAGCTAAATGTTTGATTACCGGCTTTGGGACAAAATGGCTAAAATCACCGCCTAACCGTGCGACAATTTTAACCGTGCGTGAATTCAAATAGACAAACTCAAGACTTGGAGTGAGAAAGACCGTTTCCGCATTTGGAAATAGCTTGCGGTTGGCCAGCGCCATCTGCATCTCATATTCGAAATCGGAGACAGCGCGCAAACCCCTTAGAATAGCGGTGGCGTTGATCTGTTCGGCGAATTTGGCGGTTAAACCTTCGTAGCTTTTAACTTCGACTCGCGTGATTCCTTCGTGCTTAAGCGATTCTCGGATCATGTCCATTCTTTCCGAAGTTGAAAAAAGGGTTTTTTTCTCCAGGTTGGTTCCGATTCCAACTACCACTCTGTCAAAAAGTTCGATTCCACGGACAATAATGTCCATGTGGCCTTTAGTGATAGGATCAAAACTGCCGGGATATAAGGCTTTCTTAGTCATTTTTAGTTCCTGAATGTGAAAATTCATGCATTTAACTAATATAAATTTGAAATTCCTCTCAAACAAGGGATTTGTCTTCAAACAATGCGAATCGAGATAGTGAAACTAATCCTGTTTTATTCTGTGAACCTCGCGAACCACTTCGCTGTAGTCATCTGCGCCGAAAAAGGCCGAACCCATAACCAGCATATCCGCTCCGGCTTCGATTACTTTTGGTGCGGTCTGCAGATTTACTCCGCCGTCAACAGCAATTAGCGCATCGGATTTCGCATCGTCACGAATCTGAACCGCTCGAATAAGATTATCCAATCCTTCCTGCATAAATTTCTGCCCGGCGAATCCTGGAAAAACACACATGATAAGGATCATATCGATATCCCTGATTATTTTGGGCAGCGTGTTCAGGCTGTTATCTGGATTGAAAGAAATCCCGGTTTTAACGCCGAGAGTTTTAATCTTTGGAATTATCTCATTTGCCGCGATTACCTCATCGTGAAAAGTGATATATTCGCATCCGATTTTAGCGAATTTCTCAATCCACTTAAGCGGTTCTTCAACCATCAGATGAGCATCGGCTGGAAGACCGGTATTTTTCATGGCATATTTGCTGATTTTTGGCCCGAAACTTATATTTGGCACGAAATGACCGTCCATAATATCCAGATGAATCATGTCAGCGCCTGCGGCTTCAGCTTTTTTTATATCCTCACCGAGATTATTAAAATCTGCAGCTAAAATCGATGGTGCAATTTTGATTTTTTGGTTTTTCATATCGTCCTTAAAATAGCTTTTTACGGGGAATTCTCAAGCGAAATTTTGTATTTATCAACATTTATCCACATAGTTATATACGTCTTATGCCTAAGAAAAAAGGGAAATACCAACCTTGATTGTTTATAAATATCCTTTAAATTGATAGGCTATGGAACAGAATAAGAAAAATTTCGAAATCCAGAGAGAATTGAATTTTCTTCTGGATATGGGAGAAAAAGAACTGGTGCTCGATATCGGTAATAAGCCTTCCGAACCGGGAAATATAGAAATTCGAGAGGAAGAATCAAGCCCTGAAGAGCAATTAGTTTCCCTGGAAAGCAAGCTGCAAAACTGCACCGAATGCAAACTGCATTCATCGCGCAACAAGCTGGTGTTCGGTTTGGGAGATCCGCAGGCAAAAATTATGTTTATCGGCGAAGCCCCCGGAATGAACGAGGATAAAACCGGAATACCATTCGTGGGAAGAGCTGGTAAGCTTCTTGATAAGATATTCAGCGCTATGGGTTTATCCCGCGAGAAAGGGATATATATAGGCAATATACTCAAATGCCGTCCGCCAAATAATCGCGATCCGGAGAGTGACGAGGTTAATGCGTGTATTCCCAATCTGATAAAACAGATCGAGATAATTAAACCTGAAGTTATATGTTGCCTTGGGCGAGTCGCCGCGCAGAATCTTCTCGACACAAATCTTGCTCTTGGTAAAATGCGAGGAAAAGTTCATTATTTTCACGAAACACCGGTGATGGTCACATATCATCCTGCTTATTTGCTAAGGAATCCAGCTGGAAAAAAGCCTTGCTGGGAAGACATGAAGATGCTTCTCGAGGTCGCTGGATTACCGGTCCCTAAAAATTAAGAAAGTAGATAGTAAAAATGTCCGAAATCGATCGGTTACCACCGCAGAATATGGAATTGGAAAAAGAGGTCCTCGGAGCAATGATGAGTGAATCTCCTGCCCTGGAAAGAGGTCTGGAATTACTCTCCGAGAATATGTTTTATAATAATATACATCGGTTGGTTTTTCAGGCTATGAAAGATTTGACTGAGGATAATAAGCCGGTGGATATTATCTCACTAGGTGAGCAACTCGAGAAGATGGGTAAAATGGAAAAAATCGGTGGAATGAGTTATCTATCAAGTATGCTCTCCTCTGTGGTAACATCGGCTAACCTGGATTATCATATCGGAATAATCAGAGAAAAATTTATTCGGCGAAGCATTATTGAATCTGGAAGTCAAATGGTGTCCAAGGCTTATGACGAAGGCATGGAGGTCTCGTTGCTTCTTGATTCGGTGGAAAAAGAGATATTCGATATCAGCGAGCAACGCCTTAAGGGAGATTTCGAATCTGTTGAAAACTTACTGCCTGCCACATATGAAAAACTCGAGGAAATTCGCCATCAAAAGCGTTCGGTTACCGGATTGCCCACAGGTTTTGTAGAGTTAGACCGATTGACCAGCGGTTTACATGAATCGGATTATGTAATAATCGCTGCCAGGCCTTCTATTGGTAAAACCGCTCTGGCTTTGAGTATGGCCTCCAATGTGGCCACCAAAGAAAAAAAAGGGGTGGCAATTTTCTCTCTGGAGATGGCTAAAGAGCAATTGGTGGTAAGATTGATGTCCAGTAAATTTAAAGTTGATGCGCAAAAACTTCGTAATGGCACTCTTAAGATGAAGGAATTCAAGAAAATTGCTCACAACTTGAGAACCCTATCTTCCGCTCCTATCTATATCGACGATTCACCCAGTCAGACGGTTCTTGACATGAGAGCAAAAACACGCAGATTGTTCCGCCGTCATGAAATTGGATTGATAATTGTAGATTATCTTCAGTTGATAACCACTAATGGACGCAGCGAAAGTCGTCAACAGGAAATCACCACGATTTCGCGTCAATTAAAAGCGCTGGCGAGAGAACTTAAGGTGCCCTTGATTGCCCTTTCTCAGCTTTCACGTCAGGTTGAATCAAGAGAAAGCAAACGCCCCATTCTGGCGGATTTAAGAGAATCGGGTGCCTTGGAGCAGGATGCCGATGTGGTGATGTTTATCTATCGTGCCGAGGTGTATAAAAAGAAAAAAGTGCTTATCGATGATATTGAGTATCCTTCCGATGGAATAGCCGAAGTAATAATCGCCAAACAGAGAAATGGTCCGGTTGGAAGCAGACATTTGAGTTTCAAAAAGAATTATGTGTCGTTCGAGAATCTGGATCTTTCGAGTATTGAGCCTTTCGATGTCGATTACGATCCTCAGATGGACACTACAAATTATGGAGGAGCTTAATGGAGGCGCAAGAGGAAGAGTTCTTGGCCGGTTACAGCCAGCGGGAACAATTTAGAACAGTATTTGGCGCGGCTTTTCTGGCGGGAATAATGCTGATTTTATTTGCGGTTACTCCAGCGGATTTGCCATTCAAGCTTATTCGTCTGGCTGTGATTATAATCGCGGTTATCGGTTGGATTAGCTCGCCGCGAACCTATCTTTTAAGTTCGAACAAAATTTCCATTCGCTCGATTGTGTTTCGTAAATCGATATCTATTCACGATATTAATAATGCTTTCATAGTGGATTCCCCACAAGATATTGAAATTCATGGTGCAGACGGACTTAATTCCAAAGGGTTTTTCGGATATATAGGAACAATTAGATCTTCTAGATATGGGGAAATAAAATCGTTTACCAATCGCCTTTATCCATCGATATATCTCGAGACTGAAAAAAATAGATATCTCATCTCGCCCGATAATACCAGCGATTTTTTCAAGAAATATCTCGACTATCGCCGGGAAAACCGAATTAATAGTCCTTCATAATCGTTCCAGGAGTGTACTATATAGTACACATTGTGACTCTATTCGTACGGTAATTAATTCGATATATTTTCTAAGTCGTTGATTTGCAAGGGATTATGCTTTGGCATACCGAGTGCATAAATTCACTCGGGGATGATGAAAAGGTTGAAATGGAAAGATGGTGAAACAATGGAAAAATTTATCGAAGATATATTAGCAAAATTAATAGTAGCAAGTGTACCGGTAGCAATTTTTCTCGGATTAATAGCAATCGCGGGAAGTACTCTGGGTGTTCAATCGTTGGATGTTCAATCCGAACTGGAGAGAACCGACAACATTATCTCCATAATAGAGGAGAATCTGCCGGAAACATATATCGATGTTGTAGGAGAGCAGTTACAAGTCGCAAATGAAATGCAGGAAAATGCATGGAGTTCCTACGATAATTCGGATGTGATGATCGCTTTACATATGACTATGCAAGCACGTGAATTGGCCCAGAGAATTGAAAAATTGATGGACAAAAAACCGCCATCGGATGATCCGGTTAACGCTCCCGTGCTGAGAGTACTGGAAAATAATGCTGAACTTATCGAAGATATCTCTTCGCTATATGGCGATATCGAAAATTCTGCTACTACGGATAGGTTGCAACAGTTGATGGATATGCAGAATCAAGCCTGGGATGCCTACGAGGATGGACTCTATGAGTTGGCAGGGGACCTGGGTTATACAGTTCGCGAAAACCTGATAAAACTTCGCGGCCTTGTTTCCATGGGACAGAACTTGCTGGAACAAGAGCAAATCTCTGCGGAAATAGAAAAGGTCGAGGATTTTATCATCCGCGCTGAAGAACAAATAGGAACTGGCTCCGAACAAACCGACGATTTAATCAGCTATGCCAGAGATCTTTTGGATGAAGCTAAAGAGCTTTATCAACAGGGCTACTACCAACAGGTATACAGAGTGCTGGATAATATCTATCCTTTGGTACAAAAAGCTATGAACCAGACCAATGACAACAAATTACACAGAAACGAAATCAGTAAACATCTCGATAGATGCGAGAAGAAAATCGAGGATGGCACCGCCCGGGTGGAGATAACTGGCAAAGATGAAGCTATGGAGCTTATCGATCAGGCGGTTGGGCTTTATAATCAAGCCGAGCTTGCTTTTGAGGATGGTTATCTCTCTCAGGTTGAAGGATTGATCGAGGAATCGGAGAAAATGGTCGATCTGGCTATACAGATGTCCGAAAATGATCATACGCTTCTGGTTGAGAGCAACAAAGCTCTCGAACACACCGAAATTGTTCTCCAGGATGCTATCGCCAGAATCGAGGAAACCGGCAACACAGAAGCGATATCCATAATTCATCAGGCTGAAGAGTTTCAAAATGAAGCGAGTAAAAATCGTGATAATGGCAATTATAAGGAAGCTCTTACATACACCAGAACTGCTATGGAGTTTGCTCAGAAAGCACTAAATTTAATCGAATAGCTTTACTAAAAATAATGGGGGATTTCAATCAAGCGCTCCCCTGCTTCCCCCAATATAAATAAGCCTCCGCATGGAGGCTTTTTTTTAAGCTAAATCGATATTAACTCTGATTACCGGAGCAATCAAGGTGAAAATATCTGCTAACTTTTGGGATATAACTCAACGGCGAGAATTGGGCAATATCGATAACTCCATCTTTTAGAATAGAATCGTCGATATGTGTTGTTACTACTTCACCGATGAAAAGGTCGTGCGAACCGAGTTCTACTCTGTGGCGAATAACGCATTCAAGATTGACGGGAAATTCTTTTATAATTGGAACGGATATAATTTTACTTTCCTGTTTGGTAAGACCGGTTTCCTGCCATTTATCCACTTTATCACCGTGTAAAGTGCCGCAGATACTTACCTGTTTTTCCTGTGAGTGATGAGGAATATTAACCGCAAACTCGGCATTCTCCAGGAGTATATTATAACTGTGTCTTCCAGTTCTCCTCACTCCGATAGAAATCTGTGGTGGTTCCGAACAGGCAACTCCAATCCAGGATAAAGTGATTAGATTGTCGCCACTCTGGTTGCTTCCCACGCTGATAACTGCAGCAGGAGCTGGTGCTAGAAGCGGATATGGTTGTTGTAATTGGATTTTCATGATACCTCCAGAAGTTTTTTCTATGTACAATTTACATAAATGCAAGTCCGCTTCAAGGCTAAACTATGTAAAACCGCTTGCAAGATGTGCATTTATGGAGTAAATTCATAGATTATCATGTGGTTAATATGAACAGAGAGAGAATAGAAAATATATTGAACATCGTAATGATGTTTGTGGCGGCACTGGCGCTTTTCTCGCTTATCGGCAAAGGGGGATTGAGTGAGAAAATTAGCGACAAGGCCTTTATTATTATGGATATTGTAATAATATCCATATTTATTCTGAGTGCTATAATCCGCTTCATTCTGGCTCCACGCAAATGGGAATATCTCAAGAGTCATCCATTTCAATATATCTTGATTTTGCTTTTTGCCAGCCAGATACTTATAGTAAAGCTTCTTCTCACCGATGTGAAATATAGGTTCCTCTTGAATCAGCTTTCCATAATAAGTGTTACCCAGATCTATATCATTTTAATGCAGCTCTATATTCTGATAGAGATTTTCGCCGAGATTGGTCGGATCAATTCACGTTTAGCGCGATTGCCTATTCCAGCGTCGGTGCTTTTTGTGGGAAGCTTTCTTATCCTAATTCTAATTGGGACTATTTTGCTCTTGCTTCCCGGAGCTTCTGATGGAATAGAGCCACTCTCATTTGTTGATGCTCTGTTTACTTCGACATCGGCTACTTGCGTTACCGGTCTGATTGTCAGAGAAACTGGCGGCTTTTTCACCAGATTCGGCCAGGTAGTGATAATGATCCTAATCCAATTCGGCGGATTAGGATTGATGACATTCGGTACTTTTTTCGCTCTGGTTTTTCGTCGTGAATTCGGGGTTCGCGAGAGAATGCTTCTGGGTGATATTTTGAATGTCAACGTATTTAGCAAGATAAAATCGCTGCTCTCGGCCATTATCGTTATAACTTTGTCTTTCGAAGCTATCGGCGCAATTTTGATGTATTTGAACGTTGGTAGTTATATGAAAGACGGTGAATCTCGCTTTTTCTGGTCGATCTTCCATTCTATAAGTGCTTTTTGCAACGCGGGTTTTTCTATTTGGGATGACAATATAATTAGATTTACATCCGATTGGAAAATGACTTTCATTTTCGCCGGCCTTATTATTTTTGGTGGTCTGGGGTTTGTGGTTCTGACCGATATCGGGATGTATATTCTCAGTCCCTGGAAAAGGAAAAAGCGAAAAATACCGCATTTTACTTTGCAAACCAAAATAGTGTTCATTACAACTATAATATTGATTCTCAGCGGGATGTTTCTGCTGATGCTTTCGGATACAAATTCACAACTTTCAAAATTCAAATTGCCAACAACATTGTTGACCGCTTTTTTCCAATCTGTAACGGCCAGGACTGCAGGATTTAACACGGTCAATATTGGGAGCCTTGCTGCTGGACAACTTTTGATATTGATAATTTTGATGTTTATAGGAGCTTCCCCGGGTTCGACCGGAGGCGGAATCAAAACAACTACTTTTACCACAATATTCGGCCTTATCAAAGCACGTATGACCGGAAGGAAAAAAGTCAATCTTTTCAATAAATCTATTTCACCGGATATTGTCAATGCCGCGGCTATGATTATTTTTCTGGGTCTTGTTCTCGTTTCCACCGGGACATTTTGTTTATGTGTATTGGAATTGCCCAATCACGGCGAGTGGACATTTTTGGATATGCTATTTGAAGTGGTTTCTGCCTTTGGAACAGTTGGATTGTCCACGGGAATTACTTTTAATCTTTGTGATGCCAGCAAATTGGTTTTGATTTCAATTATGTTTTTAGGCAGAGTTGGACCTTTGACTTTCCTCTTCGCGGTTATTAGCCGCAAGAGAATAATCCATCTGGAATATGTGGAAGAGAATATCATTGTCGGTTAGTTTTTGCATGGAAAGGGCATAGATATAATGAAAAAAGCAATAATAATTGGTGCGGGAAGATTTGGATATTCTGTGGCGAACCGATTATCTGAACTCGGTTCGGAGGTTATGGTTATCGATACGAATGAAAAGAGATTATCCGTGCTGAAAGGTTTGGTTTCTCAAACTATTATTATGAATGCGGTGGACAGAGATGCTCTATCTGAAAAAATTGCTAACAGAAATTTCGATGCCGGTGTGGTTGGTATCGGCGATGATTTTTCGACAGCGCTGTTGATCGTCCTTTATCTAAAACAATTCGGAATTCCATATGTGGTGGCTAGAGCATCCAATCCGCGCCAGGGGGTTATTATGAAGAAGATCGGTGTGGATATAGTGGTTACACCCGAAGACGACATGGGACATCAGTTGGCGGAGAAACTCATTCTGGCCGATTCCGAACAGATCGACTTATCGCCGGATACTTCGATAATTAAAGTACTCACTCCTGAAGTTTTGGTGGGCAAACCGATTAAAGAAATCGATTTTTCCCAAAAAGGTTTTCGTTTTTTATTTGCAGGCAGACGCTACACCGATCAGGGTTTTGTGAAACTTGCCTATCCCGAGGATGAGGAATTCGAGATATCCGAAGGGGATTTTCTTGTTTTTGTAGGAGATACAAGAAGAGTTGCCAAAACTATGGAGGAATTGCGTGATTAATGCTGCCCTGGAGAGATGTGTGGGTTGTGGGGGATGTGTTTCGATCTGTCCGGTTTCTGCACTTAAACTTAAGAGCAATGTTATTTCGGTTTCTGAGCGATGTGTTAATTGTGGGGCATGTGTTGATGCCTGTCCGTACGGAGTTTTCTATCAAAATGAACCACTTGAATTCCACGAAATTCGCAGGATTGAAGATGACTACGATGTAATAGTTATTGGGGGAGGTCCGGCGGGTTCGACTGCAGCAAGATTCGCTGCCCAAAACGGGGCAAAAGTCCTCATTCTGGAAAGAAAGCCAATCGTAGGTGTTCCACAACTCTGTGCTGAGGGGATTAGTACAACCGGCCTTACCGATGTGATTCCCGAAGTAAAAGATAATTGGGTAGCTGCTCCAATCGAAGGCGCAATACTTGTATCTCCCGCTGGTAATAGAATCAAAGTCGAGCATCGTGAAGCTGGTTTCGTTCTGGAAAGGCGAGTTTTCGATAGAGACCTTTTCGCTATGGCAGGTAATGCCGGAGCACGCACCTTGGTGTCGGCTTCAGTGGAGAGCCTTAACTGGGAGCATGACCACGTGGTAGGTGTAAAATATAATCATCGAGGCCAACGAAAAGAAGTTCGCGCAAAAATTATTATTGCCGCCGATGGAGTGGAATCAAATGTGGTTCGCTGGCTTTTCCCGGAGAAATATCTCGATTCGAAAACAATTCATGTTGCTGCCCAGGTTGTTATGGCGGGTGTAGATGTCGAAGTTGGATATGTTGAGTTTTATCTGGGGAGAAAAATTGCTCCCGGAGGTTATGCATGGGTTTTCCCAAAAGGCGATCATTTTGCTAATGTAGGTCTCGGAATTAATCCTTCATTAGCTACTAGCGAAAAAACCAGTGTTTGGAATCTTCTTGAAAATTTTGTTGAATCCAGATTTGGTTCTAAGGGCGAGATTATCGAGATGGCCGGTGGTAATGTTCCCACCAGTCTCAGATTACCTCGAATCGCTTATCGTAATATTCTTTTCTGCGGAGATTGCGCCAGAGTTACCGATCCTATCTCTGGTGGAGGTATTGCCACTGCGTTGCTTTCCGGGAAATTAGCGGGTGAACTTGCCGCGAAATCGCTTCATAATAAAACCCCCGAGCAAATAGAAAATTCACTCGGGGATTATAATTCGATTTGGGATAAAGCCAAAGGTAAACAGATGGCTTTTTATGCAAGAGCTAAAGATGTATTCTCTAGGCTGCCCAATAAGGAATTAGAAGAGATCTGCGATTTTATCGATGAACGATTTTCAAACCGCGTGTTCACCGGAATAGATATTCCGGGAACTCTAAAATCCATCCTGAGAAGGCGCAGTTTGCTATGGCAGCTTTTTAAAGCGCTTCTTCCCCATGGAGATTAGAATCTCTGGTATTATTGTACCTTATTGATGTGAGAAGCCAATCTGGACTTATGTCTTGCAGCGGTTTTTTTATGCATTAGACCCTTGCTGACAGCTCTATCCAGAGTTCTATAAGCGTGATTCAAAGAATTCTTGGTTTCTTCAGGATCTGTGGTTGCACGAACATTTCTCATCATATCGCGAATATAACCTCTTGCAACTCTGTTTTTGGCTCTCTTGCGAGCATCCTGTCTCACGCGCTTTTCAGCAGATTTGTTAATCTGAGTATTTGGCATATAAATCCCTTTTTGTAATAACTATTCTTCTTCTTTTTTCTTTTTAGACGCATTCATGGATCTCTCCACAACATCGCCCATCTTTTCGATAGCCATGGGTATAGCTTTGGCGAAACTGCCCATCCTATCGGGTTTAATCGGAAGAAGCTGTACGCTTTCTCCGGTTACGGTTAAAAAAGCAATTGGTTCGATACTAAATCCGCCACCGCCACCGCCGCTGGCGGGAACTTTGCTGTCGCCATCGCCGGAACCGCCTGCCCCAAAACCAACTCCGATTTTACATATCGGAACTACAGTAGTTTCGCCCATTTGAATAGGGTCCGCGAGTATTGTCTTTGCCTTGGCTACCGACTCGATCTTGTCGAGTATAACCGACAGTACTTCATCAGCTTTCATGTTATCTCTCCTTCAATAAGTTGATTATATTAACGAATAATTTATTTTTTGCAACAACTTCCGTAAATTTAATTTGAACCGGTTGCTTTTCTATATCTGAGATACATAGAAATCAGTTTTATTTTTGGCAATCTATGAAGCAATCTCAGTAACGGCCATATAATTAATCTCCAGAGATTATTGTTTATAATAGCCTGGAACTCAAAATACCATTCCGCTTCTGGATAGAAATTATAACCTTTCTTAAAATCCACATTCTCCGATAACCATTCATCCAATGCGCATAACCATCCATAAACACTTCCCGCACGCATCGGGTCACCATCACCAACAATTATTGTCAAAGCGGGTTTTTTCAATCTGAAGCTGTTTACTATTAATAATAAGCTTTTTAAAACAGCAAACAAGGACTCTAATAGGATATCTCTTTCTTTAATCCAGAAAAAAGCGGACACTTCCGATTTATCCTCTTTTTTCTTCTTTTTTTTCTCATCGTTGGATTTGCCCTTTTTTTTCTTTGTCCTCTTTTGGGGTTTTGATTCTTCCTCTTCTGACTTTTGCTTTATCCAAAAAAGCCAGCCGGCACGTTTCAGGTCACCTTTTTTCTCATACACATAGCCCAGATATTTTATTCGAAAGTTTTTCTCGTTATTGTTAAAACAGATTAATGCGCTGAATGGGGCGAACACAATCACCAAAAAAAGGACAAACAAAAGTCCCACAAAACCGATGAGCAACCATAATATTAAGGACATTTCTCCCGCCTTTTGAAAGTAATTATACATTATACAGTATTTATGTCAAGCATAAAATGGCTTGTTAATATGAATATTACTGAATCTTGATATTACCTTCTGAAAAGAGAAAAATCGTATGAAAAAAAATATATCAATAATTGTGTTGACAAGGTTTGTTTTATTCATAGTCTATTTGGAACGAAATTGAAGCGTGAGCTGTTTCTGGTTATATAGAAAATGGAATCGCGAAATAAAGAAAAGAAATGTGAAAAACACGGAGTTATTACTCCGTGAGTGAGATCTTTTATCCCCGGAATTTATATTACCGGGGATTTTATTTTTATAAGCTAAACCCCATTTGGAGGTAATAAATGGCTAAGAAAAAATTCATTCCTATTGAAGGAAGAATAATGTCCGGGGCGACTACCACAGCTCCGAGCCCATGGTTAGAGAGGGTTCGTCCGGAAGGAAAAGTAGTAGTTTTCAGAGAGTGGTGCAAAAGATGTGGTATTTGTACCGAATTCTGTCCTCCCGGAGCTCTTGAGGTCGATTCGCAGGGTTATCCGGTTTTGGCTCATCCAGAGCAATGCACTCTGTGCGGTCTTTGTTGGATGAGGTGCCCGGATCTGGCTATTATCAAAGGCCCGGAATTGCCCGAGAATAAATTATCGGAACAGGAAGCAGAGAGAACTCGTCAGCAATATGGTGAAAATGGGTTCTCCGAAGAGGAATCTTTGAAATCCGATGAATGTAAAAAGAATAAACAAGAAAAGGCTAAACCTAAAAAGAATAATAAATCAAATGATACGAATACTAAAAAAGAATCTTCGGAGAAAAAATAATGGCAAAAAAGAAAAGTGAAAAAGGAACAATCGCATTTATGCAGGGTAATGAAGCCTGTGTAGATGCCGCTATTATCGCCGGATGCAGCTTTTTTGGAGGTTATCCCATTACTCCATCAACTGAGATTGCCGAAGGATTGGCAAATAAGCTTCCTTTGGTGGGTGGAGTGTTTATGCAGATGGAAGATGAAATCGCTTCCATAGCTTCCATAATAGGAGCATCTGTCGGCGGAGCCAAAGCCATGACCGCTACTTCGGGTCCCGGTTTTAGCTTAATGCAGGAGAATCTCGGCTTTGCGTACATGACTGAAGTACCTATTGTAATTATCAATGTAATGCGAGGTGGTCCAAGTACTGGATTACCCACCAGGTTATCCCAATCGGATGTCATGCAAACTCGATTTGGCACTCATGGTGATTATACGGCGATAGTCTATTGTCCGTCAACTGTACAGGAAACCATGGACATGGTTATCGATGCGTTCAATACTGCCGAAACTTATCATACGCCGGTAATAGTACTTATGGACGAGATGTTGGGTCATATGCGAGAGAAAGTATATATCCCTGATCCGGAAGAAATTGAAATCAGGGAGAGGGTTTTTCCTGAAGTTCCCCCGGAGTTTTTCGAACCATTTGCAATAACGCCTTCGTTAGTAAGTGAGTTCGTTCCTTTCGGAGAAGGATACAGATACAATATAACCGGACTTACCCACGATCGCAGTGGATATCCAACTGCAGTTCCCGCTGAAACAGAAGAGAAACTTCGCAAACTACGAATGAAAATTGAGATGCATCGGGATAAAATTATTCAGTCCGAATCCGAATTTATGGATGATGCCCTTTATGCTGTTGTGGCTTATGGTACCGTGGCTCGCGCCGCGCAGAGTGCTGTTAGAAAAGCCCGGGATATGGGTATTAGAGTGGGACTGTTTCGTCCGAAGACTTTATGGCCTTTCCCCAGAAAAGAAATCAGAGAACTGACCCACCAGGTAAGATCGATTCTGGTGGCAGAATTGAATATGGGGCAGGTAATAAGGGAAGTGGATAGATTTAATCCGGGTAATTGCAAAGTCAAAGGGCTACTTCGCTATGATGGTAACCCGCTGACTCCAGAGCAAATTCTCGATAAGATAATTGAACTTCGAAAGAGATAAGGAACCTTATAATGGAAATTGAAACTTTAAGTCCTATACACGGTTATTTGAGAATCAAAAAGAAATTTCCCACTGTTTGGTGTCCGGGGTGTGGAATAGGTTCGATAATGGGTGCGATTATCAAAGCCGTATATGAGTTGGACATTAATAAAAACAACGTGGCGCTGGTGTCTGGAATCGGTTGCAGCTCGAGAATGCCGGTGTATGTAGATTTCAACACGCTGCATACTACACATGGAAGAGCTCTCGGATTCGCTACCGGTATCAAGATGGTTCGTCCGGATATGAAAGTTATCGTGGTCTCTGGTGATGGTGATGGATTGGCAATCGGCGGTAATCATTTTATTCACGCGTGCAGAAGAAATATTGACATAACCATGATTCTGGTTAATAATTATATATATGGTATGACAGGTGGACAGGTAGCTCCTACAAGCCCTAAAGGAATATATGCTCATACTGCTCCTTACGGAAATATCGATAATCCTTTCGATGGTGTAGATTTGGCCGTGAGTGCCGGAGCCACTTATGTAGCGAGAAGTACCAATTACCACACCATTCAGAGCCATCGTTATATAAAGAAAGCAATCGAAAGACGCGGATTCTCATTCGTGGAGATTATGAGTCAGTGTCCGGTTCTATTTGGAAGATTGAACAAATACAAGAGCCCTGCGGATATGCTTCGTTGGCAAAAAGAAGCTGGAGTTAGACTATCCAGATGGGAAAAATTATCCAAAGAGGAAAAAGAAGGGAAATTCCCGATCGGCGAATTCCATATAGACGACGAAAAACCCGAATATGCGGAGAGATATCTGGAGATGTGCCAGCAAGTTAGAGAGGAGGCAGTCAATGGCGAGGAAGCGTAAGAAAAAGGATTTTACGGTAGATAGATTTGAAATCAGATTATCCGGTTCCGGTGGTCAGGGATTGATTACTGCGGGGGTTATTCTGGCCGAAGCTATTAGTGTGGGCGATGGGAAAAACGCTGTCAACACTCAATCTTATGGCCCGGAGGCTCGTGGAGGTAGGACTCGATGTGATGTGGTTTTCTCTAACGGCGATATTTATTATCCCGAAGCGACCGAACTGGATTTGCTGTTGGCAGTAACTCAAGAAGCAGTTGATGCCTATGTGCCATTGCTGAAAGATTGTGGTACCTTGATTATAGACACGGACGTTGTACAACATAAACCAACTCATCCATACGTTGGCGCGGCTTTTACCAATGAAACGATAGAAAATCTTGGTAGCCAGGTGGCCACGAATATCGTGTGTCTTGGATTTATCTGCCAATACACAAAAATTGTAACAAAAAAATCCTTAGAAAAATTCGTTCTGGATAGATTCCCGAAAAAGTTCGAGGATAATAACATGAAAGCCCTCAAGCTGGGATATAGATTAGCCAAAAGTGCTACTCCTCCCGATCAAATAGCTTGTGAACCGGACGATATAAAAACGGAGATAGACAGAATATGATAAACAGGATCGTTATTGGGAATGATAATTGGGAGAAATTCAGACCGATTTCTCTAACCAGACCGGTTGCCGATCTTCGCTGTGGCGCATTTACTTTTCTGGAGAGAATAAAGAGAGTTTTTCCTATGGCAAAAGTAGCTGTTTGGGCCGATGATCTCGTGGCAAAGGCTTATACCGCACGCCATAAAGTAGAAACTAATATTGTTCCCTCAGGAGATGGGCCGATATTATATCTAAAACCGAGTGTTATTATCGACCCTGGTTTTGCGAAAGAAATTGAAAACCTTGACCCAAATTGTGCGCTTATTAGTGGTGAAAGGATAATTGGGGCATTGGTCGAAGATATGTATTCCCCGAACGATCTTGATATTAACAGTCTTCCTAAAAATCAGATCAAAGGCAAACTGATCGATGCTATATGGGATCTGGTCAATATAAACGGTGAGATTGTCGACTTCGATTATACGAGATTTTTCAGCGTTAAATCGAAATCAAAGCTAGATAATGGGGCTTATTGTTACAATGAATCGAATATCTATCTCGGCAAGGATTGCCATGTTTTCGCCAGCGCAGTTCTCGATGCTTCCGAAGGCCCCATAATCATCGATGATGGCGCAGAAATTCGTCCGGGTACAGCGATCGAAGGACCGTGTTATATCGGCCAGAACTGTCTGGCTGTTTCGGGATGGCTTCGTCCGGGCAACAGCTTCGGCCCATATTGCAGGTTCGGCGGAGAGATCGAATCATCGGTGTTTCAGGCCTATTCTAACAAATACCACGAGGGATTCGTGGGGCATTCCTATATCGGAGAGTGGGTCAATCTGGGAGCTTTGACCACAACAAGCGATCTTAAAAACAACTACGGTGAGATTCGTGTGAATATAGGCGAAGGCCAGATTTCCACTGGTCGGATTAAAATAGGCAGCATGATTGGCGACCACTCCAAAACAGGTATAGGCGCACTGCTGAATTCCGGAACTTATCTTGGGGTTAATGTCAATCACTATGGAATAGGGCTTCCGCCAAAGCATGTTCCTAGTTTCTCGTGGGGAACCTCCCAGGGATATGTGGACTACGATAGCGAAAAGGCTATCCAGACTGCAAAAGTAGTTATGACAAGGAGAAGTCTGGAGATGCTCCCGGAAGAAGAAGCCCTTTTAAGATCTATATTTTCAAAAAAGGCAGGATAAATTTTAAAAAGTAGTTGACATTTCCTTTATATGGAAATAAATTCTATTTCCAACGATGCGGGAGTAGCTCAGCTGGTAGAGCTCCACCTTGCCAAGGTGGTTGTCGCGGGTTCAAATCCCGTCTCCCGCTTTTTTTGTTTTAAGTGAACGGACAATTCTTTCACAATCTGGTAGTTTTAAGGCGGTATAGCCAAGTGGTAAGGCAGAGGTCTGCAAAACCTCCATTCTCCGGTTCGAATCCGGATGCCGCCTTTTTTTATTGCCCGAAAATCTCTCCTGATATCGTTTTTTCAAAACGTATCGAATATTTTATGGAATTAGAAGCGAATTATAATATAATGTTATCTAATGTGATTTTGCATAATTCAAAAGAGAACTGGTTGTGATAATCGATGCCGAATTTTAATCAACAAATCAAATTACTTACCCGGAGAACTAACGAAGTTATCCCCGAAGATGGATTGCTGGAAAAGCTGAAAATGTCAGCTTCTGAAGGACGTCCTCTGCGGGTTAAACTTGGATGTGACCCGAGTCGCCCGGATTTGCATATCGGCCATGCTGTGGTTTTACGTAAACTCCGCGATTTTCAGGATTTGGGGCATCAGGCTATACTGGTGGTTGGTGATTTTACCGGCATGATCGGAGATCCTTCTGGGCGTAACGAAACCCGTCCGCAGCTAACCCGCCGCGAGACAATCGAGAACGGAAAAACCTATTTCGAACAGGCGGTGAAAATCCTCGACCCGGAGAAAACACATATCGTGTATAACTCTGATTGGCTCGGCACCATGAATTTCGAGGATGTTATCAGATTGGCCAGTAATTACACTGTTGCTCGTATGCTGGAAAGAGACGATTTTGAAAAGCGATATAAAGCCGAAGAACCGATAAATATACACGAATTTCTCTATCCTTTGGCGCAAGCGATGGATTCAGTAGCGCTGGAAGCCGATGTCGAGCTTGGGGGTACCGATCAGAAATTCAATCTGCTGGTGGGAAGAGATATCCAAAGAGCTTACGGCCAGGAACCACAGATTATAATGACCATGCCCATTTTGGAGGGGACAGACGGCGTGCGCAAAATGAGTAAATCGTATGATAATTATATCGGACTTACAGATCAACCGGCGGATATGTTCGGCAAAGTGATGAGTATCCCCGATGACTTGATTACAAGATATTTTGAATTTGCCGCTTTTGCTTCTCAAAGTGATATTGAAAGAGTGAAAGAGACTCTCAAAGATGGGAATGTTAACCCCATGGACCTGAAGAAGGAATTGGGTGAGAGAATCGTGGAAATCTATCATTCGAAAGCTGCTGCAGAAGATGCTCGAAAAGAGTTTGACAGAGTATTTAGCAAAGGGAAAACACCAGATGACATCGACGAGGTAAAATATCCGCGAGGAAAAGAAATCTGGATTGTAGATTTGCTTCGAGAAAATAAACTGGCATCAGGTGGTGGTGACGCAAGAAGATTGATAAAACAGGGTGCGGTTAGTATCGATGGCGAGAAAATCCAGGATATGAAGCTTCAATATAAAATTGAAAACTCGGTTGTAATTAAAGTCGGAAAAAGAAGATTTTTAAAAATTATCCCTATTGATTAAGGACGGAAAAATGAAAAAGACATATTGTATATTTTTAATACTAATTCTTGCTGCTGCTTCGTTTGCGGAAATGGCCGTAACTACTGCTGCCATGGACCAATATGAAGTAGCTTCAGCGTCACGCGCAAGTAAATCCATGGTGGTTTGGGTAGACTCTCGAGTGGGTACTGGCAATACGAATATCTATTTTCAGATTATCGATGCAGCCGGCGACCTTTTAGCTTCCGAATTGCCGTTTTGCACTGAGGGTAGCATGCAATACGAACCCACAGTAGGTGCAGGTCAGAAATTTGTTGGCGCATGGGTCGATGAAAGAGAAGGAACTTCGGATTATGAAATTTATGCACGTCAAGCCAATGACGATGGCAGTACTCCGCTGGTCGAGTTTGCGGTTACCAGTACTAATAATGTAAAAGCTCGGCCTTCGATGGGCAATATCGGCGACGATTTGATGGTCGTTTTCGAGGAAGTAGATGGCGGGATTCGCAAGATCAAGGGACATTGCCTAAGCTGGAGTGGTTCTCTGTATAATCCTTCGGGGAGTACGTTTGAAATCTACTCGAATCTGTATTCTTATTACCCGGAAATAGCCGGTGGAGATACAGATTATCTGGTTGTTTGGGCGGATACTAGCGCTACGGAAAGCAAGATACTTGCCCAAAGAGTTTCCACTACGGGAACCACAATTGGCAGCCCGGTTACCATAGCCACGGGTACGGGACTATATAAACCTCAGCATCCAGCGGTTGCCTGGGACGGTTCCAAATGGTTCGTTGTGTGGGATATATATGTTTATGGTTCGGAGAATAACGTTTTAGGTCGATATGTCAATTCAGATGGTACTCTTTCGGGTTCATTGATAAATATAACTTTAGGAGATGATTCTGAATCTTATCCGGATGTCTCTTTTGACGGTATCGGACTACTTGTTGTATATCAGGATACAAGAGCAACTTATGCCAATATCTGGAGCAATCGAATCACCGGAACTTCAGTTGGCGCCGATGAAGCTATTTCGACTGGATCTTATAACCAGAACAGACCGAGTGTAACCTGGATGAGTACAAATCACGATGTTTTCTGGCAGGATTTTAGAAGTGATCCCAGGTGGGATGTTTATACTTCTCGCGAAGATCAGACGCCTTGGGCGGGCCCCAGTGTATTACCGGTTCGTCCAACCGACGGAGGAGCAAGCAGCTGCCCGCGTCAGGAAGCGGTTCTCTATCTTCACGACTCCGACGGAATTAACACTTCCACTATCCAGTTTTCCGCTGGTGGTACCGATTACACTATAGCCAGCGGAGAGCTTAGCTATTCTAATGATTCTCTGAGATTTACTCCATCGAGCAACTGGCCTCTGAATGTTATGATTGAGTGTTGTCTCAACGCTGCCGAAGATAATACCGGTCTGGATATACTTACACCTATTTGCTGGCAGTTCATGATCGATGTTACAGATCCAACATGGGGGACAACATATCCGGCGGATAGAGATACTATCAGCGCCGGTGCACCTATATTGTCAATCGAAGCATCCGATGGACAAAGCGGAATCTCTACGAATAATATGGGTTTTCAGGTGGAAGGCTCCTGGTATTATTATGGTACTTCATCGGCGATTAGCTGGGATGGTTCCGCTATGTATTTCGATTGCACCGAAGAGGGCATTTCTTTCGACCCTTTCGAGACATATCATGTGTGCGCCAAAGTCCGTGATGGCGCACAGTATTGTACACCCAACGAAATTGAGACTTGCTGGGATTTCTATACTACGGGTAACAAGATTTACGGCGTTGTAAATCTGTTTGGGGAGAGTGATCACTCGGGGGTTAACGTGGAGGCCCGTTACGGCGATAGTCTGTGGACCGATGTTACCGATGCTACCGGCAATTACAGCATTCCCGGTGTTATGGAAGTTGCGGGAATTCAGGTAACCGCTTATAAAGCCGGCTTTACTAATTCTTCGGTAACCGTGGATATGTCTGCGGGTGGAAGCCACGAGGAGAATTTTACTTTATATCCGGTTACCGATCTCTATTATTCAGATTTCGAAAGCGACGATGGTGGATTGGAGGATAGCCTTCGATTCGATCATCAAAACGATTGGGAATGGGGAGTGCCAACTTCGGGACCGGGAAGCGCTCACAGCGGGTCGAATTGCTGGGCGACCAAACTCAACAGCAACTATACCGATACCAGTCAGAGCAGATTGCTCCTCGGGCCAATCGATTTGACAGGTGCGAGTTCGCCAACTCTTTCGTGGTGGCAATGGTATAGCTTCCAAGAACCCACTTCGAGCGGTTGGCCTCCGTCCTACTCCTGGCACGATGGTGGAAATGTTAAATTGTGGTTGAGTTTTTCTGACTCGACTCTATTGGTCCCTGACGGAGCCTATGATTCCGAACAGAGTCAATGGAACCAGATGATTCCCTATCAGGATTCATATGCAGACACCGGCAACGGTAATTATTGGCATCAGGTATCTGTGGATTTAAGTGCCTGGGAAGATATGACTATCTATATCAGCTGGGATTTCGGAGCCAGTTATCGTAACAACGAAGCGGGCTGGTATATCGATGATGTTCGAGTTAGCTATACAGACATGACATCGGTTCGGAGTAATATTCGAAAACCCGATGAATGCGCAATTTCATCGTATCCAAACCCGTTCAATTCTACGTGTGTAATTCAAGCTCCGGGAGAGATAGAAATCTACGATATATCCGGCAATAGAATCACCGCACTCGATTGTACAAATGGCCCGGTTTTGTGGAATGGCACGAATCTTGATGGTAGAAAAATGCCTACTGGCATATATTTCGCCAGAAGCAAAGATAGCAATAATCAAAAGGCATATAAAATAATCTTTATGAAGTAGCAAAATGGAAATTAGGGAAGAATTCGACGGAACATATTTAATTAAATTAAATATTGGAGATGAGATCATCTCATCACTGGAAAAATTTGCCGATGAAAACGGAATATATGGGGCGACATTTCAGGGAATAGGCGCAGTGAATTTTGCCGAGATCGGTTTTTTCGATCTGGAGAATAAAGAATATGCCAGAACGACAATCGATGGTCAAAGGGAAGTTCTTTCTCTCAAAGGCAATATTGGCAGAGATGGCGATGGAGAAGTCATGATCCATGCCCACATAATTTTAGGAGATAAAAGTTTCGCAACTCAGGGAGGACACCTTTTCAAAGGAAAAATCTCGGTAACCGGCGAAATCCGTTTGTTACCATCGGGCGATATAAAAAGAGAACACGAACAAAAAACAGGTTTAAAGCTCTGGAAATTGAGCGAATAACAAGATTGGCAGGAAAAGTTATATGGAGATTTGCGTTATTGGAGCTGGTTATGTAGGTTTGGTGACCGCGATTTGTCTTTCCGAATTTGGTCATCACGTACGTTGTATCGATATCGATGAAGAGCGTATCGAGTCGCTAAAAAAGAACGAAGTACCATTTTACGAACCCGGCTTGAGTGAACTTTTGGATAGCAATGTTCACGCTGGTAGATTTATCTTTACCACCAATCTGGCCCAAGCTTTGAAAGACGCTTCAGTTGTGTATATCGCAGTTGGAACACCCATGGATCCCAGCGATGGCTCGGTGAACTTGAGATATGTTTATCAAGTAGCAAAAGATATGGCTCCCGATCTCGATGATGGAGTTATCGTAGTTGATAAGAGTACTGTTCCTGTGGGAACTGCCCGAAAGGTTAAAAATATCCTGACCGAAAACGGTGCCCCTGAGAATACTCAGGTGGTTAGCAATCCAGAATTTTTGCGTGAAGGCTCCGCTGTTAACGATTTCATGGAACCGGATAGAGTAGTTCTGGGAGTAGATTCTCCGAAGGCCGCCGAGATTCTTAAACAGGCTTATCAACCCATGGTAGATAATAATGTCGATTTTCTGGTTACTTCCCCCGAAGCTGCAGAGCTGGTCAAATATGCCTCTAACGCCTTTTTAGCGATAAAACTTACTTTTATCAACGAAATCGCTTTGCTTGCAAATAAAATTGGAATCGATGTTCTGGATGTCGCACGTGGTGTGGGTATGGATAATCGAATTGGAAAGAGTTTTCTCAAGCCCGGTCCCGGTTATGGTGGAAGCTGTTTGCCCAAGGATACCAATGGTTTGTTGCATATAGCAGACAGCTTTGGCTCCAGGCTAAAGCTGGTGGAGATGGCTATAGCTGTCAATGATTTGATTCCCCAGATATTGGTAAGTCGAATCGAGGAACATAGTTCTCTGGTTGGCAAGAAAATCGGTCTATTGGGCCTGGCTTTTAAAGCCGGAACCGATGATGTTCGTGATTCTCCCGCTATCGCAATTGCCAAAGAACTTCTCAAGAGAAATGCCGATATAGTGGCCTATGACCCGGAGGGAATTCCGCTTGCAAAAAGAGAATTGGGCGATTCTATCGAATATGTAGATTCTGTTGAAGAATGTATTTCTGATAAAGATATCGTGGTTGTTGCTACCGAGTGGAGTCAATTTGCCAATCTCGACCCGAGAGATTTAGCCGAGAAGATGTCCGGCAATCTGCTGGTCGATTTCCGTAATCTGTTCAATCCTCAGAAAATCAAAGCTGCTGGATTGGAATATATCGGTATGGGGCGAAATTAATTTCTATTTGGGAGGATATCTTAACCAGAATTGGTTTGCACCGAAACTTTTATCCTCGATAGGATTCAAAGAAACACGAGTTTCTTCGCCATATTCTGTATGAACTTCGGCCCAATCAAAACAATTCTCATCACCACCAGAGATTATATAATCTCCGCGTCCCATGGTGAAAATCACTTCTTTCGTATCGCCGGAATTCAATCTCATAATAGGTCTTAGCGCACCGAAATTGAACACGGAAAGATACACATTGGTGCTTTCCGCGGGGACTTCCACCCTCAGCAGGGCTGGTTCTTCAATATAATGGGGAGTAGAATTTATTATGGCGTAATGGTCTCTCTCCCGATAAATAATCTCATCGGTTTTAGGAATTCCAAAACAAGACGATAGAATAACCGCAGCTCTTTTTGCGGTTTTGTTGAACCATGCATTATCGAGAGTCGGTTTTGGTTCGCAGCTTCCCGCATAGTGCCATTCTCCATCGGCCCATAGCTCTGTCCAGGCGTGGTTATTATCTCCGGTAGCCCAGTAAGGAGTCCAGGCTTCGCGTGCGGGAATTCCGGCAGCTCGAAGGGCACTGATATAGACTATCATCATCTCTTCGCAACGGCCGTAACCGGAGCTTAAAGTATGAAAAACGCCCTGATCCTGACGTTGAGTTTGCTGGAAACGTACTCTCTGACCGCACCAATAGTTTACCGCGATAGCTGCCTGTGAACCGGTCTCGACCGTGTCGAGAGTTTCGGCAAGTTTATCTAAAAAGAATTCTCTGTAATAGGTTAATGGTTCCTGCGAAACCTGATTGGGCAACACATAATTATAAAACAGATTGTCGGAGATTTCTTTTCCCCATGGATAAATCTCTCTGGTTTTATAGGCCAGACGAACTTCTTTAAGGAGGCTGTCTGCGTCATAGGAAATCAAGTTTACCGCGGGAGAATTGGCCACTAAAAAGGCCAATCCCAAGAAGATTTTCGCTTCGGCATTTTCCAGAGCTAATTCGATTTCGGCTTTTCTTTCTCCAATATCCTCGAGATTGTTCTCGATAGAGGATAAAAGCTCTTCGTCGTTGATACGATCCCGCCAGGTAGTGCTCCATAGACTCGAGACTGGCAAAACTATCAATAATAAGTATACAATTATGTTTTTCATAAGACCTCCAGATAACAACATAATCCGTGATTCAATTGTTGTCAACTCTCAAACATGGCTCTCATGCTAATTTTGATTATTTAACTATTCAAATATTTATTGCTTTTATTGGCCACTAACCTTGACATTGGAAATTTGTGAGACTATATTATTCAAAATAAGGTTGAAACGATTTCTTTTACTGCACAAAGAGAGGATTTATGCCCTTATCACCTTTAGAAATACGCAATCAGGATTTTGCCAAAGCACCGTGGGGTTTTAAGAGAGATGAAGTGAAGATATTCCTGTCCTCGGTTGCGGAATCTGTAGCCGAGCTTACCAGAGAAAATCAGCAATTAAATCATCGGATGGAAAGTTTGATTAAGCGAGTCGGAGAACTTGAGGCCCAGTCCGATGCAATTGCTGAAGCTCTGGAGCTTGCCAGAAAACAGGCTCAGGAAATAATCGATAATGCAAATGAAGAAGCTGGTAATATTCGCGAAAGTGCCGATGACGAAGCCCAGAAGGTTATCCAACAATACGATACACAGATTAACGAAACCAAACAACAACTCTATGAATTGACCACTATCAAGGATGCTTATTTTCGAAAGATATTGAGAATCCTCGAGGTTCAAGAAGATGCCCTGCGTAAATTCGATGAAGAGTACGAAGCACGAAGGGTGAAGAACTCGATTGCCAGCTTGAGTGTAGATTCCAGAATTGAAAACCCCATATCGGATAGAGAAGTATTTGGCAATGCAATCCACAGGCGCAGAAGAAGCGCGCTTTTCACCGAGTAAGAAAGGAAAAAATGTTAGAGATTAGAAAACAACTCGAGGAAACCATTCCATTTTTGAAGGATAAAACTTCCATAAAACCACGTGCAGGCCTAATATTGGGAACAGGAATGGGTAAAGTGGCCGAAGTTATAGATCCGGAGATTGTTATTCCATATCAGGAGATACCACATTTTGCAACCAGCACGGTGGAAAGCCACGACGGGAAACTGATTTTTGGAACACTTAATGGTGTTCCAGTAATGGCTATGAAAGGTAGATTCCATTATTATGAAGGTTACGATATGCAGACCATTACTTATCCGGTACGCTGCATGAAAGCAATGGGAGTGGAGACCATGTTGGTGTCCAATGCGGCGGGAGGATTGAATCCCCTGTTTAAGCCCGGCGATATTATGATGATTGTGGATCATATAAATTTGATGGGCGATAATCCTTTGCGTGGAGTAAACGACGATCAACTGGGAATCAGATTTCCCGATATGAGCAAAGCCTATCATCCGGAATACCGCGATATTGTGGAAAAAGTCGCTTTAAAAATCGATCAGCGATTGATGCAGGGCGTTTTCGTGGGATTAATGGGACCAAATCTGGAGACCGCTGCCGAGTATCGTTTCCTGCGTGGAATCGGAGCAGATACAGTTGGGATGAGTACCGTGCCCGAAGTTATTGTGGCGATTCACTCTGGATTGAAAGTTGTGGGCTTCTCGATTGTAACAGATATGTGCTTGCCCGATGCCCTTGAGCCAGCAACCATGGAAAAAATCCTGGCAGTTGCGGACTCCGCGGATAGCAAGATGGCTAAATTGGTTAGTGAGGTATTGCCAGAGTTGGTTAAGTAAAGGAAAAGAGGAACGATAATATGAAACATGAAATTATCGCCAAAAGCAAGAAAGATGGCCTTGAGGAAGAGATGAGGCGACTTTTCAATAGCTTCTCACAGATGCGCCATAGGGCTATGTTATATGCCGTCAATTTGTGGCATCCATCAACGGATGTTTATGAAACGGAAGATAAATTGGTAATTTTATGTGAATTAGCGGGGATAGCTAAAGATAATATTTGTCTGAAGATAGAGAATGATATTATAAATATCTCTGGGAGTCGTCCGGAAATGAGTGTTGGCAAAGCGGCGGTATTTCATAATATGGAGATTAATTACGGTCCTTTTGAGAGAAATATCAAAATTCCCAGGAAATTTATAGGTTCTGAACCGGTAGCAAATTTTTCTTCGGGAATACTAAAGATCTCTATCTCAATCGAACCGCATAATACGAATGAAAATTTCGAAATAGAAATAGAATAAAAATGCAGAAAGAACATATAGCTACAAAGAAAACTATGGAGCAACTTCCCATTTTACCGTTGGTTGATAATGTGCCTTTTCCGAGCATTATAATGCCGTTGTCTATTCAGGATGAAAATCATATTAAGCTTATCGATAGTATAGCTGGCGGTGAAAAAATACTCGCATTAATAGCCGCGAAAAAAGATTCCGAAGAGATAACCGATTTTAACCATATATATGAGGTTGGAGTTAAAGGCTCGATTTTAAAACTGCTGCGCTTTCCCGACGGTACTCTTAGAATGCTGGTAAAGTGTTTATCTAGAATAAGATTAGCCAACCGAATAGAATCTGAACCATATATGGTGGGTGAATTTGTTGAAATTCAGGATTATCGTGTAAAAAACGATGAGGAAACAGCCCTCATTAGAGCAGTAATATCGCAGTTTACCGATGTAGCTAAGATGGCTCCCTATCTTCCCGATGAATTACCTACGGAATCGCTTCCCAAAGAGGATCCGGCAAGATTAGTGGATGCTATAACCGCTGCGATAAATATCGACCTGGAAAAAAAGCAGAGTCTTCTTGAAGAACCTTATGTAACAGAGAGACTTCGCAAGCTGGAGAGTTATCTTTCCAAAGAACTTTCCGTTCTAAGGATAACCAATGAGATTCAGTCTAAAGCCACAAAAAATATCGAGAAGGGTCAAAAAGAGTATTTACTTCGAGAGCAAATCAAGGCTATAAAAAAAGAACTTGGTGAAGAGGATGGTAAAGAGATTGAAGAGTTGCAGGATAAAATAGATGCAAAGGAACTTCCCGAAGAAGCACGCAAGGCAGCAGAGCATGAGTTGGAACGTCTCCAACATATAAATCCCGCCAGCGCGGAATATAGCGTCAGTTTGACATATATTGACTGGATTCTCAAGATCCCCTGGATGGAAAGCACTCAAGATAGCCTGGATGTTAATGCCGCAAAAGAGATCCTCGACGAGGATCATTACGATTTAGATAAGGTAAAACAGCGGATATTGGAATTTATCGCGGTGAAGAAACTCAAACCTGATAGCAAATCACCCATTTTACTTTTTGTCGGTCCACCCGGAGTGGGCAAAACCAGTCTGGGAAGGAGTATTGCCAGAGCGATGAACCGTGAGTTTTTCCGAATGAGTTTGGGAGGAATGCGCGATGAAGCAGAAATTCGCGGTCATCGGAGGACTTATATAGGTGCTTTACCTGGTAGAATAGTACAGGGAATGAGTCGATGTGGTTCGAACAATCCGGTGTTTATGCTTGATGAGGTCGATAAAATTGGAAAAGATTTTCGCGGCGATCCGTCATCAGCCTTGTTGGAGGTTCTCGACCCTGAACAGAACGATACTTTTACCGATCACTATCTGGAAGTGCCGCTGGATTTATCCAGAGTGATGTTTATTGCCACCGCTAATTATATCGATCCAATTCCCAGAGTGCTTCTGGATAGAATGGAGATGATAAAGCTCCCCGGATACACTCGAAAAGAGAAGCTTGGTATTGCAAAGAATTATCTGGTGGAAAAACAACAGGAAGCCCACGGTTTGAGCCCCAGCACTATTACATTCGACGATGAAGGCCTTTTGAGCATTATCGATGATTATACGCGCGAGGCTGGTGTTCGTAATCTGGATCGAACTATCGCTTCGATTTGCAGGAAAGTTGCCAAGGAAATAGCCGCAAAAGAAAGGGATTCTGCAAGAATTACCAGAAAAAGAGTTCGAGATTATCTTGGACCACAGTTCTATTTAAGAGAACCGCTGCCAGCAAAGATGCTTCCGGGTATTTCAGTCGGGTTGGCATGGACACCCGTAGGTGGAGAGATTCTGGTTGTGGAGGCTTCCGCTATGCCCGGCAACAAAACACTTACTCTCACTGGCCATCTGGGCGATGTTATGAAAGAGTCTGCTCAAACAGCTTTAAGCTGGATTAGAACAAAGGCCGAAGAATTGAACATCGACAAGGATTTCAACAAACTGGATATCCATCTACATGTGCCGGCGGGAGCGATTCCTAAAGATGGTCCATCTGCAGGTATAGCGATGGCTTCCGCGTTAGTTTCTCTTTTCACAGGAACCCCTTTGAAAAAAGCCACCGGTATGACCGGAGAAATTACTCTGCGCGGCGAAGTTCTTCCGATTGGAGGGATTAAAGAGAAAACACTTGCGGCCTATCAGGCCGGAGTACGCCGTATTATTCTTCCCGAAGAAAATCAGAAGGATATGGAAGAGATACCCGAAGAGATTAAAGAAGAAATTGAATTTATTTTTGTAGAAAACATGAATCAGGTGATAGAAAATGCCCTCGATTGAAATTAATCCTGAAAAAAAATGGAGATTTTAATATGAGAAAAACCTTAATAATTCTGAGTCTGTTAATTGCCCTATCATTGATAGCCGATGTTCCGCAGATTTATTCACAGATAAGAGTTCCGTGGGAATACAAATCTCGAGTGAATTCGGAGATCGTCTATGCCAGAGTAGGAGTTTGGGCCGAATATGCTTTGGATCAATATCAAATTGATGAGCTTGATATGGAGGGAATCCCTTATGAAACGAGGATTCCGGATATGACCGATTACTATCAATCACGCATGGAACCTTCGATGGATATGGGTGGATGGCGAACCTACGATATGATTTATGCAGCTCTGGAATCTCTGCATACTGAATACCCCGACTTTGTCTCCGAACCTGAATCTATAGGGGTTGGATGGGATGGCCATGTTCAATGGGTGGTTAAAATCTCTGACAATGTGAATGTTGATGAAGACGAACCGGAAGTGCTGATTGCGGGTGGAATCCATGCACGTGAAGTTATCGCTCCGGAAGTAGTTTTGTCTTTCGCTGAATGGTTGGTGGAGTCCTATGAGTTAAACGAGATATCTACGCACCTTGTCAATCACCGGGAGATTTGGGTCTTTCCGCTTATCAATCCCGATGGGTATTACTATAATCAGTTAATCGAACCGAGTGGGGGAGGAATGTGGCGGAAAAACCGCAGAGACAACGGTGATGGTACTCACGGAGTCGATTTAAACCGAAATTTCCCCTATATGTGGGGCTACGACGATACGGGAAGTTCCCCATTTACCGATGAAGAAACATATCGTGGCCCTTCAGCGGGAAACGAACCGGAAACTCAAACAACGATGGCTTTTATAAATTCACGCGAATTCCGGACTTCACTCAGTTTTCATAGCTATAGCAATCTATACCTATTCACATGGGGATATACTGTCGATCCTTGTCCCGATCACGATTGGATGATGCGAATCGGTTATCGCTATGCGCGTCATAATGGCTATGTTTACGGCCCGGGGGCTACTGCAATCTATCCCACTAACGGAGATACCGATGACTGGATTTATGGGGATACTTCGGGTCATCCGTTCTGTATTCCATGCACTCCAGAGGTTGGAGGATATTACGATGGATTCTGGCCTTCATTGAGTAGAAAACCGGTGTTGGTCGAGGAGAACATGAACGTTTGTATAGTCAATTCCCAGATTGCAGGAAGCGCACCGTTTTTCGTTAATAGCTGGATCGATGATTTCGTCATAGGCGATAGCAGCGGCCACGGTGATCCGGGCGAGAATTTTCTGATAAAATTGCAACTGGAAAACCTTGGTTTCGATCCTTCTATGGCCTATGTTATCGCAAGTTCACCTATGAGCGGAGTGAGTATTCTCACCGATACCGCGTGGGTGAGTGCTGCTATGCTATCGCAGGCTTATGACACGGTAGCAATTGAGATTAATCTCGATGAAACCAGATTTGAATCCGGCGATTTAGTAAAACTTTATTTCGAGATAAGGGATACCAGCGGCCATTTGACAGATGACTCGACAACATTTATTTGCGGAACTCCGGTTATGGTCGATCATTGGGATTTCGAATCGGCGGCGGGAGAATTTACTGCAACGGGAGATTGGCAATGGGGCGAGCCTGGTGCCGGTCCTGACGCAGCATTCTCGGGAACGAATTTGTGGGCAACCAGATTAAATAGTAACTACAACGATGATACTGAATCCGCTTTGATTAGCGCTTCGGTTACTATTCCAGCGGGAAGTTACCGTCCACGCTTGAGTTTTATGCATTGGTATGCTTTTGAACCGCCTTCCGGGGGCGATGTTTATGATGGCGGAACTGTAAAGATCAGCACCAATGGTGGTATATCATGGACGGTGATAAATCCCATTTCTGGTTACGATGGTGTAGCGTATAGCTCGAATCCTCACGTGGGTGGAGATAGTGTTTTCACCGGGATGGGAACCAACTGGCAGGAAGAAAGTTTCGACCTGTCCGCTTATGAGGGAATGAATGTGATGTTCGAATTTGTAGCGGGAAGCGATCCTTATGTTAATGATTTTGGATGGTATCTGGACGACGTATCTATTCTATACTATGTAGAAACAGGATTTTCTGCGGAAGAGAAATTGAATCTACCTTCTAAAGTCGAGATAACAAGCTATCCCAATCCTTTTAACGCAGCATGTAAGATAACGGTTAACAGCGAAAATGAAATTCGTGGGTTGGAAATATTCGATATCGATGGGAAAAAAGTAAAAACATTGAAAAGCAGTTTTGGGAATTCTTCCGACAAGAGTGTTTTCCTCTGGAATGGCAAGGGAAATAATAGTGAAGAATTATCCACCGGGGTTTATTTCGTCAAAATACTTGGAGTAAACTCCCATGTGAATAAGAAAATACTCCTGATTAAATAGATGAAATACGAAGATACATTATTTGAAGAGATAGCCGGAGTTCTCAAGGTTCTGGGACATCCGGATAGACTGAGAATTTTGGCCTGTTTATCCAGAGAGACTTGCTATGTTAATGATCTTGCGGGTAAACTGGAGATTCCCCAGTCCACGGTTAGTCAACATCTGAGATTGCTGGCCGACAAGAACATTCTCGTTTACGAAAGAATTGGTAACAAAGTATGTTATTCGCTGGCAGACTCTTTCGCCAGAATTCTGGTAGAGAAGATTCTGCCTGTTTGTAAGAAATAGAAAGGGAAATTATGGATGTTCAGGGATACAACCATAACGAAAATTTGAAGTATCATAAGGAATTTTGCTGGGTGAGAGATAATTCCGATGGCACAGTAACCATTGGTCTTAATGATTTCTATCAGAAATTATCTGGAGAACTTCAATATATTGATATGCCTTCAGAAGATGAAACAGTAGAGATGGACGAACGAATCGGCACAATTCAAACTGGAAAATGGCTTGGCAAATTAGTTTCCCCGGTTAGTGGCACGGTTGTGGAAGTAAATTCAGAGATTGAAGACGATCCAGCCCTTGTGAATAGATCTCCATATGAAGAAGGCTGGTTGCTGAAGATTAGATTAAGCAATCAGGACGAATTGAATCAATTGTTGTCTGGCGATGATGCAGTAGAATGGCTTAAAGCGGAAATTGCTGAACATGCCTGATAATTAAGAATGGCAATATCCGTAGAACAATAATTTGAACTAACTCGGAGAGTGTGATTATTATGTCGAAGTATATTCTTGTGTTTGTAATTGTTGTTGCTCTTTTATTATCCTGTAAAGAGAATCCGTCAAACAATGAGAATGAGGAGGATCTACCGATTGTACAAACTTCTTCTATTAGCAATATCACAAAAACAAGTGCTCAGTGTGGAGGGAATGTTGTTGATGATGGTGGATTCAATATCTCCTCCAGAGGAGTTTGCTGGAGTACTTCATCGACACCAGATATTAACGATGATTGCACCTTTGATAGTACCGGATTGGGGCTATTTACTAGCGATATATCCGATTTGGCTGCAAACACGCGATATTACGTACGGGCTTATGCAACAAATGATATAGGTACTGGATATGGCGAAATTAATACCTTTAAGACATTATTGGATACTGTTTTGGATATCGATGGAAATGTTTATAACTCAATCGAAATAGGGGATCAAATTTGGATGATAGAAAATCTGAAAGTAACTCATTACCGAAATGGAGATCCAATTCCCAATGTCACAGATAGTACAACCTGGGCGGGATTAAGTTCTGGAGCATACAGTAGTTATAATAACAATGAATCATTTGTAGAAACCTATGGAAGAATCTATAATTGGTTTGCTACAAGTGATTCACGCGGAATTGCTCCTGAAGGTTGGCATGTAGCTACAGATGAAGACTGGCAAAACTTGATTTCTTATCTCGGTGGGAATAGCGATGCCGCCGGTAAAGTTAAAGAAGAGGGAACCGAACATTGGAATTCACCTAATGAAGGGGCAACTAATGAAACTGGCTTTAATGCTCTTCCAGCTGGATATAGGGATTATGGAGGATCATTTACGGGTATGGGAAATGTGACATATTTCTGGACTTCGAGTAATTATAGCCCATTGAATGCTTGGGCATATCATATTCATTATGATAGCGCAGAACTTTTTAGAGATTGGTCCCATAAAGCACTTGGTTTTTCTGTAAGATGCGTAAAAGACTCTCAGTGAAAAACTGAAGTGAAAAATAATGAATGGGCAGGATTATCAACTACCCATTCATTCAACATGCAATTATCTATGCTGGTGGTACAAACTCAAATTCAGGGTGTTTAACAGTCAACACCGGACAATGAGCTTTTCTTATGACCTTTTCCGCAGTACTGCCCATCAACATATGAGATAGGCCGGTTCTGCCGTGTGTTCCCATAGTGATCAAATCGATCCCATTATCTTTAGCATACTTAATGATTTCTACGAAAGGAGTTCCGTCTGCGATGATTGGTACAACTTTGATTCCTTCGGTATCATGATCTGAGAGAAAATCTTCGACTTGTTCATCGAATCCCTCTTTGATCTTGCTTAAAAAAGCGCCCACAGTGACATTCGACGAATAGAACATCGGGTCGATAGCATTATCGTCGAAAACATAAATCAAATGTAATTCTGCGCCGTAGCGTTTAGCCATATCGATCGCATATGGTGCGGCCACTTTAGAGTTTTCCGAAAAATCGGTAGCCAGGAGAACTTTGTCCATCTTTATCATTCTTTCCCTCCCTTATAAGGATTATGATTTTAACCAACATTTAAGTAATTACTTACAATATACATCAAAAGATTAACAAAAACCAGGCCAATAACGCCAATGATGATACCAACGCGTGCCATATTCCTCTTGTCGATTTTTTCACTGGCGTAAGCAATAGCATTCGGTGGAGTCGATATAGGAAGAATCATTGCGCAACTGGAGCAGATAGCTGCAGATATAGCAATGGAAACGATATCTGTCGAACTGGATAAACCGAGGATTATTGGAATCATCATATTGCTTGCTGCGGAATGACTCATAAAATTGCTGGCGATATAAGTAAGCGATGCAAAAGTAAGCATCACAAAAATGCTACTGCTATTAGAAAATGGTAATAGGCCGATAAACCATTGTGATAGTCCGCTACGTTGCATAGCAGTTCCCAGAGCAATTCCTCCGCCGACCAATATTAGGGTTTCCCATCCGATTTCGCGAATTTCCTTTTTGCCGATCAAACCGAATCCCACCAGAAAAATGGGTGGGAACATAGCGATTATTGAAGCACTAATTCCGTGTAATGATTCAAGTAACCACATTAATGCAGTGAATATAAACACGAATACGACCACTTTACTGCGGGAGTTAAATTCTGGTGGTTCGGGGAATTCGACAGAATAGGTTTTCTTGTCTGGCGGAAAAAAATGCAGCAGTAATCTCCAGAGAATAAGTAATAGCAATATGGCGATTGGGAAGCCAATTTTTACCCACGATGTAAAAGTGATTTTTATTCCAGCAGCAGCAAGATTGGAGATAGCGATTGCATTAGGGGGAGTTCCCACTGGAGTGGCAATTCCTCCAATATTTGCTGCAAAAGGTATGGATAAGATTAACCCTTTAACGAATTTGTGGGAACTTTCCATCCGATTGGCTATAGGGATAATTACTGCCATCATCAAAGCAGTTGTTGCGGTGTTGCTTATCCACATAGAAAGAAATCCGGTAATGCAAATCATCCCCAAAATTATTAAAGGCGGTTTATGTCCCACTTTCTTCATTATAGCTCGGGCGATTCGAATATCGATGCCGTATTTTTTCAAAGCTACAGCTAAAAAGAATCCACCGGCGAATAGTACTATTGTAGTCGAAGCAAAGCTACTCATCCAGATTTTATGGCCATTTTCCAAACCAGAAACTCTTGAGAGAAATAACGATTCGAAGAAAACAATTGCTGCTGCAGTTGCAGCCAAAGGGATAACTTCTGTAATCCAACTTAAAGCTGCGAAAACAAATATCCCAAGCATGATTTTTCCAGATTGTGAAAGACCGGGAAAATCGATTTTGCTAACGGCAAAAGATATAATAAGTATAATGGAAAGCAGAACTATTCTGCGCCATAAGGGAGTTCCCTTATTCTTTCGCATTAAATTTCCTTGGATTCGATGATATCCTTGACTTTCATTAGGCGGGTAAGATTTTCACGTTCCAGCTCTTCGAGTTTTTGGGTGATATATTTTATCGTTTCTTGGAGATCTGGAATTAATGTATATTCAAGGGCGTTTACTCTTCGACGGGTACGGTCCAGTTCATCTGCCAGAAGTGACATCTTTTTTTCCGCTTCAGCCAGTTTAAGAAGCAATTCAAGAGATTTGGCAATATCTCTCAGGGCGAAATCTACATCGGGATCTGTTTCACGAAGAGAATAGGCAAGCGTGTTGCCCTCCAGAGACGATTCGAATATAGGAACGCGGAGATTCATGAGCCGTTTTGTTTCTACAGAAAGTGAAAATTTTACACCGGGGACCGCAAATATTGCGCGTTGTTTTTCTGGGGATAGTTCGCAAGTTGCCAGGGTGAACCGACGCAGGCCCTGGATTAGATTTTTTTCAGTTCGGTCTCTAAGCCCTTTGATGGTATCGATTAGTTCGAGGAAATTGCGCATAAGCTCGTCTTGTTTGTCTTTGAGTAATTTATGACCACGACGGGCAAGCCCGAGCCTTTTTTTCAGCTTGAGATTTTCCATACGATTTGCAGAAACGCGCATTTTTGCCATGATTTAACTCGCTTTCCGTTTCGAAAAAATCCTCGATTAACCGATAATATATGGTTTTATTTAAGAGATACAATTATTTTTCGGTCTATTGGACGAAAATTGGATCGAGAAATGTCGTTTTTACGGGCTGTCACGATTTTTGCAGAGCCTTCGGCGCAAAAATCTACCCCCACTGCACGCCACTCCCGCGCCAGCCCTTCGTATATCCGCATTTCTCTTTTGCATATGCCAGACCAACCTCCTCCTTCACTCCCCAACTCCCCCCAACCCCTACGCCACCTCCCCTTCCGGCTCTGATACTTGTTTTGCTTCAAGGGCAAATCGCGCGCCATCGTCCTCTCCGCGATTCTATCTTTGTAATATTTTGACCATCCGTTTTTTCAATAAAAGGTATATAGCCTTGTAGTTATTCTGAAATTATCTAAACCAAGATTTCGATTAAAAAGTGGAAAAAGAAGTTGAAATGGAGAATTCTATTGATAAAATTGAATTGCAATTCAATATATGACCAATTGGTCATTTTATGAAAGGGCGGTTAGTATGCGTCAACGAGAGAAAGATCAAATCAGGAACAGAAACATATTTCTGGATACTGCAGAGAAGCTTTTTGCGATAAAAGGCTATCACAATACTTCGATTGGAGAAATTGCTGCGGAGGCGGGTTTTTCTAAAGGAGCTCTTTACAACTATTTTTCTGGAAAAGAAGAATTATTACTTGGTATTTTTGAGAACAAGCTGGAAGTTTTCGACCTGGAGGAAATGACTTACAGACAGGATGAAAGATCTCTTCGCGAATTGCTTCTCGAGGTTGTCGATAGGGTATTCGCGTTTGCTATTGAGCACGCTAATTTTTTCCTTCTTTTTGAAAGATCGAGATTGCAGGTGGAAGAGGAATTCACTTCGAAAATGAAACCGAAGATTCGTTCGGTTTTGATGATGTTCGGTAGGCAAACCGCTCAGATAATTGAGCCACATCGAAATGAGTTAAGAGACGATATCCCGATTGAAGAGATATCACGTGCGTTCAGTGGTATGGTTACTTCGGCTATTATCGAGCAAGTCATACATTTTTGTGAGATGAGTATTGAGAAGGGAACGGATGATTTTCCCCCAATACAAAAACCGGAACGCGCCAGAATTATCGTGAATATTTTCCTTGATGGCGCATTAAAACAGAATTAAACCTTTGTGGAAGGATTGGAGAATAAAGAGATGAAGCGAATTATCATTACTATATTAATATTTATTGTGCCGATCTTGGCGGAACCAATTACTCTGGAGGATGCGGTAAATATCGCTATGGAGCACAATGAGCAAATTTTGATCGCTCGTGAGGAATTGACAATAAGCCGTGCGGATGCCAACACGGCATTGACCGGATTCTTTCCGAGAATAAAAGCGGACGGTAGTTATACTCGTCTCGATGAGGCCCCATCTATGACTTTACCTCCGGAATTCGGTGGTTTTGAGATGACTCTGGGCGATATCGAGATCTATAATCTGACACTTGGTGCACAACAGCCGCTATTTACTGGAGGGGCTATTTATAACGGTTACAGGGCAGCGAAAGCTATGGCTAAATCTCAGGAAGATAATCTGGAATATGAGGAAAATTCTTTGGCTGTGGATGTTGCTGAGGCCTTTTATGGCGTGGTAAAAGCAGAAGCATTCAAGAATGCCAGTGTGGAGGCCAAAGTCCAGATGGAAGGTCATCTCGAAGCCTTAGAGGCTATGTATCGCGAGGGTTTGCTCTCCAGGAACGATTTGATGAAAGCTCGCGTGCAATTTTCCAATATCGAATTGATGCTGGTACAGGCAGATAATGCGGTAACTCTTGCCAGATTGGGTTTAAATATGACTCTGGGAATCCCATTGGATACTGTTTTAGCTATTGCCCCGGATACATCAAATTTGGGTCAGAAAGCACAGGGATTTGACAGTGGAATTGGTGTGGCTCTCGATGTAAGACCGGATTTGAGTAGCATGAAATATATGCTTGACGCCGCTAAATTTGGCAAACAAATCTCGTGGGGGTCATTCGCCCCCAGTATTGTGGTGATTGGTAATTATAGCTTCGACCGCCCAAATCAACAATACGAGTTGGAATTTGAGGAATCGTGGAATGTAACATTGGCCGCAAGCTGGAATCTAATTTCGTTCGGCGAGAGGATTTTTAAGGTCAAGAAAAGCAAGGCGCAATATCGCCAGGCTAAAATTGGCTACGATCTTGCCAAACGAGGAGTTGAGATGGAAATCCGCGCGGAGCATGCCAATCTCGATGAGAAACGCAAAGCTCTGGAAATCGCCCAGAAGAAGCTTGAGCAAAGCAAAGAAAGTTATCGTGTTGCAAAAGCCGAATTTCGCGAAGGATTAGCTACCAATACCGATGTTCTGGATGCTAACACCGAACTTGCAAGCGCAAAAACCGGGTATGTTAGCGCGTTGGCAGATTTAAAAATCGCTTATCTTAAATATAATAAAGCAATTGGCAAAGAACTATTTTAATCAAATTTGAAAATAAATATCAATCCAGATAGATCATTAAGGAGATAGAAAAATGTTAAGATGGAAAATCCAGACTGTTTTGGCTCTGGTTATAATCATGATTATCGGAGGATGCTCCGGTAGCGGAAACAATAATAAGAGCGAGGTAAATCTGTCCGATATACTGGTGCAGATCGACACTGTAGAAACACGCGAAGTATATAATGCGATTACTTTTCCGGGAAGATTAAAGGGCATTGAAGATGTTATGATTATGCCTCAGATGCCCGGAGAAATCGACAAGATATTTGTTGATGTAGGCGATAAAGTAAGCAAGAACCAGCTTTTAGTGCGCATGGATAGATCGACACTCGAACAAACCGAGGCACAATATCTGGCAGCGAAGAAATCATACCAGCGGATGAAAGCGCTTTATCAGGATAGCCTTATCGCACCTCAATCTTACGATCAGGCAAAAGCTCAATATGATGCTTTGAGAGCTGGATACAATCAGGCTCTTGAGAATACAGATTTGCGCGCACCGTTCTCGGGAACGATAGTAGGAAAATATTTTGATGAGCACGATTTATTCAGTCCGGGAATTCGTGGTATCCTTCGCCTGGCTAAAACAAAAAAATTGAAACTACCGGTTGAAGTAACAATGGAAGAATTCACTCAACTTAAGGAAGGCATGACCGCAAGGCTCGAGATCGAGAGTAATCCTGACGAGAAATTTACTGGCAAACTGGATAAATTATCTCCCGGTGCAGATCCAATTACCGGATTGTTTAGTGGTGAAATAATAGTCGAGAATAGTGACGGCAAATTACCGGTGGGTGTTTTTGTAGAAGCCGAAATAGTTACCGAATCGAGAGAGAACTCGATGGTTGTTCCCAGGTCCGCTCTGGTGGCCGATAGTGTAGTGTTTGTCTATGATAACGGCAAGGTGGATCGTAGAATTGTAAAAAAGGGTATTATTAGAAGCGAATGGGTTGAGATTCTCGAAGGAATCGAAAAAGGCGAAGCTGTCGTGGTTGCCGGAGCTATCGGCTTGAAGGATGATATCAAAGTAAAACTGGTTGAGGGGGTTTCTAAATGAGCATTCCCCAATTTTCTGTAAATCGCAAGGTTACCACCATAATGTTTGCCCTTATCCTGGTGGTTATGGGGATATGGGCCTTGTGGGGGCTAGGTCTGGACTTGTTCCCCGAGATCGAGTTTCCTATGGTCGCGGTAACCGCAACTTACCCGGGCGCGGGTTCAGAGGAAGTCGAGCAAACGCTTACAGAGCCACTGGAACAATTCGTGGGTACGGTGAATAATCTTAAGAAAGTCAGTTCGATATCGCGAGAGAATTATGCACTAATGTTTTTAGAATTCGAATGGGGTACCGATGTCGATTACGCCGCACAGGATGTGCGCGACGCTATCGATCAGGGGATGGACTTTCTTCCCGAGGAAGTTAGCAGACCCATTACATCTAAATTTGATATTACTCAGATGCCTTTGATTACAATTTCTATTACCGGCATGGAGGATACTCAGGCATTGAAAAAGCTTATCGAAGATGATGTGGCAACTAAGCTGAAACGTGTTGATGGGGTGGCCAGTGTGTTGGTTTTCGGCCGTGATGAAGCTGAGATTCATGTTTATATGGATGCTTTGAAAATGCGCGAACTCAATGTGTCTCCGGACAATGTCGTTCAATCACTGGTAGCTCAAAATATAAATTTGCAAGCCGGTATTATTGAAGAAGGCCATAAGGAATTTCTATTGAGGACAATTGGTGAATTTGAAACGGTCGAAGAGATTGGCGATATAATTATCGGCGCTACAAGTATGGGCAATCCTATCCACCTGAAAGATGTAGCTAAAATCGAGGAAGGCCTAAAAGAAGCACGCATGGATATTCGTGCCAGTGGCGAAGATGGCGTAGTAATGATCATCTACAAACAATCCGCTTCAAATAGTGTAACTGTTGGTAAAAGGGTGAAAAAGGCTCTGGATGAAATCTGGGTATCTTTGCCGAATAATGTAAAATATAATTACGGTCTGGATATGCCGGAATCCATAACCAGAGTAAGTAATTCAACATCGATGAATGCTCTGATTGGCGGTTTGCTGGCAATCTTTATGATATGGCTCTTTTTAAGAAATTGGCGTCCAACTGCGGCTATCAGTATCGCGATTCCGCTTTCTGTAGTGGCTACATTTATACCACTACGTCTGGCAGGCTACACCTTGAATATTATGACTTTGGGTGGAATTGCGTTGGGAGTGGGGATGTTGGTGGACAATGCAGTTGTGGTGATTGAGAATATATATCGCTATATCGAAAAAGGATTTCAACGTGGCGAAGCGGCAAAGACTGGTGCTGAGACAGTTTCCATGGCGATTACTGCAAGTACGTTAACGACTATTGCGGTTTTCTTGCCTATGGTTTTCTCCGCAGGATTAGCGGGACAGCTAACACGAGGATTAGCTTTAACGGTATCATTCGCACTGATATGCAGCTTGATTGTATCGCTGACTATCGTACCTATGATTGCATCGTTGATTTTCAAAAAAGATGGTCGTCGTCGCAAGCTAAGTGGATTCTTCAATTGGATGAGAGAAAAATACCGCAAGTCTTTAACGTGGGCACTTATGCACAGAAAAAGCATGATTTTCTTCCTGATTGTAGCAATCGCATTGACTGCATTAGGTTTCACTTTTGTAGGAACGGAGTTTTTTCCACAGAGCGATGAAGATATGTTGATATACAACCTTAAACTGCCTGTCGGTACACGTTGGGAAGAGACCGATCGTAAAGCTGTTGAATTCGAGGATCTATTGTTATCCATTCCAGAGGTTGATAATGTGATGACTATGGTTGGCGCTAACGATATGGGTAGTTTCGGACCGGAAGGTTCTAACCAGGCTATGTTTATGGTAAAATTGGATCAGAATAAGAAGCGTCCAAGTTTCGATATTTCCGATGAAATCCGTAAACGCTATCCGGACTATGCGGATATCACGTTAGAGGAAGAGCAGATGATGATGACTGGCGGTGGTCAACAAGCGGTGGACATTCAGGTTTTCGGTGACGATCTGGATCTGTTGAATGCTTATGCCGATACAATTTCAAAACTGGTCGAGGGAGTGAAAGGTTCTAAAGATGTTACTACCAGTGTTCAAGAAGGCAAACCGGAGATAGAGATTCATATAAACAAAGAGAAGGCGAATCGTTTGGGACTACCTATCGTTATGTTGGGCAGTCAGATACGTACCCTCACCCTGGGCACGGTTGCCACGCGTTTCCGAGATAAACAGGGCGAAGAAACTGATATCAGAGTACGCCTGCGTGAGGAACACCGTGACGATATGGATAAGATAGGAAATCTGCCGATTACTCTTCCAACCGGCGGTACGATTCCGTTGAAAGAAGTCGCAGATTTCGTGGAATCAGAAGGTCCGGTGAATATATATCATCAGAGCCAATCAAGAATGGTTCATGTTTATTCAAATCGTTCGGGCACTGACCTGGGAAGTCTGGTTAAAGGTATAGAAAAAGCGATTCAGCCGGTTGTGGAAACTTTCCCGCCCGGTTACGATTTCGTTATTTCGGGTGAGCAGGAACAGATGCAGGATGCGTTCGGCGATCTATGGATAGCCATGCTTCTGGCGGTGATTCTGGTTTATGCTATTATGGCAGCGCTTTTCGAATCGCTAACTCAGCCAATCGTCATCATGATAACACTTCCTCTGGCTATAATTGGAGTTATCTGGGCGTTTGTTATTACTGGAGCGACTCTTTCAGTTGTTTCATTCGTAGGTATGATCATCCTTGCGGGAATTGTGGTAAATAATGGTATTGTGCTGGTGGACCATGTAAATCAACTTCGACACAGAGAGAAATTCGATGAGTGTAAAGCATTAATCCAGGGAGGTGTAGATAGATTGCGTCCGATTCTCATTACTGCGATAACTACTATTATAGGGATGTTACCCATGGCGGTATCTTCTGGAAGCGGTTCTGAGCTCAGGTCTCCTATGGCACTTACGGTTATCGGTGGATTAGTAAGCGCAACATTTCTAACTTTGTTCTATGTGCCGATATTCTATTCATTGGCTAGCAGAGTATCTTTTAAAAAGGAAAAAACTATGGTTCATGTGTTTCACGGAAATCAGGACGCAGAACTCGATAAGGAATAGAAATAATTAAAAAAGCCATTAGAAATACATTATCGCCGATATTTTTATTATTGGCAGGATTCTCCGTCTTCATAGCACTTGTAGTGCTTGTTACCGGAGGCGGAGAATTCGAGATGTTCGGTCAACGAGTGTTGATTTATCGAATGAATGGGCCGCTTTCTCTGGCTTTTTTAATGCTAATTCTCGATGCTTTAATTGGTGGTAAAACGGTTTTAGTTATGACTGTCATTCACAATTGGATAGTACGTCGAAGATGGCTTACAATATTCATTTTGATTGGAATGACTATCGCTCTTGGAATTGCCCATTTTAAATCTTCGGATACTAATTTAACATGGTATCTAGACAGTGAAACCGGTGTTGGAACCTACTTTTCAGCATTGGTATTCTTTATCGTGGGAATTTCAGTTTTTCGTCGCGCGTCACAAAGTGATAAAACCTGGAGTTGGATTCCACTCCTTGTAGTTTTTTGGGGATTAGCTATCGATGAATTAAACGGGATGCATCATGGATTAACTCGAATCTTCGAAAACTCAATTATACTTGATAATCTGGAGAAATCCGGTTTTGGGATTTGGGTTATTATAGCTATTCCAATTGTCATCGTTTTCTCAATATGGATTTATTATTTTTTCAGCAAGACGATTTCCGGCAAGGGCAAGTGGGTAGCTTTTGTTGGGCTTGGTTTTTGGCTAATGTCCCTTGCTTTGGAGTTTGTACAATCCAGTTTTTTCTCCCATTCTATACAGTGTGGTGTAGAGGAATTGTTAGAGATTATCGGTGCAATTATATTCCTCAGCGTGATCGCAGTTCCCCGGGGGCGTCGCGCGTCCGGAAGGACGCTGCGCAAAAAAAGCGGATAATATTATCGGTATTTATATCGAAGCGAGAAAATTTGCTTGATTGATTCAGAGTGTGTATTGAGAGCTTTTTTTGCGCACTTCATCGGTTTTTAAAAAAACCGATGAAGGCGACGCCCCCCCAAACTACTGAAATAGATTCCTCTACATAATACGAGATTAGTCATGGTTAAATGCTGCTACTGAACCCCGATTGATATTTTGAAATGTAAACTATAAATTGTCAGGGACCAATCGAAATAATACCTTCTCCGCTGGAAAGGAACCAATAACCGCGACCGGGATGAAGTGAATCTGCCAAAAAATATTCTGCTGTGGGCATATCCCAACTAAAAGGTCTGGATACAGCTATTCCCGCTGGTTCTGTGGATATAGCTGTCCAGTGAACGGAGTTGTTGATACAGCCAATGAGGTTCCATCCTGGATAAATGCTGTCATTGTATGTAACCAAATCGTTACCAACCTCTACATGATGTATTGCGGTTCCAAGAACCCAATAACCAACATTTCCAACTATGCTATCAGGGGTGAAATAATCAGAAATGGGATTATCATAACCATAAACCGAAGTACCAAAAGAACCTGTAGCGATTGCTACATTCGAAGGTATCGAAATAAGATTCCATCCCAATTCAATTGCTATCTCGAACGGCTCTTCTAGTTCTGTAAAATGCGAGATATCAAGTATATATAAACCTGCAGCTCTATCCGCAACGTAGGCATAATCACCAGAAATGTAAACATCAGATGCAATATCTTCCATTTCGTAAAATCCTACCTCGCAGGGTGAGGATGGATCGGAGATATCTATAACAGAAAGCCCTTCATAACATTCTGCGATATAGGCATAATCTCCAGAAACGAATACTCCCAGAGCTTCGTCATCAGTTGGGAAATGCCCGATCTCCATAGGAGAAGTTGGATCGGAGATGTCAATAATCCGAAGACCATCGTAATCATCTGCAACATAAGCAAAATTGCCGCAAACATACACATCGACTGCCCAATCTCCAGTATCCAAATAGCCCACTTCAAGTGGCAAAGCCGGAACATGTATATCCAATATTCGAAGGCCGTTGTCACCGTTTGCCACATATGCATAATCGCCGGATACAAAAACATTGCTGGCATTTCCTCCAGTATCGAAAAGCCTTAAAAGAAATGGAGAATCGGGTTCATAAATATTTATAACACTAATTCCATCGCTACTTTCCGCAACATATGCATAACTTTCGCTAACACATACTCCCACAGCAGAACCCGTAGCGTCGTATGAGCCCACCTCGGTTGGGCTTGTTGGAGTACTAATGTCGATAATATCAAGGCTGGTATTATTTGCAATGTAAGCATAGTGATCATCTACAAAAACATCCTCAGCATGGTAATCGGTATCGAATTCGCCAACTAATGCCGGTGCAGCGGGATCGGAAATATCGATTATTCTCAAACCGCAATTTCCGTCGGCAACATAAGCAAAATCGCCGGAAACAAATACACCATATGAACTGCCGGTTGTGTCAATATGTCCAACCATACTCACATTAAGAGAATCGGCATTAAGAGCGCTCATAAGAGAAATGAGGATTAATGGCCCAAAGAAATATTTCATCGATTACTCCCCGTTAATTTATATTTATATTATTTACAACATAAAGGTAGTATGTTAGGTTGCCAGTGACAAGTAAAAAATGACGAATGATTTTGAAAATATAATCTAAACAATAATCGGTTTTTTAGTTTATGATTGACAACCTTTTCGATTTGATTTAATGAAAATCTGAGAAGCTGATTATCAAAAAGCCGCATCTTGAAAAATGCGGCTTTGATGATTTACAGATAAATAAGCTATATGAATACAGCTTGAAAAGAAATTCTAATCCTGTTTGGCCTCTTTGCGGAAATGTTCGAGTTTTTCATCCAGGAATTTCTCGTCGATTCTTTTCAATTCAGCACGTGGGAACACCGAAAGCAATTTCCAGGAAAGGTCCAGAGTTTCATCTATAGAACGATTTGTATAATATCCCTGGCCAATATATTGTTCCTCGAATCTATCTGCAAATTCCAGATACATCTTGTCCATATCAGAAAGCGCTGCTTCTCCAAGAATAACCGCTAATTCCTGTGCCTGCTTGCCTTTGGCATAAGCCGAATAAGTCTGATTGAATATATCCTCATGATCCGAACGGGTCTTTCCTTCACCGACACCTTTTTGTCTTAGTCTCGAAAGACTTGGCATAACGTCCAACGGTGGTGTGATACCCTTTTTCATCAACGCGCGCGAAAGGTATATCTGGCCCTCGGTGATATATCCTGTCAAATCGGGAATCGGGTGAGTTTTGTCATCCTCGGGCATAGTCAGCACGGGGATTAGAGTGATAGAACCCTTACGATTCTGAATTCTACCCGCACGTTCATAAATTGTGGCCAAATCTGTGTAGAGATATCCAGGGAATCCACGTCTGCCGGGAATTTCCTTGCGTGCTGCAGCGACCTCACGAAGAGCCTCGCAATAGTTAGTCATATCGGTTAAAATCACCAGAATATGCATATCCTTCTCGAACGCGAGATATTCAGCGGTTGTCAACGCAATTCTGGGAGTAGATATACGTTCGATTGCGGGATCGTCCGCCAGGTTCAAGAACAGCACAGTTCTCTCCAGCGCGCCGGTTTTTTCGAATTCCTTTCTGAAAAACTCGGCTTCCTCGAAAGTGATACCCATAGCACCAAACACCACAGCGAAATTCTCGCCGGTTCCCAGAACTTTAGATTGACGTGCAATCTGTGCTGCCAGCAGGTTGTGGGGGAGTCCCGAGCCTGAGAAAAGTGGCAATTTCTGGCCGCGAACCAGGGTGTTCAACCCGTCGATTGCGGAGACCCCGGTTTGGATAAACTCATTTGGAAACTCGCGGGCATACGGGTTAATTGGTGCGCCGTTGATATCCAGGCGCTTCTCCGGCAAAATCTCCGGGCCGTCGTCGATAGGACGTCCAAGACCGTCGAAAACACGCCCCAACATGTCTTCCGATACTGCGAGTTCGATACCTCGTCCTAAAAAACGGACTCGAGAGTAATCGACATCCACACCGGTGGTGCCTTCGAACAGCTGAACAACCGCTTTGTCCTGATTAACTTCCAGCACTTTGCCGCGACGTTTTTCTTCGCCGGGCAGAGTGATTTCCACCAACTCTTCGAAAGTAGCACCTTCCACTCCTTCTACCACCAGCAGCGGTCCGGCTACTTCGGTAATTGTGCGATATTCTTTTAGCATGATATCCTCCGTAAATTTGTTATTCTCATATTCTTTCGCATTTTGCGACAAACTCATTCAAAATAGGCGATTCCTCGTAAGTCGTTATCGTTCTATGTTTTATAAGACTTTTTTCTCGTTTTCAAGACATGTAACTTCATTTTCAAGACATACATCGGTGTTTTTAAGACCTACAACTACATTTTCAAGAGCTATAACGGTGTTTTCAAAACATTTTTCACTATTTCAAATACCCCAAAACCGATTTTAAAGATTATTTTTTTCAATTGGACCTATTTATTTTCAATTTTTTCTCTGATTTTTTGTATCGAATCCGCGCCGCGTTCCTCAGATAATCTCCAGAAATCCCAACCATTTACCTGTTTTCCATTTCGGATTGCTTTTCCAGCGCCGCTTGGAGACTTGTATTTTTTCCCATTAAACTCGATTGAACCATCGGCGAAAAGCTTACCATCGAAATGTTGGCCTTTGTAATCCGCGAAAACAGGAACAGGAAATTCTATTTTCCCAGTCGCTTTTTCGTCAGGTAAATTGATTGGCTTAATTTTTTCAATTTTGGGAGAGACGTAAAGTTTTGGTGTTTCATACTCCGGCTTAAACCGAAGCATTTTGACATTTTCAGCACCTTCCCGTGCGTAAACCGCGACTTCGATGATTTTAGGTCTCGGCATTCTATGGCGCATCGCAATCTGCAACTCCTTGCAACATTCATCGATAATTATATATGTGTTCGGTTGACCCGATTCATGCATCGGCGTAAGGATTTTTTCGATGAAGTAGCGATAGATCTCTTTAGATTCACCGATGTGATCCCTTAATGCTTTTTGACGAACGATATCATCCAACATATAGTCCTGAAGAATCCCCGCAATTTTCTGGCGTGTGTTCCAATTATCGACCGCTTGTAAGAAACCGTTTATCTGAGGATCGATATGTCCATAAGTGCTATGAATAGAAAGTTCAAACTCAACTACGTAAAATGTATCGTCCTTCAAATCGAGGATAAAGCCATCCGGTCTTCGGGCTTTTCCGAGTTCGTTTTTGAGGTTCCTTTCGATATCGATATAAATTGCTTCTTCGCCAAAAACCTCCGCAATGTTATCGACAACAAGTTGCCGGAACTCCGCCTCGCTTTTCAATTCGTAGCGTGTATATTTCACTCCGTCGAGGAGGATTACATCATCCATATTTCACTCTTCCCTGTCCATTTTCTCTATTTTAATGAATCTCCATTTTTCTTATTCGATTATTCCTGGTTGCCGATTTTCTCAGATTCCTCGGGGATCAAGGATGCCATCTCCTGTGGAATTCTCTCCATAATAGATTTTATTCTATCGATTGCCTGATCTTCCTCGACATACTTGGTTCTGGCTATCTCCTCGCGAATTGGATGCGTGTTGATTTTGTCGAATGGTGCGCCACTGCGAAGCGCTTTTCTGGCTTCCTCTTCGAATTTCAAGATCATCTTGAGAAGCAAATCCTGTTTTTGGGGCGAACAATATGTGTCAACATCGTGGAAAGCGTGCTGCTGAAGATAATCCTCTTTAATGCTGGCTGCTGCCTCCAGAGTTAATCTGTCCGGGGCGTCCAGCGCTTCGGCTCCCACCAGTTTTACGATCTCGGATAAATCGGCTTCATCTTGTAAAATAGCCATAGCTTTATCTCTGTTTTTAGCGAATTCATCGGAAACATTATCCAAATAGTATTGGTCGAAAACCTCGCCATATAAAGAATAGCTATTCAGCCATGATATCGCCGGGTAATGACGCTGATAGGCCAGTTCTGCTTCGAGACTCCAGAACACACGCACCACACGCAATGTTGCCTGAACCACCGGATCGGCCAGGTCGCCGCCGGGAGGTGAAACCGCACCTACCACAGTCAATGCACCTCTGCTGGGGTTGCTTCCGAGATTCTCCACCCATCCTGCTCTCTCATAGAATCCCGCAATTCGCCGTCCAAGATAAGCGGGATAGCCTTCTTCGCCCGGCATTTCCTCGAGACGACCGGAGATCTCACGCATCGCTTCGGCCCAACGGCTGGTCGAGTCTGCCATGAGAGCTACGGAATATCCCATATCTCTGAAATATTCGGCGATAGTTATACCCGTATAAATCGATGCTTCACGAGCCGCGACAGGCATATTGGAAGTATTGGCGATTAGCACCGTGCGCTTCATCAGCGGTTCGCCGGTATGCGGATCGATCAATTTAGGGAAATCCTGAAGAACATCGGTCATTTCATTGCCGCGCTCTCCACAGCCAACATAGACCACAACATCGGTATCGGCATATTTTGCAAGCTGATGCTGAATAACAGTTTTACCGCTCCCAAAGGGTCCCGGAACACATGCGGTTCCTCCTTTTCCAACCGGGAAGAATGTATCGATAACTCTCTGGCCGGTAGTAAGCGGGTTTGTGGGTAAAAACTTCTTTTTGAACGGACGAGATTTTCGCACCGGCCATCTCTGAATCATATCGAATTCGTGTTTTTCGCCCTTTTCGTCTTTAATCACATAGATAATATCTTCGATTTTGTGTTCGCCACTTTCGATAGATACGATTTCTCCGGATATGCCCGGTGGAACCATCAACCGATGCTCGATTATCGTGGTTTCCTGAATACGTCCAACTATATCGCCGGCAGTAACTTTTTGTCCCACTTCGACTTCCGGTTTGAAATCCCATATTTTATCTCTGGGAAGTTTATCCGCGGTAACTCCGCGAGTAATAAAATCTCCGGCCTGTTCGACAATAACATCGAGTGGTCTTTGAGTGCCGTCGTAAATCGAGGTTAGAAGACCCGGTCCGAGTTCTACGGAAAGGGGAGCTCCAGTTAGATAAACCGGTTCACCCGGTCCGAGACCGCCGGTTTCTTCGTAAACCTGAATAGAAGCCTTATCGCCTAAAAGCTCGATTATCTCTCCCACTAGATGATTATCCGAAACCTGTACAACATCGTACATCTTGGTGCCTGTCATATTTTCTGCAACAACTAACGGGCCCGATACTTTTATAATTCGGCCAACTTTCTCGTCAGACATGAAATCCTCCGTTATTAATTAGTTTATAAATACTCAAAAGTTCAATTCTTCCCGAAAATCTTTGTGTGAATAATACTCCACATCGTCGATTTCCATGGGATTATATTGGTGCATCACCCAGGTGATCCTGACCGCATTTTCCAGAAAAACCAATTCATAATCTCGTTTTTTAAGCTCATTTATAGCGCTTTCGTTGGGTGCACGTCCCAGTAAAATATTCGGTTCAGTTTTCAAAATATGCAATTGTGTGCCTTCAATATCCAGTTTCCCCATTTCGAATGGTTCCAGAAAAAGCGGCCCAGCCAGTTGCGATCCTGCGAATATTACCATCTTTCCTTTTGATAATTTATCCGGGTTTTCCCTGATGAAATTCGCGACCTCGATTGTTTCCTTCCGGTCCAAATAATAGACGATAGTTCTTCCAATAGAAAAGTGCGGATGAAAAACTATATTTTCATCGGGCTTTTCAATTTCTTTTACTTCTATACTTACCAGTGAAAGAACAATAAGCGATATTCCAAAAGCCGCGCACCATCCACGTTTGAAATATGGCGCAATGAATATAATCCCCAAAGCCATAACCGGCAGAAGATAAGGCATAGCAAGAGGTTTCCATACAAAGAGCATCGTCATCACACAAGCGCCAATTAAAATAGAAATTCTAAACCATTTGTTTGATTCCGGTTGCCGATGCCCTAAGATAACTCCGATTATTATCACCAGATATGCCACTGGCCCGAACATATAAAACAAATAATATGGTATATGCGACCATTCAAATCCCGGCAGAGACGGAGCAAGTGGCGAACCGATCATCCCCAGAATAATTGGTGCATATAAGACCATTGATATCACTGCACCAATTCCAAGCGTTACAGTTGCCCAACGCCAGTTTTCCTCGCGAATAATTAGAAGTCCCAGAGGAATTGCAAAAAGAACACCGGTCGGGCGAAAACCCACACATATTCCCAGCAGTAATCCAGCTAAAACTGGACGTTTACGGAAATGTAAAGCAGCCAGCCCCATGGCCAGCGAGGGCATATAGTCCATACTTTCCGTGCTGACCTGAATCACCAGCGGAGAAAGTGCAAATCCAAGGGCGATAATCCATGGTTGAAGACAGTCGGCTTCACGAAGCAGGCGATACAGCATAACAACCGCGCAAGCTGCGAATATCGCCACGATTGTATTTGCCGCGATCGGTCCGGCATGTGCTCCGAGAATACCGATACTCATCTCGGCGAGTGGATATCCAAATCCTCTCGATGGATGATACACGCCAGTATCCAGCAAATCCTTTCCCGCACCTATTATTCGATAGGCAACGTCGTTCAAACCAAAACCCAGTCCCAAAAAGGGCGAAAATGCGATTAAAGCGATTACAAAGAGCAGAATTTCTGAATAAAGCCGATTTCTGCCGTTAGCCAATATTACTCTCCCATAATATCGCGACCGGCGGCCTTTTTCATTGTTTCACGTGTTGAATTCTTGCCTAATCCCAGACTTCCCTGAACCGTAGGGATCAATATTATCGAAGGGAGAGGTTCATATCTGGCCGTCTCGATTGTCTCTTCCAACTGTTCAGCTAAAGGTTCGGTTACGAAAATTACTCCGTATTCTCCGGAATTGATTAATCTGTGAAGTTCCTCGTCCAGATTCTCGGTTTCTTCGGCGATAAGAGCATGAACTCCCATAGCCCGAAAAGGTAAACAGGTCGATATATCGCCGACTACTGCGGTTTTATAAGTCGTCATGTCTCACCCTCTGGTGAATAGTTTCCTTGTCGATTAATGCCTTTTTCATACGTACAATTGCACCGACAGCTTCCAGTTCGGATTTTTTTAGCATGGCATAAGCAAATACGACTTCTACTCCGAAGCTGATATAGATATTCTGACGCAAGAAACTCTCCAGCATACCTTTGAAATAGGTAGAAAGAGGTTCGAAATCATCTTTTCGAACCAGTCTGGTAACAGCATCGGCGAGTGGTTTGCCGTAAACGCTATAAACCAATCGCGAAGGGATAGAATCCAGTTCCAGATTTTCGAATTCGCGGAAATATTTCCTTGTAAGGTGACCACCATCCACGAAAAATCTCTTAAAATGCTCCAGAGAGATTCCCGATTTTCTTATCCTCAAATAGCTGGTTAAATTGTTGGAATCCAACCAGCGAGAGGCGAATTCTCTCAGAAAAATTCGCTTGCTATTTTGGAGAACGTTGGCCATCACGGTCAGAAAATAACTGTCAGCGGCCACATCGATTACCAGAGGAATCTGAATCGATTTATAAAGCGCTTTTGCGGTGAGCATAGCCTCACGAACTCTCGGAGGAACACTTTTGTGGTGGCCTTCTCCGCTGGCTACTTTCTGTAAAGATTCCAGATCCGTTTTACCAACATCTATGTAAAACAATTTCGGATCGAAATTGAATAGCTCAGATTTAAGAACCATTGCCGCGTTGGTGAAATCTATAAACAACCTGAAAAGATCGGTAATCTCTGGGTTTCTGGAGACCGATTCCACCAGAGATATAGTTTGTTCCCATTCGTCGCGCAAAGCTCTTTCGGGATCTTTATCCGCGCCGGTGAATCCCAGCTCTGATAGAGTTTTGTTGATCTCATCTGGCGCTGTTTCGATAAGTCTTTGAAATTCGCTTCTTCCCAGTCGTTTGGCCCATTTTCCTCGAACCAAACCGGTAGCGTAAGCGTATTCTTTATCGCCCGAAATTATCAGCGGTGCATTGATATTCATGATTCTGGGCTTTCTTCGCTTTCCTGAAAAAGAATACCCACAACATCGTCGGTTAATCTTTCTTTTAGCTCCAGATAAAGTTGGTCAAGACGAGCATCGAATTGAATTCTCCCCGCAATTAACATCAAGCCGTGGTCGAAATTCTGAGAGACTTCCAGCTTATAATCGATTTCACCGATCATCTCTCGGGCTTTGGCCAAAAAATCCTCATTGAGAAGATCATTGTCTTCTTTCCCGACCAGAAGTGTCCCTTCGGTTTGATCGAAAGATTTCAGGATTCTGGCGTAACGTTCGCGAAGCTCTGATTGATCCAAATCTAAAATCGCCTGTTTGCCTTTTTCGAAGATCATCTCTATCATTTTTTGTTTTTCAGCGAGAAGTTCTTTCCTCAGGTCGGCTTCAGAGCGATTTATAGTTTGCTGAAAAGCCTTTTCCGCTTCAATTTCTGCCTTATCTTCCGCTTTTTCGATAGCTTTGCGTTCGTATTCGGCCAATTCTGCTTTGAGTTTGGCAATTTTCGACTGATGTTCTTTTTTTATATCGTCGATCTTCTGGTCGGAACCGTCTTGTATTTTGGATATAATTCCTTCTATGGACATTTTTCTCCGTTATTTAATTGATAACAATACTAAAACGCTGGCCAGCAATCCCAGAATAGCATAAAATTCTACGAAAGCCGCCAGAGTCATTGCTTTTGCCACATTGGATTTATCTTTGACTACCAGACCGACTCCAGAGGCACACACTTTACCTTGATGTATTCCCGACAGTAATCCAGCAAGACCGACAGGAATGCCGGCGAAGAAGAAATGCCATCCATCATTGATAGTCAGTGAGGCCAGCTGAGTTGGGTCGTTCAGAAGACCGGTCCAGAGAATTGTGAGAAATCCTATCACGAAACCATAGATTCCTTGTGTCCCCGGAAGCGCAGAAAGCAGCAGGAACTGAGGGAAAAGATCGGGATGTTCATGCATAGCGCCAATGGACATGTTCGCTGCAGTACCGATACCAATAGCCGAACCAATTCCGGCTAAAACTACGGCAATTCCAACTCCGGCCAGAGCTAGAGCGAGAGCGTCCCAGTGAAACCAGCCTTCCTCTTCGGCATTATTCGTTGCGTTTGGCTGTGCAAAAGCCCATCCGGCAGTAAGTAACCCCAATATCATAAGACAGGCTATCCATTTTTTTAGCATTGATCCTCCTAGATTATAAATATTTTTTTGTGTTTGTATTCATTTGTCATCAATCCACCAGTTCCACACCTTCTATCTTTTTTTCAAATGGCTCGAAAGGCTCACCTCCGGCTTCGTAGAACTTGGTGAAATATTCCACAAAGTGAAGTCTTGCCGGATGAACGAAAGCTCCCAGAGCCGAAATAGCCGTGTAAACAACATGTCCGATTAAAACCAATAATCCCGCTATTACAATCCCCAATCCCGGGATCATTGACATTATCTGCTTGGCAATAATATTGATAACACCTGCTATAACCCCCGTGGATAATCCCAACGCCAGAATTCTCGCATAGCTTAAAAGGTCTCCAAATAAGCTAACAATTCCATAAAGGCCGTCGAAAGCAAGTCCGTCGCTCAAAGAAGCTCCTACTCCACGTTTACCTGCTATTCCCAGAACTATGGAGAATAACACGATTCCCAGAGCGCCGTATTTGATGAACTGGGTGGTAACCGGAACTATAGTCTCCAGTTGTTCAGGAATAAGGTAATTCGCAATGAAGAAACCCGCTCCGATAGTTACAGCTATCCACGAGGCCGCCAGCAATATCGCTCTAATTCTCAGTACAAAATTCGAAGATTCTCGGTATTGAATAAATCCGCTAATTACATAGCCCAAAGAAACCTGAATTGTCCCCAGGAATATCGATACCGCAAAGAACAATATTGCATCTTTCAGCGGATCGAAGATTTTTACTGAAAGCAGAATATTGGCAAGAGCTGAATTGGAAGCCTCCAAGTCGATTCCAAACCATCCGCCAGCCAGAGCGCCCAAAATAATAGTAGCTATTCCAGAATATAAAACGAAACGCATGAATTTTTGTGCGCCTTTCCCCAGATTGCCAAATAGAAGCAATCCGCCGCCGATAAGACTAATTAATAAGCCATAACCGGCATCGGTAAGACAAAGTCCAAAGAACAAAGGGAAAAACGGCGCGATAAAAGGCGTAGGATCGACCATGCCACGACGCGGACGTCCATATAAATCGGTAATTATCTCGAAAGCCTCGATAACCGGCGGATTGGAAAGAGCTACCGGTGGAATCTCACTCTCTTCTTCAGCGATTTCGTCAACCAATACCGCATCGTATTTATTCTCTAGAGAATTCCGAAGATTATCCATGTCACTGGATTTGATCCATCCGTTTAAAAATAGTGTTTCTTCGGTTTTTTCCGCAATATCCGCTAAACGAGATTCGGAAAGTTTCAGTTTGTAATAACCTCTCAGAGCTTTGAGTTTTGGGAGAAGCTCAATGGCATCAGATTCCAATTTTTTACTCAAATCTCTAATTAACTCTTTTTTCTCCTGTAATTGATTACTAAGTTGTTCCAGTTCCAGAGAAGGGATATCCTGAAAACCTCCGAAATGAAATTGAGAGAAATTGCAATCCGCCAAAAGGTTATCCAGAGACTCTTCTGTGGAATTATGATAGATAATTAAAACATATATTCCGTTAGCATCTTTGCTCACAGTAGAATACTCAACAAGATCGTCTGATTCGAGTGATTGTGAAAACTTTTCGATAAGAGTTCCCGGAACGAAACCGAGTTTCAAGGCGATATGTTTTCCTTTATTGATCTCACTCAAAGGAATAGCGAGATTTTTGTATGGCTTTAAATCGATAATTTTCTGAGAATAAGAATTGCTTTGGGTTTTCAGCCTCTCGAGACGACTACGATCATCTTCAATTCTACTCAGAATTTTTTCACTGTCGAAACTCTGGACTAAATCTACCAACTCTCGAGTAGTTATTTTAAGTTCGTCAGGGGTATCTTTGAGTAATTTATCCAGAAAAGAGATATTTTTGGATAATCGTGCTAACAATGTTTCGATATCTTTGCCAGATTCAAAACTGCCGGAATCGCCACGCGAAATTTGTATCATGCCCAGATCGGCAAGATTCTCGGTTAGATCATTGAAATCGCTACGGTGGACAACCAGGCCCACTTTTTTCATTTCCACTACTGCCATGGTTCAAACGAAGTGATTATTAGTTCAATTGCCTTTTTCTCACGGGCTTCTACCTGCTTTTTCATCAGGTCAATCTTATCACGATATTCTTCGTGAGTTTTCTCGGCCTTTATTTCGGCACGCTTGGTGGCTTCGGTGATAGCATTTTCGACAATCCTGGCGGCCCTAATGTCGACACCTTTTTTATCCTCTTCGAATTGCGCTTTGGCCTGACGATATTCATCGGCCAGTTTTTTCCTCTCGGTACTAATTCTCGAAGAAGATTTTTCCTCGGCTTTTTTTATTCTATCCAGTTTTTCTTTCATGAGACCTCGACCATATATTAATATTGTTTTTACAAATGTGGATAACTAGTCAAAATAACATTCAATAATTAATCTAACATCTTATTAGTCAATGAGTTAACGTTATCAACAAATAGTTGATAATTCTGGGGATAAATCAGGATTTATCAACTTTTCCTTTATCGGAATGCATGTCTGATTTACCCGTAAACTGAGCTCCTTCTTCGATTATCAGAAGTGAAGTTTCAATATTGCCAACTATATTAGCGGTTTGCTCGAGTTTTATCATATCCGGAGCGATAATATCGCCCTCGATTTTGCCTCCAATAACCGCACTTGTAACATCGACTTTTGGCGCAATTATTTGCGCGTCTTCGCCAACTGTTAAAGGCCCTTTTGCAGAGACATTTCCTTCGATTCTACCATCGATTCGCAAGCCTCCTGCAACCTGAATATCACCTTTAAAAATAGTCCCCGGTCCAATAATGGTATTCAATCCGGGATTGCCTTTTTGATTGTTATCTTTCATTCTATTTAATCCTCGTTTATGACTTTTTATCCTTCAACGGGTCGATCTTCTCGTTTTCGTACCATAATTCGTAATGCACGTGTGGACCTCGAGCGTGGCCGGTTGTTCCAACTGTGCCAATTTTGTCTCCGGGCTCGACCCAATCGCCTACCTGACAGGATGAAAAACTCAAATGGCCATATCTGGTTTTATAGGAATTCAGATGATTTACAGTAACTACTAACCCCAGATCGTTGTCCCATTTGATCTCTGTGATTATTCCCGCTGCTGTGGCCTTAACAATATTCCCCTCCGGAGCGGCGATATCCACTCCACTGTGTGGTAGAAGGAAATTTGGCCCCATTTCGCCGAATTGGGCAGTAATAGCACCTTTTACCGGTAATCCTCTGGGGATAAAATCCAGCCTGCGAATCTGCTTTTGAGCCTCATCGGCAAGCTCAGGAAATAACCTTGGAGTAAAAGCGGTGCCCATAAGAATCGGTAACCCAACATCTTTATCATCAAGACTTACGATTTGCAGGGCATCATCGTTACCCTGAACTCCAATCATCTCTTCTATCCAACCTCTCATACGAGAATTTTTGGCCAACTCATTTTCAAGTCGGACTATCTTGGCTCTTTGCTCAAAAAGTTTATTGTTTTCGGCCTTCAATGTGCGGTTTTCAGCTATCAAAGCAGCTGACTTTCCCCCCAGAAAAATCCCGATAAGAAATAGAACAGTTCCCGTAATAAGAACGACCAGAGCAAGCACAACCTGCCATGCTTTCAGTCTTACGCTGAATCCCTTTTTCCTATCATGAGGAACAAAAAAGATGGTTATGCCGTTTTTCGTTGGCATCTAATCCTCCGAAAGAATCTCCAATATCCGTTTCAGGTCGTGATCGGAGTAGAAATCGATTGTAATCTGGCCGCCTTTGCCTTTTGGAACGATTTTGACCTTATATCCAAGATAGCGAGAAAGTTGGTCTTCATGGGCTTTCCACTCTGGTTTTTTACGGGATACTTTTCTGGTTGATTTACGTTTATGTCTGGGTGAAGGTTTATCCGCTCGGGCTAAAATCTCCAGCCTTTCCACGGACAAAGCTTTGCTGACCGCAAGTTTCCCAAGTCTTATCTGTCTGTCTTCATCTTCTACAGCCAGAAGTGCCCTCGCATGTCCGGCAGAAAGCTTATTCTTAATTATTAGTTGTTTTATCTCTTCCGGCAGCTTCAATAATCTCATCGAATTTGCCACAACCGGTCGAGACTTTCCTACTTTACCAGCTATCTGCTCCTGTGTGAGATTGAAATCTTCCATCAGATGCTGATAAGCTTGAGCTTCTTCGATAGGGTTTAAATCCTCTCTTTGTAGATTCTCCACCAGGCTGAAGAAGAAAAGCACCGCCGGGTCGGTTTCCTTTATTACAACTGCGGGAATTCTTTTAAGGCCGGCAATCTGTGAAGCTCTTAATCTACGTTCACCCGCGATTAATTCATATCCTTTATCGGCTTTTCGAACTAAAACGGGTTGAAGCACACCCTGAGATTTAATAGATTCGGCGAGAGATTTAAGGTTCTCTTCGTCGAAATCCTTCCTTGGCTGATCTGGATTTGGCTTTATCTCCTCGACAGGGATCTGCAGCAGTTCTTCACCGGAAAGTAGATCAGATACACTTCCGGGGAGAAGAGCGTCAAGTCCTCGTCCTAATGCTTTCCTGTTGGCCATCCAAAATCTCCTTGGCAAGGGCTAAGTAGTTTTTCGCCCCGTTAGAATTAATATCGTATAATAAAATCGGTTTTCCGAAACCGGGAGCTTCGGAAAGCCGGACATTCCTGTATATCACATTTTGATAGACTCTATCGCCAAAATAGCTACGCGCCTCTTCTCCCACCTGATGAGACAGATTTAATCGCTTGTCGTACATTGTTAGTAAAACGCCTTCAATTTTCAATTCGGGATTAAGCTCTCGTTGAACTAACCTTAGCGTGGTTAGTAACTGCCCCAATCCTTCAAGCGCATAATACTCAGTTTGAATTGGAATCAAAACCGCATCGGAAGCGACCAGAGCATTGAGAGTCAACAACCCCAAACTAGGTGGACAATCAATAATAATGAATTCGAAATCATCGCGAATGGTCTCGATAGCTTCTTTTAGCTTGTATTCTCTGCGTTCATCTTCCACCAGTTCGACCTGAGCGCCCACCAGTCTTATATGACTTGGAATCAGCGATAAATATTCCAGTTCATCGTACTGCTGAATAGCCTCACGAATCGGGCACAAGCCGGTTATTACCTCGTATGAACAAGGTGTATGTGCACCTACTTTGATTCCCAGGCCGCTACCAGCATTAGCCTGTGGGTCCATATCAATAAGCAGGACTCTGTTTTCGGTTGCAGCAATAGAAGCAGCCAGATTAACGGCTGTAGTTGTTTTGCCGACACCGCCTTTTTGGTTGGCTATCGAAACTATCTTTCCCATTGTACCATATTGTTTGTTAAACCCCTTTAATTTCAAATTAATAAAGGAAATTCGTTATAAATCAAGATTAAATATTCAGTTTATATAAGATATTACCTTAAATAGATCTCGCAACAAAAGAATCGATCTTTTACTCTCGATAAGTGAAAAGTAGTATCGCCCCTATAGAGCCGAATAGTATATTCCCCATGGTAGCCCCCAAAAGTGGTGTGACATTGCCGTTATAACCCAGAACCTGGCCAGTTCGAATTGCACCAAAATATATAAATGCAATGGTAACCGACTGCGCAAAGCCTAAAACCAGTCCGCCTCTACGGAAACGCAGAACCAGAGGAACGCCGAAAAGAATAATTATGAAATTTATAAATGGATATGAGATTTTCATAATCAAGTCGGTTTTTTCTTTAAGCGGTTCTCCACCGGCTTTTTCAATTTTTTCAATGAATTTCTGCAGCTGGAAAAACCCCATTTCGTCGGGGTCTGTCCGCTCTTGGGCAAGTTCTATTGGAGTTGCCTTTAAAGAGATATCTTTCTGGATAAACTGTTCAAAAGATCGCGATGAATCATCTTGAAAAACATAGGAAAAACCATCGCGCAGTTCCCATCGGTTTTCCAGATAAACCATTGTTTTTGCGCGCGAGATATTTTCAATCTGGTTTTCATTGGTAAAAGTAACAACCATCACATCACGGCATATGCCACGTTTTGTATCCAGAACATTGATAGAGAAAACTCTGCTTTCATCCACCTGGTAAAGAATATCTCGAGCCACAATATTTCTTTTTGAAGATTTCCTATCGATTTTTTCGTGCTTAATTCTCTCAAGATTAGCATTGGTTTTTGGGACAATTAATTCTCCGAAAAGCATAACTAATATTGACCATATTAGCCCAAAAGCGAGGAGTGGGATCGCCACTCTTGAGCTGCTAATTCCACCAGAGCGGATTGCCACAACTTCTCGGTTTTTTGACATGTTACCGCATGAAAAATTCGCCGCCAATAAAACTGCAATAGGACTTACTAACACCAGAATATAAGGAGTATAGTTCAAGTAATATAATACTACATCCCAAACATAAGTGCCCTGATCTATGAATTTATCTACATTTTCTACAACGTCAATAACATAGAAAAGAACTAAAAAAGAGAGAAAAGACCACCCCAGAAAACTCAAAAAATTTCTAAGTACATATTTATCCAGTATCTTCATTTACGCGAAACTCACTATCGATTTTGACCTTATCACAAAATACAAAAAAAACGGAATTTGAAAAGGATTATTGTTGATTATAAATGATAAAGAAATATATTGAATAATTAAACTGTTTACATATTATGCAATTACCTTTTAATAAAAAGGAGATTATCGTACTCGGTTTTTTGGTAGGCGCTGTATTAATTGGGTTTTGCCTGCCCCACGAAATAAAATCGCCCGACAAAAGACCGATACTCGATTCGCTGGTTGTCGAAAAACAGGATGTGGAAGAATCGAATCTTTCGAGCAACACAGATTCGAATAAAAGCAAAAGAGAAGCCAATTCCGAGCCCGAAACTCAGAATTTTCCCATCGATCTCAATACAGCGAATCAAAAAGAACTGGAAGCTCTTGATGGCATAGGTCCATCAAAAGCTTGTTGTATAATTGAGTATAGAAAAAAAATTGGCAGGTTTTCCAGTGTGGAACAATTGACCAATGTTAAAGGCATAGGCCCTAAAACTCTGGAGAAAAACAGAAGTAAGATTTTTGTGAAATAAGAACGATTATTATAAAAATTCAAATGGAGGAAAAGTGAAAAAGAATTCTGGAATATCCCTCTTGGATGTAATTATATTGATTCTCATTGTAGGTGTAATAGCTGCATTATTAATTCCCAAAGCGAGGTTGGAGAAAGAGGAACAGAGCATGATCAAATGCAGAGAAAGAATGCTCATGATCTCAGATGCCGAAATGGAGTTTTTCGCTACAAGGGGAGATACTACCGAGTTAAATCCGGATCTTAAAGAAACCTCGGAAGACACACTAGAACTAACCGAAGAGAATGAAGATGTAGATAGCGAAGAGGAAGTCGAGGAAAGACCACATTTATTCACCGACGATCTTGAGTTA